>Ga0315271_10001674_pt1 | contig 13514 bp, 11 predicted proteins | sample C3_top_MG_FD_204664 | JGI IMG/M metagenome (GOLD analysis project Ga0315271, IMG submission 204664) | Sediment microbial communities from Yellowstone Lake, YNP, Wyoming, USA - C3_top | ecosystem: Environmental > Aquatic > Freshwater > Lake > Sediment | place: USA: Wyoming | collected 2017-08-01 | reverse complement strand
GCTCGGCGCCAGGGGCCAGCAGGCGCATGCTGCCGTCGCTGACATGGCCACCCGCTTTGCTGAAAATCTCTGCAAAATAGTGGACATCGTTGGGCCCGTGCAGGCCGCTTGAGTCCTGCTGGAAATGCCAGGTCTTGCCGATGACGAAAAAGCTCACGTTATCGCCCGGTGAGCCCGCGGGCGCAGTGGATTCGCCAGCCAATGATTTGCCGCCCGGCACGACAAGCGCTGCGCAGGCCGCGAGGATGATTGGCAGGCCAATCAGTTGCTGATGCCATTGGTTGGGCGCCTGGTGGGACACTTGGTGGACCTGTTGAACATGCTTCATGACGTGACGCCCTTGTCCGGAGTTGGAAACACCCATTGTATGCCATGGGGCCAGCGTTAAAAGGGACTAAAAGAGGACGGGGGACATTAAACACCGCTTAATGTGCCCCGTCCCCATTTTGTTTGCTAGGATGCCATTGTTCAACCCGGGTTCAAAATCCGCTCCATCATTCCCGAGACTATTCCATGACCAAAGATTGGCCCCTAGACCTGTCGGAAGATGCAATGCGCGCCATGACGGATGCCACCATGGACCGTATAGGTGTTTTCATGTCTACGCTTTCCGAACAGGCGCTGGACCGGTCGGCGGAAGCCGACCCGCAGTACCTCCGCTCCCTCAAAGAACCGCTACCGGAGGTGGGGGGTGATTTTGCGCAACTGCTCGATACGGTATTCCGGGACCTGGCGCCTTTAAGCCTCAATCCGGCGTCTCCGGGATTTATGGGTTATGTGCCTGGCGGCGGGATTTTCCATGCGGCCCTGGCAGACCTCATCAGCAACACCCTGAACCGCTATACCGGAGTCGCTGGGGTGGCACCAGCACTCAATCAGCTGGAAGCCAACGTGGTGCGCTGGTTGTGCCAGATCATGGGCTACCCGGAGCAGGCGCGGGGATTCCTCACCAGCGGAGGTTCACTGGCCAACTGGAGTGGCCTGGTAACGGCGCGCCATGCCAGGCTGGGTGAAGATTTTTCGCGCGGCATGATCTACACCTCGGATCAGGTGCATCACTGTGTCACCAAGGCAGCCAGGCTGGCGGGATTCCCCTCAGCCAATGTGCGGGTGCTGCCGGCGGACGGCAATTATCGACTGGATCCCGCTCTCGTGCGGGACGTCATACGATCTGACCGTGCCCGGGGCATGCAGCCTGCCATTCTGGTGGCCAGCGCAGGCACCACCAACAGCGGCGCCGTCGATCCCTTGCCGGAACTCGCCGCATTGGCGCGGGAGGAAAACCTGTGGCTACACGTGGATGCGGCCTACGGCGGTTTCTTCCGGCTGACAGAACGCGGCAAACAGGTGCTGGCGGGGATTGAACTTGCCGACTCCCTGGTGCTTGATCCGCACAAGACGCTGTTCCTGCCGTATGGCACCGGAGCACTGCTGGTGCGCGACGGCAGCGCGCTCAAGGCCGTGCACTCTTCCAGTGCGGATTACATGCCCGCCATGCAGGAAGATGAAGACCTGATGGATTTTTGCGAATTGTCCCCCGAACTCACGCGGCCATTTCGCGGCTTGCGCATCTGGTTGCCGTTCAAAATGCACGGTGTGGGCGTATTTCGCCGCTACCTTGATGAAAAACTCGACCTGGCGCGCTGGATTGAAGCGCAGATCCGAAACATTCCGCAGTTGGAACTCATTGCTCCGGCCACCTTGTCCATTCTCGCCTTTGCCGTGCGGGATGAGGGCCAGTCACTGCCCGCGCGCAACAGCGCGACCCGTGCGTTGATGCAACGCATCAATGACAAACAGCGGGTGAACCTTACCGGCACGCTGCTGCGAGATGTGTATGTCATTCGCATCGCCATCAGCGCTTTCCGGCTGCACCAGGAGCGCATGGACATGCTGCTGGAAGATTTGCAGGAGGCACTGGCCGGCTAGGCGTGCAGCAGGTCACCCACAGTGATCTTGCCGCCCGCCCCGGCTTGCAGCGTTGCATAGTGGCCAAACAGGGGTTGCCTCTTTTCGGGGTCCCGCGGGTTCAGGTCCCGCAGAGTGGCGAAGGGTTCCTTGCGCGGGTGTCGCAGGGAAGTATCCTGATCAATGGTGGGAACCACGCAACGCTCGCAGGCAATGCGGAAGTTGAAGCTATAGGATTCGTTTCCCAACACCGTTTGTTTGTGCTCACCAAAGGGATCGAGACCGCGAATCAAAATATTCGCGCGAAAACGATTCATCGGCACCGCCGTTTCACCCTTGCTGCGCAAAACCTCATTCAAACGATCCAGTGAAGCTTCGTTGACGATCAGGAATGGGGCCGCATCGGCGAACTGTACCTGCGTATCAGCACCCAGTTCATCGGGTGAAGACTGCGCACGGGTGAATCCCGGCGCCATCCTGACGATGTTCAGCGCCGTGGGGCTTTCCACCGCTTGCGTCAGCCAGCGCGATGCAGGTTCGCTGGCTGCCACGGTGTCGCACTCATCCTTCCACACTTTGACGGTCTGCACCTTTCTCATCTGGAGCGGCTGCTGATTGAGCGACTGGTCGTCTTCCAGCAAGGACAATTCGGTTGATCCATGCCCCGGGCGTGACAGCACCACCAGGTCGCCGTGCACAGCGGTGTGGATTTGTGACAGCAAGGGAATGTCACGCTGCGTCTGGGCGCGACCTGATGCACTCACGATCATCCACTGACGGTCAAACTTAAAACCCTGGGGGGTCAATTCCGCCTCGCGCAAAGCGATAGGCTTGCATGACTTGACCGGGTAGACAAAAAGCTCCCGGACCTCGGCAGTCACTCCCATGGCACATAAATCCAGTGGTCTGATTTCATGCTTTCACTTGCTCCCCGGCCAAGACCTGTTGATGTGAACAATCGAATCTTACCTCTACATTCGTTTCCGGTCCGATATTACCCTACAATAAACGCTTCGTTTTTCATCCTTCCCGCCCGAGATCGTCTTGCCGCTAAACGTCGAACTAAACCTTGAACACCTGGAAATACTGCACTCGCTGAGCGCGCAGGTGGAGGAGGATCTCACATTCCTCACCCCCATCGACAAAGCCTGGCAACCCACCGATTTCCTGCCGGACCTCTGCGGCGAGGATTTCGCAGAACGATTGAATGATTTTCGCGCACCGGCAAAGAACCTCACCGATGAAATCCTCGTCGTGCTGGTCGGCGACATGATCACCGAAGAAGCGCTGCCCTCGTACGCCCTTCAGCTGAACCTGATTGCCTCGGACTTTGAGGGTAATCGGGTTGATGCCTGGTCGAAATGGATGCGCGGCTGGGTGGCCGAGGAAAACCGTCATGGCGATTTGCTTAACGCCTATCTGCGCCTGACCGGCCGCGTGGATATGCGTGCCATTGAACTGACCGTGCATCACCTGATTGCCAACGGCTTCAACCCGGCGACCTATCCTGACCCCTACGAGGGGCTGGTCTACACATCGTTCCAGGAGCGCGCCACCAAGATTTCGCACGGCAATGTCGGAAAGCTGGCGGCAGCGGCGGGCGACCCGGTGCTGGGCAAAATATGCCAGCGCATCGCCGGTGATGAATCGCGCCACGAGGCGTTCTATACCCGCATGGTGGGCCACCTGTTCTCGGCGGACCCCAATGGGGTGATGCTGGCATGTCGCAGGATGTTGCGCACCGTCATTGCCATGCCCGGGAGGCTGATGTTTGACGGCAAGGATCCCAAACTGTTTGATCACTTCGCGGTGGTGGCCCAGCGCTCCGGCGTCTACACCGTGCATGACTATGCGACGATCATCGAGCACCTGGTGAAAACCTGGGATATCGCCGGGCGGTCGGTCAGCGGCGCGGCGGCGAAATCGCAGGACTGGCTGTGCCGGCAAGCGGAACGATACTTGAAGTATGCCGACCAGATTGCCGAGGGCCTGCTGAAACAACCGCCGACCGCGTTTTCATGGATTCATGACCGCAGGGCTTGAGCGGCCTGTTGGCCGTTCAAAAGCGTTTCCCAGCGGCTGCTGTTTGAGCGGCTGCGCGTCCTCCGGCAGGGACCATTCAGTTGATCGATACCCCGGGTTGTTACAGTACCAACAGATCACCACTCAGGCCGTCTGGATGTGTGACAACACGGGAATGCGACGCTGGGTCTGGGCCCGACCGAATTCATTCATCACCTTCCACTGACGGTCGAACTTGAAACCCTGTGGTGTCAGTTCCGCCTCGCGCAAAGCGATGGGCTTGCATGACTTGACCGGGCAGACAAAAAGCTCCCGGACCTCGGCAGTCAGTCCCATGGCACATGAATCCACTTGTCTGATTTCATGCTTTCACTTGCTCCCCGGCAAAGGCGTGTTGCCGCGAACGGCCACGTTCCACCTCTGGCTTGGGGCCTGACCCGTTTACTCTTTGCCGCTCAGGGCGTCGTCGCCGACGGAGCCACGACCAGAACCTGGAACGTGCCCGGAACGCGAGTCCGCTGGCCATCAGCATCTATTTTGTATTCGGCCGCGGGCAGGTAGATCCGGCCGTTCGCGGGATCCAGGGCTGAGGTACGCGCACCACCGGTGGTCGTAACCCTGGTGACTGCTCCAGCACGGCCATCGCGATCCAGATTGAAAATAGACAGCGTGCCATCGTAGCAGGAGATATAGACCAGGCGGCGGGCACTGTCGAAAATTGCGCCATCGGCGCCCTTACCAATATCCACACTGCCACGATCCGAACCCTGCGCGGCATCAATCAGCTTTGCCATGCCATTGCCGCAGGCCGACACCAGCAGATTCGACTCCGCGTCGTAGGCCAGGCCCGTCGGGCGCGCGCAATCCGGCAGCTGGTAGCGGCCAACAACCGTGCGGCTCTCGATGTCGACCACAGCGATTTCAGCGGTGTCCTCGATGTTGACATACAAACGCCCTTTGCCATCGATGGCCGCCGCTTCGGGCTTGCCGCCCAGTGCAACAGTAGCCACCGCAGCCGCCTCGGCGATAGCGACGAACGTCACGTCTTGGCTGTCTGCGTTCATGACGAAGGCGAGGCCGGTCTTCTCATCGTACAGCACAGCGTCAGGCCCGGTGCCAGTGGGAATAATCGCTTTGACCTTGCCAGTGTGGCGATCGAACAGCGTTGCGTTCTTGTTGTCGCGATTGGTGGAAAGCATCAGGTCCGTACCCCGGATGATCTGCACTGCTGCCACGCCCTGACCGGCAACGAAGTCCGGCGTCACTTTGCGCGTGGCGAGGTCGATCGTCATGACGCCGGTGCTGCGCGCCACGAACACGCGTCCCATGGCGCTATCAACCGAAATGTAATCGTAGCCTCCGTCCGGACCGGGAAAGCGGTCGATGACCGCATAAGAAGCATCCTGCGCGCTCGATAGGTCCGCGGTCAGGATAACTACCAGCAGGACCAAGCTCATCAGGGCTGCTTTCAGCACGTTGGATGTTCCTTCTGCGTAGCAAGGGCGTACAAATCGCCAGTGACAGCAGGCAGTCAGGGGCGCAGGCGTCAATAAGAGCATTGTTATTCAGTCACTGGCCGAGCGCAACATTCAGCCATCCGCCTTTTAGAATAAAGGGGACGGGGCAAATTAAGTGGATTTAATTTGCCCCGTCCGCTTTTTGGTCGCTTTTTTGTCAACCAAGCGGGACAGTGGTTTGTGCTGGGTTTCGGCTGATCCATATCACGGCCACTACGCCGGAAAAGTGCAACCATGTGGTTGGTTGAAGGACGAGCTTGTGATCATGCTCGTCAATAGTATTAGTGCGAAAGGAGGTTCAAATGTTTAACACTATGCGCCACCAGAAAATCAATCGTTTGCGGCTTAAAATAAGCGTCTGCTTGCTGGTCGCATTTGCCGCTACCATCCCTGCGATGGCGGCCGGACCCTGGCAGCCATTGCCCGACGTTGCCCCGGCGCCAGCGGACAATCCAACCACCCCAGCCAAGGTCGAGCTCGGCAAGATGCTGTATTTCGATACACGCATGTCCTCCAGCGGTAACGTTTCGTGTTTTTCCTGCCATAACGTCATGGAAGGCGGCGATGATCATCGCTCGACATCCATCGGCGTGCATGGTCACGTCGGGGGCCGCAACGCACCTACGGTGTTCAACGCGGCATTTCTATCCAGCCAGTTCTGGGACGGGCGTGCCGCAACACTCGAGGACCAGGCTAAAGGGCCGCCAGCGAACCCCATCGAAATGGGCATGGCGAATCTGGACGCCGTCATTGATCGCGTTAAAAATATCCCCGGCTACAAGCCCTATTTCGAGAAAGCATTCGGCGCCGGCGATGTAGTGACGATGGACAACGCCGCCAAGGCCATTGCCGCCTATGAGCGCACGCTGATCACGCCCAACAGCGCCTATGACCTTTATGCGAAAGGCGATCTCAAGGCACTCAGCGACCAGCAGGCGCGTGGCCTGGCAACATTTGCCGAGGCCGGATGCACCAGTTGTCACCAGGGCCCGACCTTCAGCGGCCCACAGATGCCGCCCGGCACCGGATTCTTCATGAAATTTCCGACGTTCCCGGATAGCCCCTACGTCGCTAAGTACGATTTCCTGAGCGATGTAGGCCGCGCCGGGAGCACCAAGAACGATGCGGACAAGAACATCTGGCGCGTTCCCGGATTACGCAACCTGGTTTACACGGCGCCGTACTTCCATAACGGCCAGGTTCACACGATCGACGAAGCCGTGCGCATCATGGCCGGTACGCAGCTCAATAAAAAGCTAAGCGACGCGCAGGTCGCCGACATCGTCGCCTTTCTTGATTCCCTGACTGGGCCGTTCCCTATACAGGAAATGCCGCGCCTGCCGCCAACGCCGGGAGACCTGCTGGAGTAAAGGGGACGAACTGGTAGAGGGAGAAAGGGGTCAGAGCCCTTTTTCGGATGGTCCGGCTGGAGAATAAAGGGCTCAGAATAAAGGGCTCTGACCCCTTTTTCGCTCTGAGCTCGGGTCAGTGTCAGCAAATCAGGGAAACAAGGTTATGAACAGGTAGACCGCAAACAGCAGCATAAGCACCAGGCCCTGCAGGATGTTGGTGCGGCCCTTGACAAGCGAAAGGGTCAACACGAAGAGCGTCAACAGGAAGATCACCATACTCGGCGCATCAATGCCCATGGCCAGCGGCATACCTATGCTCAGTGCGACCATAGCCACCACAGGAATGGTGAGGCTGACGCTGGCCAGGGCCGAACCGAGTGACAGGTTGAGACTGCGTTGCAACTGGTTCGCCAGTGCCGCACGCACTGCGCTGATGCCTTCAGGTAACAGCACAACGCAGGCGATGATGATTCCGGACAGCGCCACAGGTGCGCCGATGGCATCGATGAGGTCATCCAACTCAGGCGCCATATTGTCTGCCAGTAGCACCACAGCTATTAGGTGCAGCGGCAGCAATACGCTGCTTATGGCGGTCGAGCGGCGGGAGGGCTTCACCCTGGATTCGACCATGGCGTCATCTACGAAATGGTCCTTGTGCCGGAAATTCTGCACAAACAGAAGGCCGCCATACAGAGCCAGTGTGACCACCGCCACGAACACCAACTCATCGTTGGAGTAGTAAGGTCCGGGTACGGCACCGGTGAAATCGGGCAAAACCAGGGTCAGCACGGAAATTGCCACCAGCACCGTGAGCTGGGCAATGACACCCTGTGTGCTGAACTCCTGTTCCCGGAATTTCAATCCTCCGATAAACAAGGTGACGCCGGTCATGCCTGTCAGGATGATCATGACGGCCGCAAACACCGTATTACGCGCCAACACCGAAGCGCCTTCGCCAATGGTCAGCATCAAGGAAACGATGATGGATACCTCGATCACCGTAACGGAAAGCGCCAGTAACAGCGCGCCAAAAGGTTCACCCACGCGCGCAGCGAGCACCTCCGCATGGTGCACTGCGCCCAACACCATCACCACGAGCGCGGTCACGGCCAGGGGCAAGTCCCAGAGTGCGTGCAGCGTGTGGTGCAGACCGAAGACCAGCCATGCCAGTGTCGGCCACAACAAGGCCCTGGGGAGGGAAGGCTCGTGAGTCAGGTCAGAATCCATAGCTTTGCCGAGGGTAGCGAGACACGTGGTAGATTGCCAATGGCGGCGAGCCGATTGTAACGCAGATACGCTCCGCGCCCGCCAGGGCGCGGAGCCTCAGCAACATCCCGCGCATACACCCATCACCGAACCGCTTCGGCGCCGACCTGCGGCAAACCCATCTGCCGCACCAGTGCCTGGAAACGCGGGTGCGCGTAGAGCGGCTTGGGCAGCAGTTTTTGCAGTACGCAACGGGCCGACGACTGGGGAAATTTCATCCGCTCGCAGGGCAGTTAAGGAACCGCTGAATTGATCAACGGATCCTCAGCTTTGTCGCAAGTCTTTTACCGCCCTGTCGGAATGTAAAGGCGCTTCTAAAGCGTGCGCTTGCGCGGCGGAGCGACTGGTTTCCACGACACCCGCACTCCGGGCAGCAGGACGAAGTATTTCAACGTCACGCCACTGATGCGTGTGATTCGGCGTTCGAATTTGAGGCCGCTCACCTGGTCCGAAATTTCGTCGTGCGTCTCGGTCGTAATCAGCACCTGCCGTGGCTTGGCTATATCCTCGCCCAATTTGCAGGCCTGGTTCATCGGATCGCCAAAACAGTCGCTGTCGCCAATCCGCAGCATGCGGCCAGAGCCAATGCCGATGCATACTTCCAGGTGTTCTTCCACTTCCCGGCTCTTATTGCCTTTGGCGATTTCCTGCTGAATCTTCAGCGCACATTGCACCGCCGAGCGCGCGGTGGGGAACGTGGCGTAAATGTTATCGGCCTCTCCCCAATAACCCAAGGAGCTATAGCGTGCGATGACGGGCTTGACGATGTCGTGCATGGCAACCACAAGTGAAAGAAAGTGGATGATTCCGTGCTTCTGCGTCAGGCGTGTGAAGCCAGAGGTATCCAGCACCAACACCGAACAATTGTCCTGGTAGCGCGTCAGAATTTCGCGCTCAATCTTGGCGTTTCCCGCCAGTTTCGTTCCCCGCTTGCGGAGCAGTGTTTCGAAACGCTGCGCTTCATTTTTTGCCATGGCTGAAAGCAACTCCCGAGTCTGTTTTATTTGCAGGTGATTTAAAAGGACAGATCGTACGTGGATGTACAGGTCATCGTCCGCACGCAGCCCTTGCGATGTCCGCCCGGATGCGGCACCACCCAGGCGAGCGCCACGCAGGCGGCGCCCACCTTGAACACGTTACGGCGTTTGAGTTCGTTGATCGGTGTCAAGGGCTGATTCCTGTTGCAGGAAAGGTGGTATTAACGTCCTTTTCGGCAGAATCCGCAAGTTCTCCCAGGCTAAAAAGGGGACACAAAAAGGGGACGGGGTGCCGCTGGTTATCGACTATGTGGATGGATTTGCATCCACCCGGGGTCACGCTGCGCTGACCAGTGATTCACCCATCGAGCGCAAGTTTGGCGCGCACCTGCGGGAGCGCGATGAACCGGCTCCAAAACAACTTCGAGTACTGCCTGGCGCTCGCCCGGTTCAGATGCGATCCGTCGGAAGTGAACATGCCGTCGAAACCGGGCACCACCATCGGAACGCCGAGCTCGCGAGCCAGATACGGGAGGTGACCGGAGCGCGTGTCGCCGTAGGGCACCACAGTCAGCACCAAGCCTGCGCCGCGCCTGTCGAGCTCTTCCTTGAACTCGCGTGCCAGAGGCAGATATTTCTCGTAGCTCGGAGCCTCCTTGGCAACGCGGACCGGATAGCTCCCGTTCGGCTCGCGGGCCGGAAGCCACCAACCCGTCCGCGACGACCGGTAAACAATCCACGGAAAACTCAGACCCGGGCCGAACCAGTCGATCTTCGGCAACCAGGAATGCAGGCGCATCTGGATCGCCCACGCACCCTCGGCCTCGGTCCAGGTCTTCCACGCCTGCCAGTGGGTCAATTCCTCTGCCTGCTCAGCCGGCTCCGACAGTGCGTCCTCGAAGACGTGTGGCCCGCCGGCCACGACCACGAGCTTGGGGCGAAGATCGTGCTTGCGGATGAGGTCCAAAGCGAAACGCACCTTCTCCACGTGGCCGCAGCCAAGGGAGAAGACGCGCAGGCCGAGTTTTGCTGCTTCCGGCACGATGACCTCCTCGCGCAGTCCAAGCGGCATGCGCGAGTCCCCGACGAACAGGATATCGGCTTGACGCGCATGATCGATCGAGTCACCGAGGCCATGATATAGCACCATCTGGCTCAGCTCGTCGCCCGTCGAGTAGATGAAAAAGGCATCGGGCGGCACTTCGAACTCAGGCATCTTGTGCGCCGACGCATGGGGTTTTTCCCCCACCGGCAGCTGCGGCAAGGTGATGACGGCTGCTGTGAAAGACACCACGAAGGCGGCGGCGATGCCTGCAATCTGCACGATTCGAGTTCGCATACACATCCTTTAGAACTGGAAGTAGATGAATTCGCGGCTCACAGTATAGAGCGTGAGGATCGCCGCCAGCATGGCACCGCCGTAAATGGACTTCTCCAGCACCGAAGGCGAGCGCACACCCCACTGCTCGGTCGCCAGGGCGCGGACGTGCAACGCCACGACCGGGAAGACAAACCACCACCCTATGGTAATGGCGCCCTTGGTGTCGGGAATGGCTATCCCCGCAGTCGGAAGTGCTGCGAGGCCGGCGATCGCGTTGTGGATGACCTGGGCACCTTCGCCAACATTCTCGGCACGGAACATTCCCAGGCTGAGGATCCAGGTCATCTGAACCACAACGTACCAGATTGCGACGACTGGTTTTACCACCAGCCCCCGCGTCATGCCCAACATTCGTTCGAGGAAGACCGCCACGCCGAGGATGGCGCCCCAGGCCAGGAAGGTCCAGTTCGCTCCGTGCCAGAGTCCGGAAACCAGCATGACCAGCAGCAGGTTGATGGACGCTCGCGTGTACCCGTGGCGGTTTCCGCCAAGCGGGATGTAGACGTAGTCGCGCATCCAGGACGACAACGTAATGTGCCAGCGCCGCCAGAAGTCGGTGAACGTCGTGGCCAAATACGGAGCATTGAAGTTGATCGGCAAGCGGAAACCCAGTTGGTAGGCCAGGCCGCGTGCAATGTCAGTGTATCCGGCGAAGTCGCAGAAGAGTTGGCAGGCAAAGAAGACCAGCAACGACAAAGCCAGTGTCCCGTGAGGCTCGCTGGCAACGGCGCTTTTCCAGTGTGCGTCGACGATCTCTCCGAGATTGTCGGCCACGACGAGCTTGAGAAAAAGCCCACGGAGAATCAGGTAGGCCCCTTCGCCGAAGACCGTCAGCCGGAAGCGGCGGCGGCGCGTCAATTGGTAGAGAAATTCGCTGCCCCGGACGATGGGGCCGGCAACCAGGTGCGGGAAGAACGCTATGTAGCAGGCCAAGCGGAGAAAGCTCGTCTCCGCCGCAATGCGGCCGCGGTAGACGTCGATGGTGTAACTCATCGACTGGAACGTGTAGAAGGAGATCCCGATCGGCAGCACGAGGTCTGGCAGCGCGCTGTCCCCGAGGCTACTTCCGAAGCCAGTGGTGAGCTCCGCGAAGCTCCGGATGATGAATGCGGCGTACTTGAAGTAACCCAACAGGCCCAGGTGCATCGCCAGGGACACGGCGAGAAGACCGCGCCGCACCCGCTGCGAGGATGCCGGGGTTGCCGCGAGCAGCCTGGCGGCTGCATAGTCGACGCTCGTGCTGAACAGAATGAGTACGACGTATTCCGGAACGTTCCAGGCGTAGAAGATCCAGCTGAGCACAAGCAGTCCAAACACATACATCGTGCGCGAACCCCGCGTTGCGGTGCGCAACAGCAACGCGACGAGATACAGAGTCGCGAAGGACAGCGAAACGAAGCTCACGACGCTCCAGGCGTCTTGCGTGGGAGCGCACGCAATGCGCCATCAGTGCGGGCTGGTGTGGATGTTGAAATCAACCGATGGAGTCCCCTTCAGGAGCCGCATGCGAGGGTTTGTTCCCTCAGGGGCGGAGTATAGGCAATGTAGAAGATGACGCCTGCCGCCGTCAACCGGGCAGCCAAGTGGTGGTTGCGCAGTTAACTGACCCGACGGGGCTGCAGCAGCACCGCTACCACGCAGGCGCTGGTGAAGTTATTTCTATAAGGGATCCCAGCTGCGCTGGGCGTCGATGCTGTGGCACAACTGTGGCTGCCGGTGTGTCAGCACGACGAAGCGCCCCAGGTTCGACTTGAAACCGCCAAGGAAGAGCTGGGAGCCGGAGGCAATCCACACCTCCTGAAGCATCTCCAGCAACTGCTCGACCTTTTCCTCGCGACTTGTCCTGGCGAAGTACCGGTTGGAGTAGCCGGCTCGCGTCGGGGGGCAGAGGTAGACGACACGCAAGCCGTGGCCCGCGGACTCCCGTATAGCCTCTTCGATCACGGCGTGATCGTCGGTAAGCACGAACAGGGTGCGCAGTTCTGGGGCGAGAGCGCCGATCCGCTCCACATATGTCGCCATCGGCGTGTGTTCCCCTTCGACCACCCGTTTGCCGAAGGTGCGCAAGTACCCCTCTGACTTGTCACCGCGCCGCACATGGCAGGCCGCGAATGGTTCATGCGCCAGATCATTTGCCACAAGGGCTGCCGCGATCGCCGCGGCTTGGTGGTCGTCGCCGCCATGGCCGATGGGGGTGCAAAAACTCTGGGCCAGCAACTGCTTGAGCGTGAACACCGGCGCCTCGAGGCCCAGGTCCGGCAGCGCAAGGGGAGCCCCGGTCGTATGCCTTTCATCGACGAAACGGCGCAGTGTCTGGAAGGCATGAGTGCGCACTCCATGGATTTGCCAAGCCCCGGGGATGCGCCCGCGATCGCCCGACCGCTCGGCTGGCAGGGCCGTGCTGAAGAAATCCGACCACCACAGTCCGCGGAAGTGGTCCTCGCCGACGGCGAGTCGGCGGCGGTGAAACAGGCCGTAGAGGATGGCGTTGAGGAGGTTATTGATCTCTGAGAAGAAGCCGCGGTTGGTCAGGTGGAACAGAAAGGGTTCACCATAGCTGGCATTCAGTTCGTGGTAGTGCTCGATCGGGATGAGCGGCAGGCTACGCGTGGCGATCATCTTTGACGAAGGGGAACTTGACTCATGTTTAGGGGCTACTCAGTAGCTATTCCTCGCGCCGCTGCCTTGGGGCGTTTTCAACTCACGGTCGGTCCGGAGGTAAGCGCTGGCACATTACAGAAGCAAGCCAACCATGCACGCACTGGTGAAGGTGGCGAGGCTACCCGCCACCAGCGACTTGAAACCAAAGCGCAGGACCTCCTCCCGCCGCCCGGGAACCATGGTAATGAGCCCTGTGACCATGATGCCCAGGCTGATGAAATTGGCAAAGCCGCACAGTGCGTAGGTGATGATGGTCCTGCTACGCAAACTCAGTTCATCGACGGGCAATGCACCGAGGCGAACGTAGGCAATGAATTCCGTCAGCACGGTTTTCGTGCCCAGCAATTCACCGGTCTTGAGGGCCTCGCTCCACGGAATGCCCATCAGCCAGGTCACCGGGGCAAGCGCATAGCCGAGTGTGCGTTCCAAC
>Ga0315271_10001673_pt1 | contig 13519 bp, 13 predicted proteins | sample C3_top_MG_FD_204664 | JGI IMG/M metagenome (GOLD analysis project Ga0315271, IMG submission 204664) | Sediment microbial communities from Yellowstone Lake, YNP, Wyoming, USA - C3_top | ecosystem: Environmental > Aquatic > Freshwater > Lake > Sediment | place: USA: Wyoming | collected 2017-08-01 | reverse complement strand
CGGCATTCGCCCGGCGCAATGGAATCGAGCTGGATGCCCAGGTCGGCAATGAAGGGCGCCGACTCGAAGATACGTTTTATTTCACCTGAATTGGTGTCGCTCATTTTGTTACCTGACAAGGCAGACAGGGGTTGGCCGATGCGGCCTGCAGGCCGATGCCGGTACCGGTACCGGTGAATGGGACAGGTGCCGCGGGGTTCACAGCATGAGCTGCCGGATCGAACCGCACACCGACAGCAGTTGCGAGGCACCCATGCGCCCGATGATATTGCGAATGACCGACCCCATCACCTGCTTCGCGCCGGCGAGGCCGATGTTTGCCGACTGCTGGATGATAAAACCCGCCTTTGCGAGCTTGAGCGGCTGCATGAAGAAGTAGTCCAGGCCCGTGTTCGTCAACTCGACCGCGAGGTCCGCCAGCACGGCGCGATGCGCGGTGGGATCCTAGGCCCGCTCAACCGTACTGAGGACCGAGAGCGTCTTCTTGCGCAATGCTTCGGAGTGATAGAAGCGAAGGAACGGTCGTGCGTCCGTCGTAGATGATTTCTTCACCGGTTTGCCAGCCGATGCGGCACGTGCGATCGACTTGCGTTTCGAGACGGTAGCCATGTTGACCATGATACGCCTTGGGCTCGCGGCGGCGGCGACAGAAGCGCCAGACGCCGGCCACGGAAAGCACGCGCGGGACAGGCGACTTTTGCAGATTTGTGCCCGCCGATGCGGACGGGAACTTCCAGTGACCTCGTCGTCCCCGCGAACAACGACAAGGGTTGCGCCGGGCGGGGCCCCAGCCCCGTCCGAATTATTGAAAATACCGGCGGACTGGATTCCAGCTGGAATGACGAATCCGGGATGTGCCAGGAAATTTCCAGGCTTGCAACACCAGCACTGGCGCGCTTCTCCAGGGGCTTTCGCCGTGGAAGCCGCCCCGCTGCTGGGGTTTTCCGGGTGAATTACTTCGAAGCGGCCGTGCGGATCGCCTGCAACGTCGTGTTCGGCGAAATCGCTTCCGGGTCGATGCGAATCTCGATCAAGGCCGGTTTGCCGGCCTGCATCGCGCGCGCCAGCGCCGGGGCGAATTCCGCCGTGGCCTCGACCAGTTCGCCATGCGCGCCGAATGCGCGCGCATACGCGGCGAAGTCGGGATTGGTCAGCGCCGTGCCGTACACGTTGCCCGGGTACTCTCGTTCCTGGTGCATGCGGATGGTGCCGTACATGCCGTTGTTCACGACGATGAAGATGACATTGAGCCGGTACTGCACGGCGGTGGCCAGTTCCTGGCCGGTCATGAGGAAACAGCCGTCGCCGGCGAAGGCGATGACGATGCGGTCGGGATGCACGGCCTTGGCGCCGATGGCGGCGGGCACGCCGTAACCCATGGCGCCGGAGGTCGGCGCGAGTTGCGTGCGAAAGCCGCGATAGCGATGGAAGCGGTGCACCCAGGTTGAGTAATTGCCGGCGCCGTTGCACAGGATCGCATCGGCCGGCAGTACGCTTTCCAGATGCTGCATCACGTCCCACATCTGCACCTTGCCGGGGATTTCCTTTCTCGCCTGCCAGGCCTGATAGTCGGCGTTGGCTTCGCTCGCGCCCGCCTCGACACCGGCGCGGGTCAGCCTTGGCATCGCCGCGAGCGCGTGCGCCATCGCCGGCATGGTGGCATTGATCATCAGGTCGGCCTGATAGACGCGGCCCAGCTCTTCCGCGCCGGCGTGAACGTGCACCAGCTTCTGCGCCGGCACCGGGGCATTGATGAGGCCATAGCCGCTGGTGGTCATCTCGCCAAGACGCGGGCCGATGGCGATCAGCAGATCGGCGGCCCTGATGCGCGCCGCGAGCGCCGGGTTGATGCCGATGCCGACGTCCCCGGCGTAATTCGGATGCGCGTTGTCGAACAGGTCCTGGAAACGGAATGCGCAGCCGACGGGCAGTTGCTGGGTCTCGATGAAGTGCAGGAGATTGGCACAGGATTCGGTGTCCCAGCCGGAACCGCCGGCAATGACGAACGGCCGCGCGGCGCTCTGCAACAGGCTGGAGAGGCGCACCAGTGCTTGATCTCCGGGCGATGTGGTGACGCGCTGCCAGGCGCGCGCATTGGCCGCATCGGTCTGCGCCGAGAGCATGTCTTCCGGCAGCGCCAGCACCACCGGCCCCATGCGTCCGCTGGTGGCGACCTGATAGGCGTGGGCGACGAATTCCGGCACGCGGTCGGCGCGATCGATCTGCGCGACCCACTTGGCCATCTGGCCGAACATGCGCCGGTAATCGATTTCCTGGAATGCCTCGCGCTCGACGAAATCGCCGCCGACCTGGCCGATGAAAAGAATCATCGGCGTCGAATCCTGGTACGCCGTATGCACGCCGATCGACGCGTTGGTCGCACCCGGCCCGCGCGTCACGAAACAGATGCCCGGCTTGCCGGTGAGCTTGCCATAGGCTTCGGCCATGTTGGTCGCGCCGCTCTCGTGGCGGCAGGTGATGAGCCGGATGGCTTCGCGATTGGCGTACAGCGCATCGAGCACCGGCAGGTAGCTTTCGCCCGGCACGCAAAACGCCAGATCGGCGCCGTGTATTCTCAGCTGATCGACCAGTATCTGGCCGCCGGAGCGCGATGCCCGTGCGGCCGAATGTGCATTCGTCATTTCTGCGTCACCTCGAAACCCTTTGACCTGAGCGCCTGGATCAGTCCGCGCGGTCCGATCAGGTGCAGCGACCCCAACGCGATAAAGCGGGGCTCCTTGCCGGCCAGATAGCCTTCAATTTTTTGCAGCATGGCGTCATGCCGACCATGCAGCATGATTTCGTCGAGCTGCGCGGTGAGTTTCATGTCACGATTGACCTCATCGATGACCTCCGCCATGAGCTTCGCATCGCCGGTCTGCCATGCATTGACCATGCCCGTCACCTGGTCGGCCGACCGGTTGAGTTCGAGCGCGGCGATGGCGTTGTCGAGAAAAGCCTCCTGCAAATTGGCCGGCATGCCCGCAAGCATCTCCAGTTGCGAGCGGACCGATTCCAGCTCTTCGACCGGCTTGCCCGCCTCCTTCGCCCGGGACAACAGGTAGGCATCGACGCCGAGGTTCATATCGTAGCCTAGCCGGGAAAATTCAACGACCGACAGGAATCCACCAACGACAAAGGGCTTCATCGGCTTCACGGCGGCTTCAGGAATCTTCAGGCGTACCAGCTGGATGACCAGCCGGTCATAAAGCGATTTCGGAATGTTCTTGTCGAGCGTGTCCGGGGGAAAATAACTGATCAGTGAGTTCACGTCGTTGGACGACGCGGAATCGCTGACGTCGGCTTCCACCACCAGCTTCGCGGAATTATCGAATGCCGTTTCCACCGCTTCGGACAGCGGATAGAACGCGCGCTTGCCGACGTGAATGGTGCCGAACAGCCATACCGTGTTGGTTGGCGATTTCACTTCCCAAATAAATGACTTGGTCTTCGACGGCACCGGCACCGGCCCGATGCGCGGCAGCAGCGAAGCGGACGGCGCCGGGAGTTGAATATCCGTTCCTGCCGCCGCCGGGGCCGCGGGTGCTGCGGACTTGGGGGCGTCGGGTTTGAGTGGTTCGGGTTTCGGCGCACCGGACACGGGCTGCGTCGGGTCATATGCATCGCTTGCGCTGGCGGGAGCGGGGCTCGGCGCGTTCGCGTCGGCGGCAGCAAGGGCGGCGGGTGAATGACTCAGCGTCAGGGCGATCGTCAGTGAGGCGGCAAGGCGTTGCAGATTCATGGGGATTTCATGGCATTGAAGTGAAGCGGCGCGGCATCGCCGTGAGACCATGCCGCTCGCGCGCAAGGGACAATTTTCGCAGGAATATCCGTTGCCCGCCGCAATCTTTGTGCCGTCAAGGCCCCGGCGGCGACGGGCAAGCCCGGTTAGTGAGCGCCGGGCTTGACCAAGTCCCGGAAGCTGACCAGATAGCCGGCGATGAGCACCAGGCCGACAAGGAGCCAGCCATAGGAACGGCGCTCATTGACGACTTCGAGTTCCATCGACGTTCGATCTCCCTGCCTGAGGCCGGACAGTTGCAGGAGCGCGCCCTGCTGTCCATCGAACCAGCCCAGTTCCACGCGCGGGGTGAAGAAGTGCGATTGCGAAGAATGACAACGCTACCGCGGCTTTCTGGGCCGCGATCCGGTTGCTCGCTACTCGCTACAATCAAACACGTATGACGCGGTGCGATCGATCAGGCGCGCCTGTCTCTTGTACTTCGCGCATTCGTCGTCGGCGAGCGCCTGCGCCTGATTCAAGGTGAAAGTGTGATGAGAATAGACCATCGGATGGAAGCCTGCGTCCCTTGTCTCCGGCAGTGGAGTGCCGCAACCCGCCAAAAGGGCCATTGGAAAACTTATTACAGCCAGAGCGATTCGAGTCATGAGGGTCCTCTTCATCCAGATTAAATTAGTCTACGCGATCGCGCCCTGACACAACAAGCCGCGATTATGCCGGTTGCGACTTCACCGTATCGCGAAACGCGAAGAGATAGCCCAGCGCGAGGGGAAGCAGAGCGAGCAGCCAGAAGATGGACCGCTGCTCCTCGACAACTTCCATTTCCATCGACGTGCGGTCGCCTTGGCGCAGCCCGCTAAACTGCAATTGCGCGCCTTGTCGGCCGGCGAAGCGGTCGAGCTCGACGCGCGGCTGGAATTCCTTGCGTCCCGGCCTCGGCAGTTGCTCACGAATTGCGTGCACGATGTGTCCATTGGGCAGCAGCACCGTCATGCGATATTGGCCGATCGGTGTCTCCTGCGTGTTGACGAAGGCATGGCGCAACAAGCGGCTCCCCGCCGGAAAGGCCGACTTCTGGCCTTCCTCGGGCTTTTGGACATAGAGCACGCCGGTGACCCGGTAGGTGAGTGACAGCGTCGTCTCGGCCGTTGCATTCTCCGGGAAGGTGACGTCGATGAACGCCTGGCGCCCTGACTTTCCGGGCTCGATCGTGACATCCGGAGGCGCGGAAGCAATATGTACGTCGCTCAATTCTGCGAATCCCACCGGGAGGCGCAGGCGCCCGGCCTTTGCGCCAGTGACGTTAATTGTTGCGCTGCCTTGTGCCGAGCCGTCATCAGCAACTTCAAGGCGCGTCTGATAGTCCTTGATCTCAACGGCTAAGGCGAGCCCGCAGACGAACCAGCAGGCAATTGCAGCGATGGTCGTCCTGCTCATCGCACAGCCCAGAACGAAGGCGTGAGCCCGATCCAGTTGAACCAGGTCATTGCCGAAAGCACCAGCAGGAGAACCCCGACCGTGCAGGTCGTGATGCCGTACTTGAAGTTGTCGGCCACCGAATACTGGTTGGTCGAGAACAGTATCACGTTGGGTTTGCCGCTGATCGGCAGGCCGACGACCCAGTCGATGCAAAGCGCCGCGGGCAGCGCGAACGAGATCGGGTTCCAGCCCAGCGCCTTTGCCAGGGTAATGACAATCGGAATCATGATGATGGTGCGCACCGTTTTAGATGTGGTGAGCAGGTGGCTGTACATCATCACGGCGATGACGATGGTGTAGGAAACACCAAAGGGCACGTTCTTCAGGTCAAAGCCGCCGAAGAGCCATTTCACGCCCCAGGCCGCGGCACCCGTATCGTCGAGCGCGAGTCCGCCGGCATAGGCGCCCGCGCTGAAGATCAGCAGGTGCCAGGGAATCTCTGCCTCGGACCACTGCAGCACGCCGTAGCGCGGCAGCAACGCCAGCACGGCGCCCAGCAATGCCGCGAATGGAGCGCTGATCTCCACGCCAAACCATCGCATGTGGAAGACGTCGGTCATCCACATTGCCAGCACGACGGCAAAGATCGCGATCGCCTTCTTCTCGTCGCGGTTCAGCGGCCCCAGAGCGCCGTACTCCTTCTCGATCACGCCAAACCCCCCGGCAAGCTGCGGAACCTGCTGCTCCTGCGGGATCCGGAAAAGGAGCTTCTGCCCCACCATCCACATGATCAGAATCGTGACGATCGCCAGCGGCGTTCCCACCTTTACCCAGTCCATGTAGTAGACACGCTGGTCGGTCATCGTCTGGATGAGGCCCACAGCGATCAAGTTAGCCGCGGAGCCCGTCATCGTCATGGATGAAAGCACGGAAATGCAACACAGATTGAGCAGCAGCAGATTGCGGCCGAAGTTGTTGTTTGTATCCTCGGTCGCTCCGTAAATGGCCGCGACGACGATGATCAGCGGCAGCGTCATCACAGCCCGTGCCGCGGTGGCGGGAATGAGTGGGGCCAAGATCATGTGCAGGATAATGAACGCAAGCAGCGCCCAGGAGGCCTTGCGGCCAAACTTCAGGATCAGCCAAAGCGCCATGCGCTTGGCAAGTTTCACCTTCACCAGCATGGAACTGAGGATGAACGCGAGCAGGTTCAGCCAAATCACGTCCATACCCAGCACGTACATGATCGTCTTGTCGTTCGCCACCCGCGTCACCAGCAGCAGGAACATCAGCACGAGAGAGGTGACGTACGTCGGGAACGGTTCAGTTACCCACCACACGAGCGCGAGCGCGAAGCAGGCCGCACCAGCCTGTGCGGCGGCGCTCAGCCCCGCGCCAGGGGGCAGGTAAAGGATCAGCAGAAACAGCGCGATACCACCCGGAAAGCCCAGGTAGCGCATCCACCGCTCGGTCCCGCTCTGCGCGGGCCTTGCCTTCGAGGATAGCGACATCTTTTCCATCCCCAGAAGCTCCATAAGCTTCTGGTTCTGGGCGGATGTCGAAGCGGTGGTCTCTGGGTTCATGGCGGGGAGCAGCGATCAGGTTGCGGACCAAGCCTTGTAGGGGTGCTTGAGGAGATTGGAATTGAAGTATCGCGCATCTGAGGAAACTTCGCGCACTGCCCAGACCGGAACGGCGAATTTCTCGTCCTCGGCGACTAGCTCGATCTCCGCCACCACCAGACCTTCGTTGTCGCCGTGGAATACGTCGATCTCCCAGGTCTTACCGCCGTGTACTTCCTTGTGGCGATGCTTGTCTATCAGCGGCTGCTCGCACAGGTTATCGAGCAGGAGCGCGGCGTCGTCCATCGGAATGGTGTACTCAAACTCGGAACGCGTCACACCGACGCTCGGCCCCTTGATGGTGAGCTTCGCCCGATCTCCCTCGATGCGCACCCGCACCACGCGCTCCTTCTGGCTGTTGAGGTAACCCTGCTTGAAGTGCGTGCCGGCATCCGCAGGTTTCCACGTGGCGGTATTCACGACGTACTTGCGCTCGATTTCCTTGCCCATGGGGCACGTCCTTTCATTTTAATTGTTCATCGTCGCCCGACCGACGGTCTCGTGCAGGAAGCCAACCGCGCGCGCCCCGCCATCGACCCCTCTCCGGACAGTTTCGCTCTGGCGGCGGAGGGATTTTTCCCAAGTACTCCCCTACTTCAATGCTGCTTCCAGCGGGGGAATGACCTGTTTCTTGCGGCTCAATACACCGGGTAGCCAGGCGGCGTTATCCTTCGGTTCAACGCCAAGCGCGACTTTGATGACGCCGGGATCGTCCGATGCCACGAGGAGCTCCGTGTTCTCCTTCATGATGTCGGTGAGCATCAGGAAGACACTGTGGTACCCCTCCGTCTTCTTGAACTCGTTCATCGCGTAGAACAGTTCGGGCTTCATCTTCGAAGCCGTCGCGAGATCCATCAGCTCCAGTTGGCCGACAGCGATTTTGCGGCCACCCATCACAAACAGCTTCATGTCGCGCTTCAACAGGGTCATCGCCGGAATACTAGCGATGTCCGACTTCACCTCAAACATCCTGATGCCCAGGGCCTGCACGTCATCCACGCCGGCGATCTTTGCGAGCCGGGCGGCCGCAGTGCGGTCCTCGGGAGTCGTGGTAGGCGATTTGAAGACTACCGTATCCGAAAGGATGGCGCCGAGCATGCCGCCGGCGATGGGTTTCGGGATCGGAACGCCAGCAGCGTCGTACATGCGGGTGATAATTGTCGCCGAGCAGCCGACGGGGAGGATCCATGTCTCGATCGGCTTGTCGGTCTTGATGCCACCGAGATTGTGATGATCAATGATCCCCAGGAGGTCGGCCTTCTGCAGGTCGTCTGGAGCTTGTGCGTAGTGGTTGTGGTCAACCAGGATGACCTGCCGTCCAGCAACACTCGTCTGCACCGGAGGAGCTTGCAGATTGAACTTCTCGAGCACGAACTTCGTTTCCGGGTCCGGTACGCCCTGCGCTATGGCAGTCGCCGCAACGCCCTGCTGCGACTTCAGGTACGCAACGGCGATCGCCGCCGTGATGGCGTCGGTATCCGGGTTCTTGTGCCCGACGACCAGCACGGGATCGGCAGCGAGGGCGGCGAAGCAGCATAACGTCGCGAGTGCGACGGCAAATCGTTTGACAAGGTGTTTCATGGGAGGGACCTTTCGGGTCAGGGTATTGGGGAGCATTGTTCCCGCGCGGGCGCGGGTTGGCGCCCCCGCGCGAAAAGTCGCGCTCTGTTACCTACTCGCCGATGTTCTTGGCGCCAGGCCAGCGATAAAGCTGCGGGTTTCCATTCGCGTCCAAGGGACGCTTGTCGGCCTCCGTCACTACTGCATTCTCATACGCCAGGATCGCACCGCCGACCAACGGGATGGCATCAGCGCGACCCTTGAATGCGGTCGATGCGTTGGTCGCGCCGTTGAAATTGGCAAACCAGGTCTGGAGAATGGCCGTGGCCCCGGGAAACTTCTCGTCGAGATCGGCAATGCTCCTGAGGTAGGCGAAGGGTGTGTTGTCTGTGACGATGATTGCCCGGTCCTTGGTCCCGCTTGCATCGACCACGCTTAGCACGCCGATCAAGCGACCTTTCACCAAGGAGCCCCTGGGGACCGCCGGGCCGAGTACCAGCGCCTTGAAGTCGTCGTTCTTTGCCGTCAGGGTGTGCGGAATGAACCCGTAGTTGGCCGGATAGGCGAGGTACTGGACAAAGCGCGGTGCGTCGTTCTTCTGTTCCAGTTCCATCAGGCCCGTCGCGCGATTGACCTCGTACTTGGCGGTGGTTCCGGCGGGTATCTCGATCACGACGTTGTACGTACCGTCGGCATTACGAGGGTCGAATCCGCTCAGGAAATTCCGCTCGCCTTTCAGCACGGAAACAAACGGAGTCAGTACCTCCTGGGAATAAGCAGGCTGTGGAAGCATGGCCGCGGCAAGCAGGAACGCTGCGCTAAGGCCAATGGTTACAATGGATGTCTTTTTCATGATGCGTCGGTTCCTTTGATTGTCTGGTCGATCCGATGGGTTTCAGGAAGGATCATCGCTGTGCGCGGCCTTGGCCTTCTTGCCAATCTTCGCGGGTTGGGCTGCTGCGACCTCTTCCTCAGTCGTCATGACCTTGGGTGTCGTGACAATTGCTGCAGGCTTCGTGGCAACCGGCATTGGACCGGCGGTGGACACCGCTTTTGCGGCAGCTGGCGCGGGCTTGTTGGCGACTGGTGCGGGTGTGCCCTTCGCGGCAGACGGCGCGGGGGTGGCGACGGGCGCAGGCTTTTCAGCTGAAACGAGCGATGGCCCCTCCTCCATGACGGTCAGGTGCGGGCGGCTCTTCTTGACCGGATCGTCATATTCGACCTTGGGATCGTTGAGGAGCTTTTCCTTGAGGCCCGGTGGCGCATACTCAATCAGGTAAAGGACCGGGCCCCACTTGGCGGTGCCGGGGTCGACCACTTCGCGGATCAGCTTGGCCGCCTCTACAAGCTGCTCGGGCGTACGATCGGTGTTGTGCTTCGAATACCGGCCCGACTTGTTGCTGATGGTAAAGGTATTGGTGCCCTTATCGTAGAGGATTTCCCCGCTGATGCGCCCGGGTGCGCCAGCCAGCAGCGAGGGATGCCCGTATGATTCCTTGGTACCCGGTTTCATGTTCCGCCCGTCCTCGGGACGAATAGCGGGCTTGGTGTAGGTATAACCGTAGGGATGCTTTATGCCAGGCATGAGTGCTATCCGGCCTTGCGCATCCATGACCCAGTCGTAATCATCCTTGACGAAGAGAATCGCCGGAAACTCCTTTGTAGCGGCCTGCATGTACGGGTTGATCAGGACTTTCCCCGTTGGGTCGGTTTCGTAATGCTTGATGTAGGCCGGCGACGATGCCATGCCGTACTTCTGATCCAGTGGATCCACCGGCGGCGCACCAAAAACCGGTAACGCCAATGCCAGCAGGACACTGCCGACGGACATCTTCAATTTGGATTTCATTTTCATCAATCTCCTAGCAGAATTAAGACAATTCAACCCAGATGTTTTCATTTCGAACTGATGGGACGATTGAACAACTTGCGCACCTTTGACCCACCCCATTTGTCGCTATCGGCTCCCGCCAGCCCGGCGAGTTCGCCTTTTACGACCTTGAACATGAATTGTTCTCCCGCCGCATGCGCCGGCGACACGGCATACATGTCGATCCCGTCATAGCTGAAGGAAATGTCGTAGAGAAAGGGCACTCCACCGTCGGCAGCGCTCCATGCTTCCATTTCAATGCCGCAGGGCTCTACACCAGCCAGGACGAGTTCGCCGGGCTTGACCTTGTACGTGAATACCCTCGTTTCCAGCAGGACGGTATCTGACGGTCGACCAAGTGCGAGCAGTTCCGGCATGTACCTACCGAAATCACCGAGCGTTAAATTGCCCAGCGATTCCCTGGGGACTGAAAAGGCAACATCTTTTTCGATGTAGCTTCCCAGCTTGCCGCCGGGACCGAATCCAACGCTGTCCTTGCCCGACAATTCGGCCTTCGCACCTACCACGGCCAGCGGTGTTGCCAGCGTGCGCAGCACGTCTTCGTGAATGCTCTTTACCGTGACAGTCACGTTCGGATTGGGCCTGCCATCCTTGAAACGTTGCGTGATGCGCAGCAGGTAGCCCTTGCTCCACAGGAACTGGTCGCTGGTGTCGTAGTAGTTCTTGTTGTACATCTCGAACTTGAGCGGATCTTTCGCCTTTTGCCTGACCGTGAAGCCCTGCTTGGCTGCCGCAGACTGGACACGTGTCCAGAGATCCTGGAAGGCATCCGCCATGACGGGTTGCGTCTTGGCGGGGTCCACGAGGATCTTGTACTCGCGTCCATCTACCGCATTGAGCTTGGGGGCCGGATAAGATTCGAGCGTCCTGACATAAAGCGCCTTGGAATCCGCGGCGGCCAGCGTCTGGCCGCCGGTTGCTGTCAGCAGGAATGCCGCAGTGAATCCGATTGCGACGCTGGATAACAATTTCCTGATCATTTGTTCATCTCCCCTGTGCTCGATACTCATTGGCAAAAGACCGACGTGCGTTGCGCCCTAGAAGTCGAAGCGCAGACCAACGCCGAAGATGTGTGGATCATTGCCCGGCAAGGGTTTGTACTTGACATCCAACGCCTCGAATTGGCCCTGGGCTTTGGGATCGTTATTGATCTTGAGCGCATAGGTGAATAGCGTGGTGTTCCGGTCGAATGGATAGTCCAGTTCGAGACCCCACATGCTTAACCCGTTTTGGGCGCCGCTTGCGGTCTCGGTCGACCAGCCATAGCTGCCCTTCAAGACAACCGGGGCAAAGTTGTAGGTGCCGGAGATCAGGTAGTTGTTCGTGGACTTGCCGAGGTTATTGTCGATCTTGCTATAAGCGCCACCGATGGTGGCATCACCGAATTTGGCCCCGAGTGTTGCCTTGATGCTGGTCATGTCATGGTCCTGCGCGGTGTAGTTCGCCTGCCTTTCATATGCGATCCCCGCTTGATAGTGGCCATCGAAGTATTCCAGTGAGCCACCGGACACCGGCTTCTGGTAGCTTGTGACGGTTTGTTGCTCATCCGCGGAATAGGCTAGCCGGACCTGAAAATTCTCGAACTTCGGACTCCAATATTGGAAAACGTTGGTTTGACGGGTATGAAAGTTGTTCCATGGCGAGGCGGTTGTATTGGCTGCAACGCGCGTACCCTTGCCGTGGATGATGATTTCCATTTCGTCACCGCTGCCAAACATGGGTTGCGAGAAACCTTCGAGCATCTTGGAAGGCATATCGTGGGTACCCATGATGAAGGCGCCAAAGTGTTGGTCACTCAGCCCGATATAACTATTGCGGTTGGCCAAGGCCTTGCTGTTGGCCGAGTCGTCGGGGGACCAACCCGTTTCCACCTGCATGATGCCGCTCAAGGTGTCGGAGAGTTTGCGCGCCGCCTTGAACCCGAAGCGGGACGAATTGCTGCCCAAAGCGTGCCGTGTTACCGCCCCGTCATTGGTGGCTTCTTCGATGAGCTCGACCTTGCCGTAGATAGTGATGCCGGTGGTTTCACTGTAGGCATACGTTCCGCCACGCTTCGTGGTCGGTGGGGCCGTTTCCTTCGCGTGACGTTCAATAGTTGACATCAACTTGTCGTCAGCCTTCTTTGAAGTTTCGCCTACAGTCTCAACCTTCTTCGTTGCCTCATTCAGTTGTGCCCGCAGGCTGTCGATCTCCTTTTGCAAAGCGTCAAGTCTTTGCAATACTTCGGCGTCAGTCGCGTGCACAAGTGCGGGCGCGCTGCCGAGCGCGGCCAGGCACATCGCCGCCATGACACTCAAACGAAATTTCCGGAATTCACCCATTTTCAGCTCCCGCGTTGTGGTTAAACAATTGAACACAGTCAATTTTTCTCTGTGAAACATTCTAGGGAGGGGGTCCGGAAACAGTCCAATCAATGTTCGGGATCGCTCATATAATGATTTGCCTATATGGGATGACGTCAGCGCGGGCTTTAAAGGCCGGAAGCCCGTTTTCCGTCACCCCGTCAACAACCGAAGAGGTGACCTTGGTCGATGTCAGTCGCATGATGACGCTTGCGCAATTGCGCACCTTCCAGACGGTAGCGCGGCTTAACAGCTTCTCCCGGGCGGCCGAGGAATTGCACCTGACGCAGCCCGCCGTCAGCGCGCAGGTCGACGCGCTGGAAACGACGCTGAAGGTCAAACTGTTTGACCGCATCGGCAAGAAAATCACGCTGGCAGAGGCCGGTTATGCGGCGCTGAAGGCGGCCGACGAAATTCTCAATCGAGTTGGTGAACTTCAGCGTGAGCTGGCGGACCTGAGCGGGCTCAAAGCCGGCGCGCTTTGCATCGGCGCCAGCGAAGTCGTCGGCGGATACCTGCTGCCCGAACTGCTCGGGCGCTTCAGCCGCGAGTATCCGAATATCGACCTGACCATGCGGGTCGAACCCGCGCGCCGGATTATCGACATGCTGCTGGCGAATGTGCTCGACATCGCCATTGTCGGCGAGGGGGCGGCAATCACCGATGAACGAATTGCCGTCAAACCGATCCTGGTCGACGAGATGATCGTGGTCGTGCCCAGCAATCACATCCTTTCGCAGCGCAAGAGCATTCCGGCCGCCCACCTCACGGATATGCCCATCATTTTTCCGCGCAAGGATTCGGCAAGCTCGACCAGCGTGCTCGAACAACTGGCCGCCAAGGGGGTCACACTGAATTCCGTCATGGAACTGGGCAACGTCGGCGCGGTGAAGCGCGCCGTCGAGGCGGGGTTGGGCATTTCCATCGTCTCCAGATATGCCGT
>Ga0315271_10001672_pt1 | contig 13520 bp, 10 predicted proteins | sample C3_top_MG_FD_204664 | JGI IMG/M metagenome (GOLD analysis project Ga0315271, IMG submission 204664) | Sediment microbial communities from Yellowstone Lake, YNP, Wyoming, USA - C3_top | ecosystem: Environmental > Aquatic > Freshwater > Lake > Sediment | place: USA: Wyoming | collected 2017-08-01 | reverse complement strand
ATTTCGCGGATCGACTTTACGCTGGTGCGGATCAGCACGCCGCCGGTGGAGATGAGCATCACCTCGTCGTCCGGCCGCACCAGCGACGCGCCGATCACCTGGCCGTTGCGCTCGCTCTGCTGGATCGCGATCATCCCCTTCGTGCCGCGGCCGTGGCGCGTGTACTCGACGATCGGCGTGCGCTTGCCGTAGCCCTTCTCGGTTGCCGTCAGCACCGACTGTGTTTCATCCTCGGCGACCAGCATCGAAATGACGCGCTGCTTCTTGTCGAGCATCATCCCGCGCACGCCGTGCGCGTTGCGGCCCATCGGGCGCACGTCGTTCTCGTCGAAGCGCACCGCCTTGCCTCCTGAGCTGAACAGCATCACGTCGTGCGTGCCGTCCGTCAGCGCGACGCCGATCAGCGAATCGCCGTCGGTCAAATCGACGGCGATGATGCCGGACGGACGCGGGCGCGAGAACTCCGACAGCGGCGTCTTCTTGACCGTGCCCATCGCGGTGGCCATGAACACGAACTGCTGCTCGGTGAATTCCTTGACCGGCAGGATGGCGGTGATCTTCTCGTTGTCGACGAGCGGCACCAGGTTGACGATGGGCTTGCCGCGCGACGCGCGCGAGCCCTGCGGCACGTTGTAGACCTTGAGCCAGTAGACGCGGCCGCGGTTGGAGAAGCACAGGATGTAGTCGTGCGTGTTGGCGATGAACATCCGGTCGATGAAGTCGTCTTCCTTCGTCGCCGTCGCCTGCTTGCCCCGTCCGCCGCGGCGCTGCGCGCGGTATTCAGCCACCGGCTGCGACTTCATGTACCCGCCGTGCGACAGCGTCACGACCAGGTCCGCTGGCGCGATCAGGTCCTCGAGCGAAAGGTCCACGCCCTGCGCGATAATTTCCGAGCGGCGCTTGTCGCCGAACTGGTCGCGGATCGCGGCGAGTTCGTCGCCGATGATCTTCGTTACGCGCGCCGGCTTGGCGAGGATGTCGAGCAGGTCGACGATCAGCGCCATCACTTCGCGATATTCGCCGGTGATCTTCTCCTGCTCGAGGCCCGTGAGGCGCTGCAGGCGCAATTCAAGTATGGCCTGCGCCTGCGCATCGGACAGCCGGTAGCCTTCCTTGCTCCAGCCGAACTCGAGCGGAAGGCCATCGGGCCGCGCGGCGTCCGCCGCTGCGCGCTGGAGCATCTCCTCGACGATCGACGACCGCCACCGCTTGGCCATCAACGCGACCTTGGCCTCGGGCGGCGTCGGCGACGCCTTGATGAGAGCGATGATCTCGTCGACATTGGACAGGGCAACGGCGAGGCCTTCGAGTATGTGGCCGCGTTCGCGCGCCTTGCGCAGTTCGAAGCGCGTGCGGCGCACGACCACTTCGCGGCGGTGGATGAGGAAGTACTCGAGGAACTGCTTGAGGTTGAGGATGCGCGGCTGGCCGTCCACCAGCGCGACCATGTTCATGCCGAAGCTGTCCTGCAGCTGCGTCAGCTTGAACAGGTTGTTGAGGACGATCTCCGGAACCTCGCCCCGCTTCAACTCGATGACCACGCGCATGCCGGACTTGTCCGACTCGTCGCGCAGGTCGGAGATGCCCTCCAGCCGCTTTTCGCGGACGAGTTCGCCGATCCGGATGAGCAGGTTGGCCTTGTTCACCTGGTACGGGATCTCGTCAACGATGATGGCCTGGCGGCCGCCCTTGTCGATGTCCTCGACGTGCGTGCGCGCGCGGATGACGACGCGGCCGCGGCCCGTGCGGTAGCCTTCGCGCACGCCTTCCAGGCCGTAGATGATCCCGGCCGTCGGGAAGTCGGGCGCCGGGATGATCTCCATCAGCTCGTCGATGGTGATCTCGGCGTTGGCGAGCAGCGCCAGGCAGCCCGTCACCGTCTCCACGAGGTTGTGCGGCGGGATGTTGGTCGCCATGCCGACCGCGATGCCCGACGACCCGTTGATGAGCAGGTTGGGCAGGCGTGACGGCAGGACGGCCGGTTCCAGCTCCTTGCCGTCGTAGTTCGGGACGAAGTCGACCGTTTCCTTGTCGATGTCGGCCAGCAGTTCCGACGCGATCTTCTGCAGCCGGCACTCGGTGTACCGATAGGCCGCCGCGGAATCGCCGTCGACCGACCCGAAATTGCCCTGGCCGTCGACCAGCGGATAGCGCAGCGAGAATTCCTGCACCATGCGGACCAGCGCCTCGTACGTCGCGCTGTCACCGTGCGGGTGGTATTTGCCGAGCACGTCGCCCACGACGCGCGCGCACTTCACATAAGGGCGGTTCCAGACGATGTTGGCTTCGTGCATCGCGAACAGCACGCGGCGGTGCACGGGTTTCAGGCCGTCGCGGACGTCCGGAAGGGCGCGCCCCACGATCACGCTCATTGCGTAATCTAGGTACGAATGCCGCATTTCGGCTTCGAGGCTGACGGGAAGGGTTTCTTTGGCGAACTGCTCCATGGGCGGGGACTTGGGCTTCGTTGACAAGCGGGGTTGGAAAGCGGGCGAAACGGCAAATCGGCCGCAGAAACGGGGTTTTCCGGTCGCAAGGCCCATGGCGGCGCCGTTTTGCGCCGCGCACACGGGCCGGAAGCGTTCCGGAGGCCCTTGAAAGCACGCAATTTTATCACGGCGTTGTATTGCCGCGACAGTTGTTGCGCCCCCGGAGTCCCGGGGACCCTTTTCTTTGCGGCGAGAAAACCCCTGTGCTATATTTCCAGAGGAGACAAAGCATTTGTCGCGTCAGGCATTTAGCGTGATGCGCAAAATCGCAAGCTCGCATAAAACTTGTTCAAAACCAAAGCCAAAGGGGTAAAACAATGACTCGACGCTTCGTGTGCGGTGCATTTGCTGGCGCGATGGCTGTGGCGTTCGCCGGCAGCGTCGGCGCGCAAACGGCCGATCCAAAGGGCTATGTCCCGGGCACGGCTCCGGCCTCGCCGGGATATGTTGGTAACGCCTATCCGACGCCGACCGACGGTACCGTGAAGAGCGGCGTCTACAACGGCACCAAGGGCATGTCGGGCAACCTGTGCTACCGCACCGGATACTGGGCACCGTCCATGGCGACCATCGAATGCGATCCGGACCTGGTGCCGAAGGCGCCGCCTCCGCCGCCCCCGCCGGCGCCTGCCGCCAAGCCGGTGCCACCGCCGCCTGCTCCGGCACCGGCTCCGCAGGTGCAGAAGATCACGCTTGCTTCGAAGGCGCTGTTCGACTTCGACAAGTACAATCTGAAGCCCGAAGGCAAGGCAGCGATCGACAGCGAAATCCTGTCCAAGCTCGCTCAGGTGCAGAAGCTCGAACTGGTCCTGGTCACCGGCCATACCGACCGTATCGGCACGCAGCAGTACAACCAGAAGCTGTCGGAGCGTCGTGCTGACGCCGTCCGCGACTACCTGGTGAGCAAGGGCGTTCCGAAGGACAAGATCGAAACCCTCGGCATGGGCAAGACGCAGCCGATCCCGGGTGTGGTCTGCAACATGAAGATGTCCAAGGAGCTGATCGCCTGCCTCGCGCCGAACCGTCGCGTGGAAGTCGAAGTCAAGGGCGAGATCATCGTCAAGAAGTAAGTCGCCGCTTGACCCGGAAAGCCCCGCCTCGTGCGGGGCTTTTCTTTTGTCGGTCGCTGATGTTGGGGTGCAGAGTTCATCGCGGTGGCCGGAGGCGCATCGGTGCCCGGAGGTCGCAAACGCCGGCCTGCGGGTACCCGGCACGTCTGCGCTCGTCAAAACAAGACTTCGCTTGACGTGCCACCCGCGACGTCCGGCGCGACCTACGTGCCCCACTGCGCCTCCGACCGCCGCGCCGAAACACGCACCCGACGACACGCTTGGCGGCACCTGAGCCCGGAGCGGATGGCCTGCTCCGCGCGCGACGAGTGAATGTCGCATGCAAATCCTCGCTGAGCGGTTTGCAGAATGAAAACTGAGCGAAAATGCGGCATGGAACGCGCGACGCCGATGAACATCCCACGAACCGTTGATCTGCGCATCGACGCCGGCTGGATCATCCCGGTCCAGCCGACCGGCGTACTCGCCGGCCACGCGTTGATCGTCGACAAAGGGACGATCGTCGCGCTGCTTCCTGCGGACGCCGCCGACGACGCGTACGCGGCGCGCGTCACGCACGACCTGCCTCACCACGCGCTGATTCCCGGCCTCGTCAACGCGCACACGCACGCCGCGATGACGCTGATGCGCGGCGTCGCGGACGACCTGCCGCTGAAGACGTGGCTCGAGGGACACATCTGGCCGCTCGAGGCGCGCTTCGTGGCACCCGACTTCGTCTACGACGGCACGCTGCTCGGCGCCGCCGAAATGCTGCGCGGCGGGGTGACCTGCTGCAACGACATGTACTTCTATCCGGACGCCGCCGCGCGTGCCTACGAGACGGCGGGAATGCGCGCGATGCTGGGCATGCCGGTGCTCGACTTTCCGACACCCTACGCGCCCGATGCCGACGGCTGCCTGCAGCGCGGCCTCGCCGCGCGCGACGCCTTCAAGCACGCGCCGCTGCTGTCCTTCTCGCTGGCCCCGCACGCGCCGTATACGGTCAGCGACGCGTCGTGGGAGAAAATCGTCATGTACGCGCGCCAGCTCGACCTACCCATCCAGACGCACCTGGCCGAGACCCGCCACGAAGTGGACGAATCGCTGGCCGCCACCGGACGCACGCCGCTGCTTAGGCTTGACCGGCTGGGCGCCACCGGGCCTGCATTCATCGCCATTCACGCGGTCCACCTCGATGGCGACGACGTTGCGCTCCTTGCCACGCAGCGCTGCCAGGTCGTGCACTGTCCGGCGTCCAACATGAAACTGGGCGCCGGCATCGCGCCCGTGACGGAGATGCTGCGGCAGGGCATCGGCGTCGCGCTGGGCACCGATGGCGCCGCGTCCAACAACCGCCTCGACATCCTGGGCGAGATGCGCCTGGCCAGCCTGCTGGCAAAGGTGGCGACCGGCGAGCCGTCATCGGTGCCCGCGGCGATGGCCCTGCGCATGGCGACGTTGCACGGCGCGGCGGCGCTGGGTCTCGACGCGCAAACGGGATCGCTGGAACCGGGCAAGCAGGCGGACCTGGTCGCCGTCGACCTATCGGGCCTCGGGACCTCGCCGATGTACGATCCGGTTTCACACATCGTCTATGCGGCCGGGCGCGAAAGCGTGACCGACGTCTGGGTGAGCGGCGAACGCGTGGTGGCCGATCGCCTGCTGACCACGATCGACGAAGCATCGCTTCTCGCGCGCACGCGCGTCTGGCAACAACAACTGTCCTCCCATTTCGATCGGCAATGATCATGAATCCAAGTGCTCCTGCCCACGCTCCCGGCAACGTCGACTTGGGCGAGGTCGCCAAGTTCGGCGCGCTGGCTCACCGCTGGTGGGATCCCGAAAGCGAGTTCAAGCCGCTGCACGCGATCAATCCGCTGCGCCTCGACTGGATCGACAAGGTGACCGGCGGAATCGCGGGCAAGCGCGTGCTTGACGTCGGCTGCGGCGGCGGCATCCTCGCCGAGTCGATGGCAGTGCGAGGCGCGAACGTGACCGGCATCGATGTCGGGGAAAAGGCGCTGGGCGTAGCGAAACTGCATCGCCTCGAATCGGGCGTCACCGTCGACTACCGGCTGATCGCGGCCGAGGCGTTGGCAGCGGAATCGCCGGCGGCGTTCGACGTCGTCACGTGCATGGAAATGCTGGAGCACGTGCCGGACCCGTCGGCGATCGTCGCCGCATGCGCCACGCTGACGGCACCGGGCGGCATCGTCATCTTCGCCACGCTCAATCGCAACCCCAAGTCCTATCTGTTCGCGATCCTCGGCGCGGAATACCTGCTGCAATTGCTTCCTCGGGGCACGCACGACTGGGCGAAGTTCCTGCGCCCGGCGGAACTCGCGACGTTTTCGCGCCGCGCGGGCCTCGAACTCGTCGATCTCGCCGGGATGACCTACAACCCGCTGACCAAGGTGTTCCGCCTGGAACCCGATACCGCCGTCAATTACCTGGCCGCCTATCGCAAGCCGGGCGCCGGCGTGCATCGTGGGGCTTGACGCAGCGCGCACGCCGCCGCGGCCGCTGCCGGTCGACGCGGTGCTGTTCGACCTGGACGGCACGCTTGCCGACACGGCAGGCGACCTCGCGATGGCACTGAATCGCGTGCGCGCCGATCGCAGCCTGCCTCCGGTGCCGCTGGCCGACCTGCGGCCGCATGCGTCGTCCGGTGCGCGCGGTCTGCTGGGCGTGGGGATGGGCATCACGCCGGAATCCACGGAATACGAGGAATTGCGCGAAGCCTTTCTCGCGCATTATTCGGCGTGCCTCGCGCAGACTACGGTGCTGTTCGCCGGAGTGGCCGAACTGCTCGACGCGCTCGAACAGCGCCGCATGCGCTGGGGGATCGTCACGAACAAGTTCAGCCGCTATACCGGCCCCGTCGTCAGCGCGCTGGCCCTGGCCGACCGGGCGTCGACCGTCGTCTCCGGCGACACGACGCCGCATGCAAAGCCGCACCCGGCGCCCCTGTTGTACGCGGCGGGCGAACTCAACGTGCCGGCGCCACGCTGCATCTACGTCGGCGACGACCTGCGCGACATCGTCGCCGGCAACGCCGCCGGCATGCCGACCATCGTCGCGGAGTACGGCTACATGGGCAACGGCGGGACCAGCGACACCTGGCCGGCTACGGGCTGGATCGCAAATCCCCTCGCCTTGCTGGATTGGCTCCCCGCCACTGGGGTTCGCTGAAACAGCAGAACCCGGTCAGGGGCAGCTGCCGGCGTTGAGGAGCAGCCATTCCCGCGGCGAGCTGCCGCGCATTCCCACGAGCCGTACCGGCTGTCCCGCAGTAAGCGGACGCAGCACGGCATTGACGATGTCTTCGGGTGCCCGCAGCGCTATGCCGTTGGCCTGCTCGATGCGGTCGCCCTTCTTCATGGCCAGCATCGTGGAAAAGCCGCTGTCGTCGCGGACCGTCAGCGCGCCGCGCTCCGCTGTCGCAAGCGCCGACCATGCATCGGGTTGCGCGACGATGCCGCCGACAAGTTCCGCATTGAGGCGCAGCGTGTCGCCCTTGAATCCGGCGGGTGGCGCGCAAGCGACATTGCCCGTCCCGGCCTTGGCGACGGGCTTGGCCACGGGTGCGGTCGCCGGCGCGCGAAGGACGAGGCGGCGCTCGCCGCCGCCGTCCCGCACGGTAACGCCGTCGCGCTGCACGGAAACGAGCGTCACGTCATCCGCGACGACCTGACCCGCCGCGACCATCTTCGGCCCTCCGGCCAGGCGAAACAACGCAAAGCCCTTGCCGCTCTCTTCGGCCAGGACGCCGAGCAGCCGCATGTCGCCACTCGCGGACCGCGCCGGCGCTTCCGCCGCACCAGCGGAACCAGCGGGTGCGGCGAAGAGACCGGATGCCGGGAGCGCCAACGCGGGCTCGGCAGGCGCCGCGGGGACGAAGTCGACCGGAGCGGGCCCGAACCACCGCCATCCCCACCACGCAAACGCAACGGTCAGCATGACGGCGGCCAGGACGAGCGCCAGCCCGGCGACGACGGCGAGCGCGCGCGATTCCCGGGCCGATGCCGCGGCAATGTTCACCAAGGGCGGCGATCCCCTCTCCGCACGCCGCTATAATCGTTCGTTTCCGGCACCAAAACCTCCGCGTGAATCCCCGACTTGCGCTGCTGCAGCCCTACCCGTTCGAGCGGCTGCGCGCGCTGTTTGCCGCCGTTACGCCGAACCCGGCCAAACGGGCCATCAGCCTGGCGATCGGCGAACCACGCCACCCGACGCCGAAGCTCGTGCTCGACGCGTTGTGCGCCGGCGGTCCGGGAATGGCCAATTATCCCATGACGATGGGTTCGCCTCCGTTGCGCGAAGCCCTCGCCGCGTGGCTGTCCCGCCGTCATCGACTGCCGCCGCTGGACCCGGCGACGCAGGTGCTCCCGGTACTGGGCAGCCGTGAAGCGCTGTTCGCATTCGCTCAGGCCATCATCGACGCCACCCGGCCCGGTGCCAGTGTGGTGGTTCCCAATCCGTTCTACCAGATCTATGAAGGCGCGGCGCTGCTGGCCGGGGCGGGCGTGTGGTGCGTCAACGCCAATGCCGCCGCGTCATTCGCGCACGACTGGCGCGGTGTTCCGCCGGACGTCTGGGCGCGTACCCAACTCCTGTACGTCTGCTCGCCGGACAACCCCACCGGACGCGTCTTCGGCCAGGACGAGTGGCGCGAGCTGTTCGCGCTGTCGGACCGCTACGGCTTCGTGATCGCCTCCGACGAATGCTACTCGGAAATCTACTTCGACGAGGCGCGCCCGCCGCTCGGGGCGCTGGCCGCGGCGCAGGCGGAAGGCCGCGCCGGTTATCCGCGTCTCGCCGTGTTCGGCAGCTTGTCCAAGCGCTCCAACGCGCCCGGGCTCCGGTCGGGCTATGTTGCCGGGGACGCGGCGCTGATGAAGTCGTTCCTGCTTTACCGGACCTATCACGGCGCGGCGATGTCGCCCGCGGTCGCGGCCGCCAGCATCGCCGCCTGGAACGACGAAGCGCATGTCGTCGCCAACCGCGCCGAATACGCCGCCAAGTTCGCCGCGCTGCAACCGTTGCTCGCGCCATCGCTGCCCTGCGCCATGCCCGACGCGGCGTTTTACCTGTGGGCGCAAACCCCGATCGACGATGCGCAGTTCGCGCAACGGCTGCTGGCCGAGGAGAACGTGGCGGTCGTCCCCGGAAGCTACCTGGCCCGCGACGCGGGAGGAACCAATCCGGGTCGGGACCGGGTCCGGCTGGCGCTCGTCGCCTCCCGGGAGGAATGCGCGGAGGCCATCGACCGGGTCGTGGCCTTCGCCCGCCGGCTGTAATCCGTCCAACGGCTTCCGGAACGCTTCATCCGGTTCTCGAGCGTCCTGTCGGACAAACCTGTGCGGCGCGCGGCGCCACCCTAGAATTGCGGCCATGGCTACCCCGATAGCGACCCCCATCGCCGTGCCCGCACCCTCGCCGGGCGCATTCGCCGCCCTTGCCGGCGGCTTCCGCGTCTCCTGGCCCACGCTGCTGGTGCTTCTCGCCATCAACACCGCCATCGCGGTGCTGCTGTCGCTCGAGGACAAGCGAGCGTTCTGGCACCCGTTCATGTCGGCACAGGTCTTCGGGCTGACGATCGCCTACGCCGTCAACGCGGCCAAGCCGTGGGGCAAGACCCGGCCGGTTTTGCGGCTGATGGTCTCCGTAGCCATCGGCACGATCGTGGCGATCGTGATCCTGGTCGCGGCCAAGGGCTATGTGTTCGGCGACGAGCAGTACCATCTCGAGGCCGTGCGCGGGCAACTGCCGTGGTTCGCCTGGACAGCACTATCCGCGTTCATCATCGGCCTGTGCGTGAGCTTCGTCTTCCTGTTCAAGTTTCGCGAGGCTCATGCGGCCGCCGCGTTGCACCGGGCGGAAGCCGAGCGTCACCTGATGTCGAAGCACGCGATCGAAGCGGAGCTGAAACTGATGCAGGCGCAGGTCGAGCCGCATTTCCTGTTCAACACGCTCGCATCAGTCCAGTACCTGACGGAGACGAACCCGCGCGAGGCAGGGAAGCTCCTGTCGCATCTCATCGACTACCTGCGCGCCGCGCTGCCGCAGCTGCGCGCGAGTTCGACCACGCTCGCGAAGGAAGTCGGGCTCGCCGCCGCCTACCTCAACATCCTCAAGATACGCATGGGTCCGCGCCTCGAATTCGCCATCGACGTCCCGGCCGAACTCGCGCAGCACCCGTTTCCGCCGAACCTGCTCATTTCCCTGGTCGAGAACGCCATCAAGCACGGCGTCGAACCCGCTGCGGACGGAGGCACGATCCGCGTCGCCGCGCAGCAGGACGGCGACAAACTCACGGTCAGCGTGACCGACACCGGCCGCGGCAGCGCTGCGGCTCCTTTCGGCCAGCCGGGCAACGGCGTCGGACTCTCCAACGTGCGCGAGCGGCTGGCGGCGTTGTACGGGCCGCGCGGCCGGTTTACGCTGGAGGAGTCGGCGCCGCACGGCACCCGCGCTGCGCTGTCGATACCCTTCGAACCCTGATCCCGATCCGGAACTAGACGTCGATGCCGACCGCGCTGATCGCCGAAGACGAGCCGATGCTGCGCGCGCAGCTCAAGTCGCGGCTTGCCGAAGCCTGGCCCGAACTGGCGATCATCGCCGAGGCGGCCAACGGCGCCGACGCGCTGGCGATGGTCGATGCGCACCAGCCGGACATCGTGTTCCTGGACATCCGCATGCCGGTCAAGTCCGGCATCGAAGTCGCCCGCGCGCTGGAAGGACGCTGCCACGCGGTGTTCGTGACGGCCTACGACGAATACGCGGTCGCGGCCTTCGATGAGGGCGCGGTGGACTACGTGCTGAAGCCCGTCTCTCCGGAGCGCATCGCCTTGGTCGTCGCGCGGCTCAAGTCGCGGCTCGCCAGCGCGCCGCTCGATCTGTCGGCGGTCCTGGCCCGGCTGGCGGCACGCGAAAGCGGCGGCTTCCTCAAATGGATCCGCGCCTCGCTCGGCGCGACGATGAAGCTGATCGACGTCGGCGACGTGCTGTATTTCCAGGCCGAGGACAAGTACACCAAGGTTGTCACGGCGGCCGGCGACGCGCACATCAAGAAGCCGATCAAGGAACTGTTCGAGGAGCTGGACCCCGAAACCTTCTGGCAGATCCACCGCGCGACGATCGTCAACCTGCGCGCCATCGCAAAGATCGAGCGCGACTGGCGGGACCAGCCCGTCATCAGCCTGCGCGACCGCGGCGAGAAGCTGACCGTGTCGAGGACGTTCGCCCACCGCTTCAAGGCCATGTAACCGCACGATAATCCGGGCATTCCGCCAAGTCGCGGTAAAATGCGCGTTTTTCTCCGGATTTCCAATGGATTCGCTGTCCGATACGATCACCGCGGCTTGGGAGCGGCGCGCCGAATTGTCGCCCGCCGCGGCGCCACCCGACGTGCGCGACGCCGTCGAACAAGCGATCGCGGAACTCGATGCGGGGCGCCTGCGCGTGGCCGAGAAGATCAACGGCCAGTGGGTCACGCATCAGTGGCTCAAGAAGGCGGTCCTGCTGTCCTTTCGCCTGCGCGACAACCGCATCGTCGCCTCACCTGCAGCGACTGCGCCCGGCGAGCCGCGGATGCCCCAGTTCTACGACAAGGTGCCGACCAAGTTCGAGGCCTACACCGAGGCCGATTTTGCCGCGGGCGGGTTTCGCGTGGTGCCGACGGCGATCGCCCGACGCGGCGCGTTCATCGCGAAGAACGTCGTGCTGATGCCTTCGTTCGTCAACATCGGCGCCTACGTGGATGAAGGCACGATGGTCGACACCTGGGTGACCGTCGGCTCCTGCGCGCAGATCGGCAAGAACGTGCACCTGTCGGGCGGTGTGGGCATCGGCGGGGTATTGGAACCGCTGCAGGCCAACCCCACCATCATCGAGGACAACTGCTTCATCGGCGCGCGCTCGGAAGTGGTCGAGGGCGTGATCGTCGAGGAAAACTCGGTGCTTGGGATGGGCGTGTTCATCAGCCAGAGCACCAAGATCTACAACCGCGCGACGCGTGAAGTGAGTTACGGACGCGTGCCCGCGGGCTCGGTCGTCGTCGCCGGCAGCCTGCCGTCCGGCGAAGGCGGCTGTGCGCTTTATTGCGCGGTGATCGTCAAACAGGTGGACGCGAAGACGCGCTCCAAGACCAGCATCAACGAACTGCTGCGCGCATAGGCACTGAAAGACTCCATGTCCGTCCATCTCAAATCCACCGCCGACATCGAAGGCATGCGCGTCGCGGGTCGTCTCGCGTCGGAACTCCTCGACTACCTGACGCCGCACGTCGCCACCGGCGTCACGACGGGCACGATCAACGATCTCGCGCACGCGTACATGGTCGAGCAGCAGGGAACCATTCCGGCCACGCTCAACTACGCGCCGCCCGGCCACACGCCCTATCCGGCGTCGCTATGCACGTCGGTGAACCACGTCGTGTGCCATGGCATCCCGGGCGACAAGAAGCTGAAGGACGGCGACATCGTCAACATCGATGTCACGGTGATCAAGGACGGCTACCACGGCGACACCAGTCGCATGTTCTTCGTCGGCAAGCCGTCGATCCAGGCGAGACGCCTGGCGGAAATCACTTACGAGGCGATGTGGCGCGGCATCCGCGCCGTGCGCCCGGGCGGGCACCTGGGCGACATCGGCAGCACGATCCAGAAGTTCGCCGAGGGCCATGGGTTCTCGGTCGTGCGCGAATTCTGCGGGCACGGCATCGGCACGCAATTCCACGAGGATCCGCAGGTGCTGCACTACGGCCGCGCCGGCACGGGACTCAAGCTGCAGCCCGGCATGATCTTCACCGTCGAGCCGATGATCAACGCCGGCAGGCCGGGCATCCGCTGCCTGGCGGACGGCTGGACGATCGTCACCGCCGATCATTCGCTCTCCGCGCAATGGGAGCACACGGTCCTCGTGACGGAATCCGGCGTCGACGTGCTGACGACGTCGACGGGCGCCCCGCCGCCTCCGCCGCCGGCGACCTGATCCCCGCCCCCATGGCGTCCGTGCCGCCGCTCGCCGCCGCAGACACCACTGCCAGCGTCCGCGTCCCGGTGCGCGTGACGCACTGGCGGGACGAATTGAAGCGGGGCCGCGAGGCGCTGCGAGACGCATTCTTTGCGCGCCCGGATACGCCGCGCCTGCTCCGCGAGCACGCGCGCCTGGTCGACCGTGTCGTCCGCGGTGTCTGGCGCGAGTCAGGCATGCCCGCGACGCTGGCGCTGCTGGCGGTCGGCGGCTATGGCCGTGGCCAGCTCTTTCCGCACTCCGACGTCGACGTCCTCATCCTGCTGCCCGAACACGGCAGCGCGCCGGCGGAGTCGATCGAGCGCTTCTTTGCCACGCTGTGGGACATCGGCATGGAACTGGGGCACGCCGTCCGCACGGTCGAACAATGCGCGTCGGAAATGGCCGGCGACATCACGATCCGGACGAGCCTGCTGGAGAACCGCCTCCTCCATGGATCTCGGCGACTGCTGGGCGAATTCCGGGCAATGTTCGAGGCGCAGCTCGACGTGCGCGCCTTCTACGCCGCCAAGACGCTCGAGCAGCAGCAGCGGCACCTGAAGTGCAACGACGCGATCTACAACCTCGAGCCCAACGTCAAGGAAAGCCCCGGCGGCCTGCGCGACCTGCAGACCGTGCTGTGGATCAGCCGCGCCGCGGGCCTGGGAAGGACCTGGGCCGAGCTGGCGCGGCACGACCTGATGACGATCGCCGAGGCGCGCGCCGTGTCGCGGCAGGAGCGCTTCATCGGCGCAATGCGCGTGCGCCTGCACTACCTGTCCGGGCGGCGCGAGGATCGCCTGGTGTTCGACCAGCAGGCAGCGCTGGCCAAGCAGCTGCGCCTGGCCGACACGCCGGCGCGGCGCGCCACCGAACAGCTGATGCAGCGCTACTACCGCGCAGCGAAGCTGGTGCGGCAGGCGAACATCATCCTGCTGCAGAACCTGCATGCGCGCCTGCACCCGGC
>Ga0315271_10001671_pt1 | contig 13521 bp, 12 predicted proteins | sample C3_top_MG_FD_204664 | JGI IMG/M metagenome (GOLD analysis project Ga0315271, IMG submission 204664) | Sediment microbial communities from Yellowstone Lake, YNP, Wyoming, USA - C3_top | ecosystem: Environmental > Aquatic > Freshwater > Lake > Sediment | place: USA: Wyoming | collected 2017-08-01 | reverse complement strand
CACCGACACGATTTTTGGCCGAAGCGGGCGCCTCCTCGCCCGCTTCTTTGCGCCGCGGCACAGCATGGAGATCGAGCCCATCGCGCGCCTGTTCGGCAAGCGCGAGCAGAAGCCCAACGGCACGGTGGCCGTCACCGACTCGTCGAGCGGCCGCCAGATCTCGCTGATCACCATGCGCCCCTTCGCCGACAAGGTGAAGGGCCGGGTGGGTGACTACCACGTGGGACGCTTCCCGGCCGAAAAGGGGCGCCTGCGCTCGGCGGCCTACGAGAACCCCGACGGCTTCATCGAGGTCACGCTCGAGAACCAGGATACGCCGGTGTCGGAGCACTTCCGGCTCGCCGACTTCCTGACGCACGATCAGGCCAACGTCTGGCCCAAGTACCTCGTGCTGCGCGAACCGCTCATTGACAAGCTCGAGCTGATCATCGCCGAGCTGCAGCGCCGCGGCGTGGCCGTGCAGCACCTGGCCATCATGAGCGGATTCCGGTCGCCCCAGTACAACCAGAAGGGCGTGGGACGCGGCGGCCGGGCACCCGACAGCCGCCACCAGTTCGGCGACGCCGCGGATATCATGGTGGACAATAACCATGACGGACGCCTCGACGACCTGAACCACGACGGGCGCGTGAACTCCAAGGACGTGCGCATCATGGTGGACGCCATCAACGCGGTCGAGCGCGACTATCCCGAGCTGGTGGGTGGGCTTGGGCTGTATCGCGCCACGCGTGCGCATGGCCTCTTTGTGCACGTGGACGTGCGCGGCACCCGCGCACGCTGGGGTCGGCTGTAGCGGTGAACGATCCCGGCCAGTCCGCCCCGGGCGGATCTCGGTCCGGGTGGTGGCCGGTGGTCCTCGGCGCCCTCGCGCTCGGCGCTGCGGTCCTCCTGATGCTCCACCCGCCCAGCCAGCTGCTGTCGTCGCCCTTCGGCCGTGACGCGCGCGCGCCATCGGTCTCCGCGTCGCCCGCCGTCTTTGGCCTGAGCCGGGAAGTCCGCATCCAGCTGGTGCTGCCCAACGAGACCTTCCGGTTTCCGCTTGACATCAAGGGCGACCCCGACGGCTTCACGTACGCCTGGGTGCGCGCGCAGGACAGTTCGGTGGTCACGCCATCGCAGCCGTTGACGGGCGAGTCGGTGGTTGCCCCCGGCTTTCCGGGATTCTACCGGCTCGAGGTCGAGCAGCACGAGGGTCACCGCATCATCGACTCGCTGCTCATTGCCGTCCTGGTGCCCTACTCGGACAAGATCGGCCCGTCCATCAACGGGTATCGCATCGGCAACTACCGGTCGGGCATTGATGGCGAGGCCGCGCCGCCCCCGCCGCGCGGCTTCATCGAGGTCACACAGGGTACGCTGTCGCTGGCGGTCAGCAAGCACATGCGCCTCGCCGACCTGGTGACGCACGACGAGCAGCAGGACCGGTGGCCCAAGTACGTGGCGCTCGACCCGCGCATTCTCGACAAGGTGGAACTGGTGCTCGCCCGCGTCGGCACATTTCGTGGCGGCCGCAACCAGGCGGTGAACGTGGCCGTGCATTCGGGCTTCCGGACCCCGGTGTACAACCGGCGCGTGCCGCGGTCCGCGCGCGACAGCCGCCACCAGTATGGCGATGCCGCCGACCTGGCCATTGATGCCGACGGCGACGGCCGCGTGACCGCGCGCGACGGCATTTTGGTGTCGCTGCAGGTGGAACAGGTGGAGCGCGACTACCCGGCACTCGTGGGTGGCCTGGGTCTCTACGGTAACCTGAACGGCATTCCCTACGTACACTTGGATGTGCGCGGCAAGCGCGCCCGCTGGAAAGGCTGACCCGACCCCGGTTCCCGACCCATGAATCCGTCCCTGCAAGACCGCATCCAGCGCCGCCTCGACAACCTGTCGGATGAGCGCGCGTACCAGATTCTCGACTACATCGAGTTCCTGGAGTCCAAGTACGCCGAGCGCAAGGCGCCGCCGGCCAACGTCTTCCAGCGGTTCGCCGAGGGCGTGGAGGACACGCTGCGCGCCGGCCGCGTGTCGGCCACGGCGGTCGCGCAGACCATGGACCTGATGAGCAAGGCCATGGGCGTGCTCAACGGGGTCTCGGCGGCAGGCAAGTCGGTGGCCAATGACCTCATGACCACCGCGTCGCAGATCACCACGAATCCCCTGGCCACGCCCGCGGCGCCCGCGGCGCCCGCGGCGCCCGCGGCGCCCGTGGTTCCGCCTGCGGCGCCGAGTGCGGCCGCGCCGGTGGCTCCGCCCGCCGCTCCGCCCGCCGCAAGCCCGCCGATTCCCCCCATCGAACCGCCGGCGACGCCCCCCCAGCCCTAGACCAGGCCTGGGGGCCACGCTACAATTCGCCATGGCAACCACGTTTGTCCCACTTTCGGCCCGCACCGGAGCAATCCGGCAGCGGGCCGTCGCGCTTTATATGGCCCTCTCATGACCCATGCCCGCATTCGCGACGAGCAGACGTTCACGTTCGACGACGTCCTGCTCGCCCCTTCGCATTCGCTGACGCACCCCAAGGAAGTCAGCACGACGTCCCGGTTCACGCGGGGCATCACCCTCAATGTCCCGCTGGTGTCGGCCGCCATGGACACCGTCACCGAAAGCGAGATGGCCATTGCCATGGCCCGCGCGGGCGGCATTGGCGTGCTGCACAAGAACATGAGCGTTGATCGGCAGGCCGCCGAGGTGGACCGCGTGAAGCGCAGCGAGAGCGGGATGATCATGCATCCCATCACGCTGCAGCCCGAGGCGAACATCCGCGAAGCCGTGGCGCTGATGGCGAAGTTCAAGATCTCGGGCGTGCCGGTGGTTGACGGCACGGGCAAGCTGGTGGGCATCATCACCAACCGCGACCTGCAGTTCGAGCGCGAGCTCGACCGCCCGCTCCGCGAGGCCATGACCAGCAAGGGGCTCATCACGGCGCCGCAGGGCACCACGCTCGACGAAGCCGAGCGCATCATGGGCAAGCACCGCATCGAGAAGCTTCCGGTGGTGGATGCCGCGGGCAAGCTGATTGGCCTCATCACGGTGAAGGACATCCACAAGCGCCGGCAGTATCCGCTGTCCAACAAGGACCAGCACGGCCGCCTGCGCGTGGCCGCGGCCATAGGCGCCGGCGGCGACTACCTGGCGCGCGCCAGGGCGCTGGTGGACGCGGGCGTGGACGTGCTGGTGGTGGACACGGCGCACGGCCACAGCGAGGACGTGCTGCGGGCCACGGCCACGGTGCGCGAGGCGCTCCCCGACGTGCAGCTGATTGCCGGCAATGTCGCCACGCGCGATGGGGCCAAGGCGCTCGTTGACCGCGGCGTGGATGCCATCAAGGTGGGCGTGGGTCCCGGCTCCATCTGCACCACGCGTGTGGTGGCGGGCGTCGGCGTGCCGCAGCTCACCGCCGTGCTCGACGCGGTGGCGGGGGCGGGCGACGTGCCGGTCATCGCCGACGGCGGCATCAAGTACTCGGGCGACATCGTGAAGGCGCTGGCCGCCGGCGCGTCGTCCGTCATGATGGGCAGCATGCTTGCCGGCACCGAGGAGAGCCCGGGCGAGTCGTTCCTGCTCGAGGGCCGCCGCTTCAAGATGATCCGCGGCATGGGCTCGCTCTCGGCCATGCAGGACGGCAGCGCCGACCGGTATTTCCAGGACGGCGAACTGGGCGCCAAGAAGCTCGTCCCCGAGGGCATCGAGGGGCGCGTGCCGTACAAGGGTCCCGTGGGCGACGTGCTGTTCCAGATGATCGGCGGCCTGCGCAGCGGCATGGGCTACGTGGGCTGCGAGAACATCGAGGCGCTCCGCACGCGCCCGACCTTTGTGCGCATCACCACCGCCGGCCTGCGCGAGTCGCATCCGCACGACGTGATCATCACGCGCGAGGCGCCGAACTACAGCGTTTGACGGCGCCGTCGCGTACAGTGGGGGTTGGGGGACGGGCACATTGACAACGGCCGGCGCAGGCCGACACCTTCCCCCGACTGTACGGACGCACGAAGCACGGCGGGGACTCCTGCGCCTCGCCGCTCTATTTCAATTGGAGAGACCGCATGGGACTTCTCGTCAAGAAGCCGATGGACATCTTGATGCGCGAGGCGAACGTCGAGGATGAGCATTCCCTCAAGCGTTCCCTCACCGCGCTGAACCTGACGGCGCTCGGCATCGGCGCCATCATCGGCGCCGGCATCTTCGTCCTTACCGGCACGGCCGCGGCCATCCACGCCGGCCCCGCAATCGTCATCTCGTTCATCTTCGCCGGCATCGGCTGCGCCTTCGCGGGCCTCTGCTACGCCGAGTTCGCGTCGATGATCCCGATTGCCGGCTCCGCGTACACCTATGGCTACGCGACGCTTGGCGAGTTCTTTGCCTGGATCATCGGCTGGGACCTCATCCTCGAGTACCTGTTTGCCGCCTCCACCGTGGCGGTGGGCTGGGCCGGCTACTTCTCGCGCATCATGAAGGACATCGGCTTCCCCATTCCCGAGGCGCTCTCCAACGCGCCGTACCGGATTGAAGGCACCCACACGCTCATCCGCACCGGGGCCATCATCAACCTCCCGGCGGTGCTGCTGGTGCTGGCGCTCACCACGCTGCTGGTGGTCGGCATCAAGGAGTCGGCGGGCTTCAACAACGTGATCGTGGCGGTGAAGCTCATCATCGTGCTGCTCGTCATCGGCTTCGGCTTCATGTTCGTGAAGCAGGGCAACTGGCATCCGTTCATCCCGCCGGTCGAGGTGGTGGACGCCGCCACGGGGACCACGCGGTTCGGCTGGCCGGGCATCTTCGCCGGCGCCGGCGTGATCTTCTTCGCCTACATCGGGTTCGACGCCGTGTCCACCGCCGCCCAGGAGGCCAAGAATCCGCAGCGCGACCTCCCCATCGGCATCCTCGCGTCGCTGGCCATCTGCACGGTGCTGTACATCCTGATGGCGCTCGTCATGACCGGCCTCGCGCCCTTCCGCACGCTCAACGTGGCCGACCCGGTGTACGTGGCGCTCGACGCCGCCGGCCCGGGCCTGGCCTGGCTGAAGTACCTCACGACGGTCGGCGCCATTGCGGGCCTGGCCTCGGTGGTGCTCGTGATGCTCATGGGCCAGCCGCGCATCTTCTACGCCATGTCGCGCGACGGCTTGCTGCCGGAGATGTTCAGCAAGGTGCATCCGAAGTTCAAGACGCCGTACGTCTCGACCATCATCACGGGCCTCGTGGCGGCCTGCGTGGCCGGCGCGTTCCCCATTGGCCTGCTTGGCGAACTGGTCTCCATCGGCACGCTGCTGGCGTTCGTCATCGTCTGCGCCGGCATCCTGGTGCTGCGCTATGCGCAGCCCAACCTGGTGCGTCCGTTCCGCACGCCCTTCGTGCCGTTCGTGCCCGTGGGCGGCGTGCTGATGTGCGGCTGGCTGATGTGGAACCTGCCGCGCGACACGTGGCTGCGACTCATCATCTGGATGGGCCTGGGCCTGGTCATCTACTTCTTCTATGGCCGGCACCATTCCAAGCTGCAGAACGCGCAGGGCTAGGGTTTCGAAGTTATCTTGCGGCGGCGCCCGGTTCACCGGGCGCCGCCGCACTGTTTCCACCAACCCCGATCGTGACCACAGACTTCTTTGACGTACCGTCGCGCCGCCGCGCCGACATCGAGCGCCTGCTGGCCGAGCTGACGCCCGGCCAGACCGTGGCGCTGTCCACGCACATCAACAGCGACGGCGACGGCTGCGGCTCCGAGGCCGCCCTGGCCGGCCTGCTGGCCCAGCGCGACATCAAGGCCTTCATCGTGAATCCCACGCCGTGGCCCGCGATGTTCCGCTACCTCCTGGACGAGGGGGGCATTGACGACCGCAGCGCCAAGGGCGCCAAGGCGCTCGCCGGGGCCGACCGGCTGATCGTGCTCGACATCTCGGACGTGAAGCGCCTGGGCAACCTGGCCGACGCCGTGCGCGCGCTCCCCAAGCCGCCGCTGGTGATTGACCATCACCTGCCGGGCGATGAACCGCCGGGCACACTGCACGTCACCGACATCACCGCCTGCGCCACGGGCGAGCTCATCTACGACGTCTGCCAGGTGATGGGGGCCCAGCTCACGCCGCCGGTGGCCACCGCCATCTACACGGCGATGCTCACCGACACGGGCGGCTTTCGGTTCTCCAACACGTCACCGCGCTGCCATGCAGTGGCCGCGGCGCTGCTGGCCGCCGGCGTGGATCCCGAGGCGATGTACCAGCGCATCTACGCCTCGGTGCCCCGCGGGCGCCTGGCCCTCATCCGCGACGCCCTCGAGACCCTTGGGGTGGACGAGGAGCACGGCATATCGTGGGTTGATGTGCACAATGGACTACTGGATCGTCACAATGTGACAGCTGAGGATCTTGACGGGGTAGCCGAGTACCCACGATCTATAATGGGTACAAGACTGGCCTTGCTCTTCCGTGACCTCGGTCACGGCAAGGTGAAGGTGTCATTCCGCAGCGTGGGAGACGTGGACAGCAACGCGCTCGCGCGGCGGTTTGGCGGCGGCGGGCATGCCCGGGCATCGGGTGCGCTCATCGCCGGGTCGCTCGACGACGTGCGCATGCGGGTGCTCACCGAGGCACGCGTGTTCGTTGGACGTCGGGAGATGCCCGCCACGGATTGACCGTCACAGTTCACGCATTGGTTCGACTGACCCAGGAGGCCCCCGCATGACCCACCCGATTCCGCATCGACGCCCGTGGCGACGCCCAGGGCGCGCTGGCTTCACGGCCATCGAGATGATCATCGTGGTGGTCATCATCGGGCTGATGGCCGCGGCGATCATGCCGCGCATCAGTCGGGTCGTGGCCGAGGAGCGCATTCGCAAGCTGCAGTCGGTGGTCGCGCTCGACATCGAACGCGGCTTCGCGCTGGCCAACCGCGAGCACAAGCCCATCACCATCACGTACAACACGTCCACGTTCGTGCTGTCCATCACGGATCGCGCATCGGGGACGGTGCTCTTTACGGATTACATCGGGCGGTTCGACCAGATGTCCACCACGGCAGTGACGTTCGCGCCGTCGGGCGGCATCACCATCTTCCCGATGGGGCTCGCCACCGCCGCGCTGACCGTGACGGTCTCCAACGGCAACTTCACGCGCACCATCACGGCCACGCGTGCGGGGCAGGTGACCAAGTCATGACGACGCGCACCCACGGCACTGCCGCACGGCGCCCGCGCCGCGGCGCCGGCCTGGTCGAGATCATGCTCGCCATGATCATCTTTGCGCTCATCGCCACGTCGTACGCCGCGGTGACGCTGCGCTACGCCACGCGCATGAAGACCATCAGCGCCGGTGCGGCGCGCTCGGCCGCGCTCACCGAGTACGTCAATCGGCTGATGGCGGTGCCGTTCGATTCGCTGGCCAATCGCGCGGGCACCTTCACCACGTCCACCGGCGCCTTCCCGAACACGCGCAGAATCGTCGTGGCGGGAAACTCGGTTTCCGTGACGGTCACGCTCATCCTCACGCCGACCAACACCGCCATCAAGCCCGACACCGTCGTGCTGACGCGGGTGAAGGCCACCACCACGAGCCCGCTGGGACCATGAACGCCACATCGCGCCGCGCGCGCCGCGGCTTCTCGCTCATCGAACTCATCATCACCATCGTCCTGGTGGCCATCATCGGGGCGGCCGCCGGCCGCCTGCTGATGAGCCAGACGCGCTTCTTCACGCGCCTCACCGGGCAGAAGGACGCCCGGTCGGTGACGCGCAACGCGCGCAACATCATCCAGACCGAGCTCTCCATGACGGAGGCGCCGGGTGGCGTGGTGGCGGCCAGCAACGACTCCATCACGGTCCGCATGCCATATGCCTCGGGCGTCTATTGCGCCGCTGCCACGATGATGCGCCTGCCCGTGGATTCCGCGCTCTACGCCATGGCGACCTTTGCCGGCTACGCCATCAAGGACACGACGGCGACCGGCGCGTACACGTACACTGCCTCGGGCACGGCGCCGTCCGCCGGCACCGCCACCGATTGCACCGCGACGGCCGCCATCACCGCTCCCGCCAACGGGGCGTACCTGTCGGTGACGGGATCGTCGGGCACGGCCGGCGCGCCGATGTTCCTGTACCAGATCGTGACGTACAAGTTCGCGTCGTCCGGGCTCTTCTCCGGCAAGCGCGGGTTGTATCGCCAGGTCGGCTCGGGAACGGCGGAGGAACTCGTCGCGCCGTTCGACACGTCGGCCAAGTTCCGCTACTACAACCTGTATGCCGATACCGCGCAGACCACCGTGCCTGCGCTGACGAACATTCGCGGCGTCGAGCTCAAGCTCGACGCACAGAGTCCCGGCCGCGCCGGCAATAGAAGCACCCCCGAGGCAGTCAGCATCAAGACGGCCATCTTCTTCCGTAACCGGGTAGACTGATGACACATCATCGCAGGCAGCTTTCGCAGCGGCAGCGCCGAGGCATGGCGCTGCCCATGGTCATCGTGGTGTTGCTGGTGCTCAGCGCCAGCCTGGCTGGCGGCTTCATGCTGGCACGGGGCGAGCGCGCGCTCGATGACGCCGGCAAGTCGGCGGTGCTGGCGCAGACGTACGCCGAGACCGGGCTGCAGCGCGTGATCTCCGATCGCGGCGGGCTTGGGCTCACCGGCATGCCGGGCGCGTCGGATTCGACGCGTGTCACCTTCAGCGGCGGCTACTACGACGTCACGACCACCCGCCTGCGCACCGCCGTGGGCACCACCGTGCCCGGCCTGTACTTCATGCGTTCGCACGCGGTGATCACGCGCACCGGCGTGGCGGGCGGGCCGAGTGCGGAGTTTACGGTCACGCGACTGGCCCTCTGGACCTCCGGCACCATGACCGTGCAGTCCGCGCTGACCGGCGTGAACGGGACCAACAAGGCCGGCGCCGCCGGCACCATCAGCGGCGTGGACCAGTGTCCGGTGTCGTCGGGCGGCAGCGGAACGACCATCGCCGCCGTCGCCGTGCCGACGACTGCATCCGACGGCGGTCCGGGATTCGACGGCAGCACCGCCCCGCTGGTCGGCTCACCGCTGGTACAGACGCTGGCGGCGACCCCAACGGCTGCGGCCGCCGCCGTGCCGATTGACTGGGCAAACGTGTCGAGTGGCGCGTCCATCACGGCGGACTTCACGGTGAACTACCAGGGCAACGGCATCAGCGGCTCGCCGAACTTCCCCAACGATGCGTGGTTCACGGCCAACCCAAACACCTGGCCGGTCATTCGCGTTGCCAACGGCCCGCCCAACTCAGGCAACGAATTCGTCCTGGGTTCCTTCGGACGCGGCATCCTCATCGTGCAGGACGACATCCGGCTGAACGGCAACACCTCCGGTTGGGACGGGATCATCCTGATTGGCGGGCGCCTGCGCACCAACGGTTCCAATCGTGTGCAGGGCGCGACCGTCAGCGGACTGAATACCCAGCTCGGGTTCACGCCCGATGCCAACGACGTGAACGACATGAACGGCACCAAGCAGTTCCTGTACGACTCGTGCAACGTGAAGAGCGCCACCAGCGCCATGGGCAAGCTGCGGGTGTACAAGAGTACGTGGTCCACGACGTACAAGACGTACTAGCCGAGGCAGGGGCAGGGGCAGGGTTAAGGCAGGGGCAGGGGCAGGGTGAAGGCAGGGGCAGGGGCAGGGTGAAGGCAGGGGCAGGGGGGCGAGCGCTTCGGCGCATCGCCCCCTTCTCCGTTGCGCCGGCAGGGCCGGTGCCCGACGCCTCACGCCTACTCCCGGGGCGCTCTCCTCCCTATCCTTCACGAGTCCCTGAACGCGCCCCTCATTCCGTCCTGAACTGTCATGTCCCAAGCCCTTACCGCGCGTGTCAGCGCCGCGCTGCAGCAGATCGTGAACCCCCGCACGGGCGAGAACCTCGTGCAGAGCGAGCAGGTGGCCAACATCGCCGTCACCCTCGACGGCAAGGTCGCGCTCGAGCTTCGCCTCACTTCGGCGGACGACGCCACGCTGGCGCGCACCGTGCGCCAGGCCGTCGAGTCCGTGGACGGCGTCACCGACGTGAAGGTGAAGGTGCGCGACGCGGGCCAGGCGGCCGCCGAGCCCGCGGCGAGTGCAGCGCCCGCACCCAAGCAGGGCCGCTCGCTGCCGGTCATGAGTGAGCCGTCCGCGCCGCGCCCGAATGCCGGCGTGCCCGAGCCGGTCGCCTATCCGAACCTCGGCCGCATCATTGCGGTGTCGTCGGGCAAGGGCGGCGTAGGCAAGTCCACCATCACCGTCAACCTGGCCGTCGCGCTCGCGCAGCAGGGCAAGCGCGTGGGCATCCTCGACGCCGACATCTACGGGCCCAACCTGCCGCTCATGCTCGGCGTCAACGCGCCGCCCAAGGTGGAGAACGAGCAGATCGTGCCGCTCGATGCGCACGGTGTAAAGGTCATCTCGCTCGGCTTCCTCATCGAGCGCGACCAGCCCGCCATCTGGCGCGGGCCGATCGTGATGAAGATCATCACGCAGTTCCTGCACGATGTGGCGTGGGGCCAGCTCGACTTTCTGCTGGTGGACATGCCGCCGGGCACCGGCGACGCGCAGCTGTCGCTGACGCAGGCCGCCAAGATTGACGGCGCCATCATTGTCACCACGCCGCAGGAAGTGGCCGTGGGCGACGCACTGCGCGGCGCCAAGATGTTCGAGCGCGTGGGCGTGCCGCTGTTCGGCATCGTCGAGAACATGAGCTGGTTCGAGTCGCCCGAGACGGGCAAGCCGATTGCGATCTTCGGCTCCGGCGGCGGCCAGCGACTGGCCGACGAGCTCGGCATTCCCCTGCTTGGCGAAGTGCCGTTCTACCCGCCCGTCGGCCAGGGCGGTGACACGGGGCGGCCCATCGTCGTGGCCGATCCGGGGTGCGCGGCGGCACGGAAGCTGGTGGAGATTGCGAGCAAGATTGCTGGGTAGCTTGAAACGAAGCTCTACGCTGTTCGCTATTCGCTGTTCGACGTCCGGGGAGGGAGGAGCTATCGTTTCTGCCCCGGACGGCGTATAACGAACAGCGAATAGCGTAAAGCTTCTGTTTAACCAAGGCCAGCGCTCACGACCCTCATGCCCCTCGCCACCCTCTTAACCGACTTCGGCACCGCCGACGGCTACGTCGCCGAGATGAAGGGCGTGCTGCTCACCGGCGCGCCCACCGCGCAGCTGGTGGACGTGTCGCACGACGTGCCGGCACAGGACGTCGAGTTTGCGCGGCTCACGTTTGCGCGCTACTGGCGCCGCTTTCCCGCGGGCACGGTGCACCTGGTGGTGGTGGATCCCAAGGTCGGCACCTCGCGCACGGCGATTGCCGTGGAGAGCGACGGTCGCTACGCGGTGGGTCCCGACAACGGCGTGCTCTCGCCCATGATGCTCCTGCCAGGGGCGCGCGCGGTGACGCTTGACGTTCCGCAGGGGGCATCGGCGACGTTCCACGGGCGCGACGTGTTTGCGCCGGCCGCCGTGCGGCTGTTGCGCGGCGATCCGCTGGATTCGCTGGGTACGCCCTACAGCGAGGCGCTCGTGATGCGCACGCCCGAGGCGCAGCGTCGTGCCGACGGCGGGCAGGACGGCGTGGTGCTGGCGGCCGATCACTTTGGCAACCTCGTGACCAACCTGACGGCGCGCGGCGGTGGCACCGTGGAAATTGCGGGCCGGCTGGTGCGCATCGAGCGCACCTACGCCGACGTCACCGAGGGCGAACTGCTCGCCGTGGTGGGCTCAAACGGCCTGATCGAGATTGCCGTGAACGGCGGCAGCGCGGCGCGCATGCTCGGCGTGGGGCATGGCGCGCCGGTGACGCTGCGCCGCGAGGGCGGCGCAGCGTAACAACGGTTAGCGCGGCGTTCCCGTCGGGGTCGCTGCGGGTGGGCGCCGGGCCGCGATGACGCCGCCAATGGGCGTCGGGGTCTGCCATCCGCTGTTCGACACCTCCACCGCCGGCACGTACACGTGCACGCGCCGCACGCCGCCGCGCGCCATCATGGCCGCGCCCAGGCCAGCGGTGCCCGCCACCCAGGTGATGGCGACGGCCACGATGCGCGCGAGCGTCTCACCCCAGGGCGAGTTCACCAGCAGCGCCACGGCAAACCACGGCAGCGCCAGCAAAACGGTGCCCACCACAAGCGAGCGCAGCGAGCGGATGCGCACGTTGGGCCCCTCGCGCACAATCCCGTGACCGGCCACCGTCACCGCGGCGAGCGTGCCGAGCGTCAGCACGCCGACGAGCGCGAGCACGAAGGCCACGAGGGCGAATGGGATCAGCAGGATGCCCACGAGCGTGAGGGCGAGCCCCACGCAGAGCAGGGCCAGCACCGGAAGCACCGCGAGCTGGCTCGCGATTCCCACGAAGAGCGCCGTGCTGAACCGGCTCTCGAGCGTCTGCACGACGGTCTCGAGCTGTGCGCTGCTGAACAGGATGACGCCGAGTCCGACGAGCAGGACCACGGCCAGCCACGCGGCCATGAGCTTGAGCGAGTGCTGCACGGCGGCCGAGCCGGTCAGTGCGGGGCTCGCGGCCGCTGCGGCAACGCCCGGTGGCGCCGCAGAGCGCATGTCGCCGCGCACGTGGCCGCCTTCGAGAATGACCCGGCCGCGCACGGCGAGCGCCGAGCCGTCCACGTCGCCGCCCTGATGCACCACGACGTCCCCGCCGAACGCGAAGACGTCGCCAATGACGTTGCCGCGCACGTGCACGGTGCCGTGTGCCGCCGCCACGGGGCCATCAACCGTCGCGCCGGCCGGGACCGTGAGGTCGCCCCAGGTGAAGCGATCGGCCGTGGGCAGCGAGCGGCCGGCGGACGTGGCGCGCTCCTTGTCGAGGGCCTGCGCAAACGAATCACGCGCCGCCGGCGAGGCCGGCGAAGCCGGCGAAGCCGTGGTGGACTGGGCGTGCAGGTGCGCCGGGCGGCCGAACGCGACGACGGTCGCGGCGGCGGCAATCAGGAAGCCGCGCATGCCTTAGCTCCCGCGCTGGCGGGAGGCGGTGGCGAGGGCCCGGAAGCCGAACGCCGCCGCGCCGACGGCGGCCACGAGGGCCACGGCCCCCACGGCAAGCGCCATTGACCCGTTGGTGCGCACGGCATCAGCCGCGCCGCTGCCAAACGCCGTCTCGAAGACCTTGCCGGCCGCATTCACCAGCGCGCCGCGAACGCGGCTGGTGATGAAGGAGGCCGACGTGAACCCGAGATCCGCGCTGAAGGCAATCCAGACGGCACTGGCCGAGATGACCACCGAGGCCGTGCCGGCGCCGGCCAGCGCGAGGGCGCGCAGCGGGCGGGATTCGGGCACGAAGCGGCGGGCGGTCGTGAGGGCGGCCACATGCCACGGCTCGACGACCTGCACCTGCGCCATGACGCGATCGGCAAAGCCGGTGCGCGGGACAAAGTGCGGGAGGAGTTCCAACGCGTCTGCCACCACCCGTGCCTCGTCGAGGCGCGCGCGGCACTCGGCGCAGTCGTCAACGTGCGCGCGCAGGGGCGCGACGCCGAAGCCGACTTCTCCGTCGAGCAGCAGGTCTATTTCGTTGGGCAGCAGATGGCGGTGTTGCACTGGT
>Ga0315271_10001670_pt1 | contig 13524 bp, 11 predicted proteins | sample C3_top_MG_FD_204664 | JGI IMG/M metagenome (GOLD analysis project Ga0315271, IMG submission 204664) | Sediment microbial communities from Yellowstone Lake, YNP, Wyoming, USA - C3_top | ecosystem: Environmental > Aquatic > Freshwater > Lake > Sediment | place: USA: Wyoming | collected 2017-08-01 | reverse complement strand
CGGACAGCGCTCGACGCGGAGCGCAGCAACGCACCGGTGCACACCGTCCGATTCCCCCAGGGGCACGGATACCTCTTCGAGCAGCCGGCGGCTGACTCGATCGGGCTCCGGCCAGAGGTGAAGTTGGTTCGGTAATGCCTTGCTAGGTGGTATCTGCGCGGGCTCTGGTGGATCGCGGGTCAACGCGGCGGGTAACGCCGCCAGATTCGCCACAACTCGATCGGTGCACGCAGGAAGTCGCGGGCGCGCACGCTCGACCCACCCGGGTCCTCCCACACCGGCAGTGGCACTTCGCGCATCGGCCCTCGAGCATCGCGCAGGCGTGCCAGCAGCTCCACATCAAAGAGCCAGCGCGAGAGGAAAGGCGTGGCGAGTGCAGCATCGGTGGCAGTGCCAGCACGCAGTGCCTTGGCGCCGCACTGGGTGTCGTAGACCGCCAACCCGAGCGCGAGCGATGCACAGGTCGCAAAGATGCGGCCGAGGTAGTGGCGGCGTTCCGAGCGTCGGATGCGCCAGCCGAGCAGCTTGATGCGTGCACCGAGCGCCATCGCGAGCGCCGGATCGGCGAGCAGCGTCTCGCGGAGCAGCACCGCCGCGTCGAGCGGTGCGGCGAGGTCGGCGTCGAGATAGCCCACCAGCGGATAACCGGCGTCGAGCGCTGCGCGCAGGCCAAGACGGACCGCTTCGCCTTTGCCGCAATTCTGCGCGAGCCGCTGCACCACGATCCGATCGGGTGCCTCGACTCGGATTGCCTCCAAGCGCGCCGGCGTCGCGTCGGTGGAGCCATCGTCCACGAATCGCAAATCGACAACATCCTGACGGGCGACGAAGTCGAGAAAGGCCCGGTCTTGGAGGCGCGCGGCCTCGTTCCAGGCGGGGATGATGATCGCGAGACGCGGGTTGGTCACGGCGGATCTCCTTGGTCGGCCTGCCACGCCAAACGCATCGAATCCAGCGAAATCGGGACGAATCGCGGTACACTGGTCGGGAGGGTGTCCTTGGTCAGCAGGAACAGCGGTCGACCTGACTCGGCGGTGATCATCAGGGAATCGCGCGCGTGCAGATCACGCCGATAGAGATTGTCGCCACCTCGCGCCAGGAGGAGTGGTGCGAAGATCGTGAAGCCGTTGCGGTCCTCAATAATACGCCTGACACAACGACCAGTGATCGTCGAGCCGGCCCGGATCCGCGGCGTAGTGTCGGGTGAAACCCGCAAGCCAACCAGCTGCAGGGAGTCCGCCCGGAATGGCGCCACCCGACGAGCCAGCTCGGCGCCATCTCCCCCGCTCTGCTCCACCGCCGCCAGCGTACCATCGAGCAGGCATGCATCGGTGGTCCGGTAGATCTGTTCAGCCTCGGTGCGCGACACTCCCAGCGCCCACATACGCACCATCAACTGGGCGCCCCAGCTTTCGCGCACGAAGACCAGCGCCCCGCGCACCCCAGCCTGCTGCGCTAGCACCTCCACATCAAACCGCGTCGATTGCATTGCGCTACGATACTGCGCAGCCCGGAGTGGCACCAGCCACATGGCACTGATCCCGAGGGCGGTCATGCCTCCGGCGAGCACGGCGCGCTGGACTGGGAGCGGAAAGCGGCGTTCGGCGAGGGCGGCCGGAAGGCGCGCTGTCCAGAGGGCCAGCCAGGGTGCCAGCGGCAGCAGAAAGCGTGGACCGAGATAGAAGCCGTCGTGCCAGTAGGCAAAATAGGAAAGCAGCAGGAGGCCGCTGCCCAGCAAGACGTACCGATCGAAGACGGAGAGCGTGCGCGTGAGGGCGAGTGCTGCCGTCGCGAACAGCAGCGAGGGTACCGGCGTCTCGAGAAAGTAGCTCTGCAGCCGGAGCAGGTAGAGATTGATGAGTTCGAGGCCCCTCACCGGGGTGTGCGGAAGTCCCCATGGCGTGTCGTGGAAGCCGAGCCCTACCGACTTCCCCCACATCGTGAGGTAACCGAACTCGAACGGATGCCCACTCTGTGCTGTATTGACGGCCAGAAGCGCGACGACCGGAATCGCGACGCCGACACCGCTCCACAGCAGTGCGCGAATGTGCGGCGCACCGCCGCGAAGCGCCCGGAGCAGCAACCAGCCAGCGGCAGGGATCGCGAAGCTTCCGGCATCGAGCGGCCGAATCGATGCCGCGATGCCGAAGGAGAGGCCTGCGAGGAATGCCGCGCGAGGCACGGCATGAGCGGCGCGCGGGGCGGCATCGGCAGAGCGCGTCGCGTAAGCGAGAGCCAGCGCGGCGACGAGGAGCCAGGTCGCGGTCGTGACGTGATTCATCATCGAGCCATTCAGGAACACAGCGAACGGTGCCCCGGCAAACAGCAGCAGCGCAGCGAGTGCGACGCCATCGCGCAACTCGATGACCCGCAGCAGCCGCGCAAAGGCGTAGATGCCGAGCCCGGCTGCAACGGGGCCAACCAGCCACTCGGCGTGGAGCAGTGTCCCGACGGCGAGCATCGCGGGACCACCTGCAGGAAACTGCCCATACACCTTGCCGCTCCAGTCGAGCAGGTGCAGCGAGGAGGTAAACTCAGGGTAAGCCGGTGCGGGAGCCCAGAGCCTGCCGCTGGCGAAGATTCTCGCCTGCACGACCTGGATGATCTCATCGATGTGCAGTGGGCGGGCCGAGAGGATGACTCGCGCGACGACGGCGTACAGGATCGTGGCGAGCGCGGCAATCGCAATGTCCACCCCACGATTCGCGATCCGCCACTGCATCGCAATCCGATTCCAGATTCCGGCGGGCCAGCGCGCAGGGTAGCGGCGGACCGCGATGCCGACGATCGCCGCAACCCCTACCACGATCGCCCCCCCACTCAGCCACATCCGCAGCCGCTCGGCGAACCAGGGCGCCGCGTGCCCACCCGGGATCCAGTTGGCGATCGGGAGCAGGCCGAGGACGGCAAGCAGGAGGGCGGCGATCAGCGCCATTCAGCCGGGGCGCGCGGAAAAAGGATCCATAGTCGTGCTCTCAGGCGGGTTTGATTGCAGCGAGGCTAGGGAACTTGCGTGCGCCGAAGTGAAAGTGTTATAGTAGTGCTGTTCACTACCTTGTGAGGATTCGATGTCGATCTCCATCTCTGCCGCAGAGGCCAATCGTCGCTTCTCCTTGGTCCTTCGCGAGGTGCGTGATGGCGAAACCTACGTGGTCACCAGTCACGGCAGGCCCGTCGCGAAAATCGTTCCGATCGACCCGGACGATCGCGTGGCGGACGCCGCGATGACAGCGTTATTGGCCCGGTTACGGAGCAATCCAGTTCTCAATCTCCCTCGGATGACACGGGATGACATGCACGACGATACGCCATGAGAGTCGCGATTGATACCAACGTGCTGATCTACGCAGAAGGCATCAACGACGCCGGACGGCAAGCGGCTGTTGTGGACATGTTGAGACGAATGCCCAAGGAAAGCCTCTCGGTCTCGACCGTAGCGCTCGGCGAGTTCTTCCATGTCCTTCTCCGGGGCGGAAATCGCTCCCGAGCTGAGGCGAGGCGAATCGTTCTCAGCTGGTGCGACGCGATTCCGGCGTTCCAGACCTCTCCGGCAGCGCTTGCTGCCGCACTCGACCTTGCAGCGGATCACCAGATTGGCGTGTGGGATTCCATCATTCTCGCAGTGGCAGCAGAGTCGGGCTGTCGCCTCCTCCTCTCGGAAGACCTGCAGGAAGGCTTCACCTGGCGCGGTGTCACGGTCGCCTCGCCGTTCACACATCCTCGTCACCGGCTGCTCGAGGCACTTCTGAAGCAAGAGGAGGAATAGCGTCAACCAAGGGTGTGCTCAATCGACAGTCCGCCACTCCGCCAGCGCCGAGTCCATTCGCACGGGGAGCAACCGCAGTGGCGCCGTAGCCGTTGTGTCCTTCAATAAGAGATACACTGGCTTCCCGGGATGCGCCTGCAGCAGCAGCGAATCGCGCGCGTGCAGGTCGCGCACGAAGAGATTGCCTGATCTTCCGGCGAGCAGCAGGGGCGTGAATAGTGTGAAGCCCGCCTGATTCTCTCTGATCCGCCTGAGACACACCTCCGCAATCGGAGCTCCGGCCGTGAGGTGGACTGTAGAGTCGCCCACCCCACGCACCCGGACGAGTCGGCGCGAGGTGGCCGCGATCGCTCGCGCCGCTCCCAGGAAGCTCGCCGAATCGCCCCCATCACGCTCGATGCGGGTGAGCAACTGATCGAGGTCGCACGCATCCATGCGGGCGAAGAGGCCTTGTGACTCCACCCTGGAAGCCCCGAGTGCCCACATTCGCACGACAAGCTGAGCCGTCCAGCTCTCGCGCACGAGCACCACGGCATTGGTGACGCCTGCGGCGTCTGCCGCGACGTCGGCGTCGAGATGCATGACGGGCATGCCGTTGCGATACTGATTGGCCCGCAGCGGCAGGAGGATCAGGCCGCCGAGCACCAGCGAGGTGATGCCGCAAGTCAACACCATCCGCTGTGTGGTGAGCGAGACGTGGCGTGCCTCAAGCGTCGCAGGAAATCGCGCGGTCCACAGTGCCAACCAGGGTGCCAACGGCAGCATGAATCGTGGACCGATCAGGAAGCCGTCGTGCCAGTAGGCGAAGTACCCCAGCAGGAGGAGGCCGCACGCCATCAGGACATAGCGATCGAAGCCTGAGCGGATGCGGGTCAGAGCGAGAGCCGCTGTCGCAAACAGCAGCGCCGGCACCGGAGTCTCCAGAAAGTTCAACTGCAGGCGCAGCAGATAGAGATTGACGAGCTCGAGTCCGCGTGCAGGCGTGTGCGGCGGGCCCCATGGTGCCTCGTGGAAACCGAGCGCGTGCGACTTCCCCCACATTGTGATGTAGCCGAACTCGAACGGATGGCCGCTCTGGGCTGCGTTCACGGCCAGGAGCGCCGCGATCGGAATTGCAATGCCCACACCGCTCCAGCACAAGGCCCGCACGTGGGGTGCACCGCCGCGCATTGCCCGAACCAGGAGCCATGCCGCCGCGGGGAGCGCGAAGGCGGCAGCATCGAGCGGACGAATCGAGGCCGCGATGCCGAGGCAGAGGCCCATGAGAAATGCCGCGCGAGGCACGGCATGAGCAACCCCGGGCACAGCATCGGAAGCGCGCGTCGTGTGGGCGAGGGCCAAGACCGCGACGAGAAGCCAGGTCGAGGTGGTGACATGGTTCATCATCGAACCGCTCAAGAAGGCTGTGAACGGTGCGAAGGCGAAGAGCAGCAGCGCTGCGAGCGCGACGCCATCACGGCGCTCGACCATCCGCAGCAGCCGCGCAAAGGCGTAGACTCCAAGAGCGCCAGCGATCGGACCGACCAGCCACTCGATGTGCAGCAGTGTGCCGATTGCCAGCATCGCCGGCCCGCCAGGAGGGAACTGCCCGTAGACCTTGCCGTTCCAGTCGAGCAAATGCATCGCGGAGGTAAATTCGGGATACGGTGGTGCCGGGGACCAGAGTCGGCCACTCGCAAAGATCCGTGCCTGGACCAGCAGGATGATCTCATCGGTCAGCAGCGGCTTGGCAGAGAAGATGACTCGAGAGATGATCGCGTACAAACCACCGGCAATCAGGGCGATCATGCCGTCGGCACGGCGATTTGCAGCATGCCAGCGCATCGCCAGCCGCGCCCACAGTCCGACCGGCCAGAGCGTGGGCCGCTGGCGCACGGCGAGCCCGACTCCGAGGGCAATCGCCACGACCACCGCCCCACCGATCGCCCAGAGCCGCAACCGCGCCCCATACCACGGAGCATCGTGCCCGCCGGCAATCCAGTTGGCGATCGGCAGCAAACCGAACACCACCAGGATGAACGCGGCGAGTCGCGCCATCCTACTTGACCTCGGTTCCCTCGTAGCGCGAGAGCTTGCGATAGAGCGTGCTCGGATCGATGCCCAGTGCTTCCGCTGCACGGGTCTTGTTGCCACCCTCCGCCTGGAGCACGAACATGATGTAGGCGCGTTCGATCAGGTCGAGCTGCGGATTCGGTTGTGCCCGGTCCGCCACCAGCGGCTCCTTCTTGCGACGCGTGATCCGGTCGGGCAAGTGCTGTGCTTCGATCTCCCTCCCCTTCGCAAACACCGTGGCGTATTCGAGCGCGTTCTGCAGCTCGCGCACATTGCCCGGCCATTCATAGACCATCACGGCGTCCATCGCGTCGGCGACGAGCGCCTTGGCCTCGATCCCTCGCTCGGCGGCGAGATCCTGAAGGAAGCGGTCCATCAGCAGGATCAGGTCGTCGCGCCGCTCACGCAGTGGCGGCAGCTCCATCGCGATCACGTTCAGCCGGTAGAAGAGGTCGGAGCGGAAGTTGCCACGTCGCATCTCTTCTTCGAGGTCGCGGTTGGTCGCTGCGATGATCCGCACATCCACGGGGATCGCCTCGGTGGCACCCACCGGAATCACTTCCCGCTGCTGCAACACGCGCAACAACTTCACCTGCAGCGATGCCGGCATCTCACCGACTTCATCCATGAAGAAGGTGCCGTTCTTCGCTGCCGCAAAGAGTCCCTGTTTGTCGCGCACCGCACCAGTGAACGATCCCTTCACATGGCCGAAGAGCTCGCTCTCCAGCAGGGTCTCGGGGAGGGCACCGCAATTGATCGAGAGAAATGGTCCTTCGCGGTGGGACGCCTCGTGGATGTAGCGAGCGAGTACCTCCTTGCCAGTACCACTTTCGCCGCCAATGAGCACCGTGGACGTCGTCGGCGCGACGACGTCGGCCAGTCGAAGCACATCGAGGAAGCGGCGCGATTTCCCGACTGGCACCGAGACCACTGGCCACGCCCCGCCGCCACTGCGGCGGATTTCCTGCTTCAGCTGCTTGTTTTCGACCCGGATCTGCCGGAACTCGCAGGCCCGGCGGAGAATGGCGACCAGCTCGTCGTTGGCAAAAGGTTTCTGCAGGTAGTAGAACGCACCCGCATTGACCGCCTGGATCGCCGTCTGCAGCGAGGCCTGGGCGGTCATCAGGATGACCGGCGTCAGGGGATCCTGCTCCTTGACCGCCTGAAGGATGTCCAGACCGGTGACTTGCGGCATCCGCACGTCGGTGAGCACGATATCGGCCCCCGTCCCGCGGATCGCATCGAGCCCCGCCTTCCCGCCCTGCGCGACAAAGACCTCGAATCCCTCCTTCTTGAGCAGGATGCGAAGGGTGTCGAGAATCCCAGACTCGTCATCGATGATCAGCACCGAGGGCTGTGCACTCATGCCCGGTCCTCCCTGTTCCAGGTCGCTGGAAGAAAGATCGAAAAGGTCGTTCCCGCACGTGGTGCGGAGTCCACCAGAATGACGCCACCGTGCGCCGACACGGCGCGTTGCACAATTGCCAAGCCGAGGCCGGTCCCGCCCTGGCGTCCGGTCACGAACGGTTCGAAGAGCCGCTCGCGCACCGCCTCTGGAATGCCGGGTCCGTTGTCGCGAATCACCAGCTTGACGGCCTGATCGCCGAGCGATGCCGGCGCTTCACCGAGCGCGGCCGGACTGACCGTCACGGCCACCAGCCCTCGACCATCCAGCGCCTGCGCTGCGTTGAGGATCAGGTTGCTCACCATCCGGTGGAGCAGATCGGCGTCGGCTTCCATCGTGGCCGACTCTCCGGAGACGGTAATCTCCACGCCCTTCGCGACCGGGTTCTCGCCCACGATCCGGGCCGCATCCCGAGCCGCATCGCGCAGGTCGAGCCGTTCAAAGTTCGTGGCGCGCACACGCGAGAAGTCGAGGAATTCACTCAGCAACCGATTGAGCCGCTCGCTCTCGCGCATCACGAGTCGCGCCAGCGTCTGTTCATCTTCGTCGTCTTCATCAACCGATCGAGCGAGCTGCTCGACGGCGCTGCGGATCGCCGCCAGCGGGTTGCGGATCTCGTGCGCCAGCGAGGCGCTCAACGCCGCCACCGCTTCGAGCCGCTCGGCCCGGAGACGAAATTCCTGCAAGCGCTTCAGGTCGGAAATGTCGGTGAAGATCGCGGTCACCATGGTCAGCGCACCGCCTGGTCGCTGAAACGTCGTCGTGCTGAGCCCCACGGGGAAGAGGGTCCCATCCGCCCGACGCACCACGGCCTCGGCGCGCGCCACCCGCGCCCCATCGGTGATCCCACGCTGGATGGCATCATGCAACTCGCGCGAGCGGGTGCGCAGCGTCTCCATCACGGGCTGGCCGGTGACGAACGTATCGCGCGTCGCGCCGAGGATTCGACGGCCCCGTGGGTTGACGAAACCAAGCCGTCCACTGCTGTCCACGCTGAGCACACCGGATTGGATCGTGGCCAGGATCTCATCGGCCTCGAGGCGCGCCTGCTGGAGCGCTGCGGCGAGCGCCGCCTGTTCGACCGACACGCCGGCGAGCCGATTGCCGAGGACGGCGATCAGCCCACCGACAAAGGCAATCACGCCGAGTTGGGTCCAGAACGTCGGCCCGGGGGAGACGTCCGACCCCTGCAGCGTCACCGCGATGTAGCACGCCGTGGCCAAGAGCACCACGAGCAGCCCACGACGGACTGGCAGCAGCAGAGCATAGAGGGTGACCAGCGCGACGTACAGTGCGGCCACGGGTGTCGCCGCCTCGTGATCGACCGACGAGACGAGGGCGGTGACCACCAGGATGTCGACAGTGGCCTGGGTGAAGATCGCAGTCGGCCCAGGCAGCAGCGTGTGCCGACGAAGCACCTGGGCCAACCAACCACTCGCCACGACCGCTGCGATCGCCACCAGCACCACGGGCAGGACCAGGTCGCGCTCCGGGTCCAACGGCGCGAGGACCTGCACCAGAGCAAGCACCACCAGGAGGAGGCGCGCGACGAGGATGCCGGCGAGCAGGGCTCGCGGCCCTGGCACGGTAAGGCGGTCGAGCCCTCGCAGCGCGCCGGGCACAAGGGCCGGGCCAGCCGGGAATTCCCCGGTGCGTGACTCGGGGGTGTCGGGTGACGGAGGAATGGAATTCAAGAGACAGGTAATATGATCTAGTGCAGGTGCTTTTCGCCCAGGGAAGGAGGTGACCATGGCGGGATCACAACCAGACGCGGGCCCGGAACGGGCTCGACTCGACAAGTGGCTCTGGGCCGCACGCTTTTTCAAGACGCGCTCGGCGGCGACCGAGGCAGTCGCCGGCGGCAAAGTCGAGGTGAACGGCGAACACCCCAAGCCTGCGAGGATGGTGCAGCCAGGCAATGAGATCCGGGTGCGGCTGGGGCCCTTCGAGCACATCGTGGTGGTGACCGCAGTGGCGGAGCGCCGAGGGACGGCGGCACAGGCGGCCCGGCTCTTTCAGGAGACACCGGCCTCACTGGCGGCGCGAGAACGGCACGCCGAACTGTTGCGGCTCGCTCCGAATCTCGAGTTTGACCAGGGAAAGCCGAACAAGAAGGATCGCAGGGCGCTGGACAAGCTCAGAGGGAGGTAATGACGGATCGATGATGGATGATGGATGGTGGATGATGGATGCCTCACCGTCTATGCTCCATCAGCCAGCGTCGTCTTACAGCCCGCCGAACCAGGGATACCCCTGATCTTCCCAATAGCCGCCGGGCTTCTCCGCAGTGAAGGTGATGCGCGTGAGATACTTGGTGAGTTTATATCCCAGCTTGATCGGCGAGTAGAGCCGAAGCGGCGCGCCATGATCGGCGGCGATAGGGCGCCCACCGAAACCATCGGCGAGGATCGTCTGTGGGTGCATCGCACTCGCGATGTCCCAGCCGTTCATGTAGCCCTTGTCGAACGATTCGAACTTCACGTAGCGCGCTGCGGGGAGCGGCCGGACCAGATCGGCGACGACAGCAAACGGTATCCCGCTCCACGCCGCCACAGCACTCCATCCTTCGACGCAATGATGCTCGACGCTGTAGTCGATGTGAGGGAGCTCTCTGAGCATTTCACTGCTGAACAACGTCGGCACCCGGACCAGTCCGCCCACTTCAAGTCGCCATGCGGAAGGGTCAGCCAGCACCGGCATCCGATTCGAGATGAAGTAGGATGGCATCCTCCCCGCAACGACTTGATGCGGTGGCGCCGTCGCACCCCGTACCGCAAGCAGCTTTTCGCCAGCGGCGTTGTTGAAGCGGATCACGCGGTCGAACACCGACTGCAGCTCCGGCCCACCGCGCCACCCGCATGCTGCCAACGCTGCCGGCAGAAATGGTGCGGCGTGACGGAAGAAGTTCCGACGATCGAATGTCTCAGCCATGATTGGGAAACCTCCCCCGATATCGACCAGTCAGGATAGCCCGGAGTGATGCCGGATCTGCCACAAACACCATGACTACATGCACCACCAGGAACGCGACGAATGTCCAGACCGCCACGAAGTGCCAATAGCGCGCGAGCTGATAGCCGCCAAAAAGCGTCGTCAAAAAGCCCAGTTGAATCGGCTTCGCGATGGCGAAACCGGTGAGGATCGAGAGCACCGCCAACACCAAAATGAAGGTGTAGGCACTCTTCTGCAGTGGGTTGTGCTTTCCCTGCGGCGGATGATCGGGCCGGAGCCGAAGGTAATAGCGAAGCATTTGCACTGAACCTGGCACATCGCGCGGCCGGAACATGAGTGCACGCCACTCGCCCGAAAACACCAGAAAGCCGAGATAGGCGAATCCGGTCAATGCGAACGGCCACGCCAGCACGAAGTGCCAGCGCAGCCCACCGGCGAGCCACCCTCCAAGCCGCAGACTGCCGGGGATGATGATTCGCGTGGCATCAAACGGATTCGGCACATTGAACACGGCGTCGTGGGGCCCGAAGTGGGCGTAGGCCGTGTAGATCTGCAGGCCACTTGCGATCATGCCGGCGAGAAAGACCGCATTGAGCCAGTGGGTGAGGCGGACGATCCCGCGATGGCGGAGCACGGGCCTGGGCAGATCCACGATGGAAAGCTCTTCACTCACCGATGGTGGCACCGGATCCGGCGTGGCAGTCATCTGCGTTCTCCTCGGAGATTCTGAAAGCTACCGCCCCAGGGCCGCGATCGCCGCCTCCCACGTCGCCATCGCCGCCTCGAGCTTGCGGCGTTCCGCATCACGAGCCGCGGTCAATGTGCGCGCGGCAGTGGCACCATCGGCCTGCTGATACAATGCGGGATCTGCGAGCGACGATTCCAGCGCTGAGAGCTCTGCCTCGTGCTTCGCCACCTGCGCCTCCGCCTCCTCGACCGCGCGCTCGGCCGCGCGGCGACGCGCCGGGGACACCTCGGAGTCGGCAGAAGCGGGAGGCGCCGGCTTTCGAGGCACAGACTGCTTCGCACCAGCGGCCTTCGCCTCGGCAGCTCGCGCCGTCTTCCGGGCTGCCGCCTCCAGCTCCCATTCCGAGAAGTTGCCGGGATAGTCGGTCAACACCGCGTCGTCGAACGACCAGATGCGCGTGGTCAGGTTCTCGAGCAGCGCCCGATCGTGGGACACCAGCAGCACCGTCCCCTCATACTCCGAGATCGCATCCTCGAGCGCCTCGATCGATTCGACGTCGAGATGGTTGGTCGGTTCGTCGAAGACCAAAACATTCGCTTCGGCGAGCATCATCAGCGCCAGTGCCACGCGAGCCCGCTCACCGCCTGAGAGCGAACCCGCCCGACGCAGCACACTGTCACCGGAGAATCCGAAGCGGCCGAGATGCCCCTGGATCTGACCGCGAGTCCAGAGGGCGCGCCGGACCGCGATCAAGTCGTAGAGCGTGCTCGCAGGATCGACGTCGCTCAGGTCCTGCCGATAGTAGGCCACCTGCGATGCCGGCATCAATCGGACGACGCCACCATCCGGCTTCCGCTCCCCGAGCAGTGTCCGCAGCAGCGTCGACTTCCCTGCCCCATTGGGCCCGATGAGTCCGACCGCGTCGCCGCGCCGGAGAATGCCGCTCCACGGCTTCAGCAACTCTCGCCCCTCAACCGACATCGCCACGCGCTCGGCCACCAGCACCTGATCGCCACCGCGATCGCCGGCGGTGAACGCCACCGACATCGTTCCCTCCTCGCCAGGAGGCGGCGAGAGGCGAGGTACGCGTTCCAGCCGACGACGACGCCCCTTGGCCTGCGCTGAATTGCCGCCGGCGATGTTGCGACGGATGAAATCCTCTTCTGCCGCGAGCTTCGAATCCTGCTTTCGAAAGGCGCGTTGCGCAGCGGCACGGCGTTCCGCGCGCTGCGCCACAAAGCCCGCGTATCCCACGTCGTAGGCGACGGCAGTGCTGGCCTCGAGGTGCAGCATGTGATCCGCGACGGCGGCGAGAAAGGCGCGATCATGGGAGATCAGCAGGACGGCTTCGTCGATGCTCTTGAGATAGCCCTCGAGCCACCGCGCCGTGGCGATGTCGAGGTGGTTGGTCGGTTCGTCGAGGATCAAGAGGTCGGCAGGGGCCGCGAGCTGGCCGGCGAGGGCAAGCCGTCCGCGTTCGCCACCCGAGAGCGTCGCGACGTCTCGTGTGCGCGCATCGACCGGGTCGAAGCCAAGGCCTTCGAGCACGGCATCGACACGCGAGGAGGCGGCGTATCCACCGGCATGCTCGAAGCGCTCGAGATCGTGCGAGTAGGCGTCGAGCATCGCGTCGGTCACGTGGTCGCCGGCGGCACCCATCGCTTCGGTTTGCCGGGCGAGGTCACGTTCGAGTTCGAAGAGGTGGTCGAATCCTCGTGCGGCCGCGTCCCAGACGGTGAGCGCGTTGCCGAAATCGCGGTATTGATCCATCACGGCGATTCGGAGACCCTGGGCGCGCGCGACCCCTCCCTTGTCGGGATTCCGCTCACCGGTGATGAGCTGCATCAGGGTGGACTTCCCGCTGCCATTGCGGCCGACCACGCCCCAACGATCGCCTGCCATCACCGTGAAGGTGACGTTCTCGATCAGGGTTTCACTGCCGAAGATCACGGCAAGCCCGGAGGCTGCTATCAACGTCACGCGCGGCGCTCCCGCCCAGAAAAGAGGGACGCCGTCCAGCGGAAGAACCCGTCGGACGGCGCCCGCAACCCCCCAAACTAACCCCCTGTGCGGCTTACGGCTTCTTGGGCGCCGGCGCGGCCGGTGGCGCCGTCACGCTCATGTTGAGCACTTCTTTCCCGTGCTCGTCATGGACGACCAGGTGGCCGCCATTGGAGTCGCCCTTCATCGAGAGGATGCTCTTCCCGTTGACCTTGATATTCATCGTCCCGGCATCGGCCGCGGCAATGTCCACCGTCTGACCCGCACGGCTGGCTGAGTCTGCGCGATCGCTCGAGGCATTCTGGATATCGCGCCGCACCGCGTCCGGAATCAGGAGGACATACTCCCGCCCGGAGGGCTGCAGCGTGACCGTGCCGAAGGCCACCATCACCTGAGCTGAGCTGTCATCGACGCTCGCGCAAGCGAATGAGGTGTTCTCGTCGATGTTGTTCGGGTTGGTGACCGTCAGCCGGCAATTGTCGAAGCGTGCAATCGCGACCGTGTCGTCAAGTCGGGCGAAGAGATGGAAGCCCGAGACGACCTTGGGAGCGCTGCGATCGATCCGGACGCGCTGCAGTGTGCCAAGCTTCGCGTCGCCGACGCGGAAGGGCATGCTGAGCAACGGAACCGTGATGGACCCGCTCCCCTCGGTGATGCTCG
>Ga0315271_10001669_pt1 | contig 13524 bp, 7 predicted proteins | sample C3_top_MG_FD_204664 | JGI IMG/M metagenome (GOLD analysis project Ga0315271, IMG submission 204664) | Sediment microbial communities from Yellowstone Lake, YNP, Wyoming, USA - C3_top | ecosystem: Environmental > Aquatic > Freshwater > Lake > Sediment | place: USA: Wyoming | collected 2017-08-01 | reverse complement strand
GCACGGCGATTTCCCGCTCGATCGCCGCCGCCGACAGCCCCGTGGTGGCGCGGTCGAACTCGGCGAGCTGCGTCGCGAGCGCCATGATGGTGTCGGCAAGCGTCGTCGCGCTGGAGACCACGTCGGGAATGCGCTGGCGGTCGGCGCGCGACATGCCCTCCACCAGCCGGCTGATCTCGTCGCGGTCCACCAGCGCGTCGCGCGCGGCCGCGGCGTGCGGGCCGGCGCCGAGTGCGGCTGCGTCACGCGCGGTGAGTGCGGCCGGCGCGGCGGGCGAACGGAGCAGGTCGGGGCGCTGCAGGCGCGCCTCGTGGCGCGCCCGCACGCGATCGCGCGTGGACCGATCGAACAGGGACCTCAGGTCCTCGCCCCACTCGGCCAGCACGTCGCCCACCATCCGTTCGCGCGGCTGGCGGAAGATGTCATGCCAGTCGTAGCCCTCGCTCCAGAGCTTGGCGTACTGGTACGCGATGCCGATGCTCCAGAACGCGGTGACGAAGAGCATGTTCGGGCCGCCCAGCAGGTTGACGGCAACAAAGGCGCCGTTGACCCAGATGAACGGCGCGAGCTTGCGCCGGAACGTCGTGACCATGGGCGCGTTCCAGCGCGCCAGCTCGTCGGCGGTCGGCACGCGGTCGCCGCCCGGCATCGTGGTCAGCGGCATCGGCGTGAACGCCGGGTTCGACGCGGACGACATTCCCGCGGTCGCCAGCTCATACGGCGTCGGCTGCGTGGGGTACGCGCGCCCGGCCACGACCGGCAGCGCCGGCGTGTTGCCCGACTCCAGCGCAGCAATGAGCTCGTTGGCCGACTGGAAGCGATCGTCCGGGTTCTTCTCGAGCAGCAGCATCACCGCGCGCGCCAGGTCGGGCGGCAGCGCGCAGCGCTGGTCAATGGGGACCGGACGTTCGGACAGGTGCTTCACCAGCAGCGCCGGCGTGCTGGTGGCGGTGAACGGCAGGTCGCCGCACAGCATCTGGTACGCCACGACGCCCAGCGAGTACAGGTCGCTGCGCCCGTCCACGTCGCGGTCGCCCGCCGACTGCTCGGGGCTCATGAATGCCGGCGTGCCAATGGCAATGCCGGTGGCCGTGAGCCGCGCGTCGCTGCCCTCGCTGATGGCGCGCGCAATGCCGAAGTCGGTGACCATCGGCCGCTGCGACTGCGCATCGAGCAGGATGTTGTCGGGCTTGATGTCGCGGTGGACGACCTTGTGCGCGTGGGCGTAGGCCAGCGCGCTGGAGACGTCGCGCAGGATCCGGCGCACCTCGACGGGGTCCATGGGCCCCTTGTCGTGGATGCGCTTGGCCAGGTTGTCGCCGTCAATGAAGCCCATCACGAAGTACACCAGCCCGCCCTTCTCGTCCACGGCGTAGATCGGGACGATGTTCGGGTGGCTCAGCTGCGCCGCCGTCTCCGCCTCGCGCAGGAAGCGTGACCGGATCTCGGAGCGGAACGCGAGCTCCGGGGGCAGCAGCTTGACCGCCACCACGCGCTTGAGGCGCCGGTCGCGGGCCTTGTAGACGATGCCCATTCCCCCGCGCCCGATCTCCTTGTCGAGCTCGTACGCGCTGTCGAGCACGCTCGCGATATGCGAGCGCAATTCGGACTCTGACTTGGAGAGGAGTGAGTCTTCCACGGGGGTGGCGTAAGGTAAGAAACCGGAACCCAGAGCGCGAGGCGGCAGATCGCAAGATCGCAAGATCGCGAGATCGCGGGAGGGGGTCCTCGCCGCCTTGCGGTCCTGTGATCTCGCGATCCCGCGTTCTCGCGCTCTGTCAGTGCCCTACGTCACCAAGGCAGTCGAAAGTTGCAGGTCCCGCCGTATTGTCGTATCTCAACCCTTGGACCGGGCACGCGGCAGCTGGGCACGGCGCCCTGCCAGTGCGCGGCGAGCATTGTGGTACGCAGGTTGCTGTACAAGGGGGCAGTGCATCCCCTTTTGCCCCCCGATGGGGTACGGCAGGAATCCAGGACACCTCATGAGCCTTCGACAGACACTCCCCGTCCTCCCGTTGCGCGGGACGGTCATTTTCCCCGGACTGACGGCGCCGATTGCCGCCGGACGGCCGGGCACGCTGCGCGCCATCGAGTCGGCCCTCAAGGGCGACCGGCTGGTCTTCGCCGTGGCCCAGAAGGACAACACCGACGAGCCCGCGCCAGAAATTCTCTACTCGATGGGCGTCATTGCGCGCATCGGGCAGATCCAGCGCGGCCTCGGCGGCGTGCAGCTGCTGCTGCAGGGCGAGCAGCGCGCCACGGCGCTGCAGTACACGACCACCGACGGCTACCTGTCGGCGGTGGTGTCGCAGATCGAGGAGCAGACGCCGGTTGACGAGAAGGACGCGGCGTTCCAGGCGCTGTACAAGGAGATTCGCGAGCGGGCCGGCGAGCTCGGCGAGCGCCGCGGGCTCCCCGAAGAAGTGGTGCACCAGGTGCTCGACGCCGTCACCGAACCGGGGCGCTTTGCCGACCTCGTGGCCGGCTACATCGAGCTGACCGTCGCCGAGAAGCAGGGACTGCTGGAGAACCTCTCGGTGGAGGACCGCCTGCGCCGGGTGCTCGTGCACGTGCAGCGGCACATTTCGCTGCTCGAGGCCCAGGAGGACATCAAGTCGCAGGTGCAGGAGGAGCTCGGCGAGCGGCAGCGCGAGATGTACCTGCGCGAGCAGATGAAGGCCATCCAGAAGGAACTGGGCGACGACGACGGCTCCAAGGAGATCGAGGAGCTGCGCGCCAAGCTGCTGAAGCTCACCATGCCCAAGGACGCGCGCGTCGAGGTGGAGCGCGAGCTCGGGCGCCTGGAGCGTGCGGGCCGCGAGTCCATGGAAGCGCAGGTGATCCGCACCTACCTCGAGTGGATTGCGGAGCTGCCGTGGAACACGCGGTCGGACGACCAGCTGGACCTCAAGCACGCCACGACGGTGCTCGACGAGGATCACTACGGCCTGAAGGACGTGAAGGACCGCGTGCTCGAGTTCCTCGCGGTGCGCCAGCTGCGCGCGCAGGAGATGTCCGACGAGATGGACCGGACGGGCGAGTTCCCGATTGCGAAGCTCAAGGAAAAGAAGGAGACCGCCACGCCGGCGCTCGGCAAGTCGAGCGGCGACGACGACCGCACGGGCATCACCGACAAGCGCGAGGCCAAGGCGCGCGCCATGGCCAAGGGGCCGATCCTGATGTTCGGCGGCCCGCCGGGCGTGGGCAAGACGTCCATTGCCAAGTCGATTGCCCGCGCGCTCGGCCGCGAGTACGTGCGCGTGTCGCTGGGCGGCGCGCGTGACGAGGCCGACATCCGCGGCCATCGCCGCACGTACGTGGGCGCCATGCCCGGACGCATCATCCAGGGCATGAAGCAGGCCGGCACCAAGAACCCCGTCTTCCTGCTGGACGAGGTGGACAAGCTCGGCGTGTCGTTCCAGGGCGATCCCTCGAGCGCGCTGCTCGAGGTGCTCGATCCCGCGCAGAACGACTCGTTCACCGACCACTACCTGGGCGTGCCGTTCGACCTCAGCGAGGTGCTGTTCATCGCGACGGCCAACTTCATCGGCAACATCCCGGGCCCGCTGCTGGACCGCATGGAAGTGGTGGAGTTTGCCGGCTACACCGAGCGCGAGAAGGCGGAGATTGCCAAGGCGTACCTGATTCCGCGCCAGCTCGAGGAGAACGGCCTCGCCAAGAAGAACGTGAAGCTCGAGGACGGGGCCATCGCGGACCTGGTGACCAACTACACGCGCGAGAGCGGCGTGCGGCAGCTGGAGCGCGAGATCGGCAAGGTGGCGCGCAAGGTGGCGCGTCGCATCGCCACCGGCGAGGCGCACACGACGATCGAGGGCGACGGCGTGATCACCGCCGCCGAGGTGCGCGAGCTGCTCGGCCGTCCGCGCGTGCGGCCCGAGAAGGCCAACGCGGTGCACGAGGTGGGCGTCGCCACCGGCATGTACTACACGCCGATGGGCGGCGACATCATGTTCGTGGAGGCCTCCACGCGTCCGCTGACCCTGTCGCCACCGGCCGACGGCAGCGGCGGCGCCACGCCCGTGTCGCTCATCCTCACCGGCCAGCTCGGCGACGTCATGAAGGAGTCGGCGCGCGCGGCGTTCACGTTTGTCACGAAGAACGCGGAGCTGCTTGGCATTCCGCGCTCCCGACTGGGCGCGGTGGAGACGCACATCCACGTGCCGCAGGGGGCCATTCCGAAGGACGGCCCGTCGGCCGGCGTGGCCATCTCGGTGGCGCTCGCCAGCGAGATGAGCGGGCGCCCGGTGCGGAAGGACCTCGCGATGACCGGCGAGATCACGCTGCGCGGCCGCGTGCTGCCGATCGGCGGCGTGAAGGAGAAGGTGCTGGGCGCGCTGCGCGCCGGCATCAAGCACATCATCCTGCCCAAGGACAACGAGGCGGACATGGAGGACGTGCCCGAGGAGGCGCAGTCGCAGCTGACGTTCCACTTCGTGGAGACGCTGCAGGAGGCGCTGAAGCTGGCGCTCGTCGAGGAGACGGAGATTGCTGAGGAACTAGTGCCGGCAGGGGCAGGGGCAGGGTGAAGGCAGCGGGTTGAGGCAGCGTGAAGGCACAGGCGGGGGGCGGGGGGATGATTCCCCGCCCTCTTTCCGTTTCGCTGCCTCTGCCTTCACTCTGCCCCTGCCCCCGCCTTCACCCTGCCCCTGCCCCTGCCCCTCTCTGGACTGGCGGCGCGGTCCATGGCATGATGTCGGGAGAATCTCCCGGGGCCCCCGGGTCCTCCTTCGGTCGCGCCGCGCGCCTGGCCGGTCGCAAGTTGATCTTGCGAACATCACGAACTCGGTGATCGCTGTGTCCAGTCTGCAATGCTCCACCTTCGGGTCTGCACGCCGTCGGTTCACGGGCCTGCTGCAGGTGGCCTGCATTTCCACGCTCGTCTCGTGCGGCGGTGGAGGCGGGGGCAGCGACTCCCCCACGCCACCGCCGACGCCGGTGCTGACGACGGTCAATGTCACGCTGGCCGCGAGTTCCATAGCGGTGGGGTCCTCGACGACAGCGAGCGCGGCGGGGATCGACCAGAATGGCGCCTCCATCGGCACCGGCACCGTCACGTGGTCGTCGGGCACTCCCTCGGTGGCGACGGTGAGCGCTGCGGGCCTCGTGGCCGGCGTCACTGCGGGACAGGCCTCGATCATCGCCACTGCAGGCACCAAGCAGGGGCAGGCCACCGTGACCATCACACCGCCACCGGTCGCGACCGTGACGGTAGCGCCGTCCTCTGCATCAATACCCGTAGGCGGCACGCAGCAGCTGACGGCTACCACGCTCGACGCCAGCGGTGCCACGCTGACAGGTCGCGCGATCACGTGGGCCAGTTCCGATACGACGAAGGCCACGGTCAGCGGCACCGGGTTGGTCACCGCCAAGGCAGTAGGTAGCGCATCCGTCACGGCCACGAGCGAGGGAAAGTCGGGCTCCGCAACCGTCTCGGTCATCGCGCCGGCTCCTGTCGCGACGGTCACCGTCGCGCCCGCCACCGCGACCGTGGCCCCCGGCGGAACGGCGACGCTGACCGCGACGGCCAAGGACGCCGGGGGCAACGTGCTGTCCGGCCGGGTGTTCGCGTGGAGTTCGAGCAGTGCCAACGCATCGCTCGGTGCCAGCACGAGCAACGTCGTGACGGTGACCGGCGTCACCGCCGGCAGCGCGACCGTGACGGCGACGAGTGAAGGAAAGGGCGGCACCTCTGTCATCACGGTGGTCGCGTCGGTGCCGGTGGTCACGAGCGTCGCGCCGGCCACGCTGGTTCCCGGCGGCGCCGCCACCATCACGGGCACGGGGTTCAGCGCGACCGTCGGCAGCAATGCGGTGACCATCGGCGGCGTGACCGCGACCATCACCGCCGCTTCCGTGACGCAGCTCACGGCGACCGTGCCCTGCGTGTCGAGTGGCAGCGTGCCCGTGGTGGTCAGCACCAACGGCATCAGCGGCACGGCGGTGAACGCGACGCTCGCCGTCACCACACGCACACTCACGGTCGGCCAGAGCGTTGCCCTGCTCGATGCGCCGTCGGTGCAATGCAACGAACTGGCCGTCACGAGCGGCCGCTATCTCATCAGCATCTTCAGCTCCAGCACGGTGCCGTCGTCCAACACGGCCGTCACGCTGCGCGGCGCGATTCCCGCGTCGGCGTCGAGCCTCGTGAACCAGCCGGCACCCGTCCGCGCCGCACTACGCACGCGCGTTGCCATGACGGACGCGGAGCGCCAGCAGGTGGCCGACGCCCGGGCGCATGCCGCCATCCTGGAGCAGAACCGGCAGGTATACGAGCAGCTGCGCAACGCACCCGGCCTCGAAGAGGCGCGACGTGCCGCGCGCGCGCGACAGAACCTGAAGTCCACGGTGATTCCGCTCACGCCCGGTTCCGCGGTGACGCTCAAGTCGCGCGGCCTCAACGGCAGCTGCAACAGCACCACCACCGCGACGGGGCGTGTGGTGGCAGTGACCGCCCACTCCATCGTGATCGAGGATAACGCCTCGGCGACGGCGGGACAGGTGGATGCCGACCTCGTGGCGTTCGGCAACCTGTTTGAGTCCACGATGTACCCCATCGAGGCGAACTTCGGGGACATCAACGCGTTCGACGTGCCGGGTGGCCTGGAGAATCCCGGGCGGGTGGTGATGTTCTTCACGCCATCCGAGAACCAGCCGGCTACCGGGGGCGGGCTGGTCATGGGACATGTGAACTCGTGCGACCTGTACCCTCCCACGGTGTCGGGCGCGGCGGGCAGCAACTACACCAAGATCTTCTATGCCCGCACACCTGTGACGCTCACGGGCGCTGCGGGCACGACGGACTCACGGGCGTGGTGGAATGCCGGCATGCCCGCCGTACTGGTGCACGAAGCCAAGCACTTGACCGCGAACGCCGAGCGGTTTGCCCGCAACGCCAACACGCTGGAGGAGAGCTGGCTGGAGGAAGCGACGGCGCAGATTGCCGTGGACATCTACAGCAGGAGCCTGTACACCGGCAGCGGGTGGAAGACCAACACCACGTACGCCAACTCCATCTACTGCGACGCGCGCATTGGCTGGCCGGAATGCCCCAGCGGCCAGCGCGCGATGCAGAGCCCGTTCCTGTACCTGCTGGACTACTACAAGAACAACGAGACCAAGTCCATCCTGTCCACTGGGACGGTGGATAACGACATCTACGGCAGCGCGTGGATGTTCGTCCGCTGGCTCGTGGACCAGTATGGGGGCAGCACGGAGAACACGCTGCTGAGGGCGCTGGTGCAGGAAGCGAACCTGACGGGCGTGAACAACGTCACGACCAAGACCGGGCAGACGTTTGCCACGCTGCTCGCCGACTGGACGCTGACGATGGTCGCCGACGACTACCCCGGCTTCACTCCGGCGGCGGGGGCCAAGTACACGTTCCCGTCGTGGAACACGCGGAGCATCTGGTCGGGCTTCAACACGGACTTCGGGGCTGCGTATCCCGTCTTCCCGCTCGTCGTGCATCCGTACGCGTACGGGAGCTTCAGCACGTCGGTCACCCTGTCGGGCGCGGCGGCGGCCATCTTCGACCTGGCCGGCACGCAGACGACAAAGCAACTGCTGGACCTCAGCAGCCTCGGGCTGTCGACGACGATTCGCATGTCGATCCTTCGCGTCCAGTAGCGACCACAGGAGCTCTCGAGATGATCCGACCGCTGTTCATTGCCCGTGGGGCGCTGCTGTGTGCGCTGGCTTCCGGCGCCGCTTGTCACCACGGCCGCGCGAAGGACATTGCGCCACCAGCGACGCCGGACTCGCTGAGCGGCACCGTCTCGGTGACGGGCTCGTCGCTGGAACAGCGCCTTGTCCTCCGCTCGGGCGACGTTGCGGTGTACCTGTCGGCGTCGCCGGCGGATGCAGCGGCGTTGGAGCGAGTGTCCGGCGTGCAGGTGCAGGTCCGCGGCCGGGCCGACTCCACGCTGTTTCGCGTCGTGAACTTCACGGTGATCCGTGTGGACGGCGCACCGGCGCTGGACGGCGTGCTGCGGACTGACGGCAGCGTGCTGGCGATCGAGACGCGCAACGGCCGTGTGGTGCTTGGCAATCCGCCGCCGGCGCTGCGCGCGATGATCGGCGCGCGGGTGTGGATTACGGGGCCGGCGGCCACGGGGCCGCTCGGGTATGGCGTGATTGTGGCGCCGTAGGCAGAGGCAAAGGCAGAGTGAAGGCAGAGGCAGAGACAGGGTGAAGGCAGAGGGCCGGGGATCGCTCCCCGGCCCTCTTTCGCTGCCTTCACTCTGCCGCCGCCTCTGCCTTCACTCTGCCCCTGCCTCTGCCTTTCCCTACGGCTTTCGAATCGTATCGACCTTTCCCGTCTTCTCATCAATTGTCCCGATGGGCCGGCGCACACGATCGAATCCGCCGGGCGGCGTGGCCGCCTTCGCCGCCTTCGCCGCTGCTGCCTTCGCGGCAGAGTCCGCCGCGGCCTGCTTCGCCGTGTCGGCCCTCATCGTGTCGGGGGCCGGCATCTGCGACGGCTGGATGGCCGGCGCCTGCGCCGCCGACGAATCGGCAGCGGGCGTCTTGGTGCCGCCGCACGCGGCAAGCGCGAGCGTGGCGACGAGTGTGGAACGGCGGATCATCATCTGTTCCCCTTGATGGCCGTCACGTGGCCCGTGCTGCTGACCTCGAACTTCGGGCGACGCAGGCGCTCGGATGGCCCGTCCTGCAACGCCGCTTCGTTCATCCTCGAAAGGCGCGCCATCGTCAGCAGGCTGGGCACGGTGTAGCTGTCGGCCGCGAGCGTGTTCACCGTATAGCCAAGATCCTGGAACGAACCGATGCTCATCGTGCTCCAGGGCATGGTCGGCGACGAAGCGACGTAGCCGGTCATCAACTCGCTGAGGAACAGCGACTCGCGCCAGTGGCCGTCCGCCGTCCCCGCGCCGCCGGTGGCTTCCACCGCCACGCCGGTGACTTGTGCACAATGTGTCGCCTGTCCGCCAAGCGCGAGACAGTTGGCGATCGCGGTGGCGCCCGTGAAGCGAGGATTCGTGCTTCCGGTTGCGACACCATTGACGTCGAATGCCGGATTGACGAGCAGGTTCTTGAGATCCCACACCGTGCCGAGGCCGAGCACGTGGTTCATCTCGTGCAGCACCACGGCTTCGAAGCGGCCGGTCGTGATGTAGTTCTGGATGTCGGCCTCGTCGAATTCCATGACGCCGAGGAACGGCAGCTTGCTCGACCCCCTGACGTAGTCGCACGGACCCGCTTGAGCGAGGATCTTGCCGGGACCGTCAATGGGTGCGACCGCGGCATAGATGATTACCCCGGCCGTCGTCCCGGTCAGCGTGCCGGTGAGGCCCGCCACGCCGCAGTCGTTCGCGAGATCCCGGCCTTCCACGCTGAACAGCGTGAGCTGGGTGATGATCGCGGCACGCATGCGATTGGCGGCGTTCACGAATGCCGTCTGCGCCTCGGTGGACATCGGCGGTCCGTAGAAACGCAGGTCGAGCGGGAAGGTGGACTGGATGTTGGCCGTGTACTGCGCGGTGAAGCCGCTGGCCGTCGCGCTCGCGGCCTGCGTGCCGCCCTTGTTGCCGAGCCGCCAGCCTGCCCCCGACGCCACGCCCGTCGCACTCGTCGTAAGCACTGCCGGTGTGATGGTGCCGCCCCCGGCCGTGGCCTGGAACGTCACCTGCGCGTTGGGCACGCCGTTGCCGAACTGGTCCTGCAGCGTGGCTTCGAGCGGCAGGGCGGCGGTCGCACCGGCCAGCGCCGTCTGCGAATTTCCGCCGCTCGCCACGAGCTTGGTCGGCGCACCGGCCGTGCCGGTGGCCGTGATGCTCAGCGGCGCGAGTCCACTGATCGTCACCGTGAGCGTGTTCACCCCTGCCGTCGTGCCGAGCGTCCACGTGCCCACCGACGTCGCGCCCGCGCTCGTCTTGGTGGGCGCGCCGACCAGAGATCCGCCGCCCCCGCTCACGACCACCGTGACCGCCACATTCCCCAGCGCGTTGCCGCTGGCGTCCTTGACCGTGAAGGTCGGCGCCGTGGTCAGCGCCGTGCCGACCGTGGCTGTCGAGGCAGCCGCCGTCGAGTTCGTGACGGACGCCGGCTGGGGTACGCCGGTGCCGCCGTCGCCCTTGGAGCATGCCGCGAGTGCCACGATCGTGACGGCCGCAATGAGGCGAGCCGCACGACGCGGCAGGTGATGACTCGTCATGGACATTCGTTCAGGAGGTGAGGGGGCGGGGCGCCACGGCGTTGCCGCCGAGCCGGCCCAGTGTGGCGGCGTAGTCGAGGTCGTCGTTGCTGAAGTCGCGGTCGTCGTCGAAGGCGAACAACAGTACACCCTTGGCAATGGCGTCGCTCCACAGCGGCACAAACAGCACCGCGCCCGTGGCGCCGTGCGTATCGAGTGAGGCGAGGGTGCCGAAGAGCTTCTCGCGCGCCTCCCTCGACTCGGCCTTCACGAAAGCGGCCGTGCGCAGGGTATCGGCAATGGGTCGCGCCAGTTCAGACGGCACGCTGTCGAACGCGCCATCCGACGACATGAGCACGGTGAAACTGCCCGCGCCGTTGGGCACCACCACGGCCGCGAACGCGGCATCGAGCGGCGCGGTGCCGACCGACACGAGCAGGCGCGCGCCAACCGCCGGGTCGCGCGTGGCCGCGAGCGCGTGGATGAGCTTGTGCAGCGCCCGCAACCGCGCGGCCGTCACGGCCTCGGCGCTCGAGCCATCGGCCACCGCCGCGAAGTGCGTGGACAGTCGCGCCGCCACGCCGGGACGCATGGGCTGCAGCGCCAGCGCGGCCAGCAGGAACGTGAGCACGGTGCCGAGCTGGATCAGCAGCACCGAGTTGGCGCCGGCCTGCGACTGGTGACGCGTCAGCTCGGCCAGCACGCGCAGCTCTTCGTCGCGCATCTTCCCCACCAGGGCCTGCAGCGAATCGGCGGAGTTGGGCGACGTCTCGCGCATCAGGTATCGCTTGGCGGAGTCGGCGCCGGCGCGCTCACGGAACGCCACGGTGTTGCGGAACTCGCGAAAGCTCGCCGAGACGAACGGCGCCGCCTTGTCGAGCATCTCGCGCTGGTGCGGATTGTCCTCGGTGTCGCGTCGCATGGCGTCCAGCGCATCCTCGACGTCCGACTGCGTCCGCTCGAGCGTGCGGCGCGTTTCCGAGTCGGGGCGCACCACGAACGCCTTGGTGAGCCGCTCGGCGTCATTGGTCAGTGACTGGATGCGGAACGCCGTCCGCATGCTCTCGTTGGCCTGCGCCACGGCCTGGTCGGCGACGGCTTCACGCGAGGCGTAGAAATAGGAGACCACACCCCCGAGGCCGATCAGGACGAGCACGGCGCCGGAGGTGATTGAGAACTTTTGAAGCGGCGTCCATTTCATAGGGTATACCCAGGCCATCAAGGAATGGGACCCCAGCTGAACAGGCGCCGCGCATCAACGCGCAGCGCGCCGGGTTCTGTGCCCGCAAGAAAATACTCCAAGTAGCGGCGGTCCGTCGGCGTGCCCGCCTCGGCGAGCCGGCCGTCCTGCCGGTCGAGCTCCGCCGTGACGAGGCCCGGCGGCACGGTCCACGGCGCCCCGCCCTTGCCGTAGCCCGAGCGGGCCAGCATCTGGCCAAAGATCGGGGCAGCCAGCGTGCCGCCCGCGGCGCCGGCCATGATCGAGCGGGGCTTGTCGAAGCCGAGCCAGACGCCGGCCACGAGGTCGGTGGTGGCGCCCACGAACCAGACGTCGGTGTTGTCGTCGGTGGTGCCGGTCTTGCCGGCCACCGGCACGGTGTACGGCACGTAGCGCCGCACCGCGTTGGCCGTGCCGCGATCCACGACGTCGCGCATCATGTCGCGCACGATGAATGCCACTTCGGCCGACATGGCCGGAGGGAGCGTGCGCACGCCCTGCCCATAGATGGTGCGACCCGCCGCGTCGTCCACGCGATAGACGAACCGGGGTTCCACCGGCGTGCCCAGATTCGGGAAGACGGTGAACGCGGCGACGAGATCGAGCGGCTGCACCGCCGATGCGCCGATGGCGCTCGACGGCCAGGGCGCGATGTACGACCGGATGCCCATGCGCCGCGCCAGTGCGATCACGGAGTCGCCCGTGAGGCGCTGCCACAACTGCACGGCCACTGGGTTGCGCGAGCGCGTGAGCGCCTCGCGCAGCGTGAGGTTGCCCAGGTACTCGCCGTCGGCGTTCTTGGGCCGGTACAGCGTGCCGCGGTCGAGCGGGATCTCGAGCGAGGTGTCGGGGATGATGGCGTTGGGCGGGATGGAATCCATGATCGCCCGCGCGTAGACGATGGGCTTGAACGCCGAGCCGGGCTGGCGCAGGCCGTTCACCGCGCGGTTGAACGGCCCTTCGCCGTAATTGCGGCCGCCCACCAGCGCACGCACGTCCCCGGTGGACGGATCCATGGCGATGACCATGCCCTGCAGGTAGTCGGTGCTGCCCTTGGGATGGTTGGAGTACGTCGGGTGGCGGTACGCGGGACGCGCCTCCACGGCCGCCGTGCCCTCGACGAGCGCCACGGTCGCGACGCGCTGCAGCGACGCATCGAGCGTCGTGGTGACCTGCAGTCCCCCCTGCGCCACGGGCACGCCGGCGCGCTCGAGCTGCGTGCGCACGACGTCCAGGAAGTACGGCGCATACACCGACATGCCGCTGTTCGGCGCAGTGACGAGGGGCTGCGCCCTGGCCGCGTCGGCCTCGGCGCGCGACACGAAGCCCTGCTCGACCATGAGCGTGAGGATTGCGTCGCGCCGGTTCTTGTTGCGCTCGGGATACTTGGCCGGATCGTAGATCGCCGGCCCCTTGGGGAGCGCGGCCAGCGAGGCCGCCTCGGCCAGCGTCAGCTTGCTGGCGCCCTTGCCGAAGTAGTGCCGCGCGGCCGATTCCACGCCGTACCAGCCGTGCCCGAAGGAGATCTGGTTGAGGTAGCCCTCGAGGATCTGTTCCTTGTTGTAGTGCCGCTCCATCTCGCGGGCGGCGCTTTGCTCGCGCAGCTTGCGCCCGATCCCCGGATCGCGCCGGTCGATGATGTCGGGGTGCATGTTGCCGACGAGCTGCTGGGTGATGGTGGACGCGCCGCGCCGTCCGCCCATCAGGTTGTCCTTCATGGCGCCGGCAATGCCGTACAGGTCCACGCCGTCGTGCTTGTAGAAGCGCTGATCCTCGACCGCGATGAAGGCCTGCGGGAGGTAGCGCGGCAGCGTCTTGATGGGCACCGAGGTGCGCCATTCCTTGCCGATCTCGCCAATCAGCGACCCGTCGCGGGCATAGACCAGCGACGCCTGCGGCATGGGCACAATCCGCCACGCCTCGCCGATGGACGGCTTGGGCGCCGGCTGCTGTGCCGACAGGGCGGCGGCGAGGAAGGAAAGGGCGAGGAAGAGTCGGGGCATTCGGTCGGGTGATACCCCGCTTTGTGCAGGGTGGCCTAATATGGGGCAGGGGCAGGGCGAAGGCAGCGGCAGGGGCAGAGTGAAGGCAGCGGCAGGGCCCTTTCACCCTTCCCCCCACCCCCGCCTTCCCT
>Ga0315271_10001668_pt1 | contig 13527 bp, 14 predicted proteins | sample C3_top_MG_FD_204664 | JGI IMG/M metagenome (GOLD analysis project Ga0315271, IMG submission 204664) | Sediment microbial communities from Yellowstone Lake, YNP, Wyoming, USA - C3_top | ecosystem: Environmental > Aquatic > Freshwater > Lake > Sediment | place: USA: Wyoming | collected 2017-08-01 | reverse complement strand
GATTCCGCGATCGACCCACGGCCAATTCGCGCCGCGCTGTCGGAGGCTGCGCAGAAAGACGCACTGTTGGTCGACCTCAAAGGCGAAACGGACCGCTTGTACGCGGGCTATCTTGCCGAGGCGATCAATCTGTCGCTGGCGGGCTTTTTTGTAATGCTTTGTCTGCTTTGGCTGGCGCTTCGTTCTCCCGCGCGGGTGCTGCGCGTGGTCGCGCCGCTTGTCGCCGCCGTCATGATCGTCATGGCCATACACCTGCTTTGCGGGACCCGCCTGCACATCCTCCACCTGGTGGGATTCCTGTTGATCGCGGCAGTCGGGTCGAACTATGCACTGTTTTTCGACAAGCGCATTGTGCCCAAGGGTGAGGAACGGGACAAAATGCTGGCGTCGTTGGTGCTTGCCAGCACGACAACCGTGATCGGGTTTGGTGTCTTGGCGTTCTCGAGAGTGCCGGTCCTCCAGGCGATCGGCGCCACGGTCGGTCCCGGCGCCATTCTCGCCCTGCTCTTTTCCGCGGTACTGGCCGAGGATTCATTGCAATCGTTAGAGAGCGGGGCTTGATGGCCGTCGCCCAGCCGGCGCTTCGGGCGGTGCCGCGGTGGCGGCCGAGCCCGCTGATTGCAATGTCGATGCTGGCCCACGCGGTCGCCGCAGCAATCGTGGTGATTTGGCACCAAACGTGGCCGGTCGTGCTTGGCTCCATCGCCGCCAATCATCTGCTGCTGGGCGTCGTCGGCCTCATGCCGCGCAATTCGCTGCTTGGCCCGAACTGGTCGCGCCTGCCTGCCGCTTCCGCATCACGAGGAGAGATCGCGCTGACGATAGATGATGGTCCCGATCCCCTCGTGACACCGCGCGTGCTCGACATCCTCGAGCGCTATGATGCCAGGGCAAGCTTCTTCTGTGTCGGGGACATGGCCATGCTCCATCCGGAGCTCTGCCGCGAAATCGTGCTTCGTGGCCATGCCATCGAAAACCATAGCCAGAGTCACTCGTACCATTTCGCCGCATTTGGGCCGCGACGCATAGCCATCGACGTCGATCGTGGCCAAGACACGGTTTACGAACTCACAGGTGAGTCGCCCCGCTTCTTTCGACCCACGGCCGGATTGCGCAGCGTCTTTCTCGATCCGGTGCTTGCTCGGCGAGGCCTGCAGCTCGCAAGCTGGACCCGGCGTGGATTCGACACCCGCGATTCCCGGCCCGATGTGGTCTATCGCCGGCTGACCCGAAATATGAGAGCTGGAGACATCCTGCTTCTGCACGATGGCAATGCCGCACGCTCTGCCGAAGGGGTGCCGGTCATCCTCGAGGTGCTGCCGCGTCTGTTGCACGCTATACGAGACGCTGGACTTCACTCGGTGACGCTGCGCTCGGCTATTCCATGATGTCGTCCTTTCGCCGTACGCTGCTGCAGACTGCCTCCGGCCCATACCGATCTTCCGGTCACTTCGCTTGGCATTTCGCCCGGTCCAAGCTGGCGCGAGATCCGGTGTTCGCCGGTTTGCTTGCGCATGGCCTCATCCCGGACGCGTCGCGGCTGGTCGATCTGGGGTGCGGGCAGGGACTGCTCGCGTCCTGGCTGCGATCTGCCAAGGAACTGCACGATGCCGGCAACTGGCCGTCGGATTGGCCCGCGCCGCCAAGCATCGGAACGATTTTCGGACTAGATTTGATGCCCAAAGATGTCGAGCGAGCACGACGAGCGCTGGATGGTTGCGCCGAATTCGCGGTTGGCGACATTCGCACCTTTGACATCGGCCGTACCGACATCGTTGTGATCCTCGATGTACTTCACTACATCAACTACGACGAACAGGCTGCGTTACTACGCCGTGTGCGGGCCGTTCTGACGGCTGGGGGCCTGCTGATCACGCGTGTTGGCGACGGCGCAGGCGGGTTGCCATTTCACATCAGCCAGTGTGTCGATCGCGCCGTCACCTTTGCGCGCGGGCACCGGCTGCCCAGACTCTATTGTCGGTCGATCGAAAACTGGATGCTGGTGCTCGAGCAAACAGGTTTTCGCGCCGATGCGTTGCCGATGTCAGAGCACACGCCGTTCGCTAACGTTCTGCTTTCTGCGCGGGTTGAACGTTGAGGTTCCGGCGGCACAGGTGGCTCTGCTTCAATGTGCTAGAGTGGCCTTCGTTGCGCGTCGGTCCCGACCAGCAGTGACCCCCCTGTTCCTTTCGCATTTCACGGTAACCACCTGTCTCGGGCGGGGACTGGCGGCTAACTCTGCGGCATTGCGCGAGAAGCGCGGTGGCTTGGCACCTTGCCATTTCGAGACAGTGGATCTCACCACCTGTGTCGGCGAAGTTGCCGGCGTCGATGCCGAGCGTCTGCCTTCTTCGCTCATCGCTTTCGATTGCCGCAACAACAGACTGGCGCAGGTCGGGCTCGCGCAGGATGACTTCACCGCGGCCGTTGCGGAGGCTGCGGCGAAATACAGGCCCGAGCGGATCGGAGTATTCATCGGCACCAGTACGTCGGGCATCCTGCAAGCCGAACTCGCATACCGTCGGCGCGACACCGCGAACGGGCGACTGCCGGACGATTTTCTGTATGCGACCACGCAGAACCCATTTTCCGTGTCGGACTTCGTTCGGCGGACGATGCAACTGGCCGGTCCGGCATCCTCCGTTTCGTCCGCATGTTCATCGAGCGCAAAGGTCTTCGGCTCCGCCGCGCGAATGATCGAAACCGGCCTAATCGACGCGGCGGTGGTCGGTGGCGTCGATTCCCTTTGCCTCACCACGCTGTACGGCTTCAGCTCACTGCAGCTGACATCCTCGCGACCGTGCCGGCCTTTCGACCAGGACCGCAGCGGCATCTCAATCGGCGAAGCCGCAGCGTTCTTTCTGATCGAACGTCCGCCCGTTAAGCTGGCCGCGGATGCGGTCCTGCTACTTGGTGTTGGCGAATCGAGCGATGCGTATCACATGTCGTCGCCGCATCCGGACGGGCTGGGAGCGCGGATCGCAATGGAACACGCGCTGGCCGAGGCCGGGATTTCTCCCGGGCAAATCGACTACATCAACCTGCACGGAACCGGAACGCGCGGCAACGATTTGGCTGAAGGGCGCGCGGTGCTTTCTCTTTTCGGCGAAACCACGCGCTGCAGCTCGACCAAAGGCGCGGTCGGCCACACGCTTGGTGCCGCGGGCGGAGTCGAGGCTGCCATAAGCGCCATGGCGCTGCAGCATGGGTTCATGCCAGCTGGATTGAACACGCAGGATGTCGATCCCGCGCTGCCGCTTGCCTACCTGTTGTCCACTAACGGGCCGGCGCCGTCCCGAGTCCTCAGCAATTCGTTCGGCTTTGGCGGTACGAATTGCAGCCTCATATTCGGTCGAGCGGATAGCTTGATCGCGCAGCCATGATGTCGGGCCTGTCGGTGTACGTCGACGGAATCGGACTACTTGGCGCGGGCCTGCCGAATTGGACCATCGGACAGGCGGTCCTGGCCGGCACCGACACGTACGTGCCGCGACCAATCGAGTTGCCACCGGCGGCAACTCTTCCGCCGGCCGAACGGAGACGCGTCGGGCGCGTGGTGAAGCTGGCCCTGGCAGTGGGTTACGAAGCCGCCGCCGCAGCCGGACAGGATCCCGCGTGCCTCACGACCGTGTTCTCGTCATCCGGCGCGGACGGCGACAACTGCCATGAAATATGCCAGGTGCTCGCAACAAACGATCGGCAGATTTCCCCGACGCGCTTCCACAATTCGGTGCATAACGCCCCTGCTGGTTACTGGAGCATTGCCACTGGCGCAATGCAGCCATCGACCTCGCTGTGTGCGTTTGATGGCAGCTTCGGCGCAGGATTGCTCGAGGCGGCTTGCCAGGTGATCGTAGCCCGGAAGCCTGTGCTAGTCGTCGCCTACGACACCGGGTACCCGCCACCACTTCATGATTCGCGGCCGATCGCCGAAGCCTTTGGCACGGCGCTGCTGCTCGCCCCTGAACGCACGACCTTCTCGCTTGGTCGCATTCATATGGAGCTCACCGCAGAAGCCTCCAGCAACCTGGCAGACCCGGAGCTGGAATCCCTGCGCAACGGGTCTCCGGCTGGGCGCGCGCTGCCGCTGCTCGCGCTGCTTGCCCGACGGCAGGCGCACCGCCAAATACTCGACTACCTGGAGCAACTTCGGATCGAAGTTACCCTGTCGCCATGTCATTAGATCGCTCCTGGATCGAAAGTCGCATCCCTCACCGGTACCGGATGTGTCTGCTGGACAGCGTCGACATTTGGGACGCGACACGCGTCGTCTGCCGCGCGACCAGTCACCGCGATGCCGACAATCCGCTGCGGGCGCACGGACGGCTCGGCGCCGCCTGCGGAATCGAATATGCAGCGCAGGCAATGGCCGTTCACGGCGCCTTGTCGGTCGATGGCAAAGGGCGGCCACCGATTGGATATCTGACCAGCGTGCGGGAAGTCGTGCTGCATGCGGTTCGGCTCGACGATGTCGAGGCGGACCTGGAAGTCGAGGCGGTGCGCCATTCTGGCGATGGCAACAGCATTCTCTATCACTTTAGCGTCCGGGCTGGCCAACGCGAACTTGTGCGCGGCCGTGCGGCCGTTTTGCTGGATTCAACGCGGGCCCCGGGGTCCAGGGCGGGAGACATCGAGTGAGACGCGCGCTGGTCACCGGCGGTAGCGGCGGCATCGGGGCGGCTGTCTGTCGGCGTCTTGCCGCCGACGGCTCGCACGTATTCGTGCACGCCAATTCCAATCAGGATGCAATGCGGCGGGTAGTTGCGGAAATCATCGCTATCGGAGGATCGGCCGAGGCCGTCGCTTTCGATATCACGGACGCACTTGCGACGAAAGCCGCCATCGAGGCAATTCTTGCGACGGGCCCAATTCAGGTCCTCGTCAACAATGCCGGCATTCACGACGACGCGGTCTTTCCGGGCATGCGCGCCGAGCAGTGGCATCGAGTCATTGACGTTTCGGTGCACGGATTCTTCAACGTGACGCAGCCATTGACGCTGCCGATGATCAGGTCGCGATGGGGGCGGATCATCAACATCACGTCGGTCGCTGCCATCGCGGGCAATCGCGGCCAGGTGAACTACTCGGCGGCAAAGGGCGCACTCAATGCGGCAACCAAGTCGTTGTCGATCGAACTTGCAAGTCGTGGCGTCACCGTCAACGCAGTTGCGCCGGGAATCATCGCCACGGCCATGAGCGACGGCAAATTCGATGCGACGACGATAGAAAGGATGGTCCCGATGAAACGCGTCGGACAGCCGGCGGAGGTTGCGGACCTGGTCGCCTTTCTCGCTTCAGACCGCGCGGCCTACATTACCGGGCAGATCATTTCGATCAACGGCGGAATGTTCTGACTGATCGTTCCGATGCCCCAGATTACCGTTCATCAGACCGAAGCGCTGCTGTTCCACACGTTGTTGCAGCTTGCGATCATCGTGCTCGCGGGGCGTTTGGGAAGTGCGGTGGCGGTCCGCGTCGGCCAAGTTGCCGCGGTAGGCGAAATCGTTATCGGCATCCTTCTCGGTCCGTCGTTCTTTGGACTGGTCATGCCCGATTTCTTCCACTATGCGTTCTCGGCGCCTTCGCCGGAACCCCTGCAAATGCTTTCGCAGATAGGGTTGATCCTGCTCATGTTCCAGATTGGGCTGGAATTCGATTTTTCGCACCTATCCGAAATGCGCAACCGCATGGCCGTCTTCCGAGTGGCTGCACTGAGCCTCGTGCTGCCCTTTTCGCTCGGCCTGGCGCTGGGGTACCTGTCGGCGCCTATCCTGTCGCCGATGTCCGATCCAACCGGCTCGGCACTGTTCGTCGCGACGGCGTTTTCGATTACGGCATTGCCCATCCTTGGGCGCATCCTGATGGATTTCAGCATGACGCGAACGCGACTGGGCGTGATTGCGATCAGCGCCGCGGCCATCAACGATGTCATCGGGTGGCTGCTGCTTGCGCTGGTGACCACGCTCACCGTGGCAAAATTCGACGCGGGCACTTTCGGATTCAAGGTGTTCCTCGTGGTCGCCTTTATGCTGGGCTGCTGGTATGTCGTACGGCCGGCCTTGAAGTGGCTGGTGCGCCGCGCTCGTCCCCAGAATGGACGGCTGTCGAGCAACTTGCTGGGGATTCTCCTGACCACGATTTTTCTCGCTGCAATGGCAACGCATCTGATCGGTATATTCGCCATCTTCGGTGGCTTCATAATGGGCGTGATTCTGCACGATGAGCACGAATTCGTCGTGGCATGGAAGGAACGCACGGGTCAGTTCGTCCTGGTTTTCTTTCTTCCGATCTTCTTCGCTTATACGGGACTGCGCACGAACATCGGCGGTCTGGACAGCCTCGCATTGTGGGGATGGTGCGGGTTGACTTTGCTCCTGGCGACCGTTGGAAAATTCGGTGGCGCGTATTTCGGGGCGCGCTGGTCCGGCCTCGACCGCGATGAGGCCAAGGTCCTCGGCGTTCTCATGAACACCCGGGCACTGATGGAACTCATCATTATCAATGTCGGCCTCGATCTGGGCGTCATTTCGCAGAACGTGTTCACGATGCTCGTGATCATGGCGATCATCAGCACGCTCGTCACAACGCCGGGACTCAACCGCTGGTTGCCACGAACGAGCGACCGGGTCATGGCGGGTGCGGCGCGGAATGTTGAGTCTTAGCGGTTCAATCCCCTCCTCGGGCCTCCCGCTGTTGTCTGCCCGTTCGCCGCGAGAATCGCGGTCTGCGTCAGCTAGTGCCGAAATGCCTTGCGTGCCAGGAGTCGCGGCAAACGCAGTACGAAGCCGAAGAAGAGACGCGTGTGCATCCAGGTCAGTAGCGCGTTGTCGCGCAGGTAGCGGAAGTGGGAGATGCCACCTTCTTCCACGCTGAAATATCGCACGGGGGCCGGTAGATTGACCGGCTTGACGCCTAGCCAGCACAGGCGCACGACCGCTTCCGGATCGAAATCGAAGCGCCGCATGAAGGGCTGGTGATGCATGATCCGGCGCAATGGGGCTATCGGATATACCCTGAATCCGAACAGTGAGTCGTCGATTCCGGCCCAAAGCGTCTCGAGGTTGGCCCACCAGTTCGACACGCGGCGGCCCCCGACGCGTAGTGCCGGAGCGCTCTTGTCGAAGACGGGGCGGCCGAGAATCATGCAATTAGGCTCGCGAATGGATGCGGCCATGAAATCCGGAATGTACTCGGCGGGATGCTGTCCATCGGAATCCATGGTCAAGGCATGCGAATATCCGCGCTCAGCCGCGAGATCCAGCCCACGAAGCACGGCCGCGCCCTTGCCGACATTGGCTGGTAGAACGATGATCGAAAGTCCCTTGTCCTGGTCGGCCATCCGTTGCAACTTTGTGGGGGTACCGTCGTTGCTGCCATCGACGACGACCCAGACAGGGTCCCAGCATTGGCGCGCCGCGCGAACCGTTTCATAGACCTTGGCCCCGGGGTTGAAGCTGGGGATGAGAACAAGATGTGTTGTTGACGGACCGGCGATCATTTGTCGGGATAGACAACGCCGGCGAATGAATTTGGCGCGCCGCCGGGCTTGGCAGCCGCCGGAAGCCATGCCTGCATCATCGAACCGTGGCCGAGTTCCTCGGCAAAATAGAGTTCGAGTTCCTTGACGAATTCACGGGTTGTCTTGGGCGGATCAAAGCGCTGTCCGAGGCGGATACGGAAGGTGATCGGAAGCGCGGGTTTTCGGAACAGCGGCCAGCCCTTGCTGAGGTATGGGGAATCGGTATCGATAAAAATCGCCTGCACGGGCACGTTGGCAATCCGGGCAATGATTCCGATGCTACCGATGAATGTATTGACCGGTGACCGCAACGTTCGGGTCCCTTCGGGAAAGACGAGAAGGTGCGAACCGTCCCTGAGCGCTGCGACGCTCCGATTGATCATTCCACGCAATGAATCGTGGCGGATATAGCCGGCGAGTCTGGCGCCGGCAGACAAGAACAGATTTCTCGCTAACTGGCCTTTCATGATACAGGTCGCTGGAAGACGGGAAATCACCAGCACCGCGTCGATGAGGCTGGGATGGTTCGGCGCGAGAATCATCGCCGGCTCTCCGCGCAGCGCATCGAGCGCGGTCAGATCGAAGCGATAGGCGCGAATCAGCGCCAACGTGCCCACGTAAACGCGAAAGCCCAATGTAATTGCCAGTCGTCCGACGACGCGCCCACGAGGCTTTGGCAACAGTAGCCGGAGGGCGATCGCGATCGGGGCCCACGCGAGGCAGAAACCACCGAGAACGACGAGCCCGAAGTACATTGCGACGTATTCGTAGATCGTGTGGAGCGCTCGGGGAATTCGGTTTTGCATGGTTGGCTCAGTCCTTGACCTCGACCCGTTCCGACGACTCGGCGAAGATCCAGGACACCGCGATGCCGCCGGCGAAGTTCCCCCGCGCCCTGACGAGCGGGCTGTCTACGAATGCCGCCCCAGCCAGGTTGTCGTAGCGGACGAACCCACCCACCCAGACAGTCGCAAAGCGCTTCCAGAGCGCTGCCAGGAATTCGGTCCCGCCATACCCAGCGCGGGCGTCGAATGCCGGGCGCGTGGGTGTCGCATAAGCCGGGGCCACCGAATAGTAATAGTCGTGAAAACGGCGGTCGCCGAACAAGGGACTGACGAACATGCCAAGGGTCCAGCCCGGCATGCCCCCGACGTTGTCGATATCGAGATTGAGTTTGGGCGAAAACAGCCAACCGATGTATTCGGGGGAACGTTCGACGGTGAAGGCGGCGCGCACGGGCATGCGCAACATTAGCTTCATTCCGGGTTCAGCAGAGCGCCACAGTACCGCGTCGAGTGCGGGCCCCAGCTCGACGGTCGGTTTCAGGTCGGGCATGCCCGCGCGCGCGTTGTTATCCTTACTGTCGACCGGAAAGGATGCTCCTGCGCTTAGGTTGATCTCGATGTTGTCGTTGTCGAAAAAAATGCTCCGGATTCCGTCGCGGTCCGCCTTGAGAAATTCCCCACGGTAGACGATGTACGGTATTGGCAGAACGTGATTGAGCGACTGATCCGAGCCGCGATAGTCCGGGAAGATCAGCGACGTCACGCCTACTCCGACTTCCCAGAGTGGCTTTTCTTCCGCCTGAACCAGGCTTGCGGCCAGTCCAAGAAGACAGCCGGTCGCCAAGGCGGCCGCCCACGGAGTCAGTGTCGTTGGTGGTAATGGACCCGAGGAATTCGCGATACTGTCTTTCGCATGGCGGGTAGGTTCCCCGCGCGGTGGGGACGCCCCATGCACCGTTGCAAGGTAGACCGCCGCCGATGGACTTGCCGGAATTGTCATGCGCGTTCGCATTGTCCCGGCAAGAAACCAGGGCCACCAAGCATTATCGGAACTTATCCCAGACGATCTCCCCGATTTGATGCAGACTACAAGAGATTACCCGATGGGGGATTGCTTTGGATCAATATCGACCACGCGCGAAGCTGCAAGGATTAATCGGAGTATAGCCGCATGAAGTGTGCTGAATTGAGCCTTGAGTATATTTCCATTGCAGGTGCTGCGCGGATTCAAGAGGGAGGACACTGAATGCATTCTGAAGCTTACGTTCGTTCCGCGTCCATAGCGCTGTTTTGTTTGTGCGCAATGGTTTGCCCGGCAACCCGCGGGGAGGGCAATGCGGCGAGCCCAGCCGCCGCCACTTCAGCGGCGCCGACGGTGGACGCGTCCATTGCCAGTTGCCTTCGCGCTTGGGGGACGCATCCGTTTGGTTCGAACCCCCAATTCAAGACCCTCGCCGCTTCTGTAAAGGTGTTCGGAATCGGACAGAATCCCTCGGACACGGCGCATACGAATTCGCCGGCGCTTGTCCTGGTGAATTCCGGCGTCAACGTGATGGGAGGGACAACGCTGGAGCTGATGAACCCCAACGGCTGGTATTGCTTCCGGTCGAACGTCAACGTGATGGGCAAACTCAGCATCAGGGCAGCGTGTAAGGCGCACTTGGCTTCGGCCAGCGATGGAGTGACAGTACTTGGTTCGAATCCTGACAACAAGAGCGTCGCGGTCTTGGGTTCCACCCAGGTAGAACTCGTCGGTTGCCAGTAATACTACGGCCCGCTGCGCCATGCTTGTTTCGCGGCCCAATGTTGGCGCGGCGTCCAGCTCCGGACGGTTGGTATCCCGGTTTCATACAAGCGCTCGGGCGCGCGCGACTCAGTGGCGCCGTAGTAGTCCATCGATCAACAACAGCAAATTGGGATTTCCATGAAATCGAGCATCTCCCTACGCGCCGGCGCAGCAATTTTCGTCACGTTGATTCTCGCTGCGGGCTGTGCCCAAACCGGGCGCCCTCCGGCAGCTGCAGAGCCGGCCGCGGAGGCCGCCCGAGCATCCGTGCCACCAGGAATGAACGCCAATGGAGAAGTGATCGACTCTTCGAAGGTCAGCGCTGGAAGTGGACGACAGGTGAAGGGCATCAACAACTGGGAAGGGGAGATCACGGGAAAGCCCACGCCGAACGGAAAATTCGGACAGTTGCAGATCGGCATGAGCCTGAAACAGGTTACGGACATTGCCGGCATGCCCACCGACCAAGGGGCATACGTCACCGGCAAGGCCTGGATCCCGTTCTACTTCGGGAGCGACCGTTATCGCCACGAGCTCGTATACAAGAACCAGGGCAGACTGATCTTTGCGGGCGGGTCGGTGGGCAACGTCACCGGTGGCAATCTCATCTGGATTATTCACAATGCGACGGAACCCGGCTATCGCTAGTCGCGTTTGATGGGTCGATTTGCTCGCAGGTCAGGGCGACTAATCCAACTGTTTTCAGACCCTACAGCAGGTAAGTGTCGATGTGCGATGATGGGTGTCGATGCCGGTCATGGCGAACCGCTTGAAACTCTCCGTCCTCGACCAGTCCCCCGCTTCGGGGAACAAGACCCAGGATCACGCCATCCGCGAGTCTCTCGCGCTCGCAAGGCACTGCGACGCGCTCGGCTACCATCGCTACTGGGTCTCGGAGCACCACAACAGCGCGAGCATCGTCGGCACGGCGCCGGAGGTGCTGATGGCCGCCATCGCGGCGACAACGCAACGCATCCGTATCGGCAGCGCCGGCGTCATGCTCCCGCACTACTCGACGCTCAAGGTCGCCGAGCAGTTCCGCGTGCTGGAAGCGATCGCGCCGGGGCGCATCGACCTCGGGGTTGGCCGCGCACCCGGCTCCGACCGCATGACGGCGATGGCGCTCAATCCCGACGCCAATGCCGCGGAGAATTTCCCTAACCAGGTGCTGGAATTGGGCTGCTGGCTGCGCGGGGAGCCGTTACCCCCGGGACACCCGTTCCGCGAGATTCGCGCGCATCCCCAGGGACCCACGACGCCAGAGATCTGGATCCTCGGCAGTTCCGATTACGGCGCGCAGCTCGCGGCACACTTCGGACTCCCGTATGCGTACGCGTATTTCTTCACCGACGGGCGCGGGACCGAGGAAGCACTTTCGCTTTACCGGCGCAACTTCCGCCCCAGCGCGTTGCACGATGGACCATTGGCGACCATCTGCGTCTGGGCGCTAGCGGCCGACACCGAGGCCGAGGCGAGATGCCTCATGATGACGCGAGAACACTGGCGCGTGGGTTTCGAGAAGGGGCTGCGGACGCCGCTCGTGTCGCCGGAGGCCGCGGCGGCGCATCCGTATTCCGAGGCGGAGCGGGCGATCATCCAGCGTCTCCGGGAGCGAGCCATCGTCGGCAATGCCGACCAGGTGGCGGCGAAGCTCAAAGAGCTCGCTTTGACATTGGGCCTCGATGAAATCGTCATCAATACCTGGACCCACGATCCGGCTGCAAGGCACCGCTCATACGAGCTGATCGCGCAAGCCATGGCGTCGTAGCGGGCCGATGTCGCCGAACGGAGCTCAGTCCGGCCGGATGCCCGCCTTCTTGATGACCGCCGACCAGACCTCGGTCTGCTTGGCGATGAAGTTGGCGAAATCAGCGGAGGTCCCCGGCGTCGTCACGACACCGAGGTCGGCCAGCTTCTTGGCGATCGCAGGGTCGTGCAATGCCTTGTTGGCTTCCGCGTTCAGCTTTGCCACGATGTCGGGAGGCGTCCTGGCCGGGGCGACCAGTCCCCACCACACGCTTGCTTCGAAGCCGGGTACCCCGGACTCGATCGCCGTCGGCACGTCGGGCAGCAGCAGGAATCGCTTGTCGCTACCGACCGCGAGCACGCGCAGCTTCCCCGCCTGGACATGGGGCATCACCTCCAGCGGATTGATCGGCATGAAGGACAAGCGCTCGCCCAGCAGGTCCGTGATGGCCGGCGCGCCGCCCTTGTATGGGACGTGCAGCACGTCGATCCCGGCGGACGATTTCAGCATCTCCCCGGCGAGATGTCCGGAACTGCCGTTGCCGGCGGTGCCATAGCTCAAGTCGCCCGGCTTGGCCTTGGCCATCGCGATCAAGTCCTTCAGCGATTTGGCCGGCGATGCGGCCGGGACGACGATCACCAGCGGCGCGTAACCGATGCGCGCGACCGGCGCGAAATCCCTGCGCCCGTCGAAGGAAAGCGTGGGGAACAGCGCCATGTTGGTCGTGAGACCGTTGGAAGCCATCAGCAGCGTGTAACCGTCGGGCGCGCTCTTTGCCACCAGTTCCATGCCGATGTTGGCGCTCGCGCCGGGCCGATTGTCGACGATGACGGGCTGCTTCAGCTGCTCGGCGAGCGCCTGGCCGACGATGCGCGCGACGATGTCGACGGCGCCGCCGGCCGCATACGGAACGACGATCTTGATCGTCCGGTCCGGATACGTCGGGGTCTGCGCCGTCGCGGGAAGCGCAACAGGCGCAAGCACGCAGGCAACAAGCCAGAGGAGCAGCCGATGCAGCGAACGTTGCGTGGACATTTCCGGCTTTCCTTCCATGGTGATGATCGTTGTGCAAATCGCCGCGCCTGCCTGAACCCTGCGGGCGCGACGAATCGGTCATCTGCGCGCCGAATCGGTAAACTACGCGCTACTCAAATATGGAATGATCCCATGGACCAGAACCAGCAGCGCGAATTGTTCGAACGTTTCGGCATCGGCGCCGACAATCCGGGCGCGTGCCTGGGACCCAGCCACTGGCGAGGTGGCGGCGCGAAAGTCGTCTCGACCAATCCCGCCAACGAACAGCCGCTGGCGCGCGTAAGTCTTGCCAGCGCGGAGGACCTGACTGCGGTGATCGCCACGGCAGCGACGGCCGCGCACGCATGGCGCGACGTGCCGGCGCCGCGCCGCGGCGAAGCGGTGCGCCGCTTCGGCAACCTGCTGCGCGAGCACAAGGATGCGCTGGGAACGTTGGTGTCGCTCGAGAACGGCAAGATCAAGGCGGAGGGCGACGGCGAGATGCAGGAGATGATCGACATCGCCGACTTCGCCGTTGGCCAGTCGCGGATGCTCTACGGCAAGACGATGCATTCCGAGCGCGCGGCGCACCGGATGTACGAGCAGTGGCATCCGCTGGGCGTCGTCGGCGTGATCTCGGCGTTCAACTTTCCGGTGGCCGTCTGGGCCTGGAACG
>Ga0315271_10001666_pt1 | contig 13535 bp, 20 predicted proteins | sample C3_top_MG_FD_204664 | JGI IMG/M metagenome (GOLD analysis project Ga0315271, IMG submission 204664) | Sediment microbial communities from Yellowstone Lake, YNP, Wyoming, USA - C3_top | ecosystem: Environmental > Aquatic > Freshwater > Lake > Sediment | place: USA: Wyoming | collected 2017-08-01 | reverse complement strand
ATTTAGTTATATGAAAATGACAATAAATTATTAATAACAAATAAATTTAATTATTTTAGTAATTATTTTTATTAGCAAAATTTTGAAAAAATTTTGCTAAATGACACAAATCGAAACCTAAAATAATCCTCAGCCTTCACCCACCTCCAAACGGATTACCATGGAGGAGTTCGAGGAGCGCTGCAGGACCCGGCAGATTGGCTGTGCGGGATCTCAGGCTCGGACGCTTCCCTGAAGGAACGGCGCTCACCTCAACCCAACAGCGGGTCGATGAGGTGGAGCTTCCCCCGCCGACCGGCTTTTCGAGGAGGTCCCCATGACCGTCGCCACCACCGACTTCATTGTCGCCGATCTGGCCCTTGCCGCCTGGGGGCGCAAGGAGATCGCCATCGCTGAGGGCGAGATGCCTGCCCTCATGGCCATCCGCGAGCAGTACGCCGCCCAGCAGCCCCTCAAGGGCGCGCGGATCGCCGGTTCCCTGCACATGACCATCCAGACCGCCGTGCTGATCGAGACGCTGAAGGCGCTGGGCGCCGAGGTGCGCTGGGCCAGCTGCAACATCTTCAGCACCCAGGACCACGCGGCCGCAGCCATCGCCGCGGGGGGCACCCCGGTCTTTGCCGTGAAGGGCGAGACCCTGCCCGACTACTGGGACTACACGCATCGCATCTTCGACTTCGAGGGCGGCGCCAACATGATCCTCGACGATGGCGGCGACGCCACGCTGTTGCTCCACCTGGGTGCCCGCGCCGAGAAGGACAGCTCTGTCCTCGACCACCCGGATAGCGAAGAAGCCACGGTGCTCTTCGCTGCCATTCGCAAGCGTGTAGCCGAGAAGCCCGGCTGGTACTCGGCCCAGCTCGCCAAGATCCAGGGCGTGACCGAAGAAACCACCACCGGCGTCCACCGCCTCTACGAGATGGCGAAGAAGGGCGAGCTGAAGTTCCCCGCCATCAACGTCAATGACAGCGTCACCAAGAGCAAGTTCGACAACCTCTACGGCTGCCGCGAATCCCTGGTGGACGCCATCAAGCGGGCCACCGATGTGATGGTGGCGGGCAAGATCGCAGTCGTGTGCGGCTACGGCGACGTGGGCAAGGGCAGCGCCCAGGCGCTTCGTGCGCTGAGCGCGCAAGTCTGGGTCACCGAGATCGATCCCATCTGCGCCCTGCAGGCGGCCATGGAGGGCTATCGTGTCGTCACCATGGACGAGGCCTGTAACCAAGCCGACATCTTCGTCACCTGCACCGGCAACCTGCGCGTGATCACGCATGAGCACATGGCCCGCATGAAGCACAACGCCATCGTGTGCAACATCGGCCACTTCGACAGCGAGATCGATGTCGCCAGCCTGGAGAAATACACCTGGGAAGAGATCAAGCCCCAGGTGGATCACGTCATCTTCCCCGACGGCCACCGCATCATCCTGCTGGCCAAGGGCCGCCTGGTGAACCTGGGCTGCGGCACGGGGCATCCAAGCTACGTGATGTCGTCCTCCTTCGCCAACCAGACCTTGGCCCAGATTGAGCTGTGGACCAAGAAGGGCGACTACAAGATCGGCGTCTACACCCTGCCCAAGCACCTGGACGAGCAGGTGGCGCGGCTCCAACTGAAGACCTTGAACGCCCGGCTCACCACGCTAAGGCCCGAGCAGGCCCAGTACATCGGGGTGCCGCTGGAAGGGCCCTACAAGACGGATCACTACCGCTATTGAACCCTTCCTCCTTCTGAGACGCTGCGCGTCTCCCCCTTCACGGCGCCACACGGCGCCGTGTCTGTATTGGAGGCTGGAGTGGGACTTCCTCCTTCCCTCAGCTCGGCATCACCGAGGGCAGGGCCGCCAGGCAGCTCGGGACCTCATCGATTCTCAGCGCGCCATAGCGGGTCATATCGCCGCAATCCAGAATTGGCACCTGGGTGAAGTGATGGTTCCTCAAATCCATCCTCACCTTGGCCAGGATCTTGGCGCGCGAGTCACGGTTGCCGCTGAGCCGGGCTTCGTGGCAGAAATGCCAGGTGAAGGCCCCATGCCACTCCCCCTGGATGAGGGCCGATGCCGCCACCTGCCCCTCCTTGCAGGCGGTCCAGAGGATGTGGTGGGACAGGCCCTTCTCCAGCAGCTTCTGGTGAGCCGGGCGGGCACGGCGGTATTCAATGTCGCGGTAAGCCTCGGTGGAAGGCGGCGGAAGGAACCTGGGCTGGCGGTCCATCAGCAGGTCCAGGGTCTGCAGGCCCGACCCGCCATGGGAGGTGTCCAGATACACCTCCAGCAGAACCGTGGGCGGTAGCTGCACCAGCAGGTCGTGCAGTTCGTCATCCACGATCAAGTGGTCACGATCCCACTGGGGGCCGCGTGTGGCCAGGTCGTAGGGGCAGAAGGCCTCGTCGGCCCTGTCCCAGTCATCGAGGTTCAGGTCTGGAACCAGGGTGCCGTGGCCAGAGAAACTGAAGACCAGGTGATGGTTCTTTCCTGCCAAGGCGCTGTCCACCATGCGCTTCAGTTCAGACAGGATGTTGGCCTTGGTGGCGGCTTGGTCGGTAAGCAGGGTGATGTCGGAAGTCTCGAAGCCCAGCAGGTCGGTCAGGAGGGAGGCCATGGCGCGGGCGTCGTTCGCGCACCCGTGCAAGGTCGCCAAGGGGAAGTGCTGGTACTGTTCGATTCCGACGCAAAGAGCGCTTCGCTGGAGCATGAGAACCTCCTCGGATCAGGAATCATGGAAACGGGCTCTCACGGCCCGTCTTGATCGATGGGAACTTCCCCGCGGGCAGCGGAGGACTGCGGCAGACGGCGCGCATCCCGAGTAACTCCGATCCCAAAGATTGGCCTCCCGGGAGGTGGATCAACCCGGGGGGACCAGCTGGGCACCCCAGGACGCCCTGCTTTTTGTATGATCATTAGCTCAAAGGAGACGATGCGTGGCTGATGACAAAAAAGAACCCTGGCTGAACCTGCTGGCCCTCACAACGGTGATCCTGGCAGTGTGTGCGACCCTGGCCACCTTCAAGGGGGGCGGCTACTCCACCAAGACCGTGCTCAACCAAGCCATGGCCTCGGATCAGTGGGCCTATTACCAGGCCAAGGGCATCAAGGGGAACCTCTACGAAGTGGAGGTCCTGCGCCTCAAGCGGGAGATCGAGCTGGCCCCGAAGGCGTCGCTGCCGCTGTTGGAGAAGAGCCTGGCGGACCTGGAGAAGAAGGTCGCCAAGTACGATGGCGAGAAGGCCGAGATCCAGAAGAAGGCGACCGCCTTCGAGGAGGCCAAGGCCGACGCGCAGAAGCATGGTGCCCCCTTCGGCCTTGCCGTGATCTTCCTGCAAATCGCCATCCTGCTCTCCTCCATCGCCGCCCTCATGAAGAAGCCACCCGTCTACTGGGCGGGCCTCGCCGTGGGCATCATCGGGATGGTCTACTTCGCCAACGGGTTCTTCCTCTTCTTCCCAGTCTGATGTGGGCCCTTACGGTTGCCGCCGTCATCGAGCGTGGAGGGCACTTCCTCTTCGTCGAGGAGCCGGATAAGGTGACGGGCCTGCCCGTCCTCAATCAGCCCGCCGGCCATGTGGAACCGGGCGAGACGCTCCTGGCTGCCGTGCGGCGCGAGGTGCGGGAGGAGACCGGTCTCGCCTTCACTCCGGAGGCCATCGTGGGCCTCTACCCGCTGAAGGCCGCGAACGGCAGCGACTACTTCCGGGTGTGCTTCACCGGCACCGTGCCCCAGGAAGCCGTGGCCATTCCCGAGGATCCCGACATCCTCCGCTGCCACTGGCTCACCCGCAAGGAACTGGCAGCGGCCTCCCTGCGCTCCGGCTGGGTGCTGCGTTGTCTGGATGATGCCCTCGACGGTCGGAGGTATCCGCTGGATCTTGTGGCCGAGATGCGCGTCGAGCGGTGATTCACTTCTTCCGTAGCCAGAGGGCTGCGATTGCCGAAGTGAGAAAGCCCGTCGCCACGGTGCCAATGGCGCCGGCCAGGGCGCTGGTGCGGGGTGTCTGCATGGGGGCCTGGGCCCGCACGGCGGCTTCGATCTGGGCAGGGCTGAGGCCCTGCCTTGCCATGAGTTGCCGACCCAGAGTCTCGAGATCCTGGAAGTAGTGTGGGAAAACCACCGTGGTGATGAGCAGGCTGGTCGCGTAGACAATCATGGAACCCAGCAGCGAGACGCTGACACCGTTCCACACCTGGCGGCCGTAGCGGGTCGTGGGGGCCAGATCCCGCAGGGTCCAGAGCAGGATTCCGATTTGCAGAGGCACGACCACCCAGGCCAGCACCCATAGGCTCGGGTGTTTGTACCAGCCTGTGAAGCCCATCACCAGACTCCAGGCGGCCACCGCAAGGCCGAGGAACATACCGGAACGAAGGGTGGGGGGCATGGGGACCTCGTAGGAAGACTTCTTCAACCAGGAAAGCGGAACACAGAGGACGCAGAAACTCCACAGAGGGCACAGAGAAAAAGGGCACTGGTCGCGGAAGCCACAGAAGCAGTTCTCTGCGTCCTCTGCGGCCCTCTGTGTCCTCTGCGTTCCTGCTTTTTCTTGATTATCCGGGTTCAGAAGACGTAGCCACCACCGTTGACGGGCAGGGTGGCACCGGTAATGAAGCCCGTCTGCAGCAGGCCCACCACGGCCTCGGCCACATCACTCGCTTCACCATTGCGGCGCAGGGGCGCGTGCGCTGCTGCCGCCTGCTTGTGCTTCTCGGGAATGTGGGCCGTGGCATCCGTCAGGGTGAGGCCCGGCGCGACGGCGTTCACGCGGATGCCCATGGGGCCCAGTTCGAAGGCCAGGGCCCGCATGAAACCTTCCAACCCCGCCTTGGCAGCACTATGGGCGCAGAAACCCCAGCCCGGATTCCGGGCCAGCCCGCTCGTGATGGCCACGATGGCGCCGTCCTTGCGCTCAAGCATCTGGGGCACCACGGCCCGGCAGCCGTGGAAGGCGGCCCCCAGCTCCCCGAGGAGCTTGGCCTGGAAGCCCTCCCAGGGGTATTCAAGGATGCCGGCCATCGGAAAGCCGATGGAGGCATTCAGCACCAGAATGCCGATGGGACCGAGTTGTGCCTTCACGGTGGCGGCCATGATCTCCACCTGGGTCCGGTCGCGGGCATCGGCTTTCACCGCCAGGGCCCGGCCGCCCGCGGCCTGGATCTCTGCCACCACGCTGCGGGCCGCCTCTTCGGAACCGAAGTAATTGACCGCCACGGCCGCGCCTCTGGCGGCCAGCGCCTTGGCTACGGCCGCGCCGATGCCCCGGCTGGCCCCGGTGACCAGTGCCACATTCCCGGTGAACGTCATGGAACCTCCTTCTGTTGCTGCCTCCGATTCTGCCTTTGCCGACAAGGCGGCTCAAGGCATGAGTTCCTTGATGGCCATGGCGCCCGTCGAGGTCGCGTCACCGGTGAGGGTCCGGCGCAGGTAGCCCGCCTGACCCAGGTGGAAGGCCAGGTGGGCTGCCAGATGCACCAGGAAGCGCCCTGTGGGTGGTTGATGACCGCCCACGGCCATGGGAAAGGGCGCGGCCAGGGACTCCGCCGTCACAGCCTTCAGGCCCGTCTCCACCTCGCGCGCTGCGCCCTCGAGGGCGGCGGCGACGTCGGCGCGGGCGCCCTCCCGCTGGTTCAGCTCCTGCTCGCGATCCCGCTGATAGCCCGTGCCACCCAGCGCTGCGCCCACGAGGAGCCGCAGGTTCCCGGCCACATGCAGTGCCAGGTTCCCGACGCTGTTGCAGAGCCCCGGTACCGTGCGCCAGAGCATCGCATCGTCCGGGAAGGCTTCCACCTCGCGGATGAAACAGTGGAGGTCGCGGCGGAACAGCACGAGGAGATCAGCGGCAAGAGGCGTCATGGTGTTCATCCTTGGAATGGACCTGGCCAGGCTGAAGGAGATGCAAGGGATCCGCTGTCTTCCAGACATCCCGTTTATCCCCTGCATCCTGGCTGATCTTTTTTCGGAAGTCTACGAGCCTCTCAGAGCGTGTTTTAAAATTCTGACCAGATGCGGGATTTCTCGAAGTCGGCGTTTCCCGTGATCCATCCTTGCCTCTCGGTTGTGAGATTCTGGAGCCATGGATCTCCAAGCGCTCATCGCAGATCTGGCCCGGGAGGCGGTGCCTTTCGCCGCGCAGGGGAAGGTGGCGGACTACATCCCGGCGCTGGCAGCGGTGGACCCGGCGCGGTTCGGCATCGCCCTCGCCACCATGGAGGGGCAGTGCTTTGGCAGCGGCGACTGGCGCGTGCCCTTCTCCATCCAGAGCGTGTCCAAGGCCTTCTCCCTGGCCCTGGTGCTGGCCCGGGACGGCGAGGCGCTGTGGAAGCGCGTGGGCCGCGAGCCTTCGGGCAATCCCTTCAATTCGCTGGTGCAGCTCGAATACGAGAAGGGCATTCCCCGCAATCCCTTTATCAACGCCGGGGCCCTCGTCCTCATCGACCGGTTGCTCTCGCTGACCGGGGATTCCCTGGGCACCCTGCAGACCTTCCTGAGGGCTGAAAGCGGCAACCCTGCGGTGGGCATCGATCCGGTGGTCGCCGTCTCCGAGGCCGAGCATGGCCATCGCAATGCGGCCCTGGCCCACTTCATGGCCAGCTGCGGCAACCTGGAGAATCCGGTGGAGCGCGTGCTGGACCACTACTTCCGCCAGTGCAGCCTCGCCATGAGTTGTGCCGATCTCGCCAAGGCGGGCCTCTTCCTGGCCAACCACGGCCTGCGGGCGGACGGCTCGCGCCTGCTGACCCGCAGCGAAGCCAAGCGCATCAACTCGATCATGCTCACCTGCGGCACCTATGACGCCGCCGGCGACTTCGCCTACCGCGTGGGCCTGCCCGGCAAGAGCGGGGTGGGCGGCGGCATTCTCGCCGTGCTGCCGGAGCGCGGTGTGCTGTGCGTGTGGAGCCCGGCCCTCGATCCCCACGGCAACAGCGTGGCTGGCGTCGAGGCTCTGGACCGCTTCACCACCCGCACCGGCTGGTCAGTGTTCTAAAAGTACCGGGACAGGATTAAGAGGATTGAAAGATTTGATGAACAGGATGAAGGCGTTTAAATCCTGTCCTGCTTATTTATCTTCTGGTGACACCTTCTTGGAGAGCAGCAGCCACGCGGACCAGGCCGTGAACAGCATCACCGCGCCAAAGATGCTGACGAGGCGGATCCAGGGCAGGCCCAGGGTCAGGCGTTCATTCACCCGGACCCAGCCCGTGCCCAGCCAGGCGAGGGAGCCGACCCACAGCACGGCGGAGAGAATCGTCTGCAGCAGGGCCCGAGGGATGAACAGCAGCACCAGCAGGACCAGCGTCAGGGGCAGGGCGACCAGGAGGGCCGACCCCATGCGAAGGGCCAGCGCGCCCAACATCAGCAGGGCGAGACAGGCGGGCAGGCGGCGCAGCACGAACATGGGATCCCTCTGGCAACGGTTCAATTTACCCGAGGCGCTTTGCCCTGCTGCCTCTGCGGTTCATGGATATTCATCGTCAAGCAGTTGAATCCTGTTCATCCTGCTTTTCATCCTGTTAATCCTGTCCTCGCTTTTCATCTTCTGGTGCCTTCCAGGTCGATCTGAACGACCGGCGGGCTTCGGCTCCGAGGAAGGTCCAGGCCACGAAGCGGCTCTGCTTCTGACCCTGGGCCATGGCTACCGTGCGGATGTCCAGGGCCTCTCCCTGGCGCAGCAGGCGGTGCACGGCGGGCAGGGAGGCGGAACTGGAGACCAGTGAAGTGAACCAGCGCACCTGGTCGCCCAGGCCGACGCTCTCGGTGATCATGCGGCGGAGAAAGCCCGCCTCGCCGCCTTCACACCAGAGCTCGGCACCCTGCCCGCCGAAGTTGCGGGCGGGGCCGTTGAGCCCACGGCCCAGCTTGCGCCATTTCGCCCGGGTGGCCGCGCGGACCTCCCCCATGGAGCCATGAAAAGGCGGGTTGCAGAGCGTCAGGTCGAAGCGCTCCCCGGGCTGGATGACACCCTTGAAGGTGGCCTTCCGGTCTGTCTGCCGCCGCAGCTGGATGGCTTCGCCCAGGCCCGGGTTCGCCGCCAGGATGCGCGCAGCCGAGGCGAGTGCCGTGGCATCGATGTCTGAACCCACGAAGGACCAGCCGTACTCCCGGTGCCCGATGAGCGGGTAGATGGCGTTGGCACCCAGGCCCACATCCAGCGCGCGGATGGCCGGGCCCCGCGGGATGGCCCCATCCGCATCCGCCGCCAGGAGATCGGCGAGGTGATGCAAGTAGTCGGCCCGGCCCGGGATGGGCGGGCAGAGGTAGCCGGGTGGGAGGCCCCAACCCCGGATGCCATAGGCTTCAATCAGAAGGGCCCGGTTCAGCGCCAGGACCGCCTCGGAGTCGGCAAAGTCGATGGAAAGGCCGCCATGCCTGGCGCGCAGCAGGAAGGCCCCCAGCTCCGGGCTGGTCTCGACCAGGGCCTGGAAGTCGTAGCCCCCCGCATGCCGGTTGCGCGGGTGCAGGCCCGGCTTGGCGCCTGGGATCCTGGGGGGGCGTTCGGAAGCTGCGGGCATGCCTCAGGGTCCGACGAACGGCGGTTCCGCGGAGATGTCAGCCACGGTCACCACCTGGGCGAAGGTGCCATGGATGGCCGCGAGAAAAGCCGCCTGCACCTGGGCGGCAGGTACGGTGATGCCGCTCCGCGCAAGGTCTCGGGTTCCGCAGGCATCCTGGACCAGGAGGCACTGGAAGCCGAGGTCGAAAGCGGCCCGTACCGTGGTGTCGATGCACATGTGGGTCATCATGCCCGCGACGACCAGGTGCGTGACTCCCAGACCGCGCAGGTGTTCCAGCAGCGGGGTCTCCCGGAAGCTGTTCGGGTAGTGCTTCTGGAAGACCGGCTCACCGGGGCGCGGAGCGACGCTGGCATGGAGCTCCGCCCCGGCGGTGCCCGGCAGGAAGAAAGTGGCGCCTGGCCTTGTCGCAAGGTGCTGGATGTGGACGATGGGCCGCCCGGAGTGCCGGAAGGCCTGCAGCAGGGCAGCGGCCATGAGACCCGCCTCAGGGGCGCCCACCAGTTCCATGGCGCCGCCGGGGAAGTAGTCGTTCTGGATGTCCACGAGCAGCAGGGCCTGGGTCATGGGTCTCTCCGGTGGGACTGGGTTGGGTGCGGGTCTAGGCAGGTTTCTCCGGACTCATCCGTGGCGGTTCCCGATGCCGGATGGCGTCCTCCCCCAGGCCAGCCAGGGTCTGGGCGCGCCGGGTGGCGATGAACCAGAAGGCGAAGCCCAGCAGCAGCGTCAGGCTGCCCACCGTGTAGGCGAGGTTGCGCCCATGCCACAACCCACTCCAGGCGCGGGTGAACTGGGCGGCCAGCACATTCACCTTGCCCCCGAAGACCTCCATCTCGCGCAAATACTTCTTGCTGTCGTCCGGCTCGAAGGCTGTGGGATTTGTGCCACCGGGGGTGGCGAACAGGTAGATGGCCAGGGCGGCGCCGAGGCCCGCAGCGAGGATGCTCCCGGTGATGAGCCGGATGCGCGCCAGGCGGGCGCTGGTGGTAGGGCCGAGGCCCGCGACGAAGCTGCGGTTCAGCTGGGCCAGCGCGATCGCGTCGCGCTGGCTGAGGCCTGCCCTGATCTGGGCCCGCGCTTCGTCCGAAAGGTCCAGGCTCCGCCCGTCCAGCTCCGCCAGGGCGGTCTCCACCGCCTCGGTGCGGTAGTCCTGGAAGTGTTCCAGGTACCGGATCAGCTCGGCGTCGGACAGGGCGGAGATCCGGGCGTGGAAGGTGGAGGTCATGGGGGTTTCAGCCCTCGGCTAACAGCGCCGCCAGGCGCAGGAAGGTCTGCTCGTTGCCTTCCTGGGCGAAGCGCTTGACCACTTCACACTCGGCGACAGTGCCGAAGCGCATGCAGAAGCTGAGGCGAGTCCGTGGGCCCTCCTCCTTGAAGGTGACGATCTCCCGGTTGGCCGGGAAGTCCGCATCCTGTTCTATTGATCCGGCCATGACACCACTCCCTGAGATGCTTGCTGATCCGAAGGGAAAGGTTAACCGATCAGACCCCCGCAACCCGGTCCTCAGACGATCTTGCCGGGGACCTGAGCATCCTCGTCGAACCCGTACACCGCGCAGAGCCGGTGGTAGCCATCCGCGATGATCAGTCTCCCGGCGGACTCGTCCCGAACCAGCAGGAGGGGCGAGAGCGCCCGTCCATTCAGGATCTTTTTTCGATCCCTCTCCACGTGCGCGTTGCTCAGGCCCAGCAGCGAGAGCCGGGAGGCCCGGAAGAGGTCCTTGGCCTTGTAATGGACGATGGGCGCGGCCTTCAGGCGGTCCACCAACCCGTCCACGCGCTCCTTGGGGTAGAGGAGGCTGAGATAGGATTCGGCGGCGGGATAGTCGTGGTCCTCCACGTCGGGAAGCCAGAGGATAGGCTCGGCATTGGTTTCGGCCATGGTGCCTCCTCCACGGACTGACGGGCTGGGGGAACGATGGCGCAGCGCAGCCTGGATGGCAAGCGGTCTCTGGTTGCTGTCGAGCTACCGGCCCGCCTGGAGCATGGCGGCCATTTTTTGATGGATCAGGTTGATCGCCTTCAGGGGCCGGAGCATCACTTTGAACTCCACGATCTTCCCATCGTCATCCCACCTGAGCATGTCCACGCCGTTCACGCTGATGCCTTCGATCTCGACCTGGAACTCCAGCACCGCATCGCGGGCGCCCTCCAGCTCGCGGGTGTAGCGGAAGGAGTCGTTGAAGAAGACCTGGAAAGCCGCGGCGAGGTACTGGGTGGTGACCGCCTTGCCGACCTGCGGCGTGTGCACCACCGGGGAGTGGAAGACGACCTGTTCGGAGAGCAGCGAATCCAGGCCCTTCATGGAACGGCCCTGCACAAGCTGGTGCCAGCTGGCCAGGGGGCTGGCGGCAAGGGCCGCCTCCGCGGCAGCCTGGGCATGCAGGGCCGTGGTGTCGAACAGGGGCACCTTGGAATCCTCCTGGCTGACCAGCAGGGAGATTTCCGTGCAGCCCAGGATGATGGCCTCCGCCCCCTGGGCGGCCAGCCTGGCCATGATGCCCCGGAAGAGGCTGCGCGCTTCCGGCCGGATGACCCCAAGGCAGAGCTCTTCGAAGATGATGCGGTGGAGGGCCTCGCGGTCTGCAGGCTCCGGGACAAGCACCTGGAGCCCGTGTCGCTCCCTCAGCCGTTCGCGGTAGAAGGCCTGTTCCATGGTGAACCGCGTGCCGAGCAGGCCCACGGTGGTGTGCCCAGCCCGCTTGATCGCCACGGCGGTCGGGTCGACGATGTGCAGCAGGGGAATGGTGACCGCCGTCTCGATGCGGTCGGCCACTTTGTGCATGGTGTTCGTGCACAGCACCAGGAAGTCCGCCCCTGCCGCCTCAAGGGATCGGGCCGTGCCGGCCAGCAGGGTGCCGGCCGCTTCCCAATCACCCGCCTGCTGCAGCCGCTCGACCTCATGGAAGTCGACGCTGTACAGGATGAGCTTGGCCGAGTGCAGCCCGCCCAGGCGCGCCTTCACCGCCTCATTGATCAGGCGGTAGTAGGGCACCGTCGACTCCCAGCTCATGCCCCCGAGGAGACCGATGGTCTTCATGGGCGCCCCCCGTGGATCCGTTTTGACCACAGAGAACGCAAGGCCCAGGCAAGGTAGGCAGAAGGGCGCTTCCGGCGCCTGTCTTTTCTCCTCCGCTCGATGGGATGGGGAAGGTCCTGCTGTCTCCGGTCTGTTTTCCGACACTCATCCTTGTGGATGGAATACATGAGGATTCCAAAGAAACAAACGACCAGAAGCAGGATGTAGTCGTTGATTCTCATGGTTCGGCTCCGGTGGCCAGGGTCAGGCGGGGTCCAGTTTGGCACCCCTGTCAGCCAGGAGTTCGCGCAGGATCGAACGATGGCAGTGCGCCTCGTCCTCGCAGTAGCACCCCACCGAAAAGCTGCTCTGGTGGGACAGCGCGGCAAGCAGCTCGAGGACATGGCTGGTTTCGGGAGTGGCCATTTCCGCCCGGTATTTTTTGGCAAAGGCCGGCCACTGGGCGGGGGTTTCGGCTGCCTGGCCCAGCTTCATGGTCCCTGGGCTCGGTGCCAGGTTGGGCAACCACACGTCGTACCAGTTCTGCGCTGCGAACTCGGCCTTGGGCACGCCCCGGGGCGGGCGGCGGACCGTTCCGATGCGGGTGCCTTCGCCTTCCCTGCGGGGGCTCCCGAGCCTGATGACGCGCGCAACCATGAGTCACCCCCTAGGAATGGGACAGGGCCCAGCTGAATGAAAAAACCGCAAACCCCAGGAAGACCTTGGCGATGAATTTGAATCTCGAAGCCAGCAGCGACTGGTCAGGCTCCAGCAGATTGCCGAGTCCCATGCTCAGCATGGAAACTGAAATCAGGAACATGAAACTGCGGGAAATGTACGGCTGGGAACTCTTCCTGAGCACCAGGATCCCGATGGCCAGGCAAATGCACCCGCCCAGGGTGAGCGACCAGTCGAGCAGGCGGGGGCCGAAGGCAGCCTTCCTGGAAGGGCCGCTCAACGGGCACCTGCTCTCGGAATGGAGTAGGTGCCGACGACGTGAGCCACGGGCTCATCGCTGCCTTCCGAATACAAGGCCACCTCGCCCACAGCCAGGGACCTGCCGACCTTCATGAGCTTGCAGAAGCCGAGGATGGCCCGGTCGGCGGCAGGCTTCCGCAGGAAGTTGATGCTCAGGCTGGTGGTCACCGCCAGGGGAACGATCCCGATCTCCCCCAGGATGGCCACATAGAGGGCCACATCCGCCACGGCCATGAGCACGGGACCGGACACCGTTCCCCCGGGGCGCAGTTCCCCGAGGCCGACCTCGTGTCGCACCGTTGCGGCCTTGCCGCCGACCGCCTCGACGGTGCATTTGGTCTGCGGGAATTCCTTGGCGAGGAAGGCTGCGAGCTCCGCTTTGGTCGTCATCGGGTCCTCCTAGTGGCAGGAACCAGCCGATTCTGCCGACGATCGGGGTTTCACGATTGCCAGGGTCACGGTGGCTTTCGATACAAGACGCGACGCTTCAGCCGTTTCGCAGAACACTTCGGACTCCACCACCGTCAGAGTGGATCCTGCCTTGAGGACCCTGGCCACACAGGTGAGCCGACTGCCTTTGGCGGATCGCAGCAGGTTGAGCTTGAACTCGGCGTTATTCAAGCTGCTCATTGGCACTCCTCGCAAAGTGAATCACCTGGAGAGTGGGTTCATGTCGGATGGAAGATCACCCGATCCGGATGGGATTGGAACAATCCTGACCGACAACCGTGTTCCAGGGGCGCACGCTCCAACGGAGGACGACCCCATTGAGAACGTAGGGGTCGACCTGGGCGAATGCGGTCGGGACCTGGGGCGAATCACACTTGAACAACAGAAGGGAACTCTCAACAGGATCACCGATGGCGCCGCCGAGGATCAATTCACCCCTTGCGGCAGCCTGCCAGGCCAGATGCAGGTGAGCGCTTCGATGCTCGGCACGGCGGGTCATGTAGTCTGGTGCGATCTCGTAAAGCAGCAGGTAATGCAAGGGCAACCTCTGGGGTGTGATTTCAATGGGGCGGACGGCCTGGGTTATTTTTTGGG
>Ga0315271_10001664_pt1 | contig 13548 bp, 11 predicted proteins | sample C3_top_MG_FD_204664 | JGI IMG/M metagenome (GOLD analysis project Ga0315271, IMG submission 204664) | Sediment microbial communities from Yellowstone Lake, YNP, Wyoming, USA - C3_top | ecosystem: Environmental > Aquatic > Freshwater > Lake > Sediment | place: USA: Wyoming | collected 2017-08-01 | reverse complement strand
TGTGCGTGAACCAGATCAAGCGCAACGGCACGCCCGAGCAAAGAGCCAAGTACCTGCCCAAGCTGATCAGCGGCGAGCATGTCGGCGCCCTGGCCATGAGCGAGCCCGGCGCCGGCAGCGACGTCATTAGCATGAAGCTCAAGGCCGAGGAGAAGGGCGGCTACTACCTGCTCAACGGAAGCAAGATGTGGATCACCAACGGGCCCGACGCCGACACGCTGGTGGTCTACGCCAAGACCGAGCCGGAACTCGGCGCACGCGGTGTCACGGCCTTTCTGATTGAGACGGGCATGCAAGGGTTTTCGGTCGCGCAAAAGCTCGACAAGCTCGGCATGCGCGGCTCGCACACTGGTGAGCTGGTGTTCCAGAATGTCGAGGTGCCGGCGCAGAACATCCTCGGCGGCCTGGGCAATGGCGCCAAGGTGCTGATGAGCGGCCTCGACTACGAGCGCGCCGTGCTGACCGGCGGGCCGCTGGGCATCATGCAATCGGTGATGGACAACGTCGTGCCCTACATCCATGACCGCAAGCAGTTCGGCCAGAGCATCGGCGAGTTCCAGCTGATCCAGGGCAAGGTCGCCGACATGTACACCGTGCTGCAGGCCGGGCGCTCCTTTGCCTACACCGTCGCCAAGAACCTCGACCTGCTCGGCGTCGAGCATGTGCGCCAGGTGCGCAAGGACTGCGCCTCGGTCATCCTGTGGTGCGCCGAGAAGGCCACCTGGATGGCCGGCGAGGGCGTGCAGATTTTTGGCGGCAACGGCTACATCAACGAGTACCCGCTGGGGCGCCTGTGGCGCGACGCCAAGCTCTACGAGATCGGCGCCGGCACCAGCGAGATCCGGCGCATGCTGATCGGGAGGGAACTGTTTGCGGAGACCTGCTGAGGCTGGGCGGGAGAAGCCAGCTAATGTTGGAGTTTCTTGCCGCTCACGCCCTTGATGCCGTCGATTATTCCCAGCGCCATCATTCTCAGCGAGGCAAAACGGTCGTGTGCAATCAAGCCAAAGAAGACGGCAATCTTGATGCAGCGCAGGATATCTGCCAGTTTCCATTTCAAAGGCATGTAACCGCGACGGTACAACAGCAAGCTGTTTCTGAACATGTAATAGTATCGGAACGGTTTGTGAAATGGCACAACCCGTTGCCGCAGCAACCAGATTTCCTTGCGTCGCTCCCCCAACGCGTGCGTCATGACCGCATCGCAAACGCCAAACAGTTGAAACCCATGCGCCTTGGCGCGGAAACACCATTCAGTATCAACGTGGTCGATAAACAGGCTTTCATCCATCAAGCCGATGTCCGAAATGGCTGACAGTGGTATCAGAGACCCGGAAGAAAGCAGAAAATCCACGTCCAGAACGGCATCGGCCCTGTTGCAGTCCAGTAGTTTGAATCCCAGGATGCCGACTCTGACAAACCGCGAAAGCGTGCCCCCGTCATGGTCGCGATAGCGCGATCCGACAGCCGCAACCTGGATCCCGCTCTTTGTCAACTCGGCATAGCTTGACCGAAGCCGGGCAACAGTGCCGGGCTCAACCTGACTGTCCTGGTCCAGCAGCAGGACGAACGTCGAGCCGCATTCCCGTGCCTGTTCAATGCCAATATTGTGGCCTGCCCCAATTCCCAGATTGCTGGATTGAGGCAGGAAATGCAGGCGTGAAACACACTGGCCACTGAGTTTCTCCTGCCAGGGAGCAGGGAAACTGCTGGAGCCATTGTCGACAACATACACATCAGAGACTTGCCTGGCCACCGCCTCCACTGACGCGCACAGTGCTTCCAGGCTTGGGTTGAATGTGACCAAAACTGCTGCTACATCACTGCAGAATTCAATGTTTGCCACTGCTACTCAAACCCTGTTGCCAGCAGAATCTTGTCCCGTTGCGTGGACCAGGTGTACTTTGCCAACGCATCCTGGTATGCCACCTCGGCCATGTCCGGGTAGGTCTCGATGTTGGCGATTGCACGCCCTAGAACGCTGGCCCATTGGTGAGCCCTGGCGATGTACCCGTTCTTGCCGTCGCTGATGGAACTGGCATAGTTATGTGATGGCGAGGCAATGCTCAGGGTTCCAACGATTGCAGCCTCAAAGTACTTCAGCTCTGATTTGCAGTTGGTGAAGATATTGGCCTGCAACGGCATCAAATTGAACTCGACACGGCTGATGAGTCGCTGCAGATTGACGTAATCATGAAATGGCTGACGGATCACCCGGTTGCCAAAGCGTGCCAACGACGGTCCAGCGTCAATGTAGCCTACCACCATCAGACGCGTGCGCGCATCGCTCTCCAGCACCGACTCCAAGGCTGCTTCGATGATCGCATAGTCCAGATTGTGGGAGGGCGAGCCGCTGAAATAGCCAAGGTGAATGGCATCGTCACGGGCAAAACCGCCGGACTGCTTGTTTCTGAATATCTGCTGCGATAGCTCGATCTGCTCCCGGTTCATGAAGTTGGAAACAACCTTGACCGGTAGTTGGGCAAACTCGGTAATGCGCGCAGCCAGGTACTCGTTGGTCGTGATGGCGCCATCGCACAAGCGCAGTGTCTGCCCCATGCGGCTGATCATCGCAAACCAGTCTTCCCAGACTCTCTGGTCCTCGCGGTCCAGCCCCAGCGTGTTGACAAGCAGATGCGCGTAGGCGGTATTGAAAACAAAGTCATCCACATCAAAATACACCCGCTTTCGACGAATGCGAAACTTTGTGATCAACTGGTTGATCTTGTGGTTGTAGCCCGAGCGGCATATCACCAGGACGTCGGCGGCAGCGGTAATTTCTTCAATGCGGTGCAGGTCCTCCTGAAAGAAGAAACTGGCACAGCAGCCATCCTGCGGTTCGCTGTTCAGAACCTGCACCATGTTGTAGGCGCGGTAGCGGAAAGTGCTGTTGTTCGCGCTCTCGTAGTAATAGGCGATCCGGTGCCGGCCCTGCATCAGCATCTGCAACCGTTGCGTCAAGGGAATATTCCACGGATCCGAATACGGTCGGTGGGGGTGATCTGCCAAAAACATCAAATATCCTTGGACAAACGCTCGATGATTTCAGCAAATGACTGATTCCAGTCGGTACCAAGACCGTTGCCTTGGAAATTGTTTTCCCGCGCAATCTGGTCCTTGGCCAAGGCAACGCCCTGCCGCACGGCGCCCAGAAGTGCCTCCCGATTGGCTTCAACGCACAGCAGATTCGCAGAGTATTGGGTGAGATCCTGCTTGTCGCCAAACTGATTCGTCACGACGACGGCGCCACTTGCTACCAGATCCAGCGGGGGGTAACTGGGGTGGGGGGTGTACATGAGACTCAGGCCAAGGTCAATGGTGCCCGCCAGATCTGCGTATTCAGACCAGCTCATGTTTTCATACTTGGTGGGTACGTGGCCTCCCTCGAAGACAATGTCAGGGATATCTTTGCCAACCAAAATGATTTCCCATTCATCCGGATCCAGCAACTGCTGCGCAACTGCGGCATCTATCACCTCGATGCCCAAATAGAAAAGATTGCGCAGATTGTTCGGCCGAGCGTAGAAGAAGAACTTGTATTTGTCCTTGCTCTCGACGGGGCGAGGATGAAACACCTGCGCTGGAAATGAAGGCTCGAACCATGAGCCGTGGTCCCGGATGTTGCTGAAGCCTTCCGACACAAAATGATCGAAGAGCAATTGCGTGTTGATCACGAAGCGGATATCGCGGTTATGCAGGAGCTTCTCGCATCTGAGCCGGTCGTCCCCGAACGGGTAGAACATTCGCTCGTCTTCCTGCAAGAGATAGATGATGGAACTCGCCGGCACGCTGGCCAGCGTCGCGCTGGTGGTCCACCAGGAGGTTGTAACGAAAATCTCGGTCTCTAGAAAATCAATGCTTTGCTTGTGATCATAGGGCGGCAAGAAACTGAACTGTATTTCACCCTGTAAAGCCATGCCGTAGACGGAAAGGATGTGGTCCACATTTGCAGCTTGCGGTCGCTCCGTGCGCGTGATGATGCGCAGGTCGGCTCCCAGCCTGTTGGCAAGCAAGGTGGTAAAAATGAGAGCCGTTCCGACACCGCCAAACAGACTCCCGCTGCCAATGCTGTCCGTGACGATGTTGATCCGTTTGTGGGGTGAAGGGGGTGCCAGGTAGGTTGGCAAGGGCGTCAGCGCTTCGAACCTGGTGCGGATTACCTGCCCTGCGCTCCTGGCGCTTGGCCCGGGCTGAGCGAGCGAGGCCGCTGCCTGCGCCAGCACTGAAGGTTTTCCCTGCGCTTGCACCTGTTGCGCCCTCAAAGCAAATTCGGCCCGGATTCGCCGGATGAGTTCTTTCGTCCCGTATTTTTGCCAGAACGAAAAGGCCTTGCGATACAGATCACTCAATGATGAGTCCCCATTTTGAATGTTTCATTACTTTGACAAGCGACGCAAAGTGCGAATTATCCGGCCTACGGGGCTGGCGCGGGTCAATTCTGCCAACCAGCGTAAGGGCCTGGTGATGCGCCAGCTCCGACTACTGAGCAAGGCAGCGTGGTCGTGCTTCTGGCGCGCCAGAGCCGTGCTCGTTGTTTCGATTTCCTGCGTCTGCAACTCGATTTTCAACTGCTGTTGCGCGATGACCTCTTTGTATTGCGCCTGCATTTTGGCGGCGGCCCGCAGTCGCTCATCAGCGTCTGTGAGTTTATGAAGGGTGTCGGTCAACTGCTGGCCAGTGTTTGCCAGCTCATGTTGCGTATCCAGCAGACTCTTTCGCGCTTCTTTCAGCTGCAGATCCGAGGCTGCCAGCTGCTCCCGGCTTATTGCCAGTTCTTGCATCGCGTCCGCTAATTGCAGTTGCAATTCCGGGTGCGACCAAACCCGCTGCATCATCTGCCCGATTTGCTGGGGCGTCCACTCCGAGGCCCATTTGCGGTAAATGGCGGCCGCTGCTGCGCCCTCGGGGCCGGCGTCGGTGTGCACGCCTGAACTCTCATGAATGCGGTAGGTGCCACTCACGCCAGGAAGGTGCACCATCGGTGCAAGCTTGGCCAACTGCAGCCAGAAATCCCAATCTTCATACAAGTCCAGCGCCTCGTCGAATCGGCACCCCATCTGCAGAACCTTGGCGCGGAACAGCACCGCATGAATCGGCGTCAGGTTGCCGGCCATTTGACGGACTGCATCGAAAGGCAGGTCAAAAGCCTGTCCTTTTGGATGGCCGCCTGCATCGACGACACTGATGCCGGTGTAGACCGCCACTGCATGGGGCTGGCGGGCAAGCGCCTGCGCCAACCGCGCAATATGTCCAGGCATCAGCCAGTCATCATCATCGAGGAATAGCAACAGTTCGCCTCGCGCCTGCGCCATTCCCGTGTTGGCCGCTTGACTACGCTGCAGCGGTGTGGCGGTCTGCATTAGCCTGACATTGAACGGGCCACACTTCCTTGGAATCGGGCGGTGCCCAGGGCGCGCGGCCACCACCACCACTTCGATATGGGGGTAGGTCTGTAGCGCCACCGAGTCAAGTGCCTCGGCTAAAAAATCGCGGTCCATGCTGCGGATCAGGATCGACACCAAAGGCATGCTCTGCGGCAACACACTCGGGTCAGCGCAGACCCCCGGTGACGCCCAAGTCAACAGCCTGTTCGACGCCATCTGGTCAAGGTCGCTGGCCGAAAGCAGCCAATAGGCCTCGGCCGCCAGCACTTCGCTGGTCAGGGTGTAGCAGCGGTAGCGGTTCAGGGCCGCAATCTGGCTCACATAATCCTGCTGGCTCAACTGCGACTCAAAACACCGCATCGCGGAATCCTTGAGTTCAAGAAAAGCCGTGATATCAAGCAGCACATTCGGGCGCAGTGGCGCACCGACTTCATAAAACGCCAGACGCACGGGTTGCGTGACGCGCCGAGCCGCTTCCATGGCCAGCATGCTCGCGTGTCGATGGTCTGGGTGAACCTCCAGCGGCGATGGGGCATAGATCAGGTCAACGCCCGCATTCACGATCTTGTCAACAAGGCGCAGCAGCAAAGCCTCTGAGTAACATAAACCACGGTCCGGCAGCCGCCAAAACTCAGGCTCACCGTAGCCCAACACGCCAGCAGCAGCCAGGCTCTCGCTGGCGCGCCTGGTAGCGTCGCCAAATACGGCGCCGTCAGTCAGAATCACGACATGCACCGGCACCCCCGCTCGCACGTGAGCAGCAATGGCGCCGCCGCACCCAAACACCTCGTCGTCTGGATGGGGCGCCAGCACCAACACGGCTTGCGCTGGCAAACCATGACTGGCACTGTAGGGGATGAGATCAGATTCCAATGACTGGCCCATAGAGCAGGGTCGACAATCCTGTTGGAGCAGGACTCGGCGCGCTAATGATAACGACTGAGCATGGTCATGGTCAGCGCGCTGAGTGAACACAGCGCAAAGCTGGCTACAACCAGTCCGGAAAGTATGCGGCGCAAGGCAGACTGCTGCGTCGCAAAGCCACTCGCGGCATAGCCCAGCAGGATCATCGGCACCACAAAATAACGTCCCTGCACCCCTTGTATCACCACCGCCGGGTGCGGAGTCCACGTCACCAGCATGGCCAGAAAGATCAGAGCGACGCTGGCCAGCGACACCGCCACCAGCAGCAAGCGCGCCTGCCAGTCCTGCCTCAGCGTGGACACCGACACCGAGATCAGTGCGCACAAGCCCAGCCCCGTCCAGAGGATTGGGTAGAAATTCGCCGGCAGGGGAGTGTCCAACCAACCCAGCAAGCCGATAAAAGACAGTTGAAAAAAATTTAACTGGTCAACCACCGTGGCCAAAACTACTTGGAGAAACGAATACGGGTCAGCGCCATAGTACAGCAGCAACTCCGTGGTGGTGCGGTGCCGAACAATTCGCTGATCATTGGTTGACAATAAGGCCAACAGGGTCCATGCAACTGCGCCGCCGGCGACCCAACATCCCAAATGAAGATCTCGTCTGGATCCGCGCAGCCATGCCAGGTAAAAGGGCAAAGCCACCAGTGGCAGTAAATGCGTCTTGCTGGTGGCCAGCAAGAAGATGCACAAGGCCAGACAGCAGGAGGAGGAGGCGGAAAACTTGCGGCCGCGGTCCGCTGCGTTCACGAATAGACTCATCGTCAGCACCGAAAGCGAGGTCGTCAAACCGTCCAAGGTTGGCAGTAGCAGCTGGAACACGCTCATGGGCAGCAGCAGGATGGCCGCGACCCACGGGTTGGGCGGCATCCAATTGAAAGCCAGCCAGAGCAAGGCAAAGCAGGCCAATAGGGTCACTCCACGTGACAAATAATACGAACGCTCAATGCTCAGATCAAGCCCTCGTCCTATGGCGAGCCCCAAGGCTTGAGGGGCGTAAATTGCAGGCAAATAATAGCCCGTACCCTGCATGGCGCAGAAGCCGTCCACACCTGACCACTTCATCTGCGCCCGCTTGTTTTCTTCTTCTGCGGACAGTCTCCTGTCCCTGTTGCGGATCAGGGGGACATGGATATCGACAAAATCCAGGAGTCCTTGATCTACCATGCCGCCCACCCGACCACCACTGAATAGATCAGTGGCCCCTTTACTTTCGCCATACTCGCCCGATCCCGCAGAGGGTAGTGGCTGAAGCATCAAAACGCCGCGCGAAATCAGATAGGCGCGTGGGATATGAGTATTCTCATCCGGCGACGACATGGGCGGAATTAGCGCAGACAGACTCGCAGCCATCATCAGTGCCAACGCCCACAGCAGCTTGCCGTGATTCGTCATTCCCATCCCACTGAAATCCACACTCCAATCACAATCACCAGTGCCCCAGCCAGGCTTTGCCAGCGCAACGACTCATGCAGAACAAAGTGCCCCAGCACAGGCACAAACACGAAGCTCAGTGCCACAAAAGGGTAAGCCAGATGCAGTGGAACTTGACGCAGCAGGGCCACCCAAAGCGCAGTCGCAGATGCGTAGACCACCATCGCCGTCCACAAGTAGCCGTTGAATGCCAGTTGCACTGCCCAGGATCCGCCACCGGGCAGGTTGAGTGCGGCCAGTTTGAACAAAATTTGCCCCGTTGCCATGGCAATCACCGTCATGGCGATGAGGAACATTTGAAAAAGTGACAAGGGCAGCTCGCTTCCGATAAGTGTGAATAGGCCCTAGTCTGCCAAGTCAACATGAATGGGACGGCGCGGTACCTGAGCCACATCGAAAGCCAAAAATGCCAACAGCAGTTGCAGTCCCAGCATGGTGGGTAAGGCTGCCAACATGATGGTGCCAAGAGGTGTAGGCAGATCCGTTGCAATGCCGCGGATCCAGTGATACGCGCCAAAGACAACGCCGAAGCTCAGTGCGCACAATCCAAGGACCAATTCCAATGATGCAGCGGTCATGTCACGCACAAAGTAATTGTAAAAAATTCGCTTGCCGAAATTTCGCAGATGGTTGCCGAAAAACTCCCCCAGCACGCGACTCACGCGCAGATTGCTCTGCTCTGAACCGTAGGAGGCATCCATTGCAATATCCACCACCACGGCCCGGATGGTATTAAGCCGAAACAGCATGTCGGTCTCAAAGAAATAGCGCTGACTCACCTTGTCAAAAGCGATACGCCGCGCCGCCTTGGCGTGGATCGCCGTAAAGCCGTTGGTGCAATCGAACAAGTTCCAGTAGCCGGTCGAAAGCTTTGCCATGAAAGACAGCACCGCATTGCCCAGCAGCCTGACGCCGGGCATCTGGCCGATATGTGTCAGGTCATAAAAGCGATTGCCCTTGGTGTAGTCGGCCTGACCCTTGAGAATGGGCGCAATAAAGCGCGGAATCAGCGTCGGATCCATTTGCCCGTCGCCATCCACCTTGACGATGACTTGCGCGCCTTCATGCAGTGCCGCCTTGTAGCCGGTCATCACGGCAGCGCCAACGCCCTGGTTGACCGTATGGCGCAATACCACCACCCGCGGGTCCTTGCACTGCGCCTGCACCAGCGCGCCGGAGCCTTCGGGACAGGCGTCGTCAATCACAAAGATGCGGCTGACCTCGGGGCCGATCCGAGATAGAACATCCAGGATGTGGTTTTGTACCCGGTAGCAGGGAATGACAACGGCAACCGGATCGGGCATGGCGGGCAAGATTTGAATTAGCTTGGGTGGTTTCGATTGTACGGAACCGGATGCAAGAGCCTGGCATGGCTGCAGGCCAGGCAGTAGAGTAGGACCAGGTACGAGGGAAAGAAGAACCGCTCCTGCACACCCGACTCATAAATGGGTAAGAGAAACACCCTAAAGAAAATGATGGCAAATGCCAGCACTCCTAGTTTCTTGAGAAACCGATCGCCCCGCACCAGGGTGTAGGCCAGTGCCGCCAAGAACGCATAAATCAGCGGCCGACTGAAGACTGTTTGCAGATCCAGCCGCACCGCGTTCAGATACACGCTGAAGAGGTCCGCACGCGCGGTCATGGGGGGATAGGGAAACGGGCCGGCTACCGCTTGCTGAACCAGCGCCACCAGCGGGTAGCTGTTGTGACTGATGGTGTTGTAGAAATACAAGACTGGCACCAGCAGGGCGGTCGCAATGCAGATAGCCTTGTCGCGTTGCCGACTGCGCTGCATGAAGCACAGCGCCAGCAAGCCGACCTCGAACACGATGTAGTCCGGCCGGGCCCACACGCTCAGCGCAAAACAGATTGGCACCCAATGCAGCAATGGCTTACGAAACAGAAAATAGAAACCGGCCAAAAAAGAACAGCATGGCCAAAGGGTCCGGCGTAGCAGCCCGGGCATACCAGTAAATGCGAGCCCAGGGGTTGAACAGCAGAAACAGCAGCATCACACACCACAAGATCGCAGGAAAGCCCCGGGGCCTGATCTGCCAGAGTGCCAAGCCAATACCCATGAAGCAGACCGAGCAAATCAGGATCGCCGCCCTTGAGTAGCTCCCCAGCATCTTGCCGACCAAGCCAATCAGTGAAATGTACAGCGGCTTCACCCGGTAAAAAGGTAACTGGGCGGCGTAGGCCCCATCATCCACCGCGACCGCCTGCGTGTAGCTGTTGCCGGCGTTCATCGCCGACACGGCCTCTTTTCCATACGCTTGTTCCAGGTCATCCAGGGCGGCCTGTCGCAGGCTGACCCGGCTGCCTTCGTTGGCCTCGATGGCCAGCCCTGTATAGGGAAAGATGTCCCAGTTCAGGATGGGATGGTGATAGCCATAGATAGAGTTGACCAAGACGATCAACATCCAGCCTGCCAGAATCAGCCTGCCGAGCTTGAACTTGTCCAGGCGCTGCATTCAGCAGACTCCTGGCCCGCACCGTGAACCAATACGCCACCAGACCCAGTCTGCACTGGCCAACATCCTGGTCAGTTGTCCGCTGCGCCCCAGTGCTTCTGACTGACTTGTTGGCGCCAGCACATGCGTCGCGCCGGTGGCGACAAAATCAAACACAGCAGGATCTATCGTTGCGAGCACCTGATCTGCTGACGGCGTTTTCAGATCCAGGCCACCTTGGGTCTCGACCACCCCCGTCGTAAAGCTCAGATGCTGATACCGGTTGTAGATGTCGCGCTGAAGGCCAGCCGGGTCCAACTGCTTCCACAAGCTAGCCTGCGGGTAGTAGTGAATTCCATTGACCACGGGAACACCGGCAGACATCAATGCCATGGCCTGAAAATGATCCCCGATTACAAGAACGCGCTTAGAGCGTTCCGCCCAGGTTATTGCGCTCAGTGCCTGCGGGTTCGTTAGCTCGACTTGTGAAGGCGCAATCGACCAGGGGTTGAACGGCCCCACGGTTAGCAGCGCCAAGAACAGACTGGACGCGAAGAACAGTTGAATCCTGCCGTTGATGAGCCAGACCCCGGCCAGAAAGGTCAATCCAAACGTTGCCCACCTGGCCCATGAGCGCCAGCCGCCCTGCACACTTTCGGGAAAGACGGATACAGCAATCACCACGATACACGCCCATAGCAAGGATACGGCAGTTCCCAACCACACTGCGCGCCGCAATGCCATAGAAGAGATTTTGACGGGCAGCATCAAGAGCCGCCCGCACAGTAGCGTGTAAGCCAGCCCGAGGCACAATTCCACCCGAATACTGGGCACGCGGCCCCACAGGCTAAGGTTGGCAACTGCCAGTGGTATGCCCTTGAAGATGAATAGCAAGCCCCAGGCGATGAACAGCAGCAGCACCTGGACGATGCGGTCTCGCCATGCTGCTTGGCCCCGAAACCCGAGGGCTGCCAGCAAGGGCAGGAATAGGTAGTGAAATGAGGCTGCCTCGCTCTGGTTCATGGGTCCACCGCCGAAATCCACAGCAAACATGGAAGTCAAATTGGTAAAGCCGCGCAAAAGGACAGCCAGCGAGAACCCGCCCCCGGTTTCAGAGACGCGTCGTCCCGGGTACAAGGTGTCGAGCATCGCCATCACGGCGTCTCGTGCATCGAGCCACCATTGCCACAGGATCAGCAAAGTCACACTGGCAGCAATCAGCAGCGATGCAATCAGCACCAGGTCGATGCTCAGCGTGCGCCGTCTATCCCACAGATGAGCGCCAACGAGCAGCAGAAAGAGAAATCCAAGAGAAACCTGCCACGGCGGGTACAGCAGCAAGACGAAGCCAGCCAGGCCTACGCCGAGCGCCGCTCCCAAAACAAGGTTCGCCAGGCGCCCCGGCTGCTTCAGGATAAGCAGCAGCATGCATAGCGAAAACGCCGGAAAGAACACCGCGTAGGCGGGCCAGTAAGACCATGCAGCGACATAGGGCGAGCACAGGAACAGGGTCGATGTCAGCAGCCCAAGCATCGGGCGTTGCGGCACCAGCAGGCACAACATCCACCACACGGCCAGCCAGCAGGCAAACACCGGGAACCACCAGTACCAGGCCAGTGCCCGCCTCAGATCAAACAAGTGAAAGCCCCAGGTGGCCGGTTTGGCGATACTCGACAGGTGCGACACCGGCACGCCCGACATGCCGACAATCAGCATGTTTTGACCCTCGGGGCCAATATTGCGGTTCAATATTGGAAGTTGGGGATGATGAGAAACCTGTCCAATGGCCATCGGCGTGATGACGCCCCATTCATCAGACCGGATCGCACGTGGCAATCCGGCCAAGGTCCGCGCATCGCTAGAGACAAGGGCGCCCTCGGTGTATAGCGCTCCGACTGAAGAGCCGGTCATGCCACCTGCCACGAGTCCGGCAAAAAGAACCAGAATAAAAGCCAGGCACAGGCTTGGCAAATTCACCGGGATCCACGACTTCATGAATCAGCCGGTGCCGGCCTCGCACCGTCCACCGCGCGCTCAAAGTAAACCCAGTTCCACTCGCCCCGCCCTTGCATCCCTGCCATGAGCGCCACGTAGGCTGCAGGCTCCAGCAAGGCCCACTCCTGATCGTCAAGGCAGCGCGCCTCGGTCACGGAAGGCCTGAACATGGCGGGCATCATCAACATCGAGGGGCTCAGGGCCAGCACACTTGCGCCGCCAGTTTGCTGGGCAAATTCGCTGGCGCTGTGCACAGGTTGTGCCAACACCTTGAACCACTCTGGCGCCAGCACCGGCCGTGCCAGCGCGGCAACGCGATCCAGCCGACCTGACAGGCGGTAAAACAAGGGGTACTGCTTGCTGAAATACTGCTGCTGGCTTTGCGCCATCAGATCGGCCTTGAAAGCCTTGTGCCGGTACCCATGCACGGCATTCGCGGTGGGCACAATCGCCAGCTTGAAGCCGACCCGGCGCAGCCGCAAAGACAAGTCGGAATCTTCATAAAACATGAAGTAGTCCGGGTCAAAGAGGCCGCTGGCTTGCAGCACCGCTGAGCGCCGCAGCATTAGAACCGACCCGGCAAGGAAACTCACCTCGAACACCTTTGATCCGGCCATCTGCCGCATGGCACGCTTCACACCACGCTGCGCCGCCCATTGCGTCGCTCGGCGCGAGTGCGGCGCCAACGCCAGCGCCATGCTGCGCCACGGCGTTTGGGCAAAGGCAGCCGGCAACACGAAAGAGCGTTGCTCATTCCAGAAGATTTTTGGCGACACGGCGCCCAGCCGGGGTTGCTCGGCCAGCGTGCGCGCCAGCACCAGAACGTTGTCAACCGAGATGCGCGCGTCCGGATTCAACAGCAAGAAGAAGTCCGCCTTCGACTGCTCAAACGCCAGATTGCAGGCGCATCCAAACCCGAGGTTGACACCCGGCGTCAACAGCGTCACCCAGGGCATGTCAGCGCTGGCTTGCTGCAACGAAGCCGTGTCCGCAGCCATCCCCGGTTCCTGCGCGCTGTTGTCCACCAGCCAGACTCGACCGCGCTCCCATGGTCCCAGTGCCTCCAGGCAGCTTCGCACGTCCGCAGTGCTGCGGTAATTGACGATCGCAAGGTCAACGTCAGCGCGCGCGGGCGAGGGCATGCAGCGACTCCGTGGCAAGGTTATCCCGGTCGCACACCACTGCCGTCGCCTCGGCGGCCTGCATGAACCGCGTGAACTCCGGATCCAGGGCTGGGCCGTGGCGACGCAGCTGCACCAGCTCAAAGCCCGCGTCCTGCAGCATCTGCTCTAGGCTGCGTGCGGTGAAGAAGCGCACATGCGTGTTGCACAAGATGCCGACCGGCTGGTAGTCAAAGCG
>Ga0315271_10001663_pt1 | contig 13551 bp, 13 predicted proteins | sample C3_top_MG_FD_204664 | JGI IMG/M metagenome (GOLD analysis project Ga0315271, IMG submission 204664) | Sediment microbial communities from Yellowstone Lake, YNP, Wyoming, USA - C3_top | ecosystem: Environmental > Aquatic > Freshwater > Lake > Sediment | place: USA: Wyoming | collected 2017-08-01 | reverse complement strand
GGTCCAGGAAGCCGGTGCCTTCAGCGTGGTCCTTGAACTCGTTCCGGCACAATTGGCGGCGGCGATCACGGAACGCCTGCGTATCCCGACGATCGGGATCGGCGCCGGCGCCGGCTGCAGTGGCCAGGTCCAGGTCATCACGGACCTGATCGGGCTGGGGGACTTCATCCCTCGCCATGCCCGTCCGTATGCGCACGTACGCGAGGCGATCGGCGACGCGGCCACGGCGTACGCCGCGGACGTTGCGGCCGGCACCTTCCCGGGCGACGCGGAATCGAGCCAGATGGATGAGGCGGTCCTGGACGACATCCTCGGTCGCGGGATCCCGGACCGGGCGACCGGCACGATCCCGATCGGCGGGATCCCGCTCGACCGCGACCTCTGATCCCCGACCGCCGACCCATCCTTTGACCCGCATCCTCCGGACCCGCGCACAGCTTCGCGACGCCCTGGCGGGCGCCCCTCGTCCGGTCGGCCTGGTGCCCACGATGGGCTGGCTGCACGACGGCCACCGCGCGTTGATCCGGGGGGCCCGCGCCGCCGATGCGACTACGGTCGTGACCATCTTCGTCAATCCGCGCCAGTTCAACGTCGATGCGGACTTCTCCCGCTATCCGCGAAATGAGGGCCGGGACCTTGCGATGTGCGAGGCGGAGGCCGTGGACCTGGTCTTTGCTCCGACGGTGGACGAGATCTACCTGCCCGGCTTCGCCACGACGGTCTCGATCGGGGCCATCGCCGAACCGCTGGAAGGCGCGGCGCGACCCGGCCATTTCGACGGGGTCGCCACCGTCGTCGCCATCCTGTTCGGCCTGGTCGGCGCGGAGCACGCGTACTTCGGCCAGAAGGATGCCCAGCAGGTCATGGTCATCCGCCAGATGGCGCGCGATCTGGCTATACCGACGCAGGTGATCGCCTGTCCGACCGTCCGCGAGGCGGATGGTCTGGCGATGTCGTCGCGGAACGTGCACCTGAGCCCAGGGGAGCGTGCCGCCGCGCCGATCCTCCGACGCGCCCTGCTGCTCGCACGGTCCCGCTGGGAGTCGGGTGAGCAAGACGCCGATGTGTTGCGCGCCATCGTCGGCGAGGAGATCGCGCGCGAACCGCTGGCCCAGGTGGACTACGTCTCGTGCGCTGACGGGGTCACGCTGGCCGAGCTGCAGCGGGTCACCGGCCCAGCCCTGCTTTCCCTGGCGGTCCGCCTTGGCTCCACGCGCCTGATCGACAACGAACCGCTGGTCCCGGCCGGCATGGATCACTGAGCGGATGCTGTCCGCCGGCTTCCGGATCCTGCTCGCTTATCTCGTCTTCTATGCATCCCTGGGTGCCGTCTTTCCGTACCTGCCCGTCTTCTACAAGGACCTCGGGCTCGCCCTCGATGAGATCGGGCTGCTGCTCGCCGTCCAGGCGGCGATCCAGCTGGTGTTCGGGCCGGTCTGGGGCGGGATCTCTGACCAGTTCCCGCGCTCCCGGGCGGCCCTGCCACTCTCGGCGGCGATCGCGACGGTCGGGGGGATCGCCCTCTATCTGTCGCTTGGGTTCATGGCCGTCCTGGTCGCGTCCCTGGTCCTGTACGCGGGACTGGCCGGGATCACCCCTCTGCTCGATGCCCGGACGATGGAGACCCTGGGGCCCGGCGCGCGCCACCGGTTCGGCCAGGTCCGCGCCTTCGGATCACTGGCGTTCGTCGTCGGGACCCTGATCGTCGGGCTCATGCTCGATGCGTACGGGGCACGCTCGCTGTTCTGGTTCTACCTCCCGATGCTCGCCCTGACGATCATCGTGACCGCGACCATCCCACGACGCGGTTTCACCCGGTCCGTCAGCCTGCGCCGAGGCGCCGGAGAGATTCTCAGCATCCCGGGCGTCCCGCTGCTCCTTGTCGGCTTCGTCGTCCTGTGGACAGCCCTCGCGGGGGCGAATGCCTTCTACTCGATCCAGATCATCGGCCTGGGTGGGGCGGCCTCTCTGGTCGGAGTGGCGTGGGCCATCGGGGCGATGGTTGAAGTCCCGATCATGTACAGCTTCCCGCGTCTGGCCGGGCGGTTCGGGGCAGAGCGACTCCTCGTCGTCGGCGGGCTGTCGTTCGCCCTCCGGGCCGGACTCGCCTCGTTCGCCACCGATCCCCTCATGCTGGTCGCCATCGCACCCCTGGAGGGGATCGGATTCGCCGGGACCTTCGTGGGTGGCGTGACCGTGCTGGGAGCGCGTGCGCCGGCAGGGACGGGCGGCACGGCCCAGGGCCTGCTGAGCGGGAGTGCCGGGCTGGCGACCATCCTCGGTTCGACAGCCGCCGGCGCCATCGCGGTGGCGATCGGGATCCCGGGCCTGTTCGCGATCTGCGCGATCGTCTCGCTGCTGGGTGCCGCGATCGTCGCGCTGGCCATCGTCCGGCCCGTCCGGCGCGACCGGCCCGTCCAGCGCTCGGTCACGCCGGCGGACTGACCTCCGAGGCCACCGCCAGGATGCGATCGATGAACAGGCTGTCCCAGACGAGTGCCTTGATCTCCGCGATCTTGCCCGCGTCCGCCGGGTGGGTCTTGACCAGCAGGTCGTGGACTTCCGAAGCGACGACGTAGGTGTCCTCCGGGACCAGTGTGGCGAACAGGTTCGCGCGTCGGATGGAGTCGATGGTGGCGACACTCGGTCGATAGCCTCCGGTCAGCACCAGGCCTACGACGTCGTTCCCCTCGTCCGTGGTGTCGCGCTGTGCCCGGACGATGGCCTGAATGACATCGGCTCGATCGCCCGGCACGATGACGAGGCAGCGCGGACCGATCCGCTGGAGCATGTGCTCCGGCTCCATGGCGCCCACCGCCACGCCGCCGATGACCTGGTCAAGATCCGGGCCGGGATGGAGTGTTTCGCCGTGGACGCCCTCCTGGACCATCGCCAGCGTGGGATTGGAGAGGATGGGGCGATACGGCAGGACGCCGAGCAACGGGATCCCGTGGCGAGCCAGGCCGTGCTCCAGGGTCCGCGCCAGACCCGGCTTGGCGCCCAGGTCCACCTTGTTGACGATGGCCCCTGCGACGTGGACCCCGTGCCGCTCGAAGAGCGCCGCGTTGAGCACGATCTCATCGATCGGCCGGCCGACTCCGCCTTCCGACACGATGACGGCGGGCGCGCCCAGCATCGCCGCGACCGAGGCATTGGAGAGTCCCACGACGGCTCCGACACCGGCATGGCCTGTCCCCTCGATGAGCAGGATGTCGCGATCGGCGGCGAACGAGGCATGCGCATCGAGGATCCGCCTTGGCAGATCCTCCACGACCCGGCCCTCGATGTAGGACTGGGTGAAACCGCGTGGGATGTGGACCGGGCTCATCCGGGCGATCGGCTCGGCGAGGTCGAAGACGCTCTTCATGAGCACGGCATCCTCGTCGGCCGGGACGCCATCCTCGATGATCGTGCGCTGGCCGACGGGCTTCATGAATCCGGTCGAGAGGCCACGCCGGCTGAAGCCGTCCATGACCCCCAGGCTGATCGTGGTCTTGCCGCGGTTCTGGCCGGTGGCCGCCAGGTAGAGGTGGCGCACGATCGGGCGGCTTCAGCCGCGAGTGGCGGTCTTGCGCTCGATCTGGGCGACTGCGTCGCGCAGGCGGGCCAGGGTGTCCTCATCCACGGCGTCCGGCTCCAGGTACGGCCCAAGCCGCTCCATGACGTCCACGATCAGGCCCAGGAACACGCTGGCATCCGCGATGAAGAACTGCGGTTCGTTGTTGTAGCGAACCAGCGTCAGACGACCCTGCAGCACCCGCCGATCGTCCACGTGTGCGACCTGTGTCGCGAAATTGTGGCCCTGGATCCCGTCCGGGTTATTGAGGAAGTTCAGGGCGTTGTCGATCGCGAGCCCGAATCTCGCCCGCCAGGCGATCAGCCGCTCGTGGACCTCGGACGGGATGCGCACCTCGGCAACCTCGTCGAAGACCTCCGGCGCCACCGTCAGCAGCCCGACAAGGGTCGTGCCGGCGCGCGGCCCAAGCATCACCTGGAGGCTGCGCTCGAGCGTGAACACCTCGGAATCGAAGCGCGGACTCGTGATGACATCCGTCAGCAGGTCCTCGACGTTGTCGAGGATGCCCGGCTCCGCGACGGCGTTCGCCAGGTGGAGGATCTCCTCCTTGAACAGGAACTTCTCTTCATGGTCCAGCATGTCCGGGATGGTAGCACCGGCCGTGGGCCGGGCTGAGGCCGGGTATGTCGGCGACGGGCCGAGGCGACGGGCGCGCCTACCAGATGCATCTTCCCGACGAGTTCCTCGTGGACCGTTGACCAACCTGCAGTTCCTGCAGGAGTCGCCATGCGACCACGCTCGTTCATCGCAGGTTCGCACCTGACAGATGCGGGCGGGCACGGGTGGGCGGACGTTCGAAGCCCCGACCGGATGAGCCGGTCGGGGCTTCGTGCTGCTAGTCGCTGGCCAAGCTGCCCAGCGCCTGGGGATGACTTACGGGTACAGGCCGCGCAACGTCATGGCATCGGCGACGCGTTTCACGGCAAGCAGGTATGCGGCGGTCCGCATATTGCACTCCTCTGTGCCGGCGACCGCCAGGGTCTCGCCAAAGGCCTTGACCATGATCTCCTTGAGCTTGGCGTTGACGACGCTCTCGCTCCAGTGGTCGCGGTTGAGGTCCTGGACCCACTCGAAGTAGCTGACCGTGACGCCACCGGCGTTGCACAGGATGTCCGGGATCATGAACGTCCCGTTCTTGTACAGGATCTCGTCCGCCTCCGGCGTCGTCGGCCCGTTGGCCGCCTCGGCGACCAGGCGAGCCTTGACGTTGCCCGCGTTGCGCGCGGTGATCTGGTTCTCGAGGGCGGCCGGGATGAGGATGTCGCAGTCGACTTCGAGGACTTCGGCGTTGCTGACATCAGTGGAGCCGGGGAAGCCCTGCACGGTCCCGTGCTCCTTCTTCCAGGCGATGACCCGGTTGACGTCAAGGCCACCCGGCGCAGAGATGCCGCCGGTCGAGTCCGAGACGGCGACGACCGTGGCCCCTTCGTCGGCGATCAGCTGCGCGGCGATGGAGCCGGCGTTCCCGAAGCCCTGGACCGCGACACGTGAGGTGGTCAGGTCCATGCCGAGATGCCGTGCGGCCTCGACGATGCAGAACACCGTCCCGCGCGCGGTCGCCTCATTGCGACCCTCGGAGCCACCCAGGCTGATCGGCTTGCCGGTGACGACGCCCGGGACCGTGTAGCCGGCATGCATGGAGAACGTGTCCATCATCCAGGCCATGATCTGGGAGTTGGTGTTGACGTCCGGGGCCGGGATGTCCTTCTCCGGTCCAACGAGGATCTCGATCTCCGTGAAGTACCGGCGGGTCAGACCCTCCAGCTCCTTCTGGCTCAGGCCCTTCGGGTCGACGATGACGCCGCCCTTGCCGCCGCCATACGGGATGCCGACGACCGCGCACTTCCAGGTCATCCACATCGCGAGGGCCTTGACCTCGTCCAGCGAGACGTCCTGGTGGTAGCGGATGCCGCCCTTGGCCGGCCCGCGGCCAAGGTTGTGCTGGACTCGGTAGCCGGTGAAGACCTTGACCGAACCGTCGTCCATGTGGACGGGGAAGTGGACGGTGAATTCGCGGCGCGGCTCGCGCAGCACGGCGCGCACGCCCTGATCGAGACCGAGGCGGTCGGCCGCGAGGTCGAACTGACTCTGGGCGACTTCCCAGGCGTTGATGCTCGCAGCCACGTTCTGTGTGGTCATGGAGTGGAGATCCTCCGGGGTGGGCGGCCCTGACGAGTCGCCTCATCGGTGTGGGCCGTCTCCCGGACGACCCCACGGGGCGCGCCGCCTGGTCGGATGAGACCGTTGCGGACCGACGACGCGCGACTCATTTGCTGCCCGGAGTATACGACCAGTCGGGTATCAAGCGCCCGGGCGTGTCATTGTCGCGCAACGTTGTCGCAACCAAGCTGCAACCATTGCGGGGCGACGCCGTGACTACGGTCGATACAGGATGACGGCACCGACGCACCCGGGGCCCACGTGTGGGCCAACGGACGGTCCGACCAACTCGATCGTGACCGCGGCGGGATCGAGGTCAGGGAAACTGACGAGGACCCGGTCGCGGAAGGCCTCTACGTCCGGGGTGATCGAGTGGAGGATGGACAATCGCTCGATCGGGCGGTCGCCGATCAGCTCCAGCAGCCGGGCCCGTGCCTTGGACCGGGTCCTCGGTCGGTCGGTCGAGCCAACGACGCCGTCCTTCACGACGACGATCGGCTTGACCGACAGGAGGGTTCCGATGGCCGCCTGCGCACCACTGATCCGGCCACCCTTCTTCATGTACTCCAGGGTCTCCAGTGCGACGTAGATGACGATGTCATTCGCGCGTGACTCGAGGATCTCGGCGATGTCGGCAGCGGGCCGGCCCTCGGCCGCCAACTCCACTCCGAGGCGCACCAGGAGTCCCTCCGCCATCGAGACGGCACGCGAGTCCACCACGTGGATCTCCCGATCCGGCAGCATGGCGCGGGCGATCTGCGCGCTCTTCATCGTGCCCGACAGCTCCGCCGCGACATGGATGGATACGATCGCCTCGGCGCCGGCGCCGAACGCGGCCTCGTAGGCCTCCTTGAACTCCCCTGGCGACGCCGCCGCCGTCTTGGGGAACGGCGCCCCGGGCGCCACCATCCGCTCCCAGAAGGCCGCAGTAGATAGTTCCGTGCCGGCCCTGAAGGTTACGTCCCCGAAGGTCACGAGCAGGGGGATGACGCCGATCCCCGCCGCGGCGACCTCGGCATCCTGGAGGTCGCAAGCGGAATCGGTGAAGATCGCAACGCGACGCAAGTGTCACCCCTGCCTGCGGTCAGTAGCCTGACGTTCCGGGCATGATACGAGGCCAGTCCAGCCCCGGAAGCCAGGGCAGCCCCGGTCGCGGTCTGTCGCACGCCCCCTTGGTGCCCCGACGACGGCGTGCCATCGCCGACCCGCTACGCTTGCAGCGATGGACCGATCCCTGTGGGCCGTTCTGGCCGGCACCTTCACCCTCCGCTTCAGTACCGGCCTGACCGGTGCGATGCTGGGGTTCTATCTGGCCAGCCTGCCGGCTCACGGTGGGCCGAACGTGGACGGCGTCATCGTCGGCCTGTTCGCGGCCACGTTCTTCGCTGCCGAACTCATCATGTCGCCGGTCTTCGGCCTCCTGTCGGACCGCTACGGCCACCACCGGGTCATGCTGTTCGGGCCCATCTTCGGCGGCGTCGCCGTCATCCTCACCGGCCTCACGACGAACCTGCTCCTGCTGGGCGGGACACGTTTCCTCGAGGGCCTGTCCACCGCCGCGAGCGTGCCGTCCATCCTGGGCTACATCGCGCTCGCCACTGCCGGCAATGAACTCCTGCGTGGTCAGGCGGCTGCACGGTTCGAAGGGGCGACCCTGGCCGGCCTCGGCGCCGGCTTCATCGTGGCGCCCAAGCTGTTCGAGGCGCTCGGACCCACGGCCTTCTTCCTGAACGCCGTCCTGTACGGCGGCTCATTCCTCATCTACTGGCTGGGCGTCAAGGACCCCGCCGGCGAAGACGAAGCGGTCCAGGCCACACACGTCGGCTATCGGCGCTACGCGACGCTCATCCGATCGTCGCACGTCCTGTTGCTAGCCCCGACCTGGATCGCCATCAACGCCTCGATCGGCCTGTGGCTCAGCCAGTCGCTCTTCCAGTTCGCCAAGGCGAACCCGGATTTCCCCGACCAGACCCTGATGGGCGGGTTCACGGCCGATGAGATCACCCTCGCCGCCATCGCCATCGCCATCGTCTTCGGAGCCGGGTTGCTGTACTGGGGCAACCGCTTCAAGAACCTGCGCCGAACCACGATCATCCTGTACGGGATCGTCGGTGGAGGTGTGCTCGTGGCCGCTGGGTTGCTGGTGAACCATGCGGGTGGACTCCCCCTGGCCATCGCCATCGTCGGGGTCGTGGGGGCAGGAGCCGGCCTGTTCGTGTTGGCCGGCGCGACCCCCGCAGCGCTTGGATTGCTGGCCGACATCTCGGAACGTTTTCCGGCCGATCGCGGCGCGATCATGGGCCTCTACTCGGTGTTTCTCGCGATCGGCCAGATCACCGGCGCGCTCATCGGTGGGATCGCGGCGGACCTGCGCGGCATCGACGGCATGTTGATCGCCACCGCCGGTCTGCTCGTGATCGCGCTCATCCCGCTGTCCAGGCTACGGGATGAGGAGCACCAGCTTGACGGTGGCGGGATCGGTGCCGCGGGCGGCAGCGGCGGGATCGGGAGCGAAAAGGAGGGCGCGGCGTCATGACCCCTGGGCGACCCTGGACGCCGGTCCCACTGGCCCGTGGCTCGCACGGGGCGGTCGTGGCACCGCACCACCTGGCCACGGCGGCCGGCCTGTCCATCCTGCGGGCCGGTGGCAACGCCGTCGATGCGGCCATCGCCACCAACGCGGCACTCGGCGTGGTCATGCCCAGCGGCTGCGGCATCGGGGGCGACGCGTTCTGGCTCATCTGGGACGAGGCGGCACGACACCAGTCCGCCCTCAACGGGTCCGGGCGGGCACCGGCAGCCGCTGACGCCGCGGGACTTCGCGCGCGCGGGCTGACCGACGTCCCGTTCAGGGGCCCGCTGAGCATCTCCGTGCCGGGCGCCGTCCGCTCGTGGGGCGACGCCCACGCCCGGCATGGCCGCCTGGATCGAGCCGCGATCCTGGCACCCGCCATCGGGCTGGCACGGGATGGGTTCCCGGCCTGGGACGGGTTCATCGAGGCGGTCGAGGCGACCGTCCCGCTGGTCCTCGCCGACATCGGCGCCGCGGCCGGCTTCTTCCCGGTGTACCGCCCGAACGGGCGCCCGTGGCGTCCCGGTGAGCGTGTTCGCCTGCCCGCGCTCGCGTCGACACTCGAGATCCTCGCCGCGCAAGGCTTCGATGCGTTCTATGACGGGGACCTGGGTGAGCGGCAGGCGCGCGGACTCGCGGCGGCCGGAAGTCCGATCGCCCTTGGCGACCTGCGGGGCCACACCTCCACCTGGGGCGAACCGATCGCCACCGACTACCGCGGCGTCCGCGTGACCTCGCATCCGCCCAACAGCTCAGGCATGGTGGCCCTCCAGATCCTGGCCGTGCTGGCCCGATTCGAGGCGCCGCCGGCGATGGCTTTCGGGCCGGACGGGGTGACGGACCCGGCCTGGATCCACCTTGGCATCGAAGCCTCCAAGCTCGCCATGGCGGACCGCGACGCCTATCTGACCGACCCCGCTTCGCGCGACGTTCCCCTGGATCGGCTGCTGGGTGCCGAGCACATCGGCGAACTGGCCGCGCGCATCGACCCGCTCCGGGCCGCCCACGCCCCAACGTCCACCAACCCTCGCGGCGGCGGGACGATCTACCTCGCGGCCGTGGACGCGGACGGCAATGCGGTCAGCCTGATCGAGTCGAACTACATGGGCTTCGGGTCCGGCGTCGTGGACCCCGTCACCGGGATCCACTACCAGAACCGCGGCAGCTACTTCAGCCTGGACCCAGGCCACCCGAACGTCCTGGAGCCCGGCAAGCGCACGCTCCACACCCTCCTGCCGGGGATGCTCTTCCGGGCCGGCGAGACGCGGCCGTGGATCGTCGCGGGGTCCATGGGCGGCGACGCCCAGCCGCAGATCCATGCCCAGTTCGTGTCGGCGGTGGTGGACGGTGCCGTGGACGTTCGAACCGCGGTGAGCGCCCCACGCTGGTTCGTGGAACCCGATGGCCACTTCCGGCCGCCGGTGGAAGTCCGCCTCGAACCACGCCACGAAGCCCACATCGCCCCGGCCCTGGAGGCGCTCGGTCACCCCGTCACGCTCGTTGCGCCGTTCGACTCCGGCCTGGGCCACGAGCACGCCATCGAACTGCTGGACGGCGGCCCGGCCGGGCCGGACGGGTCCGTGGCGGCCGCCACGGACCCACGCAGCGCCGGTCTGCCTGCCGTCTGGTAGCTCGCCGGGGTCTTGCCGGGACCGTGAGGGGTCCCCCTCGTATGCGATACTCCGGCGGCATCGTCAGCGTACCCGGGAGGCCCCGATGACCTCGAACGTCAGCCAGAACTACCCGTATTCCAGCGAGACCGAATCGGAGCGTGCCGTGGTCGTCGCCCGGCTCGTGGCCGAGCGGCCCGATCTGGCCGGCAAGCTGGCGGCGGAGACCTCGCCGGTCGATGCCCAGGATCGTTGGTGGACCTGGAAGTGCCCGACCAGGGGTTGCCCCGGCCTCCTCCACGCGGCCGGCTATGCGCTCGAGAAGCACGCCGTCTACGTCGTCTGCGACGGGACCTGCGCCAAGACCTTCCTGCGCTGAGCGAGCCCCCACCACTCGCGGGCGGCGAGCGGCCCACGATCGATCGTCGCCGGCTCGTCTCGGACGGGTTGGGCATCATCGTCACCGGCGTCGGGTTCGGCTTCGTGTATGGACTGTCTGCACGCGGTGCGGGCTTCTCCGTGATCGACGCCATGGCCATGAGCGCGATCGCGTTCGCCGGGTCCGCCCAGTTCGCGGCGGTCGGATATGTTGCGAGTGGCCTTGCCTGGCCCGGGATCATCGTCCTGACGGCCCTGCTCAACGCCCGGCACCTGCTCTACTCGGCCTCGTTGCGACCCTGGCTGCGCGACGTTCCGCTGGCGCACCGATCGGTCATGGCCCACTTCCTGACCGACGAGGCGTTCGCCCTGACGATCGCCCACTTTCGCCGGATCGGACGGGGCGACGAGCGCGGCTACTGGCTGGCGGCCGTCCTGTTCATGTTCATCCCCTGGAACCTGGCGACGCTGGGCGGCGTGGTCCTGGGCGGCCAGATCCCGGATCCCTCGCGCCTCGGCATCGACATCATCTTTCCCGCGGCGATGGTCGGCCTGGCGGCGGGGCTGATCACGGGTCGGCGCGAGCTGACGGCAGCGATCGTCGGGGCCGGGATCGGCGTGACCGTGGCCCTGCTCCTCGGGCCGCCCGTGGGCATCGTGGCGGGCGGTCTGCTCGGGCCGTTGGTCGGGCTGCTGGTGCCCGCGGCCGCCGCCCACGAGACGGCCCCGCTCGGGACCGAGGCCTCGGCGGAACGCTACGCGTTACCCATCGCGCTCGAGCACGATCACGGGCACGAGCACGAACGCCCGGGGGACGAACCGGGATGAGTCCGAACCTCGTCGTCCTGGCCGTCCTGATGTTCGCGGTCACCTATCCGTCGCGCGCGCTCGGCCTGCTGACGCCCGGACTCGATCGACTGCCGAAGGTGGCTCTCGACTACCTCCAACTCGTCGGTCCGGCGATCCTTGCCGCGCTGGCGGCGGTCAGCGTCATGGTCGTCGTCGGCGCGGACGACCAGCCGTCGTTCCATGTCGGGATCGAGTGGCTGGCAGTCCTCGTCTGCCTGGCGATCGTCGGCCGCCGCGGGAACCTGTTCCTGGGACTCCTGGCAGCCGTGGCCATCGTGGCCATCGGTCGCGCCGCGGGTCTGGCGGGATAGTGGCGAACTCACGTCGCACCAGGCCCGGGTTTGTGGCAGATGGTCTCGAGACGGGCATTCGTCAAAGCGTCTCGGGCCGACACTGACAGCGTCGAGCGTGGGTCGAGCAACAAGGGCTCGTGGAATGTGTCAGATGTGCGCCTGGAGACCATCTGACAGCGAAATCGGTGACAAACGCCCGCCTGAGGTTCATTTGCCTGTTTCCGGACAGGCCGGCGGTTCGCGGCGGGGGCGGTTCCGGACAGGCGGGCAGCTTGCGGCAGGGCACCACACCCCTACCCCGGCCGGCGGGCCTCCGCCTCGATCTCGATGAGCAGACTCGGATGGATGAGGGCGCTCACCGCCACCAGGGTGGTCGCCGGCCGGATCGCCCCGAACACCTCGCCGTGGACCGCGACGACCGGGCTGGCCAGGGCGATGTCCGTGATGAACATCCGCGTCCGAACGACGTCGGACAGCCGGAAGCCACCGTCCGCGAGGGCGACTTCGATGATGCCGAGGGTCGCCCGAGCCTGCGCCGCCACGTCACCGGGATGCGTCGACACGCCGTCCGGCCCCAGGTCCGTGGTCCCGGCCACCCAGCACGAATCCCCGACGACGACCGCCCGGCTGTAACCGCCGATGGCTTCGAACGGGCCACCCGACGAGATCAGTCGACGTCCAGGGTTGCGCGCGCCCGGCGCGACCGGCGCCTCGTCGCTCACCCAGGACCCTCTCGCCAGCCGAGGACCTGCGGGTCCCGGGCGACGGCCAGCAGCAAGCCGGCCAGCAGGGTGGTCCGGGGCACGATGGAGTCCACGTCCAGGTATTCCGACGGTGCGTGATCGTTGCCACCGATCGGGCCCAGGCCGTCCAGCGACGGGACGCCCATCCCTGACGTGGTATTCGCATCGGAGGCGCCGCCGGTCGCGACGTCGCGGACGGTGAAGCCCAGACGGCCCGCCACCACCTGGGCATGGTCCACGAGCCGGCCACTGCGAGCCAGCTTCTCCATCGGTCGCCAGCCGACCATCACCTGGACATCGGCGATCGTGTCCGGGACCTCGGCCGCGGCGGCGATCTCACGCATGGCAGACTCGACGAGGTCCAGGCCATCCGACGTGGTGGAACGGACGTCTACGTCCAGGTGACATCGCTCCGCGACCACGTTGGGCCGCGTCCCGCCGGCGATCACACCGACATTCACCGTCACGCCCGGCCAACGACCGTTGAGGGCATGGAGCTCACGCACGATGCGACTCGCCTCCAGGATCGCGCTCCGTCCCTTCTCCGGCTCCACGCCGGCATGCGCCGCGCGTCCCTCGACCGTGATCCGCGTGTCCAGGATGCCCTTGCGTGCCGACACGATGTCGCCGTTGGCGCGCGCGCATTCCAGGACGAAACACGCATCCACGTTCAGCGCCGCGGCGCGGATATGGGCCGTGGAGCTGGGCGAACCGATCTCCTCGTCCGGGTTGGCGATGAAGGTCAGCCGCTCGAACGGCACGCCACCCAACTCGCCGACGAGGGCCTTCAGCGCGTACAGCCCCGCCAGAAGGCCCGACTTCATGTCGGTCACGCCCGGTCCGTAGGCCACGCCATCCTCGATCCGGAACGGGCGCGCCGCGACCGTCCCGGGCTCGAAGACGGTGTCCAGGTGACCGATGAGCAGGACCCGCGGGGCGCCGGCGCGACCGTCGAACGTGGCCACGACCGTATCGCCGCAGCGACCCTCCGGATCCGGTCGGTACTCCACGGACGCCCCCAGACGCTCCAGGAACCGGCCGGTCCAGGCGCCGACCTGGTTGACGCCGTCCGGCGTATAGCTCCCGCAATCGATGTTGACGAGGTGCTCCAGGTCCGCCAGATAGGCCGGCAGGTCCGATGCGATGACGGTCCGCAGGGCATCGAGTTCGGGGTCGCTGGCGATGGTCGTCATACGGGTCTCCCTGGAGGCTGCAACTCGAAGGGCCAGTCTAGCGGGCGCTGGCTTGCTATCCTGCGCGAACGGTGCGACTGATCGAGACGCGTCTGCTTGAGGGCCCGAATGTCTACCGGTTGGAACCGGTGGTCAAACTGGAGGTGGCCGTCGGCCGGCGACGGAGCTGGTACGGC
>Ga0315271_10001662_pt1 | contig 13557 bp, 4 predicted proteins | sample C3_top_MG_FD_204664 | JGI IMG/M metagenome (GOLD analysis project Ga0315271, IMG submission 204664) | Sediment microbial communities from Yellowstone Lake, YNP, Wyoming, USA - C3_top | ecosystem: Environmental > Aquatic > Freshwater > Lake > Sediment | place: USA: Wyoming | collected 2017-08-01 | reverse complement strand
GGATGCTCCTGGAGGGACGCGGTGACAACGCGGGTGCCGCCTCGGCGTACCGGGAGATCCTCTCCCTGGAGCCGGACAATTATCGGGCCCGCGCGGGGCTGGAGCGCCTTGGGTGGGGAGGCCGGACGCCACCTTCTCCGTCGAAGAATTAGTTCTGCTCTGCTTTCGCCTGTATGGCCGCCTCGAGCGCCCGGATTGTCTGCCGTATTCCCTCGGAGTCTTTCGCCCGGCACAGAACGGTGGCGCTGAGCAGGAGGTCCCCGACGCCGATTCCCGCGCGCATCACGTAGGGGTATTCTCCCGGTTTCGGCGCCTTGTCCGTCATGAAGAAGGTGTAACCGGTCCCCTGCTTCCCGCGGATCTCTTCGATCGGCACGTTCCGCTCTACCGCTGAAGGAAGCATCCCCGCCAAATCTGCGCTGATCAGTCGCTTGACCGCCTGTGGGTTGTTGAAACCCGGCTCGTTCTTGGGACTCCACAGCGGGGTGATCCTGACCTCGAATTCGTCGCCTTGTCGAGGCGTCAGCATGATCGTCGGCGGCAAATCGTCGGGGGGCTGGCGAATGTCCTGTTTCCAGGGCTCCGGCACCGAAAGAATGAGGTTCCCGTGACGAGGTACGGGAAAAGACCTGGCCCAGATTTGGTCGGCAGACGATTGGCCGGATACTTCCTTGGGCGCAACCGGCGGCGGCCGGTCGCTGAGGTGAACACCACCCTTCTCGTCGGTCCACTTGTACATTTCGCTTCGTGCCAGCGCGGGTAGCAGGCAAAGGCCGATGACGAGACATCCGATTTTCTTGAGCATTATTTATCTCTCCAGTCGATAAACGGGGATGATACACAGCAACTGGATTATTTTACTCATTCGTCATTTTCCCTTCGCCACGATGTAAGTGATTCTTTCATAGGCCCCATCACAGGAGGAGTCCCGCTTCGCCTCTGTGGTCAGCGCTGCGGTCATGGCCTTACCGCCATCTCACAATCAATGGTCGCACCGGCAATAATTCCACGCAAGTCAGGCGCTCATATGACGAGCGTTCGGCTTACGCAGTGAAGTTCTTCGGGGCTGCGCTTCCAAGACTCATCGCCATGTACAGCGGCCCTGCACACGACCCGTCCGCCCCCCCGTGCGGGGCTCCCTGGCCGTGATGGTTCCTGACGCTCCGTCACGCGCCTTGCAAACGGCGGCTAGGAACGCGTAGCCGCTTGAGAGAAAAGCGCTAACCATTCCCTCCAGATACCCTGCGCGTCAAGATAGCAGTTCTAGCACGGCGTAAAATGCACCCTACTATTGCACCCCCAATAACCGCCTCAAGGCACACAGCCGAAAGAACAACGAGAATTCCTCCCTCGTTCGTGCTCGAACCAAAAAACGCCCTGCTGAGGCCGTTCAGCAATGGAATGGGAGTCGGAAACTCCCCCAAAATTCTCCCCACAACACCTTCACCAAGCGGCGGGAAAATGACCACGCTCAGGAATAGGGCCAAGAAGATGAAGAAACCTGCCGCTCCTCCTCTTACCATCGCCTTTGTATAGCCTTGGTACTTCATCGCGAGTACCCGGAATGAGCCGTCATCCAGGACCTAATTGCAGCGCGGACAGTGCTGTACATGAGTTTATCTCGTTCGCTATTTGGATCCCACGCATCCAGCAGAAGTGATTGCCATACGTGAACTTGCCCAGAGGTAAAAAATCCAAGCCCTTCATGTGAAAACGAATCCATCAGAGTATGTATTGCCTCGCCCAACTCAGAGATCGTACAAGCAGACTTGACGCGTGCGCGTGCCTGTTCGGTAGTGCTGAAGTGATATCCTCTATTCTTGTACTCCGTGGGGTCATGCGTAAAGTCGACACTCTCAGACGTTAGACCAAGTCGTCTGGCAATCTCCGTAGGCATTCCAGCTTCAGCCGCAGCCTGGATCGGCACATACAAGTGAGGTCCATAGTCATACAAACCACTCGGATCTACAAAGTTCACGGGATCGTTCAACGTATACGCATACAGATTCGTATCGCCCCCGGCGAAGTCGATCGGGTCTTTCGCTGTGAACCTCCCGATATTCGGGTCGTAATCCCTGAAGCCGAAGCGCACCAGCCCCGTGTCCCGATCGTGCAACCCACCCGCGAAACCAAACGGCACGATGAACGCCGGATTGCTGTCGCTCAGGATGTTGCCGAAACTGTCGTAGTCGATCCGCTTGACGGTGGTGCCGCCCGCATCCGCCACGGCGCGCAGGGAGCCCACCTGGTCGGCCAGCAGGAAGTACGTCGCACCGCCCGCGCTCATCGACACCGGCAGCCGCGCATCGGCGTACGCGAACCGCTGCAGGAGGTTGTCGTCCCCGTCATAGACCGCGAGCAGCCTGGTCCGGTCCGACCAGAGATACTTCTCCACGGTCGTGCCGTCGACCAGCTTCGCGATCCTTCTCCCCATCGGGTCGTGAACGTACGTCAGAATCCCCCCGCCCGGCAACCACGCGGCCTGGAGTTCGCCGCGCGTGGAGTAGCGGTAACTCGTCGTCGCGGCGCCGCTCTCACTGCTCTCCAGGAATCCGTCCACGTCGAACTGGTAGCTGTCGGAACCGGCAGTCAGCACGTGATCCTCGAGAGAGTACCCATAGACCCGGCCGCCACCCCCGAGCCGACCGTTGATTTCCGTCAGCCGGTTTCCGTTGAGGTCATAGCTGTATTCTTCCACGACGGCTCCGTTCTTGCTGACCCGCGTCAACCGTCCCATGGCATCGGACCCATACTCCCACACGATCGCATCGCCCCCGATGTGCTCCGTCCGGCGCACGATCCTTCCCGCCGCATCCCGCGCAAGCGTCCAATCATAGACGCCCGCCCCGCCGATCGTCCACGACTCGCCGTCCAATTCCCCGTAGCCGCTGAAGGTCCGGTCCCGGATCAGCCCCAGGCCGGCGACCGAGATCGGCAGCCCGTTCCCCGCATCCCGCGAGATGGCGAAGTCGCCCACGGAAATCGGCAGTCCATCCGCGTCGTACTCGATGACCGCGGTCGAACCGGCGTACGTCACCTCAATCGGGGCGAAGTCGTTGTTGTACGTGTAGCCGACGGTCTGGTTCATCGTCCCGGTTCGCGCATCGCTCGTGATGAGCGGACCGTCGTACTCATAGGCGAGCGCCTCGCCACTGCGCGTGGCTCCCCCAAGCCGGCCGGAGCAGAGGTACTCGTAGCTCGTGACGCCCTCCGCGGTGGTGGTGGAACTCAGCCGCCCCCCGGAATATCCGCGACCGATGGTCCGCCCGGACGGGAGCACGACCTGCCGCAACCGGCGATCCCGATCGTACAGGTACCGATAGTCGCCCGACAGGGGTTGCGCCCTCAAGCTCCGCTGATTGTTCGCGGTGTAGCCGAAGCCATACGATACCTGGTTCGGGTTGAGCAGCGCGGTCACGTTGCCGTAGGGGTCGCGCTGATAGCCCACGGTGCTCCCGTCCGGGCGGACCTCGGAGCGGAGGCGGCCCATGAGATCGTGGGTGTACTCGAACGTCCTGCCGTCGGCGGCTACGCTGCGGTTCAGATTTCCGGCGGCATCGTAGAAATACTGCACGGTGCGCTCTCCGGTCGTCGCGCCTGTCATCCGACCGCGGGAATCGTAGGTATAGGCTGTCGGGAGGAGACCCGGCACCGCAGTCTGAAGGGTGAGCAGCGACCCGGTGTCGTACAGAAGCGTCGCCGCTCGACCGGCGGGCGTGGTGGCGGTGATCATTCCGGCGAGAAGGTCGTTTTCGCTGCGCCAGCTCCGGCCGTTGGACGCCTGTGTTTCCACGATGAGATCCGTCGCCTCGTCCCCATCCTGGTCCAGGTAATCTCTCGTGTTCTCGATCGTCCTGGTCAAGCCGCTGGAAACGCTGGATGCGACACGCCTCTCGAAGAGGTACCCCTGCCGCGTGTCATAATCGAACGTGACGCTGCGCCTCGTGCCGCAAGCGAGATCCTGCTCCAGCGTTCCGCCGTCCGCAGGCTGGCGCGAGGTGCTGGCGGCGCCGTCGGGCGCGATCGTGGTCAGGAAGCGATTCCCCGCCAGGTCCCTGCCCGACACGTGCGTGACGACATCGCCCTCGCCGCTCAGGATGGCGCTGGTCGCATTCCCCGCGGCATCGTCGGTGCGCGAACAAGACCAGTGCCCCCCTTCCGGGTCGAAAATCTCGTTCACGCGTCCGGAGTTGTCGAATTGATGGCGAAAGCGCTTGTCGTTTGGATCGTATTCGTCGGTCATCAACCCGCCGGCGTCGTAGGCGAACCGGAAATCCGAGCCGTCGGGGTAGACGACGCGCCCGAGCCGACCGTCCGCGTCGATCGACAGTTCAGTGATCTGGCCATCAGGCGCGGTCACCGCGTACGGTCGCCCCTCGCCGTCTCTCTGGATCGTAAGCCGGTTGTCGAAACGATCGACGATGGAAGCCAGATCTCCGGCCGCGTCGTAGCCGAAGTTCACGAGCGTGACGCCCGTGTCGAGGTCGATGGTTTTCTCGTGCCGGCCCGCGCTGGTGAACAGATGGCCCGCCCCCTGCTCGGTGACGAGGAAGCCGGACGCCGCGTCGGACCCCAGGCGGGCCTCGGGCACCGAGATCTTCCGAATGACCATCCCCGTTTCGATAAAGACGTCACCCGAGGGACCGACGGCGAGCCCCTGCGGCCAGATGGCGGCGTCGAGCGCCGGAATCCCCTCCCCCGACCGCGCCGACAGGGAGCCTGCCCCGGCGAACCTGGTCACCAGGCCGGCAGGCGTGATCTTCCAGACCTTTCCGTAGCTGGCATCGGCGACGTAGAGATCGCCGTACCTGTCGAGTGCGAGGCTGGCGATATCGCCGAACCGGACGTCAAGGGCGGGCTCCCCTTCTCCGGAGGGAACCGCCCCGCCGCGGCCGGCTACCAGCGCGATGGTGCCGTCGACCGCGATCTTCCAGATACGCCCCAGCGCCTGCGCGACGTAGAGAGCGCCATCGGGAGCCGCGACGACATCGATGGGCCCGTCCAGGAAGGCCTGGCCGGCCGGGCTGCCATCCTCGACCGTCACCTCGGGATCGCCGCCGCCCGCGACGGTCGAAATGCTGCCGCGGGAATCGACCCGCCGGATCAGGCCGCTGCCGGAATCGGCGATGAACACATTCCCGTGGGTGTCGGCCGCGACGCTCACGGGCCTGGAGAGGGCCGCACCCGTTGCCGGCCCGCCGTCGTCCACGGACTCGCCGCCTCCCGCGATGGTGCTGATGATTCCGTATCGGTCGATCTTCCTGACGCGTCCTTCGGAACTCTCGGCGACATACAGCTCCCCACCCGGACCGAGCGCAATATCGCCCGGCCTGCCGAGACAAGCCTCGGTTGCCGGCCCGCCGTCCCCCGAGCTGCCTGCGCATCGCTCCCACCAGGCGCCATCCGCCAGACCCGCCACCGTCGTCACGACCCCTCTCCGGTCGATCTTGAGCACCCGGCGAAATGCGGTCCAGGCGTCGGTCACGAAAACGCTGCCCGCACTGTCGATGGCCAGCGCGCCGCCGCCCCCCTCCCAGTTTTCCTGACTGTACCTGCCGTTCGGCACCGTCGCGACGACATGCGTATTGTTCTCGAGGAGGCCGCCATCCCCCCGGTACATGAGCCTCGGATCCGCAGGATCGACGCGGTGGTGCGGGGTGAATGTCCAGCCGGGGGCGATATCGCCGCGGAAACCGGGGCGGTACACGGTGAGGGCGGAGACCCGCTCCACCGTCAACTCGGAACGGGACACGACGTCCGTGATCGATGAACCCGGCAGTCCGAAAGGCCAGCGCGCATCCCCGGCAGCAAAGTAGCGGCCGTCGTAGACGTACCTCACCCTCGCGCTCGCGCCGATGCCGCCGCTCACCGCCCGCCCCAGGAAATCAAGTCCGTTCCAGAGGAACTCGGCCTTCAGATTCGAAGCGGCCTGGAGCGAGGCCTCGAACCGCCTGCCTGCGACGGTCAGCTCTACGTCCACCCGTTTCAAGCTCGCCGGCACGCTTTGCCCGGTCGCCGGAACGACGATCCGGCTCTGGTAGCCGGGGACGGCGTTGCTCGCGTAGTGCAGACCCACGCCGGTCCCGGCAAGGGCGACCTCCTCGTGATACGTCCGCTGGCGCTGGTCCACCGAAGAGCCGATCTGCACCGGGCAGACGTCCACCTCCCCGGGCGAGCTCTGGTCGGGATACGGCTGGGGGACGACCTCCGGCCGCGGGTACCGGGGGAGTCCGATCGCCCAATTCATGTCCCAGGGGCTGAAGTGGGAGATCGCCGTCCGCCAGAAGGTCGCCCCTGGCGCGTAACGGGCGGTGTCCCGGAGTCCGCGAGCCTCGTCTCCCGTGTCGCCGTCGCCGTCGAGGTCATCCGCGCTGCCGTCGTCGTCCGCGTCGATGGCGTCCACAATGCCGTCGCCGTCGGCATCGAGCAGCCGCACCACCTGGCCGCTCGCCTCGGGCACCCACAGGCCCCGCTGCCGATCGTAGCTCCCCACGGGTACCGCCATGCCGACATCGAAGCCGAGAAAATTCTCGACGTACACGACGACCGGCTTCTCGAAGACCACCTGTTCCGCGCCGTCGACCGCGAGTTCCGCGCAGAAGGTGAACCCCGACGCCGGGGGAAGCGCGGCGGGCATGGACAGCGGCGTCGGGTACTCGGTCGCCCGGACGACAATCGAGGGGAGCGGTTCGCTGTTCTCTCCGTCGGACACGACGCGCGCGCCGTTGTCGCCCGAGAACACCAGCGTCACGGCGCGACTGCCCCGGCCGTCGACGACGTCGGTGCTGCGGTGCGTGAGGACCGTCGCCGGATTGCCGTCGAAGCTGACGGCAGTCGCCGCCGGGTCTTCGGCAATCATGACGACCCGCTCCATCACGGCGACTTCTTTCCAGCCGACGTCGCCCCTTCGCTGCGCGGGGATGTACCCGCGCTTCGCGCAGGCAACGGTGACCGCGCCGCCGCCGTGCACGGGCAACGCGTACGAGCCGGCTTCGTTCGTTGTCGTCGTCCCGTACTCGGGGTGAGCCAGAATCGAGACCGTCACCCCTGCCAGGGGAGCGCCGGCGGCGTCCAGGATCGAACCGGTCACGACCGCGAATCGCTCCGCATCGTACGCCGGGATCGTGGCGTCTTCGGGGACGATGTGCTGGTACCGTTCGCCGAACGAACCTTCCGGCAGCGCGGCAACGTTTCCGAGCACCTTGACGACAACCGAAGAACTGGCGGCGCCCTCCGGGCCGACCGCCACGATGGTGTAGGTCGTGGTCGCGGCGGGCGAGACCGCTGCGGAACCGCTGGCCTCGACGCGGCCGATACCGGGGGAGATGCTCACCGACTGCGCGCCGGATGCGGCCCAGGAGATCGTCGCCGAGCCGCCCAGAGGTATGGTTTGCGGCTGAGCGGAAATCGATGCTCTCTCACCGCCCTGGGTGACGATCACCAGAGCGGTTGCGGTGACGGCGCCGCCGGGACCGCGCGCCGTGAGCGTATAGGTCGTCGTCGCTGCAGGGCTGACCGCGCTGAGGCCGCTTGCGGCGACGACGCCCGGCTCCGGTGCGATCGAGACGGTCGTGGCGTCAGTCGTCGTCCACTGAAGCGTGCTTGCGGTTCCCGTGCGAATCCAGCCCGGGGAAGCCGACAGGGTGGCCGTGGGCGCCGGCGGCGTGTAGTTCACCCTCAGGACACTGGTCGAGCGATTGCCAAGCGGATCGCGCGCTTCGACCGAAATCGTGTTCCGACCCACGGCCAATCCGTTCAGGCGAGCCGAGAAACCTGTCCCGGCGAGGATTGCCGCCGCGCCGTTGACGGTCACCAGGGCGCTCGGGTCATCAACGGTTCCCAGGACCTCCACCGTGGGCACAGCCACGCTGGCCTCATCGACTGGCGCCGTAACCGAGATGCGCGGAGGCGTCGCGTCGATCGTGAAATCCCGCGCTGTTCGAGCCTGATTGCCCGAGCGATCCGTGGCCGTGATGACCATGCGATAGACGCCGTCAGTGCGATACGGCGGCGTCGGCGTGATGGTCACCAGAGGATTCGGGTCGTCGTTGTCCGTCACGCGGTAGACCGGCTCCACGACCTGATTGGTCTCGAGGCCATTCACGGGCGCGACAACCGTTATCGTTGGGGGTTGGGCATCCTGGACACCACAGAATGCGAACAAAGTGTTCCTGCTGTCGGCGGCATCCAGCGCCTGGTCGTAATTGCCAAGCTCTTTGGTGGATTGGCGAGCAACCTCGCGTCCGTTGTTGCAGGTGATGGTGTTGTCGACGAGTTTGATCCCGGCCGGATCGCCGGCGCCGCTGTTGTCGCGCTCACGCAGGACGCCGTAGCGGCCTCCGGTCGAGCCGCCCGCGGTGCCGTTGCCGGTGATGACGTTGGCCTCGAGGACGACCGTGTGCCGCCGGGCGACCTCGACGCCGTTCCAGCCGTTGGCGACGATGGTGTTGTTGCGCAGCGCGTGCGGCCCTCCTGCGGTCTCGGCGAAAACAATGCCGTCCCGGTCGTTGCGCGAGATGGTGTTGCCGCTGATCGCGATCTGCGCGTTGCCCCGCGCGACGAAGATGCCGGCCTGCCGGGGCCCCGCGCCATGGATGAGATTCCCGTTGATCACGACCTGCCGATTGCGGTTCTCGCCGCCGAGCAAGGTGATGCCGTGATTCCCGGTGCCGGCGGCATTGACGTCGAACCCGGCGAGCGTAATGCCGCTCGAACGCTGGAGCTTGAAACCCGGCACCTGCGGCAGCGCGCACCCCCGTATCGTCAGGTCGGTCTTTCTGGATATCGTCACGACGCCAGTTTTGTAGGCTCCCGAGCCCACGACGATCTCCCAGCCGGGTTGCCCGGCCGTGATCGCGGACTGAAGGGTCGGGAAACTCCGTGCGACCAGGTTGGCGTCATAGGCGACGATCTCGGAAGCCGCAGGGCAAGGAGCCGCGAGCGCCTGCGGCACCGGCAACCCGGAGGAGAGCACGAACGACGCGGCCGATGCGAGAAGGGCTGACCCGACAAGTCCCCTGGATTGCAGACGCGACCGCATCAGCCCCCCGCTCGTTCGTCGTTTCGAACCTCTCCAACGACGTCCCAGGTTTGCCGACGGAGTTACCCCGCCGAAGCACTTTTCTCGCGACCGGAATGCGACGAGCCCGGACGCTAGCAGCGGGAAATAGAAAACGCAACCGGTTTTCGACAGACTCGCCTCAGGCCGGCGCCTTCACCTACGCCTGCGGACGTGTCTGCTGGCAGCGGGGCAGCCCCCAGCCTTGATTTCGTCCGATAGCTGAGGGAGACTGGCCTTGTCGAAAAGCGAAGAGCCACACCGAGAGGATGCATGATAACCACCTTCACGCGGCGCGATGCGGCCCTGGGCGCGCTGACGGCGGCCGCTTCGCTCCTCCTGCTCTTCTTTCTGCCCGCTGCGGGGTCCGCCGGCGACGGCTGGTACCCGGAGCGGCGCAGGGACCAGTTCCCGACCGACCCGGGCCACGTCGCCGTTCCCCTCCCATTCAATCTCGAGGGCATCGGCTGGGGAGTCGGCATCCTCGGCGCCCTGACGAATGTCGCGGGCACCTGCACCGACGTCTCGGGCGCCGCGTTCACGGGCGACATCACCGGCGGCTACCTGGCGGTCGACCAACTCCACCTGGTCCCCCGGAGCCTGATCCTCGACCTCGGCCTGGGCTACATGAGCAAGGCGAGCGTCGTGACCTACAACCAGCGGGGCATGAACTCCGACCGGGACGACTACTCGATCGTCGAGTTCGGGAGCATGCTCGACGGCGGCCTCCGGCTGACGGCGACGTTCCTCGACCGGCGGGTCGAGGGCTTCGTCGGGGTGTACGGGGGAAGGGGCCAGCTTGCGTCGATCCGCGACCCGGACGGCAACGTGATCGCCGAGGCGCAGGACGCCCCGACGGAAACCTCCTCCACCTGGATCGCCGGGGCCCGCCTCGACTTCACCGACGACGCGATGGACCCGCGGCGCGGCCTGCGGTGCGAGGGGAGCATCTGGCGCACGCCGCCGGCCGACGCGGGGCCGGACTCCTACCTGACGGACTTCAGCGTCACCGCCTACGTCCCGATCGCGAAGCGGAGCACCTGGGCCTTCACCTACTTCCACTCCGACGCCCACGTGCTGCACGAGGGAGAGACCGACCCCGCGGCCGTCGCCGGCGAGCAGGGACTCGACTGCAGCTCGATCGTCGACCCCCTCGAGCGCGACCGGTGCCTGCGGTACCTGGACGCCGTCGTGGCCGAAAACCGCTACGGATCGGCAACCTCCCTCGGCGGGTCGAGCCGGCTGCGCTCCTACGGGGAGGGGAGGTTCCGCGGGGCCCACTCCCGGCTCGTCGGGACCGAGCTGCGCTGGAACCTCACGGACGAGAAGACCCCGTTCAACATCGTGATCATGAAGGACATCCGCACCGCGTTCCAGATCGCCTTCTTCTACGAGATCGGCACCGTCGCCGACCGGGAGGGCGACCTCTGGTCGTCGACGCGCTCCTCCTACGGGGCGGGCTTCCGGATGGTCACCGCCTCCGGGATCGTCTACCGGGTCGACCTCGCCTTCGGTGACGAGGGCTTCGTGCCCACCGTCTTCTTCATGTACCCGTGGGAGATCTGAGCCGGCGGCCGGAGACGGGTGCCATTCTCACCAGCACCGCAACGAACACCGCGTCAAGCGCCCATGAAGACGCTTTGTGCGATCAGACGAGGTCGAAACGGTCCAGGTTCATGACCTTGTTCCAGGCCGCGACGAAGTCACGCACGAACTTCTCCCGCGCATCGTCCTGGGCATAGACCTCGGCCAGGGCGCGCAGCTGGGAGTTGGAGCCGAAGACCAGGTCCACGCGGGTGCCGGTCCACGTGAGCTCGCCTGTTGTGCGGTCGCGCCCTTCGAACGTGTCCCTGGCATCGGTCGTGGGCTTCCACACGGTGCCCATGTCGAGCAGGTGTACGAAGAAGTCGTTGGTGAGGGTTCCGACCCGTGCCGTGAACACGCCGTGCGTCGATCGACCGACGTTGGCACCCAGCACGCGCAGGCCGCCGACGAGCACCGTCATCTCCGGCGCGCTCAGGGTCAGGAGCTGCGCCTTGTCCACCAGCAGCTCCTCGGCCGACACGGTGAAGGCCCTCTTCTGGTAATTGCGGAAACCGTCAACCTGGGGCTCCAGCACGGCGAACGATTCCGCATCGGTCTGGTCGTGCGAAGCGTCGCTGCGGCCCGGAGTGAAGGGCACGTCGACAACATGCCCGGCAGCCTTGGCCGCCGCTTCAACGCCGGCGCAGCCGGCCAGCACGATGAGGTCGGCCATCGAGGCCTTCTTGCCGCCCGACTGGGCGCCGTTGAAGGCCAGCCGGATGGTTTCGAGCGCGCCCAGCACCTTGGCCAGCTGCGTCGGCTGGTTGACTTCCCAGTCCTTCTGCGGCGCCAGGCGAATACGCGCGCCGTTGGCGCCGCCGCGCTTGTCCGAGCCGCGGAAGGTGGAGGCCGAGGCCCACGCGGTGGAGACCAGTTCCGCCACCGAAAGACCCGAGGCCACGACCTTGGCCTTGAGGTCGGCGATGTCCTTGGCATCGATCAGCGGGTGATCGACAGCGGGGAGCGGGTCTTGCCAGATCAGGTCTTCGGACGGCACTTCAGGGCCGAGATAACGGGCCCTGGGCCCCATGTCGCGGTGGGTCAGCTTGAACCAGGCGCGGGCGAACGCTTCAGCGAGAGCCTGCGGATCCCGGTGGAAGCGGCGCGAGATGGGCTCGTAGATCGGATCGAAACGCAGCGACAGATCGGCCGTGGTCATCATCGGCGGGTGCTTCCTCGATGGGTCGTGGGCGTCGGGTATCAGGTGTTCCGGTTTGACGTTCTTCGCCACCCACTGGTGGGCGCCGGCGGGGCTCCTGGTCAGCTCCCACTCGTAGCCGAACAGCATGTCGAGGTAGCCGTTGTCCCATGTCGTGGGGTTGGGCTTCCATGCGCCTTCGATGCCGCTGGTGGTGGTGTGCACACCCTTGCCGGTGCCGAACCGGTTGATCCAGCCCAGGCCCTGCTCCTCGATGGGGGCGCCCTCGGGCTCGGGGCCGACCAGCTTGGGGTCGCCCGCGCCGTGCGCCTTGCCGAAGGTGTGCCCGCCGGCGACGAGCGCGACGGTTTCTTCGTCGTTCATGGCCATGCGGGCGAAGGTCTCGCGGACATCGCGGCCCGAGGCCACGGGATCGGGGTTGCCGTTGGGGCCTTCGGGATTCACGTAGATCAGGCCCATCTGCACGGCGGCCAGCGGGTTCTCCAGCGTGCGGTCGCCGCTGTAGCGCTTGTCTCCCAACCAGGTGTCTTCCTTGCCCCAGTAAATGTCCTCTTCGGGCTGCCAGATATCCACGCGGCCGCCGCCGTAGCCGAAGGTCTTGAAGCCCATCGACTCCAGCGCGCAGTTGCCGGCCAGGATCATGAGGTCGGCCCAGGAGATCTTGCTCCCATATTTCTGCTTGATGGGCCAGAGCAGGCGGCGCGCCTTGTCCAGGTTGCCGTTGTCGGGCCAGCTGTTGACCGGCGCAAAACGCTGGTTGCCCGTGCCGCCGCCGCCACGTCCGTCAGCGGTGCGGTAGGTCCCGGCGCTGTGCCAGGCCATGCGGATGAACAGGCCGCCGTAGTGGCCCCAGTCGGCTGGCCACCAGTCCTGGGAGTCGGTCATCAGCGCGAACAGGTCCTTCTTCAGGGCGGCCAGATCGAGCTTCTTGAATTCCTCGGCGTAGTTGAAAGCGGGGCCCATCGGGTTGGAGGCCGGCGCGTGCTGGCGCAGGATGCCCAGGTTCAGTTGGTTGGGCCACCAATCGCGGTTCGACGTGCCTCTGCCCGCAGCAGTTCCGCCGGATTTGCCGGTTATCGGGCATGTGCTCTTTTCGCTCATCTTCGTCCTCCTTTTGACTATTGATGTCCGAAGGCTCTCGTACGAGTAATCTGCGGGAGCGCCTTTACCTTGGCCCCATCAGTGAAACCGGAAGAGAGTGAGGCGTTATCCGCTCGAGGCAGGATCCGTCCTTCATGTTGTGCCCACTGCTGTATCTCGCGTTTCTGCGGCATCGTGCCATGACCGACGGAGGCGGCTTTTCACCTAAAATAACCGCACGGCACCTCTTCCCCGATTCAATTCAGACGCCGCTGACCAGTCGGTTGCGAGACGGCGCATGCTGCGGAACATAGCACCTCATCTGCCCGAGTACAAGAGGCAACCAAATGAGCGTCACTTCTCGCCTTGACACCCCGCACGGCGGCCGACAATATATACCCCGCAACTAGTGAATGCCGCCGGGAACGCTGGTCCCGAGGCGGCGTGGGGCGTTGGTCCACGAGGGGGGCACGTCTGATGGGTCGCTTCGACGAGGTACACGCGCGTTCACTGAAGGATCCCGAGGGTTTCTGGGGCGAGGCCGCCGGAAAGGTCCACTGGTACCGCCCGTGGGACATGGTCCTCGACGATCGCAGCGCCCCCTTCTACCGCTGGTTCACCGGCGGCCTGACCAACACCTGCTACAACGCGCTGGATCGCCACGTCGAGGGCGGGC
>Ga0315271_10001661_pt1 | contig 13560 bp, 14 predicted proteins | sample C3_top_MG_FD_204664 | JGI IMG/M metagenome (GOLD analysis project Ga0315271, IMG submission 204664) | Sediment microbial communities from Yellowstone Lake, YNP, Wyoming, USA - C3_top | ecosystem: Environmental > Aquatic > Freshwater > Lake > Sediment | place: USA: Wyoming | collected 2017-08-01 | reverse complement strand
CGAACCCGGTGATGATCTCCTGCTTCTCTTCCCGCGCGAGCGGCACTCGTTCCTCCGAACACGAAACTTCTATCGTTGACTTCTCTATGACCGCCGGATGGTAGCAGGGTCGGTTCGATGATGCACGCGTGTGCCAATGCGTGGGCATCACGTCGCAGCCGCTACCGACTCATCGGCTTGGTCAGGTGCATCGAACGGCGCCCGGAATGTGAAGGCCATCGGGCCCGGGCCATCGCGTTCCAGGAGCGCGAGACGTTGCTTCGCTTCCTCGATCGTCGGGCGATGGCCGGCAGGGATCCACCACAGGGCCATGTGGGCGGTCGCGTGCTTCTCGAACCACGTGCGGCGCCGGCTCATGACCGCGATGTGCGCAGATGTGTAGGTGAAGGCCCGAAGGGATTCGATCGAGTCCCAGACCGACATGTTGGAGATGATCAGCTCGTCATCGAACGAGTGGATCGACGTCGCGTTGCCGGATTCAGTTTGCAAGCGCCAGATGAAGCCTGGGCTGCCGTCGGCCAGGCGGTTGATCGGGTCCAACGCCGCGACGAAGTCGGCGATCTCGGCCGAGTCCACCGGGGCCAGCAAGCGCCCGATGTTGACCTGGGCGAGCTCGAAGCGAGGCGAGTGATCGACGGTCACGGCGCCAAGGTACAGGACTCGGGCCCTGTCGACGGTCCAGCGGCGGCGTCATCGTGTTGGTGAGGGACGCCTCTCCAGGATCTTCAGACGAAGGCGACCGACACTCGTCCCGTCGTGGTCGACTTCGGCAGGTGGATCTCGCCGTCACGCACATCGCCCACGGTCGGCAGGCCGGCCACGGTTACCTCGTAGCGTCCATCGGGAGGGACCGCCATGGGGAGCTCGAAGCCGAGGAGACCAGTCGCGTCCAACGCCCCGGTCAGGGTCACGGGCCGCCCGAGTAGCTGCGCGGCCCCGGCCAGATCGCCGCCGCGGATCAGGTCGCGGATCTCCGAGCTGCGGACATGACGCCCATCCAGGTCGAATGGTGGCACGACGACGACCTCGAAGCCGTCGCGCTCACCCAGGGTAGCCAGTGCCTCCGGCGTCCCGCGCCGCTCGAAGCCGAACGCGGCATCCGGTGTCATCACGAAGCCGCGGAGCTCCAATCGCGCCCGGATCTGCTCGATGAAGGTGTCGTAGCTCGTTCGGCGCAGGTCATCATCGAAATGCTGGACGACGGTCACCGCGACACCGGCCGCAGCCAACCGCTCCAGGCGCTCGTTCGGGTCGATGAGCAGGGGCGGTGCGTTACCGATCAGGATCTGGTCAGGGTGATGGTCGAAGGTGATGACCATCGGATCGGCTCCGTGGCGGGCCGCCTCTGCCACGAGGTGGCGGAGCAGGTAGGCGTGTCCCAGGTGGAGGCCATCGAACACGCCGACGACGACGAAGACCGGACCAAGGCTCGGCGCCAGGCGTTCTACTCCCAGGACGACATCCATCGATCGCTTCAATCGACGGGTCCAGCTGGAACGACCGAGCTCACGAAGACCTTCTCGGGCGCGAGACGCGTGCCATCCGCCGTGGCGATGGCGGCGAGCTGGCCGTCCGGACCGCGCAGTCGATAGTGCTCGGCCGGTGACGGGATGCCGGCGACCGGTCGGACGAACTGACCGCGGGCCACGGCAACGAGCTCCATGGCAGACAAGGTGATCACCGGGAAGCCATCCAGGCCGTCGTCGATCGGCCGGAGCATGGCAAGCAGACCCCCGGGGCCATCGGCGGCGGCCGCGCGCACATCATCCAGCGGTACCGCGGTCGCCAGCTCGAATGGTCCCGAAGCGGTGCGCGTCAGGGCGCCAAGGTAGGCGGCACTGCCGACCGCCTCGCCGAGGTCCCGTGCGATCGCCCGGACATACGTTCCCGCGGAGCACGTCACATCCACGATCGCGATCGGCCGCTCGGGGTCCGTGTCGTCCCAGCTCACGAGATCCAGGGCATGCAGGGTGACCTGTCGCTCGGCCAGGACGACGGTCTCGCCCGCCCTCGCCATCGCGTACGCCCGGCGGCCACCCACCTTGATGGCACTGTAGGCCGGCGGGCGCTGCGAGATCGGCCCGACCATCGCCGCGAGGGCACCTTCGGCCGCCTCGCGTCCCGGCGCGGCACCATCGGATGGCGTGATCTCACCCTCCAGGTCGTCGGTGGTGGACGAGCCACCGAAACAGACCGTCGCCCGGTAGTGCTTCGTGTCCCCCAGGTGATATTCCACGACCCGGGTCGCGTGCCCCAGGAAGATGGGCAGGACGCCTCCGGCGAACGGGTCCAGCGTCCCGCCATGTCCGACCCGTTTCGTCGCTGCGAGCCGACGGATGAGCGCGACGATGTCGTGCGACGTCGGTCCGGCCGGCTTGTTGATGACGAGGATCCCGTCCAAACCTGGGCCCAGGGACGAATGTGCCACGTTCAGGTCCTCGGCCGCTCAGCGGCTGACGGCGGCAACGAGTCGTCGCGCCTCGGCCAGGACGGCGTCCCGAGCGGCGTCCATGGAGCCCTCGAAGCTGGCGCCGGATGCCCGGGCGTGCCCTCCTCCACCGAAGGTACCGGTCAGGACGGTCGCGTCCACCCCACCCGGCTGCGTGCGCACGCTGATCCGGATCGACGGCCCGGCCTCCTTGAACAGGATAGCCACTTCCGCGGCATCGGCCTGTGACAGCAGGTCGATGATCCCCTCGGAGTAGGCGCGCTCCGCGCCGGTGGCGGCGATATCCGCATCGGTCAGCGTGGACCACACGATCCGGCCATCCGAGGTGCTCTGGAGTCGCTCCAGGATCCGACCGAACAATCGAAGTTGCGCCTCCGGTTTCGTCCGGTACAGCCGACGCGAGATGTCCGACAGGGGTGCGCCCGCGCCGACCAGCGCGGCCGCGACGGCCAGCGTGCGGGGCGTTGCGTTCGGGTGCGCGAAGGTCGCGGTATCCATAACGATTCCGGCCATCAGGTTCGCCGCCAGCGCACCGTCGTCCGCCGTCAGCGGGACGCCAAGACGGACGGCCAGCAGGGCCACCATCTCGCACGTGGCCGCGGACCACGGTTCGATCCAGTCGGCGTCCTGCACCGCGTCGTTGGACGCGTGGTGGTCCACGATCACCCGTGGCAGCCGGGCGAACAGGTCCGCGTGCCTGACGCCAACGTCGCCGGTCCGCGAGAGCGACCCGCAGTCCGAGATGACCAGCAGGTCATAGGCCGCGGCCGGATCCGGGTCCCTGCGGAAGCGCTCGATCCCGTCCATGAATGCGTACAGGGGCGGCGGCACGTCCGTGCAGACCGGATCTGCGATGCCACCGAAGGACTCAACCAGGCGGACGATCCCGAGGGTCGCCCCAAGCGTGTCCGCATCGGGGTTCTCGTGGCTGACCGCCAGCACGCGCCGGGCGCCACGGATCCGGTCCACGACGAGGTCCGGGACCGCGTCCAGATAGGGCGACAGGCTCATGGTCATCGCTTGCCCCGCGGGTTCGTCCGCCGGCGGCGCGGCTTCGGCGGGATGACCGCCGGCAGCGGTTCGTCGGCGAGGTCACCCTCGTGCGGCAGTCGCGCGACCGGGGTGGGCAGCGACTCCCCGGAGACCGGATCGGCATCGGGGATGAGACCGGCTTCCAGCTCGGTGAGGAGCTGCAGGATGCGTGTGCCACGCTCGGCCGTGTCGTCCAGCTGGACATGAAGCATCGGGATCCGCTTGATCCGCAGCCGCTCGCCCAGTTCGTGGCGGATGAACGGCATCGCATGGCTCAGCGCGGAGATCGTTTCCAGCCGTTCCGCGGGTTGGCCGATGACACTGATCCAGACCTTGGCATGGCGCAGGTCCCGGTCCGTCTCGACCTTCGTGATCGTCGCAAACCCCACGCGCGGGTCGGAGATGTCGCGCGCGACGATGCTGCCGATCTCCTGGCGCAGGAGTTCGTCGACTCGATCCGTCCGCTGGCTCATCGGTTGCCCTGCCGCACCCGTCACCGGGCGCGTCCTCTCAGCCGGCGACGGCGCGACTGACGGTCTGGGAAGTGAAGCACTCGATGATGTCGCCCTCTTGCAGCTCGTGGTAGCCGGCCAGGCCGATGCCGCACTCGTAGTTGGCGGCCACCTCGCGGACATCGTCACGGAAGCGACGCAGGGACTCGATCTTGTCGGTCGCGACCACCTTGCCGCCACGCCAGACGCGAGCGCCGCCGCGAACCATCCGACCGTCCGTGACGAACGAGCCAGCGATGACCGTGCTCTTGCCCACCCGGAAGATCTGGCGAACTTCAGCGCGGCCTTCCACCACTTCGACCACGACCGGCTCAAGGAGACCCTTGAGGGCCGCCCCCAGATCGTCCGTGAGCTTGTAGATGATGTCGTACAGGCGGATGTCCACGCCCTCCGCCTCGGCGGCTCGACGGGCGGTGTCTGTGACCTGGGTGTTGAAGCCGACGACGACGGCGTGTGACGCGGCAGCCAGCATGATGTCGTTGTCCGTGATATCTCCGGCAGCCTCGAGCAGGACGTTGAGCCGAACCTCCTCCTGGTCAAGCTGCTCCAGGGCGTGCGTGATCGCGCCCAACGATCCGGACACGTCCGCCTTGAGGATGATCCGCAGTTCCTTGGCCTGGCCGGCCTGGATCTGGCGGTACAGGTCTTCCAGGGTGGCCCGGCCACTCCCGTCGCCAGCCTTCGCCGCAGCTTCCAGCTTGCGCGACTCGACCAGGGCACGAGCCGCCTTCTCGTCAGCGGCGACACGCAGGATGTCGCCCGCGGCCGGGACGTCGCCCAGGCCAAGGACGACCACGGCCGTGGACGGCCCGGCCTTCTTCACGCGCTTGCCAAGATCGTTCTCGAGGGCGCGCACGCGCCCGAACGTCTCACCGACGACGATGATGTCGCCGACCTTGAGCGTGCCGGTCTGGACGAGTGCGGTCGCGATCGGGCCGCGGCTCTTGTCCATCTGGGCCTCGACGATCGTGCCGATCGCACTGCGTGCAGGGTTGGCCTTCAAGTCCTGGAGATCGGCCACCAGCAGGATCATCTCGATCAGGTCGTCCAGACCCACCCGGGTCTTGGCTGAGACGGCGACCAGCGGCACATCGCCGCCGTATTCCTCGACGACGATCCCGGCCTCGGTCAGGTCGGTCTTGACCCGGTCCGGGTTGGCGCCGGGCTTGTCGATCTTGTTCATCGCGATGATGATCGGGACCTTGGCCGCCTTGGCGTGACTGATCGCCTCCAGCGTCTGGGGCATGACCCCGTCGTCTGCTGCGACGACGACCACGGCGATATCCGTGACCCGGGCGCCTCGGGCGCGCATGGCGGTGAACGCCTCATGGCCCGGCGTGTCGAGGAAGACCACGCGCTTGCCGTCGCGGGTGACTTCGCTGGCACCGATGTGCTGGGTGATGCCGCCGCGCTCACCGGAAGCGACTTCGGTCGTCCGGATGGCATCGAGCAGGCTGGTCTTGCCGTGGTCGACGTGACCCATGACAGTCACGATCGGGGCGCGTGGCTCAAGCAAGGACGGATCGCCCTCCTCGAACAGGACCTCCTTGGTCGCCTCGGCGACAGGGGCCTCGCCTTCGCCTTCCACGCCACCCGCACCGGCAGCAATGGTCTCGGCGACTTCGAATCCGAGCTCACCAGCGACGAGGGACGCGGTGTCGCGGTCGATGAGCTGGTTGATGGTCGCGAAGATGCCGCTCTTGATCAGCTCCCGGATGACGTCTGCCGGGTTGACGGCCAACAGTTCCGCGAGTTCCTTGACGGTGATCGTGGCCGGCAGCTCGAGCGCGCCACGCTCCCGTGGGTCCACGACCTGCGCCTGTCCCGGCGTGAATGCGCCGTCGCGACGCGGCGGCTTGCGGGGCCCGCGCCGGCCGCGGGTGCCGCTCCTACTCCTGGCCACGGGCTCCTCCTTGGATGGTCATATCAGTCGAGATAGTCGCCAGCAGCGCGTCACGCGCCTCGGCGGAAAGGGATGTCTTGAGTGCTCGACCCAGGGCTCCCTTGTCGAGGGCCCTGGAGAGGCAGTCGCCGGTACGACAGATGTAGGCGCCGCGACCGGCCATGCGGCCGCTGTCGTCCACCATCACGGTTCCGTCAGGCCTCCGGACGATCCGCTGCAGCTCGCGCTTGGGACGGACCAGTCGACAGGCGACGCACGACCGACTTGGGACGCGACGGGGCGCGGTCTGGGCGACTACGACGCCACCTCCTCGGTGCCGGCGGCCTTCTTGCTGACGCGCTTCGGCTTGGTTGGCTTGGCCGGCGCTTCGGCCACGGTCTCGACGGGCACGGTGGGCGCCGCGGCCTCTGCGGCAGGGGCTGCCTCGGGGCCAGGAGCGGCGGCCTTCTTCGTGACCCGCTTCGGCTTGGCGGGCGGCGCGACCGCCGTTTCAGGCTCGGTCCTGACGGCGGCGGCCTTCTTCGTGACTCGCTTCGGTTTGGCCGGGGCGTCCACGACCGCCACTTCGTCAGCTGCAAGCACCTTTGACGCGATGGCCTCGGCCTCGGCCTGTGCCGCGGCGAGGGCCTTCGCTTCGGCCACGGAGACATCGCTGCGGATGTCGATGCGCCAGCCCGTCAGGCGCGCTGCCAGGCGAGCGTTCTGGCCTTCCCGACCGATGGCCAGCGAGAGCATGCGCTCCGGCACGGTCACGTTGGCGATCCGGTTGTCCTCGTCGATGTCCACCGAGATGACCTGGGCCGGGCTCAGGGCGTTGGCCACGAAAACGCTGGCGTCGTCGCTCCACGGGATGACATCGATCTTCTCCCCGGACAGTTCGGCTACCACGGCCTGTACGCGAGCGCCACGCTGGCCGACGGCGGCCCCGACCGGATCCAGGCCTTCCTGGCGTGAGAAGACCGCGACCTTGGAACGGCTGCCAGCCTCGCGCGCGATCGCCTTGATCTCCACGGTCCCGCTGTGGATCTCCGGGACCTCCAGTTCGAAGAGGCGCTTCAGGAAGCCCTTGTGCGAGCGGCTGACAAGGATCTGGGGACCGCGCGGCGTGCGCCGTACTTCAAGGACAAAGGCCTTGACGTTCTGGCCGATGCGGTAGTGCTCCAGGGCAGATTGCTCCGTCGTGGCGAGGATGGCCTCCACGTTCTTGCCGACGTCCAGGATGATCGCGCGCGGCTCGACCCGGTTCACGGTGCCGTTGATCAACTCGCCTTCACGGTTTGCGAACTGGTCGAAGACCTGGTCGCGCTCCACTTCGCGGATACGCTGGAGGACGATCTGCTTGGCGGTCTGAGCGCCGATCCGGCCGAAGACGTCGCCGTCCAGTTGCTCGGTCTCAACCGTGTCACCGGGAACTGCATCGGCATCGAATGCCCGGGCATCCGCGACCGTGATCTGGGTCTGCTCATCCTCGATCTCGTCCACGACGAGACGAGCTCGATAGACGCGTATCTTGCCAGTCTCGATGTCGATCCGGACCTGGATGTCCTCGTCGCCGGCGACTCGCCGATATGCCGACTGGATACCGTCCTCGACCGCTCCGATCAGGTGCTCACGTGAGATCTGCTTCTCGGCGTTGAGCTGGAGGAGGGCACCGACAAAGTCGCGACTCACGAGTGCCTCCATTCCGAATCTGCAAGGTCGAAGAACAGCCGCTCAAGAAGAAACGTGGGGGTCACCCACGTCACGGAGCGGCCGTTCAGTTGACGCGAGTATACACGCGGACCGGTGGACGCTCAAACACGAGAGGTCAGACGGGCGTCGGGTAGCGCCTCGCGACGTAGCCGTCCAGGACCTCGATGAACTCGGCAACGAGGCCGTCGCCGCGGAGCGTCCGGTCCAGTCGGCCGTCGATGAACACCGGGGCGACGGGCTCCTCGAAGGTGCCGGGCAGGCTGATCCCGATGTCGGCGTGTTTGGACTCGCCGGGGCCGTTGACGACGCAGCCCATGACCGCCACGCGCAGTTCTTCCGCTCCAGGATGGGTCTCGCGCCAGACCGGCATCTGTTCCTTGACGTAGGCCTGGATCTGCTGGGCCATCTCCTGGAAGAACGTGGAGGTGGTTCGGCCGCAACCGGGGCAGGCACTGACCTGTGGCAGGAACGCACGCAGGCCCAGCGACTGCAGCACCTGCTGGGCGATCTCCACTTCGCGCTCGCGCGGTGCTCCGGGGTCCGGCGTCAGCGATACCCGGATCGTGTCGCCGATGCCCTCGTTGAGCAGGATCGCCAGGCCGGCGGTGGACGCGACGATGCCCTTGTCGCCCAGGCCGGCCTCGGTCAGGCCCAGGTGCAGCGGGTAGTCGCAGCGCGCAGCAAGCAGTCGATAGACATCGACGAGATCACGGACGCCTGAGACCTTGGCGCTGAGGATGATCCGGTCGTGGGCCATCCCCGTCGCCTCGGCCAGCTCCGCCGAGCGGAGGGCGGACTCCAGCATCGCGTCGATCATGACGTCGCGCGCGTCTCGGGGCACGGCCAGAGCGGCGTTCCGGTCCATCAGTTCGGTCCGGATGGCCTCGTCCAGCGACCCCCAGTTCACACCGATCCGGATGGTCTTGTCGTTGTCCACGGCGACTTTCACGATCGTCGCGAAATGCTCGTCGTGGCGCCTGCCCCCCACGTTGCCGGGGTTGATCCGGTACTTGGCCAGACCGGCGGCCATCTCCGGGTAGTCCACCAGCAGCTTGTGGCCGTTGTAGTGGAAATCGCCGATGATGGGGACGTCCACGCCAAGCCTGCGGACCTTTCGGATCATCTCCGGGACCGCGGCGGCTGCGTTGTCCGTATTTACCGTGACGCGGACCAGCTGCGAGCCGGCGTGGGCGAGCCGGGCGACCTGGATGGCAGTCCCATCCGCGTCGGCCGTGTCCGTGTTGGTCATGGACTGGACGACCACGGGGTGGGCGCTGCCCACCAGGACACCCCCGACATCGACGCTGACCGTCGCCCGACGTCGTGGGCGAAGCCGGTCCGGAGAGGTCACGTCCCGCCGCCACCGAGACTGCGGATGATGTCGTAGCCGGTCACCCAGATCAGGAACGCGAACAGGAACAGGAACCCGACCATATAGGTCAGGCGCTCCGCCCGCAGGCTGATCCGCTCGCCAAAGAACCGCTTCAGCGTGATCATCAGCATGCGGCCGCCGTCCAGCGGCGGGAAGGGCAGGATGTTCACGACCGCGAGGTTGGCCGACAGGACGCCGGCCACGTACAGGGTCATGATCGGCCCGAGCTGCCAGAAGACGTCGCCGAGTTGCGTGGCGATCCCCACGGGACCCGATACGGGCGGCGGCTCGGTCGGGTGGTTGGCGATGGCATCGGCGAGCGTGGCGAGCCCGCCCAGGATCAGGCCCAGCGCATCGACGGTCCGCGTCGCGCCGATCCGGACGGCCTCCACGGGGCTGTACTCGATGCGCACGGACGTCGTCGTGGCCGTCAGCCCCGATACGCCCAGGGCGCCCTTGCTCGCGGCGACTTCCTCGGGCGTCCGGAGCGTCGTGGTGACCGTCTTCGTGCCCCCGTCCGCCGTCTCCAGCCCGATGACGACTGTCTGGCCCGCCTTCGCCTTGAGATCGGTCAGTGGTGAGGTCCCCGAGAATGCGCCGTGATACTCACCATCCACGCTCGCCACGACATCGCCCGCGACGATACCGACGCTGGCGGCCGGGGAGCCCGGCTGGACCGCCCCGATCCTGATCCCGATCGTGGGGTCGCCGATCAGGGCGATCCCCGTGAAGATCGCAAAGGCGAGCAACACGTTCATGGCCACGCCGGCGACCAGGATCAGCAGTCGCTTCGGCAGGCTCTGGGCCGAGAAGGATCTCGGGTCGTCGGTCCCGTCGCCGTCCTCGCCCTCGAGCTTGACGAAGCCGCCGATCGGCAGCCAGTTGAGCGTGTAGACCGTCTCACCCTTGCTGCGCAGGACCTTGGCGCGCGGCGGGAAGCCGACGCCGAACTCCAGGACACGCACGTTCATCAGTCGGGCGGTGACGAAGTGGCCGAGCTCGTGGATGACCACGAGGGCACCAAGGATGAAGATGAACAGCAGGATCGTGATGATCGACTGCACGAAGCCGATCAAGCGATGCCTCCGATGGGTCCGGTCGCGAAGGCCGCCCGGATCTCGGTGTCGAGGGCCACGAGTTGTTCGAGATCAGGGTCGGAAGGACCCGACGCCTGGCCGCTGGTCGCCCGTGTCACGGCCGCCTCCAGCAAGCGCGGGATACCCGGGAAGTCCAGTGTCCCGGCGATGAACCGGGCGACCGCGACATCGTCCGCAGCGATGAGCGCTGCGGACGCCCGTGGCCCAGACAGACCGGCCTGCCGGGCGATACGGAGCGCCGGAAAGCGCGCCTCGTCAGGGGCGCGGAAGTCCAGCCGGGAGATGGCCACGAGATCCGGGGCAGCGGCCGGTGAGGGATGACGGTCCGGATAGGTGAGCGCGTACTGGATGGGAAGCCTCATGTCGGGGGTGCCCAGCTGGGCTTTGAGCGAACCATCCACGAACCGGACGGCCGAGTGGACGACGCTCTGCGGGTGGATGACCACCTCGATGGCGTCGTAGTCGACATCGTACAGCCAGTGCGCTTCGATGACTTCCAGGCCCTTGTTGGCGAGGGTCGCCGAGTCGATCGTGATCTTGGCGCCCATCGTCCAGGTGGGATGACGCAGGGCCTGGGCCGGGTTCACGGCGGCCAACGCTTCCGGCGCCATGTCCAGAAAGGGCCCGCCCGACGCTGTCAGGATCAAGGCCGCGACATCCGACATCGCCTCGCCGACGAGACATTGCCAGATCGCTGAATGCTCTGAATCGATCGGCCGCAGCCAGGCCAGCGGGCTCGCGAACGGGTCTGACGGCAGATCCGCGGCGACGCCCGCGGCCAGGGCCCGGGCACGCGGCATGACGAGGTGACCGCCGGCGACCAGGGTTTCCTTGTTGGCCGTTGCCACGACCTTGCCCGCGGCCAGGGCGGCCAGCACCGGCCTCAGACTGACCACACCAGCGGTTCCCACGACCACGAGATCGACGTCGGCCCGCGTCGCCAGTTCGAGCAGCGCGTCAGCCCCGCGAACTCGCTCCGTGCCTGGCGGCAGGTCCAGGCGACCCAGCGCCGTGTCGTCCGCCAGCGCGACGGCCTGTGGGCGAAGCAGGGCGGCCTGCTCGGCCAGCAGCGACCCATTCGAGCCGGCGGCCAGGGCCACGACACGGAAAGCCTCTGGCCGGCCCGCAAGCACATCCACGGCCTGCCTGCCGATCGAGCCGGTCGAGCCGATGAGCGCGACGCCGCGCGGTCCCCTGCCCTGCCCGGCCCCGCCGTCAGCGGATGAGGGCGACGACATACAACGTGACGATCGGTGCCGCGAACAGGAAGGAATCGACCCGGTCCAGGATCCCGCCGTGGCCAGGGATGAGCGTTCCGGAGTCCTTCTGGCCGGCGGCGCGCTTGATGAGCGACTCGGCCAAGTCGCCGGCCTGGGCGGCCAGCGCGGCCAGCGGCCCAAGGATCACGGCATGGACCGGGCTCTGGCCCAGTCCCCACAGCATCACGGCCGTGACGACAGTCGCGGCGAGGACGCCACCGATCAGCCCGGCATAGGTCTTGGATGGTGAGATGTGGGTCAGGAACTTCTCGCGCCCGAACTGCTTGCCGACGAGGTAGGCGCCCGTGTCGTACGACCAGACGGCGAAGATCAGCAGCACGATCCAGCCGCGCTCGGCGCCGAGGCTTGCCAGGGGCGCCGTGTCGGGGACTGACGGTGCGGCATGGCCGAGCCGCAGGATGAAGCCGAGCATGGACACATAGACGGCCCCGAAGACCGTGGCCGACCAGGCATTCAGCCCGTCCCGCGGCTCGATCTTGGTGAAGGCGGCGACGGCGACCAGGACGACACCCACGGCAACGAGCAGCGACCCACTCCCCTCCAGCACGTCCGGGAACGCCGCGTCCAGCACGATCACGACAGCCAGTGCCGTACCCAGCGCCGCCAGCGTCTGATAGCCCGCCGTCCGCAGCAGGCGGAAGACCTCCACCGCGGCCAGGGCCGTGATCAGGATCACGAAGGCGGCCAGGACCGGCCCGGCGATGGCCAGCACCACGAGCAGGATCGGGACGAACAGGGCGGCGCTGATGGCTCGCTGGCGCACGATACCTCCGGGAGACTGGGTCAGCGCCCGAACCGGCGATGCCGGCGGGCGAACTCGGCGATGGCGACATCGAAGGCGTCCGGCCCAAAATCGGGCCAGAGCGTCTCGCACGTGTAGAACTCGGCGTAGGCCGACTGCCAGATCAGGAAGTTCGAGAGGCGCTGTTCGCCGCCGGTCCGGATGACCAGGTCAGGGTCTGGCTGACCCGCCGTATAGAGCGCGCCGCTAATGGTCGCCTCATCGATCTGGTCCGGCGACAGTCCCTGCTCCATCAGTCGGCGGACGGCGTCCACGAGCTCCGTCCGCCCCGCGTAGTTGAAGGCGATGTTCAGCAACAGGCGATCGCCGCCTTCGGTCGCCGAGAGTGCATCGTCGATCGAAAGACGCGTCTCGGCCGGCAGCTCTTCGAGGCGTCCCAGCAGCTGGACGCGTACACCCTGTGCGCGCAGTTCGTCGGTTTCGCTGCGGATCGCGCCCTCCAGCAGGCCGAACAGGCCGTTGACCTCCTCGTCCGACCTCGCCCAGTTCTCGCGGCTGAAGGCGTACAGCGTCAGGGTGGAGATGCCGCGCCGGACGGCGTGCTTGAGCAGTCCGCGGATGGCCTCCACCCCGGCCGCATGGCCTTCGAGTTCGGGCAGGTCGCGCGAGCGCGCCCAGCGTCGGTTGCCATCCATGATGATCGCGATGTGGCGCGGCAGGTCGTCCGGAGAGTCGATCCCGTCGATGCCGGCCTGTTCAACGGCGGCCGCATGGGCTTCGTCAAAGAGCGGCTCGTGCGCCGTCGGCGGCGCGTCAGTGGGTCTGGCCAGGGGTGCGCGCGGCACTAGACCTCCAGGATCTCCTGCTCCTTGACCATGCCCAGCCGATCCACGTCGGCGATGTGCCGATCCGTGGTCTTCTGAAGCGTCTCCAGCTGGCGATGAGAGTCGTCCGTCCCGACCGCGCCATCACGCTCTTCTCGCTTGATGTGATCGGCACCATCACGGCGAAGGTTGCGGACCTCCACTCGAGCCTCTTCCATACGCTTGTGGACGACCTTGACCATGTCCCTGCGACGCTCCTCGGTGAGGGGCGGGATGTTCAGCCGTACGACGGTGCCATCCACGTTGGGCATCAGGCCGATGTCGCTCTTGAGGATGGCCTTCTCGATGGCCCCGAGGACGCCGCGATCCCAAGGCTGGATGACGATCTGGTGCGGCTCCGGAACGCTGATGCCGGCCAGCTGGTTCAGCGGCGTGGACGTCCCGTAGTACTCGACGTGCAGTCGTTCCACCAGGGCCGTGGAGGCACGACCTGTCCGCATCCCCTGAAGGTCCCGCTCCATGGCTTCCACGGCCCGGGCCATCTTGTGGTCGGCATCCGCGAGGATCTCGTTGCTCATGCCTTCACACCTCCCGACGCACTGGATGCCCCCGAGATCAGTGTCCCGACGGGCTCGCCGGTGGCGACCCGTGTGATGT
>Ga0315271_10001660_pt1 | contig 13565 bp, 9 predicted proteins | sample C3_top_MG_FD_204664 | JGI IMG/M metagenome (GOLD analysis project Ga0315271, IMG submission 204664) | Sediment microbial communities from Yellowstone Lake, YNP, Wyoming, USA - C3_top | ecosystem: Environmental > Aquatic > Freshwater > Lake > Sediment | place: USA: Wyoming | collected 2017-08-01 | reverse complement strand
CAACGGGCGGCTGATTCTCCCGTGCTCCTCGACGCACGAGAGCGCCCGTGCTCCCAAGACCAGAACGACGAGCGTCACGAGCAGGGCCGTCATGCGGTAGTAGTCGCCCATGAAGGCGCTGAGGAGCCGCCGAAAAAATGGAAACGCGAGGTAGATGGCGCAGACGCAGATCAGTCCCCCATAGAGCGCTTTTCTCCGCGCGCCGACAAACGTGAACACCTGCGGCAGGGCGACCAGCATGAGCAGCCCGCAGTAGAAGGCGGGGGACTCCAGCGCGTTATTCCAGCCGGCGTAGTTGCTGCCGGTGCCCGTAAGGTCGTTGCCGTAGAGCCTGATGACTGCGGCGGCGAATTCGTCCGCCGAGGCCAACTTCCAGGGGGACTCTGTGACGAGCGCGTGGAAGAGCGAACCGCTGCCCGTTGCGGCGCGGGGACTCGCGAGCATGGACGCCACTTCGGGCAGCGACAGCCAGGATGTCATGGCGACGCCAAGCGCGAAGTAGCCCGCGAGCCGAATCAACTCGCGGCAGGCGGCCCTCCAGGCGAACGGTTGTTCGATCGCGAGGCGAAACACAAGATAGGCGATCGTCATCAGCGCGAAGAAGAACAGGTGAAACGACCCCGTGAGGACGATCGAAGCCGAAGCGATCGGGACCAGCAGCGGCCTCTTCCGCAGGAATAGCTCGATGCTGTACAGGAGCAGCATCGCCACGACCACGGCGGAGCCGAACGGAATGCTCCAGCCGCCGAGCAGGGTCAGGAGCCCGCAGTACGCGTACCCCGCCCCGCCGACGAAGGCGGCGAACGGAGACACACCGATCACCGAGAGGTAAAGATACGCAATGATTCCGGCAGCCGTGCACTTCGCCAGGACCAGATACGGGAGGGCAAAGACCACCCGTTTCTCGCCCAGGAGCGTCGCGAGCTTCACGAACGGGTCGTGCGCCCAGGTTGCGTAGATGCTTTGGCCAAGTCCGGACTGGAAGGTCCAGGTCGAAATTCCGCGCGCGTGAGCGACCAGCGCGGGCCAGTTCCCGTTCATGGTGTCCACGGCAATGTCCCGATAGATGAGCAGATTCTCGAAAACCAGGAACTTCCAGTACACGACTAAACCAATCCCGAGAACGAGCAGGCACAAGCTCCCGAGGCCGTATCGAGAAAACAGCCCGGCAGGGCGACCAAGGCAATTTCCGGACGGGGAAAGGGTGGCGTGAGGAGCCGAGGAGAACCTCATCGGCCGAGCATACGGGAAAGAGCGGCCGATGGGAATTCCCGTCGATTCAGCTGAGCTGCGGTCTGCACGCTTGAAGCCGGAGGGCCGACAGCAATGCAGCAGCTTGATGATTCACGGTTCGGCAGTCCCTTGCGTCCGAAGATCCCGGACATCCGATGTCGGGAAAGCTGCTCCAGCAACGCCGGGACGAGTGTTCGCACCAGGTTTGACCGGCGTCAGCCCACTTGATATCACTGTCGAAGGGCAGGTATTCTTGCCTCATCCCGACCGGGCCGGACAACAGTCGAAAACAAGCCCGGAGCCTCGGTGCAGTGCCGCCACCGTGCAAGATGGCGCCCCAGCACGGCAATGACGATTGCCGCAGGGGTCCCGCGCCGACGGGGAACACGGAGGGGTCGCCCGTGAAGATCCGGACGAAGCTCATCCTCAGCTTCGGCACCGTCGTCCTGGCCATGCTCCTGATCTTGGGAGCCATCACCTACGTCACCTTCGCCGAGGGGATTTTCGTAGACCACACCGAACTTTTCCGCCTGCATGCTCGCGAGTCGGCCGACCGGATCCAGACGGTTCTCGAGCAAGAGGTGGAGAACCTGCGGCTCGCGCTCTTCGACGCAGGCCCGACAGACACCACAGGCGCCTGGGACCGGGAGCGGCTTCTCGCAGCGTCGCGGGGCAGCCGTTACTTCCGCATCGTCCTGGTTGCCGCCGGGGACGGCCGTGTGCTTGCAAGCGCCGACGAGCGGGCGCCGACTGACCTTGCGCGGCAGCTCGCGAACACCGCGCGGGGCCGCGACGAAAAGAAGGGGATCGTCGTGCCCGTCGGCGACGCACTCTATCTGGTCTGCCAGCTCTACGAGCCCGCGGGCCCACATCTCGCCGGGGACCTGCTCGTCGCGCGTCTCGACGCGCTGGCGCTCCAGTCGACGCTGCTCCAGAACAACATGCCCGGGGCGATGCTGATCGCCGCCAGCGGCCGCCAGCCGCTCCTGACCGTTTTCCCCGCCGACACCTCGTCGCTCGCCGACCTGGACGTCCGGCTCCTGGTTGCCACCGCCCTGGAGAGGAGGGGGGGCGTCGTTCAGCGGCCGGGGATTTTTCTCCACGGCGCCGTGAGCGCGCCACTTGGCCTGTCCCTCGTCTACGCCGTTCCGAAACAAACCTTCCTCCGGGACCTGGAAACCTACAAGAACCGGGTCGTCACGGCCCTGGTGCTCGTGGGGTGGGCGACGCTCTGGGTCGTTCTGATCATCGCCCGCCGCCTCGCCCAGCCGATTCTCCGCTTGAGCCAGGCGAGCCAGGACCTCATCAGCTTCAGCTACGGCGAACCGCTCGAGTTCGCGCCGTCGAACGACGAGATCGGCACCCTGGCGAAGAACTTCGAGACGATGCGGCTCCGGATCAAAGAGCTGATCTTCCGCGACCCGCTGACCGGCCTCTACAACCGCCGCCACCTCATGCACGAACTGGAGACGCTCGCCGCCAAGGCACAGCGCATGGGAGAAGAGCTGTTTTTCCTCATGATCGACGCCGACCACTTCAAGATCATCAACGACACCCACGGCCACAGCGCGGGCGACGAGGTTCTGGCGGCCCTCGGGAAACTCCTCCAGGAGCAGGTGCGCACCTACGACGTCGTCGCCCGCTACGGCGGGGAGGAGTTCGCGGTCGTCCTGCCGGACACGACGCTCGATGGCGCCCGCGCCGCGGCCGAGCGCATCCGGGAGTCGACCGCAGCGATGGAGATCGTCTGCAAGGGGCGGGCGATCCGGGTCACGGTCAGCCAGGGCCTCGCCGCGTTCTCCGCGCTGACGGTGAAGACACCCGACGCCCTCATCGACGCAGCTGACAGCGCGCTGTACGAGGCCAAGAACTCGGGACGGAACAGGACAGCGGAGTACCGCGGGGGTCCGGCCTCCTGAGTCTCGTCAGCCTGTCTTCATCCCCGTCGTGTCGATGCCGCCCAGCCAGTACATCGGACAAACCCTGAAGACCCCGGCGAGGAAGGCCACGGCGCCAAGCACGCCGAGGGCAACCTTGAACATCCCGCCGGAAACAACGGGGTTGTCGAAGAACCCGACATACATCAGCAGTGGACCGACGACGAACCGGATGATCTGGTCGGCTCTCCCCACGTTGCGCTTCATCGGTGCCTCCCCTGGCAAATATACCACGACAGGGAGCAACCTCGGCCGGGAAGTCCCCGGACCTCTTCGAGCACTGCCCGTTGCGCGAGTATCTTCTCCACCTCTTTGCGGTAGGCGCGCATCACGAACGGGATGCCGGTGACCTTCTCGCACTCCTCGGTCAGGCTCAGCAAATCCTGCCGCGTGATCGTCGAGAGGTTGAAATGGCGGCTCCCCCATCAGCTGCTGCAGCCCGGCGCGTATCTTCTCGTCGGAGAAGCCGCCGCCCATCGCCAGGTCCGGCACCCGGATCCTGCGCTTGGCGAGCGTGGCGACGAACTCGTTGGCCGGCGACTGCAGGTAGAGCGTCGGGATGCCGAACTCGTTCATCATGTTCCACGGGCTCATCCCGGTGCCGCCGGGGCCCCGTCGACGCAGATCCCGACGCGGATCTCACCACCGACGCACTCAAAGCTCATTTGCAGAACTAGAGCGCTTGGGTTGCCGAAGGGAATCCTTATGCGTCACTAGAAAGCGAAGTCGAAGGTCTTCAGGTCGATCCCCGTCTTCCTGATGATCGAGAATGTCGGCGCGAAGTCCATCGGCGTCGTCAACACGAACCCCGTGCAGCCAAAGGCCGCTTTCACCGCCTGTGCCTTCTCGCTCGTGTCGGCCTCGAGGCCGAGGAGCGCCCGGGCGATGAGGGCACCGAGCTTCTCGTACGACTTCCCCGGCATGATGAAGGTGTTGTCGGGGTTGCCGGGGACGGCCGAACCGACCAGGGCGAGCCCCGGGTAGCTCCCCGGCACGAAGACCGTGCTCTTCACCACGGCGTAGTCCGCGGCGCCGCTTGCCACGGCTTCCAGCGCCGCCGCGTGCGACGCGACCGGCACCGGCGTGAAGACGTCCGCAGGCTTCTGCCCCGGCTCGAGGAGCGTGCGGAGGAAGACGTCGCCCGCGGTGGCGAGGGGACAGGCGGCGACCCGCTTGCCCTTGAAGTCTTTGATGCCGCCGAACGGCGCCGTGCCCGCCTTCGCGACGATCGAGGCGCCGTACGTGGAGGCGCCGCCCGCGAGCATGGGGCGCGCGATCGGCCGCGCGTAGCCCTTGGCGATGAAGACCGCGGCCACGAACGAACCGGAGAACATGCCTTCGACACCCTCCTGCTTGAAGAACCGCGCCGCGTCCGGGTAGTCCTCCGCCACGCGCAGCTTGATCTCGCCGAGGAGAGGGTTGACGCTCAGCAGGTAGTCGCTGAGGGCCTGGTACTTCGGCAGCTCCTTCGCCGCCGAAGTCGGCGCCATGACCAGGATGTGCAGGGGTTCGGCCGCGAAGGCCGTCGAAACCGCGAGGCAGGCGGCCAGCCCGGCTACGAGCGCACACGATCTTCTCATCACGAACCTCCTCGTCTTGCCGCCGCCGTGCGGCGGCCCGACTCATATTGTCTCACCGGCCACGAGGATTACAAGGGTCGATAGCGCGACGCGCGAGAAGTTGGTCGACGACGACCCGCTCAGCGAGAACGCCGGGCGCGCCACGGGTTACGATCACCGCAGTATGGACAAACAAGGAGGGCTCCGGCCCCCAGTGTGCTGGAGCCGGCGCCCTCCTCGGGCTGGAGTCGCGGGCGGGACGGTCCCCGGCCGCTCCCGTCACTCCTTACTGCGCGAGGATCTTCTCAGCCTCCTTGCGGTAGGCGCGCATCACGTACGGGATCCCGGTGACCTTCTCGCACTCCTCGGTCAGGCTCATCAGGTCGTTGCGGGTGATCGTCGAGAGGCTGAAGTTGCGGCTCCCGGCCATCAGCTGCTGCAGCCCGGTGCGGATCTTCTGGCTCGCGGTGTAGATGCCCACCGCGCCGAGCGGGATCTTCTCGACGTCCTTGCCGTACTTCGCCCTGAGCTCCTCGTAGGTCAGGAAGATCTCGTCGACCTTCGTGCCGTACTTCGCCACCGTCTTCGGCAGCGTGCCGGCCTTGAGCCACTCGGCGATGTTCTTGCCGACCATGCCGGGGATCATCAGCGCGCGGCCCATGCAGACCGCCTTGAAGTTCGGCGCGCCCAGCGCCAGCGCCTTGAAGACGTGCGTCTCGTCCGAGAAGCCGCCGGCCATCGCCAGGTCCGGCACCCGGATCTTGCGCTTCTGCAGCTTCGCGACGAACTCGTTGACCAGCGACTGCAGGTAGAGCGTCGGCACGCCCCACTCGTTCATCATCCCCCAGGGGCTCATCCCGGTGCCGCCCGGCGCGCCGTCGATCGTCAGCAGGTCGATCTTCGCCTCGGCGCCCCAGCGCAGCGCCATCGCCAGCTCCTGCTGCCCATAGGCGCCGGTCTTCAGCGTGATCCGCTTGAAGCCGACCTTGCGCAGCCGCGCCACTTCCTTGAGGAAGCCCGCGTGATCGACGAAGCCGAGTCGCGAGTGCCGCTCGAACTCCTTGATCTCCCCCTTCTTGAACGCCTCGACCACGTCCGGCAGCGTCGGGTCGGGGGTCACGATGTAGCCGCGGCGCTTGAGTTCCTGCGCGCGCGCCAGGTCGCCGACGCGGATCTCGCCGCCGATGCACTTGGCGCCCTGCCCCCACTTGAGCTCGATCGTGTCCAGCCCGTGCTTGTTCAGCACGTACTCGGCGACGCCGAAGCGCGTGTCCTCGACGTTCATCTGCACGAGGATCTCGCCAAAGCCCTCGTGGTAGCGCTTGTAGGTCTCGATCCGGCGGTCCATCTCCGGCGAGCTCTTGACCTTGCCGTCCTTGTCGAGCACCAGCTGCGGGTCGATGCCGCAGACGTTCTCGCCGCACACCAGCGTGATCCCCGAGATCGCCGTGCCGATCGCGAAGTGCTCCCAGTTCTTGCGCGCGATCTCGGTGGAGCCGAGCGCGCCGGTGAAGATCGGCACCTTCATCTTGACCTTCTTGGTCCAGCCGTACTCGGTCTCGGTGTTGACCGACGGGAAGGTCGCGGTGTCCGGGCCGGGCTTCACGCCCTTCGGCAGGCCCTTGGCGCCGCAGGCGTAGCCCTGGATGTTCAGGTGCGAGTAGTCGAGCGGGTAGTTCTTGTCAGCGCCGGCCGTGATCTGCCCGAACGGCCCGGGGTAGATCACCTCGCGGCCGCGGAACGACGCGAGCCACATCTCGCAGCCGCCCTTGCAGCCGTCGAGGCACTCTACGCAGAGCCCCGAGCACGGGACGACGTTGCGCGAGCGGTTGAAGGTGTCGGTGGCGGTGCTGGCGTTCGGCTGTCTGAGGTTCATTCGCTTCTCCTCCCGTGTTGTGGTGTCTCGGCAATTGACTGCCGCTCTATCTCTGCCGACTGCGGCGACCAAAAACGCTGCCTTCCGAAAGCCCTCTCGCCATCACACCTACGGCATTATTGGCAACTCGTTGCCACTTTATGAATATCAAACAGGGCAAGTCAAGGATAATATTCGATAATATGCCGATGTTACGATCTTTAAACTTTAGAGATCAGGCATAATTGCCGGAAGTTATCGGTAATTCAGCCAGAAGCTGTGACGCTGTCCTTTCGAGACCACCTGCCTGGTTGCCATGCTGGTCCTGCCGCCAGGCGCATTGGCAACGCGATGGTTCGTGACCTCTCTGGTACGCTTATTTCAATGGCAAATCAAGGCTTTGTCCGCAATGCAGCCCGTGCGCTCCCTTTCTGCGATCGTCCATCCCTGGCTGTTTCCGTTCCCAGGAATGACTCTCTTCCCCAGTGTCCAGCGATTATTGAACGGCAAAATGTGACATCTTTTTGCCGGAAACTCAACCAGATTGCGGCATCTTTCTGGTAGAATTCCCGGCGATGAGCGACAAGGTCGAGAAAAAGCGCCTGGCGATCCTCAAGATCCTGCACGAGGACAACCGCCCGCACGGCAGCCAGGAACTTACCGCGCGATTGCTCGCCGCAGGGCACGAGCTCAGCGAACGAACCGTTCGGTTTCACCTTCAGGCTCTCGACGCCGACGCACTGACCGAGAATCTGGGCAAGCAGGGACGGCGCATCACCGATCTCGGCGCGCGCGAACTCTCGAGTGCCCGCGCCTTCGAGAAAGTCGGCTATCTCGCCGCAAAGATCGATCAACTGACGTACAACATGGACTTCGATCTCGAGCGCCGCGCGGGGACGGTCGTCGTCAATGTCAGCCTCCTCGAGCGCGGACAACTCCCCGAGGCGATCCCGAAAATGGCGCGGGTCTTCGCCGCCAGGCTTGGCGTCGGCCGGCTCGCGGCGCTCTTCGGTCCGGGCGAGCGCGTTGGCGATGTCTCGGTCCCGGAGGGGAAGGTCGGTGTCGGCACCGTCTGCTCGATCACCTTCAACGGCGTGCTGCTGCGGCATGGCATCCCGGTCTCGTCGCGCTTCGGCGGGCTGCTCGAACTGCGCGCGCTCAAGCCGACGCGCTTCGTCGAGTTGATCCACTACGAGGGGACGACGCTCGACCCGCTCGAGGTCTTCATCAGGAGCGGCATGACCGACTACAAGGGTGCGGTCGAAACCGGCAACGGCCTGGTCGGCGCGAGCTTTCGCGAAGTCCCGGGAAACAGCCGGGAGCGCGTGCTCGGCCTCGCGCGCGGCATGGAGGAAGCCGGGCTTGGCGTGGCCATCGACATCGGCTGGCCGGGGCGCCCGCTGTTCGACATCCCGGTCAGCGAGGGACGGCTCGGCGTGGTCGTCATGGGGGGACTCAACCCGGTGGCGATCCTCGAGGAAACCGGGATGCGCGTCCGCCAGACCGGCGCGCTCGCGGGACTCGTCGATTACCGCACGCTCATCCCCTACGAGCAAATGGCGGAGCGCGCTGCGCAGCTTTAACCCGCCTCTCCCGGGCAGCCCCCCCCCTGCATCCGCGCATAGATCGCCGGGTAGAACTCCTTCAAGCAGTTCGGGCAGATGCCGTGGGAGAAATCCACCTCGGCGTGATCGCGGATGTACGCCTCGATCTGCTGCCACGTCCCCGCGTCAGTGCGGATCCTCTTGCAGTGCGAGCAGATCGGCAGCAGGCCACTGAGCTGCTTCACCTGGGCCAACGCATCCTGCAGTTCACCGATGAGTCGCTCGCGCTCCTCGTGGTGCCGTCTCAACTCGCGTGCCGCGGTGACCACCAGAGCGCACTGCTGCAGCGCCGCAAACAGCTTCTCATGGTCCACCGGCTTGAAAATGTAGCGATCGATACCGATCTCGATCGACTCGACGAGATATTTCGTATCGCTGTAGGCGGTCGTGACGATGACCGGCGTCCCAGCCGCGAGCCCCCGGATTCCCCGGACCATCTGGAGCCCGTTCATCACCGGCATGGTGATGTCTGTGACGACGATGTCCGGACCACGCTCCCGAAACAGCGCGAGCCCGACTTCACCGTTTTCCGCTGTCAGCAATTCCCGCACTCTTCGCTCGAGCGGTTGGCTCAGCGCCCGTCGCGTTGTAGCCTCGTCCTCGACATAGAGTACCGCCACGTCGAGCTTCGGGTTCGGCTCCATCTCACACCTCTATCGAGAACTGAGCGCCCGCATCGCTGTTGCGGGCGGAAATACGTCCGCCCATGCTCCCCTCGATGATCATCTTCGACATGTACAAACCGATCCCCGTCCCCTGCCCTTGCTCCTTTGTCGTGAAATAGGGCTCAAAGATCCGTTCGAGGATTCCTTCCGGGATGCCGCCGCCGTTGTCCGAGATTCGGATCAAAATCTTCTCCCCCTGTCGTGCGAACTCCAGCTCGATGTGCCCCCGTTCCTCCGGGTGTGAGTGCCTCTTCGCCCGGCGCTCCAGGATCGCGTCCTTCGCGTTCAGCAGAAGGTTCAGGTAGACCTGCTTCATCTCGTTCTCGTACCCGAGCAGCCCCATCTCGCCGCAGGATTGCAGAGGCACTGAAAACTCGGTGAACGACGTGCCGTGGACCAGGCAGGAGATGCGGCACGAGATCCCGTGAGCTGCGAATTGGGGCTCGAGCATCTTGAGCACTTCGGCTGCCGCGAGTTTCACGTCGAAGAGCCGCCTCCCCTTCTCCGGCTGGAAGAAGTTGCGGAAATCGTCGATGGTCTTGGACATGAAATTGATCTGCTGCATGGCAGTCTCCACGCCACGATCGAGGTACGTTTTGTCGAGCACCCCGAAGGCTTGGGCATCGCCGAGATCCTGGATCACCGCGGCCACGCTGTTCAGCGGCTGGCGCCACTGGTGGGCGATTGCGCCGATCATCTCCCCCATTGCCGCCATGCGCGACTGCTGGATGAGCAGACGCTCTTTTTCCAGGCGAAGTCCTGTCTCCTGTTCGATCCGGGTCTCGAGATTCTCGTTGAGTTCCTCGAGCTTCCGGCGGCTCCGCTCCAGCTCCGCCTCCGCCCGCAGGCGGGCCAGCGTGCCGCCGATCTGCGTTGCCATCACCTCGAGCGCCACCCGGGTATCGGCGGCGATCTCGTCGCGGGTGTGCGAGCCCAGGCTCAAGCACGCGATCACCGATTTCTCGTGCAAGATCGGGATGGCCGCCAGGGACCGGAGGCCCTCTTCCAGGACGGTCGGGCTCCCGGACCTCCTCAGTTCCGCCAGATCTCTGGTAACCGTTCGCCCCGCCATGACGAGTTGCGCCGTCGGGGAGTCCGCCTCGTGGCGGGATGTCTTTGCGACGAAGGCGGCCGAGAGTCCACGGTGCGCCGCAAGGTTCAGTGCGCCGGATAGCGGATCCACGAGATACACCGCGCCGCAGTCGACGCCCTCGAGCCGGCACGTCGCTTCGAACACCTGGCCAAGGGCATCTTCCATGTTTCTCGTTGAACTCAGCTGCGTACTCAGGTCCCGCTGGATTTCGGTAAACGCTTCAGCGAGCCGACGCGCGGTGACGTCCTGTGCCAGGGCGGCGACACCGACGACTGCGCCTGCGTCCGGGACCAGGGGCGTTGTGTACCACTCGCACAGAATCGAGCCGCCGTGCTTGGTAACGTGGCGGCATACTCGCGGACTCTCGCCGCCGGGCGCTCCCGGCACGCGTGCGACACCGACTGCCTCGCCGAGGTCTTCGCCAGCGGAAAGCAGTTCCAAGGACTGCCCAATCGCCTCGGCCGCGGAGTAGCCGAAGATCCGCTCCGCGGCAGGGTTCCAGCGGACGATACGCCCCGCGGTGTCCCACTCGATCGCCGCCAGCGGTGTCTGCTGAACGTGCAACAGCAGCCTCCGCTCCGACTGCTTGAGCTCAGAGGTACGCGCCTCGACCTGGGACTCGAGATTTTCACGGGCTCGCCGGAGCTTCTCGATCATCGAATTGAAGACCTGCGCCAGCGTGCCGACCTCGTCGATTCCGGTCACCTGCGCTTTGGTAGCCAGCGAGCCGCTCGCGGCGATCTCCTGCGTCGTCGAACTCAGAGATGCGAGGGGTTGCAGAAGCCGGTTGGCCGCAAGGCGTGTCAGCGCGAGGACCAGCAGCAGCGTCACCAGTCCGATGAGCACGTAGATCAGGACCAGACGTTTCATCGTTGCCTGAATTCCCGCCCTGTTGCGGGCAACCACCACGGACAGCCCCAGCGAATCCAGCGGCGGGGACAGCGCGATCCGCCGCTCCATCCACGTGAACCCTCGCCCGCGGCGATCTCTTCCCCCCGACACTGCCGCACCCGAAATCTGCAGGTCTGCCAGATCGTCCTTCCCGAGGGTGCGCGTGCTCACCCTGAAGATTTCCCCGAGGTCCATCGTGCCGACGATCACGCCCTCCGCCTGCCCGGTGGGAGGGAAGACCACGGGCACGGCTACGAAAAGTAGTGTTGCCCGGGACGCCCGGTCCACCTCGACCATCGTTGCATTCTTCTTGATTGCCCTCTCGGCGACGGTTGACGACCCCCACGATCGCCCCGCATTGGTCGCATTCGTCGCAAGTCGCTTCCCCTGGAAATCCAACAGCGCTATGTTCAACGAGACGCCGACGGGGGTTTTGTGCTCGTGAAGGAACGGCAACAGGTAGGCGTCACGGCCTTCGGAGTCCACCAGCCCGTTCGCGATGAAGGAATTTTCCGCAAGACTGTACAAATCCTTGATCGCGACTCCCAAGATGTGCTGCAGTTGCTGGTCGATCATCCGGGACTCGGCCTCCAGGTCCGCGGCGACGCTGACAGCGGCCTGCTGCCGCAGCACCAGCGCGGAAATCAACCCGAGGATAATGACCACGGTCATCGTCAATGACACCGCGGCAAGCGTTATGCGGTTGGCGATGCTCGACGCCAGCCACCGACGCAACTGGAGGCCCGGACCGTGCCGGATTTCGGGGCGATCCGTCATGAGGGGATTACCGTCGCGCCCGGGGAATTCTCACGATAGCGCCGTCTTCGGCGAATTCCGCCATGAACACCTCATCGGGAGAAAGCGCTTCGTGCCGTTTCGAAGTGAACGGCTGCGGGTAGCGCTTGATCAGCCCGTCGTAGGGCCCGAGGTTCTCCATCGCCGTACGGATTGCCGCGCGGTCCGTGGATCCCGCCTTCTCGACCGCCCGCGCCAGCAGGTGGGTCAGGTCGTAAGCGTGTGCCACCCCAACCGGCGATACGATCCGACGCGGCCCTTTCACCCCCGTGAGCCGCTCAGCGGCGGCAACGACATCTTTCGTCCTCGCACGATTGTCATCGACGAAGCTGAAGGTCTGCACGACTGAAAAATCGACCTGACGCAGCGCCGGCCCCGCCATCTCGAAGAGGTCCCCACCGGTCACTCCCCAATGGCTGATGATCGGCAGCCGTTCGGCGACCGGGAGAGCGGCGACCTCCTTGATCAGGAACACTGCTTCGTTGGCATTCGCAACCATGAGGATCGCCTGAGCTCCCGCCTCCCGCAGCGACTGATACTTCTCGATGAACGTGGTGTCGTTCCAGTTGAACCAGTGCATGCCGACGATCTTCAAATTCTGGTGCTTGGCCACATAGTCCTCTGCTGCCATGTGATTGCTTCTTCCCCAGGAGGTGTTGAGCAGAAGCAAGCCGACCCGCGTCGCCTTTTTGGCTTCAGCGTGGCGGAGCATTGCAGGGATCGCCCAGCTGTCCCGCAGGGAGAGCCGGAACGCGTAGTTCGGCGAGAAGCCGTTGTCGACAATGGCGTCGGCTGCGCCCCAGGGGTCCATCAGGGGGAGGCCGACGCTCTGAATCGTCGGCAATGCCTCGAGGACTGTCGGGCTGAAACGGCCACAGAACACCGCGACGAGATCATGAATCTTCGCCATTTCCTTGATGTTCTCGATGCTGCGGGCTGGCACGGAATGGTTCGCTCTCTCTTCGATAGCCAGGGGACGGCCGCCAAGGACCCCGCCCCGGCGGTTGATCTCCTCGATCGCAATCTGCATCCCCAGACGGATTGCCTCGGCCGACGTGCTGTTCTTGTAACCAAACTCGGCGTCCAGGCCGATCAGCACGGGGGCGCTTCCCGCCGCCTGAAGATCTTCGCAACCGGCGATGATTCCTGCAAAAACAGTGAGTGCCCAGATGATACTTCGGGCGCGCATACGTCCCTCCTGTTCTTTGTTTCAACTCTTTGCCTGAGAAACAACGCCAGGCATGTGACTGATTGCGCAATCAACAAGTTTTAATCTGTCATTTAATATCCACCTTGTCAATTTACCGATACAACGGCGGGCGCTTAGAAATTGCAGAGCAAAGAAAACCCCCGGGCGGGGCCGCCGCGCCGGGGGGTCGATTCGAACGGAGGAAGGTCTAGCGGGTCGGCGAAAACTCGTCCTTCGTCGCGCCGCAAACCGGGCAGACCCAGTCCGCGGGGAGATTCTCGAACGGGGTCTTCGCAGGCACGCCGCTCATCGCGTCGCCCTGGTTCGGATCGTAGACATAGCCGCAAACATTGCACTTGTACTTCATTTACTCACCCTCCTTGGTTGGTGGATTTCCCTCTTGAGATCAAATCCGGGATCATTTCGATTCCGCGATCCCGCGATCCCGCGAATAATTCTAGCAGGCTGCTCAAAAAGGTCCAGGTGCAAGGCGACCGCTGAGGAACGAGCAGGTTGGCCTTTTTCAGCCGGCTGCTACCGCAGATGGTCGATGATCGCCGCCAGGCGCTCCCGCTCGACCTCGCGGCCGACGAGCGGCCCCGCGGCGAGCGCCGGCACCTGATCCTCGTACGCCGGACGGCTGCCGCGATAGATCACGCCGATGGGGATCTCCTCCCCCCAGCGCACCGCCGCTGCAAGCGCCGCCGCCCAGTCGGTCGGGACATAGCCTTCCGGCAGCTCGCG
>Ga0315271_10001659_pt1 | contig 13571 bp, 16 predicted proteins | sample C3_top_MG_FD_204664 | JGI IMG/M metagenome (GOLD analysis project Ga0315271, IMG submission 204664) | Sediment microbial communities from Yellowstone Lake, YNP, Wyoming, USA - C3_top | ecosystem: Environmental > Aquatic > Freshwater > Lake > Sediment | place: USA: Wyoming | collected 2017-08-01 | reverse complement strand
TTGTTGCGCTGCTTGCGGTTGAGTTCGCGCACGTCGTCCGGCGATTTCACCGTCATGATGCCCATGCCGTAGGTGCCGGCATCGGCCTTGACGATGACGAAGGGCGGCTGGTCGATGCCGTATTCGGCGTATTTGACGCGAATTTTGTCGAGCAGTTTGCCGACCTTGTCGGCCAGGCAGTCCTCGCCCTGGCGCGCATGAAAATCGATCTTGCCGCAGTGGTCGAAATAGGGATCGATCAGCCACGGGTCGATTCCCACCAGCCGCGCGAATTCGCCGGCGATGTGCTGATACGCCTTGAAGTGACGCGACTTGCGGCGCGTCGCCCAGCCCGCGTGCAGCGGCGGCATGATGGTCTGCTCGATGTTTTTCAGAATGTCCGGCACGCCCGCCGACAGGTCGTTGTTGAGCAGCACGGCGCAGGGGTCGAAGCCTTCCAGCCCGATGCGGTCGCCCTTGCGGATCAAGGGCTCCAGCGTGAGCCGCCCGCCGCCCGGCAGCTCCAGCGTGGTCGGCTGGGTGATCTCGGGAATCAGGGTACCGATGCGCACGATCAGCCCGGTCTGGCGCAGGATGTGCGCGAGCACCGCGACGTTTTGCAGGTAGAAGGTATTGCGGGTGTGGTTCTCGGGGATCAGCAGCAAGCGCTGCGCGTCGGGGCAGATTTTTTCCACCGCGCCCATCGCCGCGTGAATCGATAGCGACATGAACGCCGGGTTGAGGTTGTTGAAGCCGCCGGGGAACAGATTGGTATCCACCGGTGCGACCTTGAAGCCTGCGTTGCGGATGTCCACCGAGGTGTAGAACGGCGCGGACTGCTCCTGCCATTGCTGGCGAAACCAGTGCTCGATGGTCGGCTGCGCGTCGAGCAGGCGTTTTTCCAGTTCGAGCAGCGGGCCGGTAAGTGCAGTGGTGAGGTAGGGAACCATACAATGCGCCTTTCGTAAGTTGGTTTATTTTAGGGCATACGACTCCACATGGGCTTCAGCCCATAGTGGATCGGAGTCCTTTTTTCAGGGCATCGCCGATGTTTGACATCGTTTTATATCAACCCGAAATCCCGCCCAACACCGGCAACCTCATCCGCCTGGCCGCCAACACCGGCTGCCGCCTGCACCTGGTCGAACCGCTGGGCTTCGACCTCAGCGACAAGCAGGTGGCCCGTGCCGGGCTGGATTATCACGACATGGCCTGCGTGCAGGTGCATGCGAATTGGGCGGCGGTGCAGGCCGCGCTGGCCGGCCGCCGCTGGTTCGCGCTCACCACCAAGGGCAGCGCGCGCTATGCCAACTGCGCATTCCAGGCCGGCGACGTGCTGCTGTTCGGACCCGAATCGCGCGGCCTGTCGCCGGAAATTCTGGAGGGGTTCGAGCCCGGTCGCCGCCTGCGCTTGCCGATGCTGCCCGGCTCGCGCAGCATGAACCTGTCCAACGCCGTCAGCGTGGTGGTGTTCGAAGCATGGCGGCAGAATGGATTTGCGGGAGGGATGTAAATTGAGCGCACTGGAATGGCTGGAAGCAGCCAGCTACATCGTCACCATCGTGGGCCTGCCGCTCGCCATCGGCGTCTATGTATTCGACCGCCGCCGCGACCAGCAGACCGATGAGGAGGAAATATTTTTGCGGCTGTCGGACGAATATGCCGATTTCATGCGGCTGGTGATCGACAACGCTGATTTGCATTTGCTGTCGCCTGCGGTGAAAGGCGAACTCAGCGAAGACCAACTGGAACGCAAACACGCCCTGTTCGCCATCCTGGTCAGTCTGTTCGAGCGCGCCTATGTGCTGGTGTATGAAGACAAGATGAGCCGCCAGCAGGCGCGGCTGTGGCAGTCATGGGAGGACTACATGCACGAATGGTGTCAGCGCGAAGATTTCCGAAACGCGCTACCGCCCCTGCTGGTGGGCGAAGACCCGGATTTTGTCGCAACCATCCAGCGCATCGCGGCTGAGCGCAAAACGGGCTAACGCTACGCTTTACTATTGAGCTTTCCGGAAATCATGACAGTTATCTACGACCGTTCGGGCTGAGCTTGTCGAAGCCCCGTCACAATTCAAGCAGCCCTTCGACAAGCTCAGGGCGAACGGATACTTTGTCATGATTTCCGGAAAGCTCAATAGCCGTATCGCCTGCCGTATTGCGCGCCAGGCTCAACCCTCATCGTAGCCTTCGTCGGTGGGGTTGTCGACCAGGTGAAACGGGTGATCGACCGGCATATCCATAAACTCTTTCCGGGTGGCTTCGTTCTCGAAATACATCGTGACATTGCCGTCGACCAGGTAAGGATGGCCGGCCAGATCCTCGATTTCCACCCCGGTTATCGGGTCGGTGCTGCTGAGGATTTGCGCGGGCTCATGCAGACGCCCGCTTTGCGTCAGATCACGTTGCAGGGGATCGGTGGCGACGTAGTTCGCGACAGTGGAATTGTGAACGGTGAAACCTTGGCTTGCGATGTCCATGATTGACTCCTTGGGATGGATTGCGCAACTCCAGGAAAGACATGGAGTCCGCAGCAGCTAGAAAATAGTGCTGCTGTTTATATAGACCATGAATCCCGGGCTGTCCTGAATCGGCACAATTGACGCGCTCCACCTAACCCAGAGACACTTGCGGGTGCATGGTCATCTATCTTTAACCGGTTCTGAAACATGGTTCTGACAACCGCCTTCATCGTTCTGGTTTTCCTCTACAGCCTGATCTCGCGCCGACTGGAGCGAACCGTCCTCACCGCGCCGATCCTGTTCACCGCTGCCGGGGCGCTCATCCTGCTGCTGCCGCCAACGTTGAACGAACTGGCACTCGACCGCAAAGCCCTGCTTCTGATTGCCGAACTGGGACTGGTGATGACGCTGTTCACCGACGCATCCCGCATCAGCCTGAGCATGCTGCGGGGTAATCGCGGTCTGCCCGTCCGCCTGCTCAGCACCGGCATGCTGCTGACAATCCTACTGGGGGCGATGGCGGCCATGGCGCTGTTCGGCGGGCTGACGTGGTGGGAAGCCGGCATTCTCGGCGCGATTCTCGCGCCGACCGACGCAGGGCTTGGGCAGGTGATCGTGAACAGCCCGCGGGTGCCACAGCGGATACGTCAGGCGCTGAACGTCGAGGCGGGACTCAATGACGGCCTGGCGGTGCCCTTTCTGATGTGTTTCATCGCCCTGGCTGCAGTCGAGAATCAGAGCACCGGCGCCGGGTCGGTGCTGACCCGCTTCCTCGGCGAGCAGCTCGGTTATGGCACGCTGATCGGTCTGGGCGCCGGGCTGGCGGGCGGTACCTTGCTGGGTCTCGCGCATCGCAAGGAATGGATGGCGGCGCCGCTGGCGCAACTCGGCGTCGTGGCGATTCCGCTGCTGTGCGTGATGGCCTCGGAGGCGGTGCATGCCAGCATGTTCATCGCCGCATTCGTGGCCGGCCTCGCCACCCAGATCGGCTTCAGGCAGGTCGGCCGGCACAGCGTCGAGTTGACCGAGGATTGGGGGCAAGTCCTGAACTTCTTCGTGTTCTTCCTGTTCGGACTGTTCGTGGCGCAAAGCTGGAGCGCGTTCACGCTGCCGATGTTCCTCTATGCGCTGGCAAGTTTGACGGTGATCCGCATGTTGCCGGTGGCACTTGCATTGCGCGGCACCGGCCTGAGCCGTGCGAGCGTACTGTTCATCGGCTGGTTCGGTCCGCGGGGTCTGGCGTCCATCGTGCTGGGTCTGGTGTACCTGGAACAGCAGGTGAACCTGCCCGGCGAAGAGACGATCCGCCTCACGGTCATGGCGACGGTGCTGCTCAGCATCGTCGCCCATGGCTTGAGCGCCCTGCCCGGAATCGACGCCTACATCCGGCGGATGGCCGCACTGGATCCGCGCGCCCCGGAACTGCTGGCAGTCGAGGGGGGATAACTCGGCCTCGGACGCATCTGCGAAGAATGTGCCGGAAAATATTACATGGCTTGGGTTGAAAGCCCCGGAAATTGTATTTTTGGAGGGAAATCCCGTCCGTAAATTTTACAGTCTGGTTTCCAGACGCATGGCCACAACTTGCAACCCATTGATTAAACAGGTTTGTATTTTCTAGCTCGATTCGTGCTTTATATTTTTTCGCCTGAGTACTTGCGATTACCAACAGGTGTTGCGTTGGCTACTCAGTCCGCGCCCAATGCATGACAGGAGACATTTCATGAAACGTTCATTATTTTTCCTGGCAATGGTGGCGTCGATGCTCGTCGCCACCCCGTTCGCTCACGCGACGATCATCCAATACGCTGCCAATCTGAGCGGGGCGAATGAGGCCCCGCCCAATGCATCGCCCGGAACAGGCTCAGCCCTGATCACTATTGATGACGTACTCAACACCATGCACGTAGAGGTCACGTTTTCCGGCTTGCTCGGAACGACGACCGCAGCGCATATCCACTGTTGCACAGCAATTCCGTTGACCGGGACGGCAGGAGTAGCGACGACCACGCCAAACTTTGCAGGCTTTCCGCTGGGGGTGACTTCGGGAAGCTATGACAATACGCTGGATATGACACTGCTCTCTTCGTACAACCCGAGCTTCATCACGGCTCATGGCGGCACGGCGGCGGGAGCGGAGGCGTTCCTGTTCACCGGCATGTCCCTTAACCAAGCCTATTTCAATATCCATACTACTTTCGCACCGGGTGGCGAGATACGCGGTTTCCTGACGCAAACCACCTCGCAGGTTCCCGAACCCGCTACCCTCGCACTTTTATGCCTTGGCCTTGCGGGACTCGGCTGGAGCCGCCGCACGAAAGTGTAAATGCACTCACCCCCGCTTCAGGGGGTGATTCGTAGACGAGCATGCTGGCTTGCATGCGAAGCAGCACACGTCTCGAAGTCGCTAGGCATTCAAGGCTGACGCAATTGGCTGGCCCTGTATCGGAGGCGACCTAGTGGCTGGCCGGCTCGAACGCATTCTGGATATTTCTCTCTGGCAGGCGCAGCCACTGCGGCCGTCCGGTTCCGATCTTTGCAACTACTCGTTGCTGGTGTTTCACACTATTGATGCCCAACGCCTCGGCTAGAATGGCGTCATGCTGCTTTACGACGCCATTCTTCCCGCCCCGATGTGTCGACTGGGTGCCTGCTTCACCGGCGACGCGCTGACGCGGCTGGATTTCCTGTCTGCGGATACCCCCGCGTCCACACGACCGGACACGCGGACGCGCCAGCTGGCGCGCGAACTGGAAGCCTACTGGCACCATCCCGCGCATGAATTCGATCTGTTGTACGTACCAACCGGTACACCGTTTCAGTTGCGAGTGTGGCACGCGCTGATGAACATTCCCGCCGGGCAATCGACGACGTATGGCGCGCTCGCCAAACAACTGGGCAGCGCGGCACGGGCGGTGGGGCAGGCCTGTGGCTCGAACCCGCTACCGATCCTGATTCCCTGCCATCGCGTGGTGGCGGCCAACGGGCTGGGCGGCTTCATGCATGCCGCCAGCGGCGCGCCGCTGGATGTGAAGGCCTGGCTGCTCGGGCACGAGCGTGGTCATGAACAGCGCGCTGATTGACCGGTTTTGCGATCACCTATGGCTGGAAGACGGGCTGGCGGATCTGACGCTGGCGGCATATCGGCGCGACCTGACGGCCTTCGGCACCTGGCTGGAAAAAGAACGCGCCCATGCGCTCGATGCCGCCGTGGCGGGCGATATGGAAGCCTATCTGGCGTGGCGATTCGCCCGCCACACCCAGCCGCGCAGCGCGGCGCGCTACACCTCGGCGCTGAAGCGCTTTTACCGCTACCTGCTGCGCGAAAACCTGATCGCCGCCGACCCCACGCTCAATCTCGACAGCCCCAAGCTGCCGCGCTCGCTGCCGAAGACGCTGACTGAGGCCGAGGTGGAACGCCTGCTCGATAGCGCCAACGCGGAGACGCCGCTAAGCCTGCGTGACCGCGCCATGCTGGAAACGCTGTACGCCACCGGCTTGCGCGTGTCGGAACTGGTGGGGCTGAAGCTGACGGCGGTGAACCTCAACGACGGCGTGCTGCGCGTCACCGGCAAGGGCAACAAGGATCGGCTGGTGCCGCTGGGCGAGGAAGCGGTGGCGTGGCTGCGGCGTTATCTGGCGGACGCGCGCCCGTCTTTGATGGAGAAAAACCTGAGCGACGCAGTGTTCGTCACCGCGCGCGGCGGCGCCATGACGCGGCAGGCGTTCTGGTATCTGCTCAAGCGCCGCGCGCGCGCCGCCGGGATCGAGCGGCCGCTGTCGCCGCACACGCTGCGTCACGCTTTTGCCACCCATCTGCTGAACCATGGCGCGGATTTGCGGGTGGTGCAGATGCTGCTCGGCCACAGCGATATTTCCACCACGCAGATTTACACCCATGTGGCGCGCGAACGCTTGAAGCAGTTGCACGCCACACACCACCCGCGCGGCTGAATTTCAGGGCGGGCTGATCCGCTCCATCAGATAACACAGGCAGTCCTGACGGATCACCCGCTCGTCACGCGTCAGCATGGCCGGCATCAGCGGCCGCCTGAGCGTGATCGCGCCCTGGTGGTAATCGAACAGGCGGTCGCCGATGTCCGCACCATTTTCATCCAGCGCCTGCAGCCGCGCCGGACTGCCCACCCGCACCCGCCCCAGCAGGTCGCCATGCGCCAGTTCGCGGAAATTGAAGTGATCGAGTTCGGGCACAAAATCGATGTCCACATCCGGCGTAGCGAAGCCGAAGCTGACCTGATCCGGCACTTTGACCGTGGCCACGGTGTGAAACAGGTCGACGTCGTGCGGCGCAACCGGATGCAGCGGGAATTCGGACAGATGCAGGCTGGCTTCCATGAACGCGGCGGCATGCTCGACGCTGCCGGGCGTACCCGGTTTGCCGCACTCCACCGTCACCGCCGGACACAACTCGGCGAAAGCGGCCGACTGCACGCCGCGCGGACGGATGAAATACACGACGATGCGCGAAAACAGCGTGGCAAGATGCAAAAAAGTGGAGTCTAGGCGGTTGATACAGGCGTAATGCGGATTGAGGCCGGTATTGTTGTGGATGTCGATGCTGGCAAACACACCGCGGGCACGCATCGCGTCGACCACCTGCTGCATCATCGCCAACTCGGCAGGATGCGCTTCCTCGCTGCCCGGCCACACCCGGTTGTAATCCGGCTGGCCATCGAGGCGGCGTAGCCCCGAGCGCGCCGCCTCGACGTTGCCGATGAACAGCGACAGCGCGCGCGGCAACTCGGCCGCTGCGTATTTCCTCAGCACCGATTGCGCCGCCAGCCAGCCGGTGTCTTCGTTGCCGTGCAGCAGCACTGAGACGAACAGCGGCGGCATGCGCCGACCCGGCAGATGGATCAGCGCCGGGCCGGGCAGCACTTCACTCAGTTGCGCAGCCGTCGCCTCCAGCAGGCCCGCGGGCAGAGCCTCATATTGCGTCAGCATCACAGCCCCCACTCGTGCACCGGCGAACCGGAACGCTGGTTATCCAGATAATCGTCCATCATGCGATGGACATCGCCACCCACCTGGGCGAGCCGTTGCAACTGCCACGCCGCGCCGGTCTGGCCGCTGCGCACCCGGGCTTCGACCACGCCCAGATAATGCTCGATCTCGGCATCCGGCAGCCCGAAATCACGCAGACCCTGGCGCGCCAGCGGCAACCCGGTCTCAAGAATGAAATCACGCGCGGAATAACGCCGGCCATCCAGCCAGGTCAAATCAGCTTGCAGCCCGTGGCGGGCAGCGGCATAGAAATTGGCGCGCGCGTGGCTAAACGGAAGATCGAGTTCTGCGGCACGCGGCTGCCGCGCCAAGGCATGCACCAAGCCAAAATACAGCCCCGCATTGGCCACCATATCCAGCACCGTCGGGCCGCTCGGCAGCACCCGTTGTTCCAGCCGCATGTGCGCCTGCCCGGCATCATCAAAGCCGATCAGTGGCCGTACCCAACGCCAGATCGCGCCGTTGTGCAAACGCAGATGCGGGTAGCGAATCGACGCCTCCTCCTGCGGCATCGGCAGCAGCACCGGGTAGTGCTCGAGATTTTCCTCGAACAGTTCCAGCGGGCTGCTCGCCACGTAGCCGCGCCCGAACGTCACCCGCCGCAACGTCGGTTCCGCCAGCCCCGTGTAGCCGCCCAGTTCGACCGACTGTTCGAACAACGGCACCCGGGTTTCCTGCCACAGGCGCTGGCCGAACAGCAGCGGCGAATTGACCGCTGCCGCCAGCAGGGGTGCGCAGCTGATCAGCGAGGCGTTGTAGTAGCGCCCTGCCTGTTCGAACGGCACCTGCAGGTGCACCTGGAATGAGGTGGTCGCGGCTTCCAGCATCACGTCGGGCCGGCTCAGGTGCAGCTGATCCGCGCCCTCGATGTCGATGCGGATAGGCGCGCCATCACGCTGCTGCTGCACCTGCGCATTGAGCGCATCGAAGCGATGCATCGCCGACATGTTGGCGAGGCACAAATCCTCGTCGCGGATGGTCGGCAGGATGCCGATCATCGCCAGCACCGTGTCCATGCCGTGCGCCACCTGCTGACAATTGTCCCAGGTGGTCAGCAGGGACTCTTCCATCGCGGCCAGCACGCCTGCTCCCACTTCCACCGGCGGCGCATTCAGCTCGACGTTGAAGCGCGACAATTCGGGCACCACCAGCGGATCGTTCAGCGCGCGCAGATAGGCTTCGTTGACCGGGTTGGGACGCCCGGCGTGATCGAGCAGCCAGGCCTCGAGTTCGAACCCCGCAACGTAGCGCGCATCCGCAAAGCCATCTGATCTGGCCGCCGACCGCAACGCCGCCGTTTCTTCCGCCAGCTTGTCGGCAAACTGCTGGAAGTCCGCTTCCGAAAAGTGGGTGCGGTTGATTTCCTGGCCCATGCCCGAATGCTTCAGGCCGCTTCGCTGGCCTGCTCGCCCTGGTGATACGTCACATACAGATAAATCGGAATCGCCAGATCGCCCAGGTGCTTGTCGATCAGCGGGCGCACTTCGTCCCAGTTCATTCCGCCCACGCCGGTAGCCAGACGCGGCAACGCCAGACTGGTCACGCCTTCCGTTTCGACCCATTTGCGCAGGGCCTTCAAGGTGTGATTCAGGTTTTCGACCGACGCGCGACCCGGCTTGGCGCCATGGTCATACGCTGCATCCTGGGTGAACAAGGCCGCGACACGCTTGCCTTCGGCACCGGCCCACGTCCACGTTTCACCTGCCTTGGGGTGCGTGGTCTGGCAGAAATGCCGGAAATCCTTGTACATCGCCGGCCAGTTCTCGCGCAACGCGTGCGCCAGACCCTGATTGTGTCCGTCGTTCGGCGCCACGCCATGAGCAATGGCTTGCGCCCTTGACAACAGAATATCGCCGCTCACTTCATGCAACATGGTCTTCCTTTCCAATCAATAATCACAAAATAACAATACCTTCTTATCTATTTATAGACCAGCCAATCCCATCGCGATGAAGCGGCAGATTTACACCCGGGTGCCGGGTCTGGCGAGGTAAAACCACTCCTGGCCGGGCTGTGCGTTGGGATTGGGGAACACGATGTAGCCCTCATTTTCTGCCACCACCGGCGTGCCGTCGTGGCGCGTTCCGATCACGTCGCCCGCGTGAAGGCGATCAAAACTCGACCAGTGACGGCTGAACGCATCCGCCGTGTGAACCCGATCGATGACCTGATACAAGCGCAGGGCTTCGGTGTCGGTCACCGGTGCGGGCAGGGACTCGGATGTCAGCCGCAGATGGGCCAGGGTGTTGTGTATGGCGCGGTAAGCCACCTCGGGCGCAGCGGGATCGTCATGCTGGCCGCATTCGAGGGTGAGCGCGATGCCGCCCTGCGCGCGCATGTATTCGGTGGTGCCCACGCCGTAATGCACATCGGCTTCGCGTGCGGACACCCCCGCCGCCAGGCGTCGCGCGACCCCAGCGGCGTAGGTGTCGAGCCAGCCGTCGACGAAGCGATGCACCCCCAGGCGCAACGCCAGCGCGGTTTCCTCGGCCGAACGGGCAAACGGTTCCAGCGTGCCGCTGTTGTCCTGCGGCCCCAGCATGACGAAGGGCTGGCCGGCGGTATGAAACGAATGCAGGTCGAGCAGCACGTCATGTTGCGCCAGCAACGGGCACAGCCAGTTGGCAATGCGGTCTTCAAACTCGGCCGGCGTATCGGTGGGCACCAGATTGCGATTGAGGTTGCGGTCGCCCATGCGCCGATGGCGCGCATAGGCCAGCGGATTGGTGACCGGGACGAAGGTGACGCTGCCGGCGACGATGTTCAACTGGCCGGATTCGATCTCGCCGATGACGCGGCGAATCGCCTGGGTGCCGCAGGTTTCGTTGCCGTGCACCGCGCCCAGCACGATCAGACGCGCGCCGGACGCGAGGCCGGTGAACGACACGGATTGGAAATGCAGTGCTTCGAGTTCGCTCATAGGTTCATGGCCTTGTACAACAACGACACGCTCGACACCAGCAGCAACACGCCCACCAGCCGCGTCATCTGCGGCTGGCTCAGCCCGACATGCACGCGTCCGCCCAGATAGAGCGCGCCCAGCATCAGCGGCAGCGCAGCGACATACGCGATCCACACCTGGCTCGACAGCAGCAGGCCGACAATCAGAAAGCTGGCGATGCGCGTCAGGCCCTCGGTGAAAAACAGCGCCGAAAACGTCGCCCGCAAATCGCTTTTGTCGTGGATGCGGTGGGTCAGATAAATCACATACGGCGGCCCGCCGGTGCCGAACAGCGCGCCCACGGTGCCGCCGGTGAGCGCGGCCGGCACCGCCCAGCCGCGCGAGATCGGTTTGTCGCCGCGGATGTTGAGCACGCTGCGCAGCGCGAAAATGAAAACGAACCCGGCCAGCGCCAGCAGCATCGGCCCGGGCGGCAGCTTGACCAGCAGGCTGGTGCCGACGATCACGCCGATTACGCCGAACGGAATCAGCAGGCCGATTTCATTCCATTTCACACGCTTGAAATGCAGCCCGCCGATGACGATCGATGCGGTGAAATCGAGCAGCAGGATCAGCGGCACCACGAATTTCAGCGGCAGGAACAGCGCCAGCATGGGCACCGAAATCAGCCCCGAGCCGAAACCGGTGATGCCGCGAATGAAATACGCCGACAGCAGGATGGCCGCCATCGTGGCCATGTGTTCCAGATTCACAGACGGGTGCCGCGCTCGATGGTGATGCCGAGTTCCTTGATGCCCGGCACGATGGCGAACTTGGTCACCGAGACTTTCACCCAGGGCGAACCGAATTCATTGCGCACGATGGCAGCGACGTGCTCGGCCACGGATTCAACCAGCGTGATCGGCTGCGGCGCGTTGTGCAGATAGTCCTTCACCCGCATCGCCACTGCGCCGTAGTCGATGGTGTCGGCGACGTTGTCGGTGTCGCCGGCGCGGCTGGAGGCGAGGCCGATTTCCAGATCGATCCGCACCGGCTGCGGCACTTTGCGTTCCCATTCGTATACGCCGATAATCAGATCGAGACGAAAGTCCCGCAAAAACAATATATCCATTGCGCTAATATCCACCGCATCGCCCGCCAACGGGCGCGCCAAAAACCCGCCATTTTACCCAAGAGCCTATTTCAGCAGAAATCATGCCCCGCGTTGAGACCAGGATCGGATGGATGCAAGGCGCAGTGCGCAGGCAAGGGTCATCCCTTGCCAAGCGCTGTAACGCCGCAGACGCCGATCCTGATCTCAACCCGGAGGGCCGGTTGCCTGCGGGCGCATTGCGGTGTTGCGGGTGGCTCGTGGAGAACGACTACACTTCGCTCCCCCGCGCCTTGCACTGCATCCCGCAGGTAACCGGCGCGGGGCATGATTTCTACTGAAACAGGCTCTTTCATGACCCCGCTGTTGTTTATCACTGGCGCCTACCTCATCGGATCCTTATCGTTTGCCGTCATCGTCAGCAAGCTCATGGGCCTGCCCGACCCGCGCAGCTTCGGCTCGGGCAACCCCGGCGCCACCAACGTGCTGCGCACCGGGCGCAAGGCAGCCGCTGCACTGACCCTGCTCGGCGACGCCCTCAAGGGCTGGGTGGCGGTGGTGCTGGCGCGCGTGCTGGCGCCGCAATTCGGTCTGGGCGAAGACATCGCGCTGCTGTGCGCGCTGGCGGTATTCATCGGCCATTTATTCCCGGTGTTCTTCCGCTTCCAGGGCGGCAAGGGCGTCGCCACCGCGCTCGGCGTGCTGGTCGGCCTCAATCCCTGGCTCGGGCTGGCGTGTCTGGCCACCTGGCTGTTCATGGCCAGGGTGTTCCGCATTTCCTCGCTGGCCGCGCTGACCACCGCCGTGCTCGCCCCGGTTTACGCCGGGCTGCTGACGGGCTGGGGCAACACGGCGATCACCGTGCTGGTGATTGCGCTGCTGCTGGTCTATCGTCACAAGAGCAACCTCATCAAACTGGTGAACGGCGAAGAAGGCCGCATCGGAAAATCTAGCTGACATGGCCTTTTTCGGAAAATCCATCGACCACGCAAAAGACAGCCTCGCCGAAGTCTCGCGCGATGCCATCGACCGTGCCGGCGACCGGCTGTCGGACGTAGTGAAGGAAGGTGTCACACAGGCCGGCAGTGAACTGAAAGACGTGATCTGGCGAGCCAGCCAGGAAATCGACGCCAAGCTCGACAAGATTTCCGATGAGCTGCATGAGCAGCGCCAGTTCACCAAGGACGACGTGCGTGAACTGGTAGATTACGCCGGCGAAAAGCTCGGCACGCTGATGGACCAGCGCATGGCAGTGGCCAAGGCCGAGATTTCCTCGCTGGTGCAGGAAAAAGTGGAATATTTCAAGCGCGAAGTCGACGGTTTTTTCATCGAGCGTCAGCGCGATCTCGCGCGCGAGCGGCGGCGGCTGTTCATCAACGTCGCCATTGCGATTCTGGCGTCGCTGTCACTCGGCTTCGTGTCCTGGCTGTATCACCAGTACATGGGCGGCGGAATCGACCTGTTCGCCATGTTCCGCATCGTGTTCGCCTCGCTCGTCGGCGGCTGGGGCGCGTATCTCGCGGTGCGGGTGGTGCGCCGCTGGATGTCGATGTCGGAACACAAGAAAGACACGCTGTTCCTGGTCAGCCGCTACTGGGGCGTGCTGCGTCCGGAAAGCATTTTTGGCACGCTGGTGCTGGTGTGCCTGATCACCATCCTGGTGGGATTTCTGCTGTTCCCCGAGCAGATCGCCCAGCTCACCGGCAGCGAAAAATGGCTGAAGGCGCTGCGCGATGCCTATCCCATGTTCCGGCAGTAAATCGGCCTGACGGCCAACCGCCGCTCAAACGGCGTCGAGCGTAGACAATTCCCAACGCGGCTTGACCGCAAATGTCAGTTCCGGCTCTGCGTGAGCCATCCGCTGCGCCCCCGCAAACGCGATCATCGCGCCGTTGTCGGTGCAGAACTCCATGCGCGGATAAAACACGGTGATGCCGCGTGCCATCGCTTCGCGCGTCAGCCGCTCACGCAGGTGGGTGTTGGCACCGACGCCGCCCGCCACTACCAAACGTTTGGCCCCGCTGCGCGCGCAGGCCGCGAGGCTTTTGCTCACCAGCACGTCCACCGCCGCCACCTGAAACGCCGCCGCGATGTCTGCCGCTTGGCTCTGCCC
>Ga0315271_10001656_pt1 | contig 13577 bp, 13 predicted proteins | sample C3_top_MG_FD_204664 | JGI IMG/M metagenome (GOLD analysis project Ga0315271, IMG submission 204664) | Sediment microbial communities from Yellowstone Lake, YNP, Wyoming, USA - C3_top | ecosystem: Environmental > Aquatic > Freshwater > Lake > Sediment | place: USA: Wyoming | collected 2017-08-01 | reverse complement strand
TCGCACCTCACCCACTGCCACGACTGCGCCGGCTGCCACGACTGCGCCTACTGCGAGCGCTCGGAGAACTGCGCCGGCTCCTCCTACCTGGTGCTGAGCCGCGACTGCTCCGACTGCACCTACTGCTTCGGCTGCGTCGGCCTCGCCAAGAAGGACTTCCACATCCTCAACCAGCCCTACACCCGCACCGACTACTTCCGGATCATGGAGAAGCTGCGCGGCGTGCTCGGGCTCGCCAGGGGGCGTCGCTGACCGGGCTCCTGCTGGGGCTGCTGCTCGCGCTGCCGTCGGCCACGGTGGCGCCGGCCCGGGCCCGCCCCGGCGACGCCGTGCTGGTCTCGGTGCTCGACACCGCCACGCCGCCCTCGGGCACGCTGGCCGATCGGCCGCTCCGCTTCTGGCCCGCCGGGCCGGGCCGCTGGCTGGCCGTGACGCCCCTCCCCACCGAGACCCCGCCCGGTCCAGCCGCCGTCGCGCTGCTGGCCGACGCCCTGCCGCTCGCCCCGGCCCTCGAGGTGGTGCCGGCCAACTTCCTCTCGACCAGGCTCGACGTGCCGCCGAGGTTCATCGAGCCGCCGGCGTCGGCCCGCAAGCGCATGGCGCTCGACCAGGCCGCCATCAAGAAGGCCTACGACCGCCCCTTCGGACCTCCCCTCGTCGCCGGCCCATTCGCTGTGCCGCTCGACGTCGAGCCTTCGGGCGGGTACGGCGACCAGCGCGTCTACAACGGCAAGGTCACCGGGGTGCACTACGGGCTCGACCTGCCCAGCCCGGCCGGCACGCCGGTCGGGGCCGGCGGCGACGGCGAGGTGGTGCTGGCCCGCGACTGCTACATGTCGGGGAAGACGGTGCTGATCTGGCACGGCGCCGGCGTCTTCAGCGCCTCCTTCCACCTCTCCGCCATGGAGGTGAAGGGTGGTGACCTGGTGAAGCGCGGCCAGGTCATCGGCCGGGTCGGCTCCACCGGCCGCTCCACCGGCCCGCACCTGCACTGGGGGGTCAAGGTGGACGGGCTCTGGGTCGATCCGCGCTCGATCGCGCGCCTCGACCTCGCCAGCGGTGCGCTCAGCGGCCCGCTGGAGGCGCCGGAGCGGCCGGGGCCGCCGGACCCGGTGGTGCCGCCGCCACCGAGCGCACCACCTCCGCCAGCAGCGGATGGAGCAGCGGCGCCGCCGCGATGATCCCTCCGCTCTCGAGGATGCGCGCGCGCCCCTCGAGATCGGTCGCCAGCGCCCCAATCGCGTCGTCGCCGGCATCTGGTGGCGGCGACGCAAGGCATCTTCCGCTGAGAGCGCGGTGAGAAGTTCCCGAGTAGCGCGAGCGCCGTGGGTCTTGCCGCCTCCTTCGACGTTTCGGGTTGGCTGGCGCGGCCGCTGGGGAGGCGCTCAGCGTCGCGAAGGGGCCTGGCGGAGCGAATGGCGTTGCGGGCGACCGGCGACGGGCGAGCGATTCTGGCTCGATGATCCGAGTGGATCAGGCGCTCGAGATCAGCGTCCCAGCTGGGATTCCTGTGCGTCCACGAATCCGGAGACGCCAGGCTGGTAGGTGTCGACAGGTGAATGCTCGATCACGGGCATCCGGCCCCGTCCTCGGCCGCCACCGTGACCGCGAAGTGGGGCAGGCCATGGGCTTGGTTGGTGGTGCCGTCGAGCGGGTCGACGATGAAGCGGAGCGCCCCGCCGCCGCCGGAGCGGCCCGACTCCTCGGCCAGCAGGGCGACCCCGGGGAAGCGGCCGGCGAGGAGGCCGAGCACGGCGGCCTCGCTGGCCCGGTCGGCGTCGGTGACGAGGTCGATGGTCCCCTTCTTGTCGACGGTGCGGACCTGCCCCCAGCGCTGGCGCAGCACCGCGCCGCCGAGGCGGGCGGCGTCGGCGCAGGCGGAGGCGAGGTCGGACGGCGTGGGCATTGGGGAGGTCCTACCGCTGCGCGGGGCTCTGGTCGAGGCGGGAGTCGGGGCCGACTGTTTCTGATCGTCGATCGAGAGGCGCCACGAAGGCGGTGCGGGTTCGGTCGGCGAAGCGGGGCGGGCCGCGTGCGGTCGCCGGGCGGAGCGAACGCGTTGCCCCGCTCGATGGTTCGGCAACACGGACTCCGAGTCACTTTGGGCGCCCGGGGTGAACGTCCCTGGCCTGGCCCGACGCGTGCGGTGGCGGGCCGGATGCTCCGACCACCGAGCGCACGGGACTGGCCGTCCCTCTTGGGTTCCGTGCGTGTCGGCGACCCTTGGAATGTCAAACCAGTATGAGACGATGCGTGAATGAACCACGCGCAACCGACCTCGTCCTCGGCCGCGGCTTCGAACCACGGAGCGGCCTCCCCCTCCCTCGAGCTCCTGGAAGCACGGCAGCTCCGCGACGCCCTCAAGCTCCTCCTCCGCAGGGAGCAGGCCGCCATGGCCGAGCTCCTTGTCGCCCTTGCCGACTTCGACAAGCGGCGCGGCTGGGAGCCGCTCGGGCATGCCAGCCTCTTCGCGTTCCTGGTCGTAGAGCTGGGGCTGTCGAAGAGCGCGGCCTACTACCGCCGGAGCGCCGCCGAACTGCTCCAGGACTTCCCCGAGGTGATCGAGCCGCTGCGCGAGGGCAAGCTCTGCCTCTCCACCCTCGGTGAGCTGGCCAAGGTGCTGACCGAGGAGAACCGGGCCGTCATCACGCCCCGCGGCGATTCCCGACGTCGGGAATCGCGAATGGGGGAGGGGCTGAGGGGGCAGTCCTCGGGCTTCTGGCCAGGCGCGACGAGATCGTGCCGCTCACCGCGAACGTTCGCCGGGTCCACTTCAACGTCGACAGCCAGGTGGTGAAGAAGTTGAAGGACGCCCGCGAGGGTCTCTCCCGTTCGATCCCCGGCGCCAGCATGGAGCAGGTGCTCGAGGCTGGGCTCGACCTGCTCCTCGAGAAGCAGGCGAAGGCGCGCGGGCAGGTGAAGCGGCCGCGGACGACCACCGCCGAAGCCCCGCCGCCGCTCGCGCTCCTCCCGACCGAGCCAACACCGACCACGCCAGCATCGACCGAGCTGCCTCCGGCCACCCCGCCCACCACGGTGCCGCGGCCGCCTCGGCGTGAGGGACCGCGCGAGACCATCCCCGCCGCCGTCCGCCGCGCCGTCTGGCAACGCGATGCCGGCCGCTGCTGCTGGCCGCTCGACGGGGGCGGCCGCTGCGGCTCCACGCACCGGCTCGAGCTCGACCACGTCATCCCTTGGGCGGAGTGGGGACCCTCGACGGTCGAGAACCTCCGCGTCGTCTGCGGCCGGCACAACGCCCTGGCGGCGAGGCAGGCCTTCGGGGAGTGCGCGATGAGACGATACGAGAGACGTCGGGCTGGAGGTCCTGGCTAGAGGCTGGCGCCGCCTGGAGGCGGCCCGACCGGCGCCCCATCCACCGGCGCTCGGCGCTATGCTCATGGCGTGTCGAAGGCCTTCACCAGCGAGGAGACGCCGGACCCCGGGCCGCTCGGGCGCGCGCTCCCGCGACTCGCCCCCGGCGAGGTGCGCTACGTGACGCCGGAGGGACAGGCCGCGCTGCGCGCGGCGCTCGAGGCCACCCGCGCCGATCCCGCGCCGGCCGCCCAGGCCCGCGCCGCCCTGCTCGAGGCGACGCTGGCCACGCTCACGGTGCTCACCTCGGACGCCCCGCCCGGCGAGGCCGCCTTCGGCCGCTGGGTCACGGTGGAGGACGAGGCCGGCGCCCGCGCCAGCTGGCGGCTGGTCGGACCCGACGAGGCCGACGCCCGCCGCGGCCTCCTCGGCGTCAGCGCCCCGCTGGCCCGCGCGCTGCTGGGACGGCGGGCCGGCGACCAGGTCGAGGTGGAGCGCCCGGGTGGCGCCAGGCTCTTCACGGTGGTGGCGGTGGGCCACTCGCCGCCGCCCCCCTGACGCCCTGGCGGGCCACACCGCCGGGCCAGCGCCGCCGCGAGGCCCATCCTCAGTGGAAGTCGACCCAGAGCGTCGGCCGCTTCTTCGGGTCTCCGGCGTAGGAGTCGGTGCTGTGGAAGAGGCTCGTCCGGATCGAGTCGCTGGAGGGGAAGGAGCGGTCGGCGTCCTGGAGGAGCAGGCCATCGTTCTCCAAGGCCCCGCTCGCCCAGGCCTGCACGATGGCGGTGACATCGAGGACATAGAGCCCGAGCGAGGCGGGCCTCCCCTGCTGGACGGCGCCCCCCGGGGAGAGGGCCAGCGAGGTGCCGCCGCTGAGCGTGGCGGTGTCCCAGGCGGTGGCGATGCCGGAGAGGGACAACGTGGACGGGGTGACCGAGAGGCCGGAGGCGTCGAGCGAGAGGAGCGCCCGGTCGATGGTGGTGCCGGCCAGGTCGAAGGCGCCGCCGGCGGTGCTGGTCCCCTGGAGTGGGAAGTGGATCGCCGCCGCGTAGCACATGAAGTCCTGCATGGAGAGGACGGCGTTGTGGAACCAGGAGCAGCCGGCCGCCAGCCCGCCGCTCGAGGAGACGCTGGCATCGAGGGCCGGCACCAGGTCGGTGACGACCACGGTGTTGTCATAGTCGGCGTAGACGGCCATCGACCCGCCGGTCGGGGGCGGTGCGGCGGCCGGGCCGTCGACCTGGACCAGGTTGGAGTAGTCGGTCGAGCCGTAGACGTTCCGCCCGCTCAAGCGGTACTTGCGGTGCATGCCTTGCGGCAGGCCGACGTCGGTGAACCAGGTGGTGTCGCTGCTCAGGAAGCTGGATCCGAGCCGGTTGCGCCAGACGTCGAAGTTCGGACCATCCGCGTACTCCACCAGGATCCGGTCGGCGGAGCTGCAGGCGTTGGTCCACTCGATGCGGTAGGAGTCGGCGTTGAGCAGGGTCGCGGTCAGGCCGTGGGGGCCGGAGCCAAGATCCGGCGCCGCGCCGGGCGCCGGGGTGGTGGTGCTGGTGGGGGTGACCGCCGCGGCCGATCCCACCTCGTTGAAGGCGGTCACCCGGTAGAGGAAGGGCGAGCCGGGGCTCAGGCAGGGGTCGACGTAGGTCCGCAGGTCGGCGGTGAGATCGGCCACCTTGGCGTACTCGAAGCCGAGGACGTCCCTGCGCCGCTCGATCATGAACCCCTTCACGTTGGTGCCGGGGTGGGTCCAGTCGACCTTGAGCGTGGAGCCGGGCTGCAGGCTCGCCATCACCCCGGTGGGGGCGGCCGGCGGGTCAGGGATGGGCGGCGGATCGACCGTCACCACGGCCGAGGGGGTCCCGCTCGCGGCGCCCGAGAGCGCCGTGACCCGGTAGGCATAGCGGGTCGAGACGACCAGGCCGGCGTCGTCGGCCGAGGAGGCGGTGCCAGGGGAGGTGACGACGGGCTCGAAGGGGCCGGCGGCGGCGGTCGACCGCTCGACCAGGATGCCAGTGGCGCCGACCGCGTGGTTGGTCCAGGCCAGGTGGATCGAGGTGCCCGAGGAATGGGACGCCACCAGGTTGGTCGGCGTCGCCGTGGGAGATCCGGCGACCGGGGGCTCGCCGCCGCCGCCGCAAGCGGCTTGGGCCAGCGCGACGAGGAGAGCCATGGCAACGTGGATGGCGGGGCGCGTTCTGGTCATGGAGGCCTCGGGGGGCGGCGTCGCCTGGACGCCATCTGACGGGAGCCCCTCTTCGATGCCGGAGAAGGCGGCCCCGTGCAAGCCATACGTGGTCCCGGCACACATCTCCTCCCCCGACCCGCCGGGGATCTCCAGGCCGGCCCGCTTCCGGTAGACTCCCGGCCATGACCCTCCTCATGGCCCTGGTCCGGAGCGCCTACCTCGCCTTCCTCGTCGTCTACACGCTGGTGGTCTCGCCGCTCGGCGTGCTCTGGAGCGGCGCCGTGACGCGCCAAGGGGCCACCGTCGCCATCCCGGTGGTGGAGAAGGTCTACACGGCCACCTGGCTGGCCATCGGCTGGGTCGCGCTCGAGGTGATCGCCTCCTGGGTCCGGGTCTGGCTCGACGCCCGCGCCCGCCGGCGCGCCACCGCACCGGCCCCGGGGTCCCTGCCGGCTGCATGATCTTCGGCGCCCTGGGTCGGAAGCTGAGCGGCCTGCTGCTGCGGCGGCCGGTGACGCTCTGGCACGACCCGCGCTACCGGCTCCCCCTCGGCGGGCTCGAGGCATCGGTCGGCATCGAGCCGCGCCGCGCCGACTTCGCCGCCTGGTGGCTCACCGGCTCCGGGGCCATCCCGGCCCGCGCCCTGCGGGCGCCCAAGCGCATCGCGGTCCACCGCCTCTCCCGGGTCCACACCCCGGAGCTGCTCGAGTCGCTGGGCCGGCCGGAGGGGCTGGCCAGCGTCTTCGGGGCCGACCCGTCCGACGTGCGCGTCGACGAGCTGATGGACACCATCCGGCTCGCCTGCGGCGGCACGCTCGGCGCCACCCGCGAGACGCTGCGCACCGAGGAGCCGGCCATCAACCTGCTGGGCGGCTTCCACCACGCCGGCCCCAACGTGGCGGGCGGGTTCTGCCCGGTCAACGACATCGCCGTCGCCATCACCGCGGTGCGCGACCGCGGCTTCACCGGGCGGGTGGTGATCCTCGACCTCGACGCCCACCCGCCCGACGGCCTGGCGGCCTGCCTCGAGGCCGATCCGCGCTGCTTCATCGGCTCGCTCTCCGGCTCCGACTGGGGACCGCTCCCGGGCGTGGACGAGACGGTGCTGCCGGACCGGGCCGGCGACGAGCCCTACCTGGCGGCGCTGCGGGGGCTGCTGGAGCGGGCGCCGCGCCCCGACCTCGCTTACGTGATCGCCGGCGGCGACGTGCTGGCCGGCGACAAGTTGGGCCGCCTCGGCCTCACCCTGGCCGGGGCCCGCCTCCGCGACCTGGCGGTGGCCCGGTGGCTCGACGGCGTCCCCCAGGTCTGGCTCCCCGGGGGCGGCTACTCGAGCCGATCCTGGCGGGTGCTGGCGGGCACCGGCCTGGCGGTGGCGACCCGGTCCCTGCGGCCCATCCCGGAGGACTACGAGCCGCTCATCGCCCGCTTCAGCGGCATCTCGGCAGGGCTGAGCCAGGCCGAGCTGGGCGACGGCACCGACCTCAACATGGACGACATCGAGGAGTCGCTCGGGCTGCGTCCGACCCGGCAGCGGCTGCTGCTCGGCTTCTACACGGCGCAAGGCATGGAGGTGGCGCTGCACCGCTACGGCGTCTTCACGCACCTGGCCCGGCTCGGCTACCGCAACTTCCGGCTGGAGTTCGACCGCGAGGGGGCGGGCGAGCGGGTCCGGCTCTTCGGCACCGCCGTCGACCTCGAGGGGGAGCAGCTGCTCATGGAGCTGATCCTCGAGAAGCGGCGCTGCCTCGGCGTGCCGGTCCTCTATGTCCACTGGTTCTCGCTGCGCCACCCGCGCGCCCACTTCAGCGAGAAGCGACCGCGGCTCCCCGGCCAGGAGGTGCCAGGGCTGGGGCTGGCGCTGGAGGCCGGCACCATGATGGCGCGGATGGCCATCCGGCTCGGCCTCGGCGGCGTGGTCTTCCGCCCGTCCAACTACCACGTGGCCTACACCTCGCGGAAAGGCTTCGCCTTCGTGCAGCCGGAGCGCCAGGGTCGCTTCGAGGCGCTGGTGCGCGACCTGTCCTCGTACCCGCTCGCCGAGGCCACCCGGCTGGTCGCCGAAGGCAAGGTCCACCTCGGCGACGCCCCCTACACCTGGGAGGCCGACGAGATGGTCTACTGGTTGCGGGAGTCCCCCGCCGACGCCGGAGAGGTGGAGCGCGTCAAGGCGGTCACCCACTTCACCGTGGTTCCGTGAGCAGCTGCCGGACCTCGGCGTCGATCAGCGCCGCGTTCTTCTGCTGGTAGCCGTGGTGGACGAAGCGGACGCGCCCAGCGCGGTCGACCACCAGGGTGGTCGGGAGCCGCTCGATGCCGAGCCGCTCGGCGTGGCGGGCCCCGCCCTGGTCCCAGAGGTTGAGGAAGGGGAACGGGTTGGCCGCGACGAAGGCCTTCACCTGCGCCAGGTCCTCGTCGACCGAGACCGCGTAGACGGTCAGGCCTTCTGACTGGTGGGCCTGGGCCAGCAGCGCGAGGACCGGGAACTGCTCCCGGCAGGGCTCGCACCAGGTGGCCCAGAAGTCGACAATGCGGACTTGTCCGGTCCGGTCGGCGACGCGCTGCTCCTCCCCGGAAAGGTCTGGTGCCGCGACGTCGACGGTCCGGCCCAAGGCTGGAGAGTTATTCAGTTGTGGCCGACCCCCGGCACACCCTGACAGGGCCGTGGCGAGGAGGAGCAGTTGGACGGCGGGCCGGAGGGCTCTCATTCTCAACATCATGGCTTAAATGGTCCTTTTGTCGATCAGCTGATTTTGATCAATCCCGGCTCACCCTCCCTTGTGTCATGGTCCGCGGGTCGTCCAGTCAGGTCCCTCCGGCCTGGTAGGTACTGCTCGCACCAACGACAAGTCGAGGTCTCGATGGTCACCTCAGCACGCCTTGCCGCCTCTGCACTCCTCCTCGCCACGACGGTGGCGGCCCGGGCGGACGTGGTCGAGGGCTCCTCCACCACCATGATCTCCGCCGGCCAGCAGCTGCGCGGGACCGAGGCCGGCCAGCTGCCGGATCTCGTCAAGGTGGCGACGGTCTTCGAGATGATCCGGGTCTCGGCCCGGGAGGTGCGCAACCCGCTCTTCCAGGATCTCGAGATCAGCTTCTCCGGGTGGGGATCGGGCGACCTCCAGGACGTCCGCTGGGATGCCGGGACCACCGGCAAGCTGACCGGCGACGTCACCACCGCCTACGTCCGTGGCACGCTGGCCAAGGGAACGGTCCAGCTCCGCGCCGGCCGCGAGTTCGTGGCCGCCGGCGCCGGGCGCATGCTCCAGCTCGACGGCGGCGACGTCTTCCTCCGGCTCCCGGCCGGCTTCACGGTCTCGGCCTTCGGCGGCGTGCCGGTGGCCCAGCGCTTCTCCTCGCGCGACACCACCAGGAGCTGGAACCCGGCCGGCGGCGACCTGGCCTGGGGCGGCCGGATCGGCTGGAACATGGCGCTGGCCGGCGTGGCCGGCCGCGGCCTCGACCTCGGCGTCTCGCTGGTCAACGTCTCCAACGACTCCGATCCGGTCCGCCAGGATCTCGGCGTCGACTTCCGGCTCCAGCCCATCAACCTGCTCACCTTCGTCGGCAACGCGACCTACAGCCTCTACGCGGAGCGCCTCGCCGAGTTCAACGTCACCGCGCTCATCTCGGCCACCAGGGCGCTGACGCTCAACCTCGACGTGCGCCACTACTCGCCGGACCTCTTCCTGGCCGCCAACTCCATCCTCTCGGTCTTCACCGACACCAACCGGACCGACTACGGCGGCGGCATCCGCTACCAGTTCACCAAGGCCGTCAACGCCAGCCTCGACTACCACCTGCTCATCGAACCGGGCAAGGTCGTGGACACCACCGAGACCGGCGGCGAGGGCGTGGCCCGCGTCGAGTGGTCCAGCAGCGGCGCCGTGGCCGGTGGCGAGGTCGCCTACCTGAAGACCGGCGACACCGGCTACACCTCGCTGCGGGGCTACGGCCGGAAGACCTTCGGCAAGCTCTTCGTGGCCGGCGACCTGACCGACGTGCTGTTCAAGCAGGACGTCAACGGCCAGGGCAGCTCGCTGGTCGGATCGCTCTCCGGCGGCTACCAGCTCGCCAGGTCCTTGAGCCTGGTGGTGGCCGGCCGGGCCGGCGTCACCCCGTATTACGAGCAGCAGGCCGACTTCATGGTCAAGCTGGTCTACAACTCAGTCGTCCGCGTGCGGGAGGTGAAGTGATGAACCGCCACCTGGTCCTGGTGGTCGCCGCGGCGCTGTCGGCCGCCTGCTCCGCCACCGAGTCCAAGCCGGAGGCCCGGCGCGATCCGCCCTTCGTCTTCCCCCACAGCCCGCACGTCGAGGGCGACGTCGACTGCCTCGAGTGCCACGCCTCGATCACCAAGGCCAAGGCGCTGGAGAACCGGGTCCGCCACGTCCAGCTGCCCAAGAAGAGCGAGACCTGCTCGGGCTGCCATGACGCCGTGCCCAAGCTGCAGATCCCGCCGCGCACTCGCGACGCCGGCCTCAACTTCAACCACGCCGCCCACCTCGACCGGCTCAAGGGCGAGAAGAACGCCTGCGTCCGCTGCCACACGGCGCTGCCGGAGCAAAAGGGCACGCAGTACGACGCCCCCTCGATGAACGCCTGCACCAGCTGCCACAACCACGCCAAGGACTTCGCGGCGGCCAGGTGCCTCGGCTGCCACCAGGACCTCAAGCGCTACGAGAAGCCGGTGGAGTCCTTCAAGCACCAGGGCGAGTTCCTCAAGCTGCACGGCGGGCTGGCCCGCGGCGGCGCCGAGAGCTGCGCCTCCTGCCACGAGCAGACCTTCTGCGCCGACTGCCACTCCGCCACCACCGTGCCGGGCAAGCCCTCCTTCGTCTACCCGGAGGACGTGAAGCGGGACTTCATCCACCGCGGCGACTACCAGTCGCGCCACGTCATGGACGTCCAGGCCAACCCGGCCTCCTGTCGCAAGTGCCACGGCAGCGCCTTCTGCACCACCTGCCACGAGCAGCAGAACCTGGTCCAGCCGCCCGGATCGACCACGCTGCCACGCAACCTGCACCCCATCGGGTGGGGCACCGACAAGACCAGCGGCAACTTCCACGGCGACGCCGCCCGCCAGAACATCGTCAGCTGCGCCGGCTGCCACGACCAGGGTGCCGCCTCGCTCTGCGTCCAGTGCCACCAGGTCGGCGGCTTCGCCGGCGTGAGCCCGCACCCGAAGAGCTGGAAGAAGACCGACGCCGACAGATCGAAGAACTCGATGTGCGCGGCCTGCCACCACTGATGTAGCTGAGCTCCCTCCTCGGAGCCCTCGGGGGCCCGGTCACCGCGAGGTGGCCGGGCCTTCTCGTTTCCGGGGCGGCTGCTCGACCGGGGCATCGACAGGCCAGGTTGGTTCCATTCTGCAACTCCGTCCGGTTATTGGCGTTCCATGATGGAACTCAATAGCCTGCGTTCGTGAAGAAGACGCGCTTCGACCGCTGGCCCTGCCCCGTCGCCCGGGCCGTCGACCAGGCCGGCGACGCCTGGACCCTGCTCATCTTGCGCGAGGCCTTCTACGGCCAGCGCCGCTTCGACCAGTTCGAGGAGGCGCTCGGGATCGGCCGGAACATCCTGGCGCGGCGGCTCGAGCGGATGGTCGAGAACGGGCTGCTGGAGCGGGTCCCCTACCAGCCGCGGCCGCTGCGCCACGAGTACCAGCTGCTGCCGCGCGGCCGGGCGCTGTTCCCGGTGCTCATGGCGCTGCTGCGCTGGGGGAACGACTGGGCCGCCGGCCCCGAGGGGCCGCCCGTCACGCTGGTCGACCGGCGGACCGGCCAGCCGGTGCAGCCGGTGCTGGTCGACGAGGCCACCGGCCACCCGGTGACGCCCGAGCGCGTCCGCGCCCGGCCCGGGCCCGGCTTTCCCGGGGCGCTGCTCGAGGAGGAGCCGGTGCGGCGGCGGTTCAGGCTCACCACGCCGTGAGCCGGCAACGCCTCCGGCTCACCAGGGCCGCAGGTAGTGGCAGCTGTAGCCGCCCGGGATCCGCTCCAGGTAGTCCTGGTGCTCCGGCTCGGCCGGGTACCAGGTCGAGGCCGGGGCGATCTGGGTGACGAGTGACCCCTTCCACTTCCCCGAGGCCTGCACCCGCGCCTTGACCGCCTCGGCGACGGACCGCTGGCGCTCGTCGGCGTAGAAGATGGCGCTGCGGTACTGGGTGCCCCGGTCGTTGCCCTGCCGGTCGGGCGTGGTCGGGTCGTGCATGCGGAAGAACCAGCGCTCCAGCAGCTCCTCGAAGCCGATGCGAGCCGGATCGAAGACCACCCGCACCGACTCGGCGTGGCCCGAGGCGCTGTCGTGGGTGTCCTCGTAGCGCGGGTTGGCGAGCCAGCCGCCGGTGTAGCCGGCCTCGGTCTCGAGCACGCCCGGGATCTTGCGGAGCAGGTCCTGCATCCCCCAGAAGCAGCCGCCCGCCAGCACCGCCACCTCGCGCCCGGGCGTGGCCGCGCTGGAGGCGGGCGGGGCCGCCGCGGCCGGTGACGGCGAGGGGGCCGCCGGCGGGAAGAGCGCGGCGAACTGGCCGTACCCCTCGGCCTCGAGCCGCGCCGCCGGGACGAAGCGCAGCGACGCCGAGTTGATGCAGTAGCGCTGGCCGCCCCGGTCGCGGGGGCCGTCCTCGAAGAGGTGGCCGAGATGTGAGTCGCCGGCCCGCGACCGGACCTCGGTCCGGACCATGCCGTGGCTCACGTCCCGCTTGGCCACCACGGTGGTCGACACCGGCCGGGTGAAGCTGGGCCAGCCGGTCCCGGAGTCGAACTTGTCGCCGGAGGCGAACAGCGGCTCGCCCGAGACCACGTCGACGTAGAGCCCCGCCTCGTGGTGGTCCCAGAAGGCGTTCCGGAAGGGCGGCTCGGTGCCGCACTGCTGCGTGACGGCGTACTGCTCGGGGGTGAGCTTCGACCGCAGGTCGGCGTCGCTCGGCTTGTCGCTGGCCATGCGGCCGATCTAACGGCCCCGGGCCAGCCCCGCCAGCAGCAGGTCCCAGATCCCCCCGAAGGCGCCGTTGGACATCGCCACCACCACGTCGCCGGGCCGGGTCGCCGCCGTCACCGCGGCCGCCAGCGCCTCGACGGTGGCGAAGGCCGCGGCCGGCGTCCCGCCCGCGGCGAGCGAGGCGCAGACGGCGTCGACGTCGAGCCGCTCGGACTCCGGGACCCGGTCGGTGGGGGCCGGCCGCAGCAGGAAGACCCCCGCGGCGCCGCTCCAGCTGGCCGGGTCGGCGTAGTCGCGCTGGTGCAGGTTGCGCCGGCTGGTGTTGGAGCGTGGCTCGAAGCAGGCCAGCAGCCGCGCCCCCGGGAAGCTCCCGGCCACCGCCGCCAGCGTCTTCCTGACGGCGCGCGGGTGGTGGGCGAAGTCGTCGACCACGGTGACGCCGCCGGCCCGGCCGCGCACCTCCTGGCGCCGCTTCACCCCGCCGAAGGCGGCCAGCCCGGCCGCGATCTCGGCCGGCGAGAGCCCCAGCGCCGTGGCCGCCGCCGCCACCCCCAGCGCGTTCTCGACGTTGTGCGCCCCTCCCACCGGGAGGTGGACCTCGCAGAGCTCGACGCCCCGGCGCACCAGCCCGAAGCGGGCACCGTCGGCGCCGAGGGTGAGGCGACGCGCCTCCCAGTCGGCCCGGGGCCGGTCGACGGAGTAGGTCTCGACGCGGCAGCGGGCCAGCGCCGCGATGCGCAGCACGGAGGGGTAGCTGGCGCAGGCGGCCAGGAAGCCGTCCGCCGGCAGCAGCGCGGCGAACCGCTCGAAGGCCGCCTCGTAATGGGCCTGGTCCCGGTAGATGTCGGCGTGGTCGAGCTCGCAGCTGGTGAAGATCGCGGTGCGCGGGTGGTAGTGGAGGAACTTGGGGCCCTTGTCGAAGTAGGCGGTGTCGTACTCGTCGCCCTCGACCACGAAGTGCGGGCCGCCCCCGAGCCGGTAGTTCGACTCGAAGTCGCGGGTGACGCCGCCCACCAGGAAGGAGGGATCGCGGCCGGCGTGGTGGAGCAGCCGGCCCATCATGGCGCTGGTGGTGGTCTTGCCGTGGGTGCCGACCACCACCACGCCGTGGCGCGGGGCGATGAAGCGCTCCCCCAGCGCC
>Ga0315271_10001655_pt1 | contig 13580 bp, 11 predicted proteins | sample C3_top_MG_FD_204664 | JGI IMG/M metagenome (GOLD analysis project Ga0315271, IMG submission 204664) | Sediment microbial communities from Yellowstone Lake, YNP, Wyoming, USA - C3_top | ecosystem: Environmental > Aquatic > Freshwater > Lake > Sediment | place: USA: Wyoming | collected 2017-08-01 | reverse complement strand
GGCTCGACGATCATCGGCGAGGCCGTCGACTCGGCACTGTTCTATCCAATAGCCTTCTACGGCATCTTCAGCAACGAACTGCTGCTCACCGTGATGGTCACCAACTACTTCCTGAAGACGGGCTGGGAGATCCTGATGACGCCGGTCACCTACAAGGTCGTCGCGTTCCTGAAGCGCAAGGAGAACGAGGACTACTATGACCGCGACACGAACTTCACCCCATTCTCGCTGAAGACGTAATCACCCGGACCTAGTTCGCGCGCCGGCGCAGCAGCTTCAGGCCCGACCACGTCGCGTCGATCGCGCACACTTTCACGTCGACGATGCCCATCGGCAGCGCGACGTCGCGCACGGTATCTTCCGTCACGTCCGTCGCCACGCCCGACGCCTTCTTGGGCCACACGATCCAGATCATTCCGCCCGTTGCCAGCCTCGGCAGCGCGCGCGTCAATGCCGCCGCGAGTACCACGCGCGACGTGACGAACAGCAGGGCGATGTCGAATTCGGCAAGGCGCGCGAGGCGCATGACATCTTGCGGCGCGCCGGCCAGCAGCTGCGGCAGATGCTCGGGCGGATCGGCGACAAAGAGTCGCTGTCCCTCCTTCAGCCCCAGCTTCTGCCAGAGCGGCTTGCCGGAATAGCCTGCGGGCGCGGCGACCGCCATCAACCCATCCGCGCGCCGGGCCGGTAGAAGAGGTAGATGGCGAAGCCCAGCGTATCGCGCCCCCAGCGCAGGTACGCGTCGCGCCAGCGCCTGCTGCGCTCGAGCATCGCCGGGACATCGGGGTCTTCCGGCTGCTCGCGGACATAGCGCTCGATTGCGCGGCAGTACTTCCACTCGTAGTCGTCCCACTCGTCCATCGATGCGCTCGTCGCGTGCATGGGGATCAAGCCGGCGTCGATGCCGGCCTGCACGTTGCCGCGATGGTCGAGGAACTGCGTGTCCTGGCCGCCGAGCAGCGCCAGGTATTCGGAGGGTGGCTTCCGCCACCAGAAGCCCTCGCCGATCATGATGTAGCCGCCGGAGCGCGTCCATTGCTTCAGCTGCGCGCAAATGCCGGGCATCCCGCCCTTGATGCCGCCGGCGCCCAGCATCACGGTAAGGTGGAAGTTCTCCGGGTCGGCCCGGTAGTCGGCAATGTCCACGTCGTCCAGGTGCAGCTTGCCCAGCGCCCCGGTCCACTCGGCGCGTTCCCGCGCGGCGTCGAGCATCATCGACGACCGGTCGACGGCCACGACCGTCGAGCCGAAGCGCTCGATGATCCGCAGCGCGAGTTCCGCGCGCCCGCAGCCCAGGTCCAGCACCCTGGACGTCTCGTCCAGCGGCAGGAGGTCGAGCAGGCGCTCGATCTTGCCGGCCCCGATGGGGTTGCAGTAGTCGTGATCGCGGTGGGCGATTGCGCTGAATTTATGCGGATTCATGACCGAGCTCCCTCCCTGGCAGAATCGTGCCACGGTGCTACACGCAAGAGTAGTGCCATCCCGGGCAGGGCGAGCAGCGTGCAGATCAGGAAGAAGTTGAACCAGCCTGTCTCGGCGACGATCCAGCCGGTCGACGCATTGACGACGGTCCGGGGCACCGCCGAAAGACTGGTCAGCAGCGCGAATTGCGTGGCCGTGTAGCGCGGGTCCGTCGCCCGGGCGATGAACGCCACGAATGCGACGGTGCCGAGTCCGACACCCAGCGCCTCGAGGGCGATGACCACGCCCAGCACGACGATGTCGGGCTGCCCCAGCCGTGCCAGCCAGGCAAAGCCCAGGATCGACACCATCTGCACGACGCCGAACAGCCACAGCCCGCGGTTGATGCCGATCTTCACCATCCACAGCCCGCCCAGCATGCCGCCCACGATGCTGGCCCACAGGCCAGCGTTCTTGGCCACCACGCCGATCTGCGTCTTGGTGAACCCGAGGTCGAGGTAGAACGGCGTCGCGAGCGCCGTGGCCATGCTGTCGCCCAGCTTGTAGAAGAAGATGAACGCGAGGATCAGCAGCGCGTTCTGCCAGCCCGAGCGCTTGAAGAATTCGAGGAACGGCAGCGCCACGGCCTCCAGCAGCGTGCGCGGCGCCTGCGCCGAGCGCTGCGGTTCGCTCACCACGAGCGTCATCACGATGCCCGGCAGCATGAAGAGCGCGGTGATCACGAACACCGACGACCACGGCATCCGGTCCGCCAGGATCAGCGCGAGTGAGCCGGGAACGAGGCTCGAAATGCGGTACGCGTTGACGTAAAACGAATTGCCCAGGCCGAACTCCGCCTCGGGAAGAAGTTCACGGCGGTAGGCATCCGCGGCGATGTCGAAGCTCGCGGAGAAGAACGCGATCGCGATGGACAGGTAGGCGATCGTCCAGATGTCGGTTCCCGGATGCAGCCAGCCCAGCGCGGCGATGGAGAAGAACAGCGCGACCTGCATCGCTGCCATCCAGCCCCGCCTTCGTCCCAGCCACGGCAGCGCGTAGCGGTCGAGCAGCGGCGACCACAGGAATTTCCAGATGTATGCGGCGCCCGTCAGCGTGAACAGCCCGATCGTCTTGAGGTTGACGCCTTCGGTGCGCAGCCACGCCGGAAGCAGGTTGATGAGCAGGTAGAGCGGAAGACCCGAGCTGAATCCGACGAAGATGCAGATCAGCATCCGCCGGTTGAACAGCGCCTCGCGCCAGGATTCCTTGGCCGCAGGCTTCGCGGTCGGCGCCGCGTCGCTCATCTTTCACTCACGCGCGCCGGAACCGGTAGATGGCGAGTTCCCCGCGCAGGTTGGGCAGTACCGACACGCGATGGCCGCCCGCCAGGACGACACGGTTTTCGACTGCGTAGCGGCGCTCGGCCAGGAATGCGTCGAAATCCGCGACCGTGCACAGGTGGATGTTCGGCGTGTCGTACCACTGGTAGGGCAGCTTGTCGGAGACGGGCATGCGTCCCTTCAGGATCTGCCAGCGATGGGACCAGTGTCCGAAGTTGGGGAACGTGATGATCGCCTCGCGCCCGACGCGCAGCATCTCAACGACGATCTCCTCGGTGTGCCGCATGGCCTGCAACGTCTGCGACAGGATCACGCAGTCGAACGACGCGTCGTCGAAACCGGCCAGCCCCTGCTCCAGGTTGCTCTGCAGCACGTTGATCCCGTTGCGCACGCTCGAGAACACGCCCATGTCGTCGATCTCGATGCCGTAGCCGCGTACCTCGCGCTCGCGCATCAGGTAGGCGAGCAGGCCGCCGTCGCCGCAGCCTAAGTCGAGCACGCGCGCGCCCTTGTCCATCCAGCTCGCCATCGTGGCGTAGTCGGCGCGCTGCGCCTCTGTTTCGCGCTCCTCGATCTTGCGCTTCACCTCGCTGCCGAAGCGAAACGTCGAATAGCCCTTGGCGTCCGGCGCGATGCGGTCGAAATACGCGCCGACGAGCGCGTGGTACTGCGGGTTGTCGAGCAGGAACGCGTCGTGGCCGTGCGGCGCCTCGATCTCCGCGTACGAGACGTCGCGCTGGTGGTCGACCAGTGCCTTGACGATCTCGCGCGAACGCGCCGGCGAGAACCGCCAGTCGGTGGTGAACGACACGATGAAGAACGCGCACTTCGCCGGCTTGAGCGCGCGCGCGAGGTCGCCTCCGGTGGCGTGCGCCGGGTCGAAATAATCCAGCGCCTTGGTGATCCGCAGGTAGGTGTTGGCGTCGTAGTACTCGGCGAACTTCTCCCCCTGGTGGCGCAGGTACGACTCGATCTCGAATTCTGGCGCGAACGAGAATTTCAGTCCTTCGCGCAATGAGCGTCCGAATTTCTCCTCCATCTGCTCGTCGGACAGGTACGTGATGTGGCCGATCATCCGCGCCAGGCGCAGGCCGCGGCGCGGCTTGGTACCGTGCGCCTCGAAGTGGCCTTCGTGGAAATCGGGATCGCTCAGGATCGACTGCCGGGCGACCTCGTTGAACGCGATGTTCTGCGCCGACAGGTTGGGCGCCGCGGCGATCACCAGCGCGTTGCGGATGCGGTCCGGGTAGCGGATGGCCCAGCACAGCGCCTGCATGCCGCCCAGGCTTCCACCCATCACTGCCGCGAATTGCGCGATTCCCAGTCGATCGGCCAGGCGCGCCTGCGCGTCGACCCAGTCCTCGACGGTGACCAGCGGAAAATCCGAACCCCACGGACTGCCGGTGGCGAAGTTCTTCGATTGCGGGCCGGTGGAGCCGAAGCAGCTGCCGAGATTGTTGACGCCGATGACGAAGAAGAGGGTGGTGTCGAGCGGCTTGCCCGGCCCGATCATGTTGTCCCACCACCCGACGTTTTCGGGATCATCGGCGTAATAGCCGGCGACGTGATGCGACGCGTTCAGCGCGTGGCAGACCAGTACGGCATTCGACTTGTCCTCGTTCAGCTCGCCGTAGGTCTCGTAGGCGAGTTCGTAGGCGTCGAGCGTCCGGCCGCAGGCGAGAGGCAACGGCTTGTCGAAGTAGGCCGAACGCGGCTCCACCGGACCCACGGAACGCCGGGCGGTCGACGCGGCCTGGCGCGAGGGTCGGAAAGGGGCGGAGGGCGGAGGCATGATCGATTCGAGGTTCGGAAAGACAAAAAGCTCCGGCCAGCCGGCGTTGGTTTGCGTCGGACCGGCATCAGAAACCCCGCGTCCACCTTGGCCGATTTTGTAGGGAAAACCGTGGGTTACGGGTTTCCCGCGCCCGCAAGCTGGGTCAAATCGGCGCGCTCGGGCAAGTTTAGTCCCATCCGGCCCGGTTTGGAAATGCCGGCCGGGCGCGCCCCCGCTTGGCCTCCCCGTTGCCGCCCAGCCCGGCAATGGTCCCTTTGTCCAGCCGCCGCCCGTCGGCTGCCATGACAATGTACTATGACATCGGGGTATGACGATGGGATAATTCAAGTATAGTCAACGGTCCCGGTATCCACACCTGCGTTGCCGGCTCGCCGTCTGGAGAAACTGCATGAAACGCCTGCGTCCGCTTTCCCTTGCCCTGATCGCCACGGTTGCGGCGGCGTGGACGCTGCCGGCGTGGGCCGGCGACTGTGCGGCGGGTAGGACCAAGTACGTTGCGAATTGTTCTGGCTGCCACGGCAACACGCCCAACGCCCAGGCGCGGCTGGGGAGCAACTCCACGGTCATTCTCACGCAAATGACTGATTCGCTTGCGCCGGGCTACCCCTCGATGAACTTCCTTTACCCGGGAATCGTGAACGACGCAGACATCGACGATATTTCGACCTACCTCTTCTACTATCCCAGCGCCTGCCCTGTCTCGAGCCCCATCCTCCAGGCCTCGCCCGCGCCGGTCGCATTCGGATCGGTCACCGTCGGCGCAACCAGCGCGACGACCACAGTCACGATAACCAACGCCGGCAGCGCCTCGGCGTCTGCGGTCACCGCGAGCACTCCCGATTCGACCCACTTTCCGCTTTCCGTCAACACGTGCAACAACGTATCGGTCCCGGCCGGCGGCAGTTGCAGCTTCAAAGTTGCGTTCCACCCGACCGTGGCGGGAACGCTCAGCGCCAACATCACAGTCGCCAGGAGCGGCGGCTCGCTGACCGTCGGTGTCAGCGGCACCGGCAGCGCCGTCGCCACGCCGGGCCAGCTGTCGATGCCCGCGTCAATGACCTTCGCCAGCCAGACTGTATCGACGACCAGCGCCGTTAACAGCGTCACGATCACCAACATCGGCGGCACCGCAGTGTCGGTGTCCGGCGCGTCCAGCAGCAACCCGAGCGAATTCACGATCGCCAGCTCGACATGCTCGACGGTCAGCGCAGGCGGCAGCTGCGCGATCGGCGTGACGTTCAAGCCCGGTGCCGCTGGCGCACGAAGCGGATCGATTTCCGTCGTCAGCAGCGGCCTCGGCAGCCCGCAGGCAATCAGCGCCAGCGGCACAGCAACCACGGCAGGTTCATCGCCCACTGTGCCCGTGATCGAGTACTACAACGCCGTGCTCGATCACTACTTCATTACGCCGGTGACCGCGGAGGTGGGCCTGCTCGACGCCAAGGCGGCGCCATTCCAGGATTGGTCGCGCACCGGGTTCCAGTTCAACGGCTACGCCAACGCCACCGCGCCAGCGGGTTCTGTCGCGATCTGCCGCTTCTTCAATTCGACTTTCGCGCCGAAGAGCTCGCACTTCTACGCGCCGCATGGCTTGGGTTGCGAAGCGACGATCGCGAGCTTCCCGGACTGGAAGCTGGAAGACGACAAGCTGTTCAACTCGATGCTGCCGGATGCCACCGGTGCGTGCCCCGCCGGAACCATTCCGGTCTATCGGCTCTACAACAACGGCATGGGTGGCGCGCCGAACCATCGCTTCGTCACCAGCCTGGCCGAACGGCAGAACATGATCAGCAAGGGATTCATCGCCGAAGGCAATGGCATCGGCGTCGGCATGTGCGCGCCGCAGTAGCGGGACCCTCGGCGCAATTGCCGACATCGCCGCACCAGCCTGCCGAACCCGCCTCCAAGCGGATGCCACCATCCCGGACAATTATGACATTGGCATAATTTTGTGTTACTGTGGGGTCGATGTCGGTAGGTGGCAGCGCGCCTGTCGCGTGCCGCCGTCGAAGAAACGAATCCCAGCCCTCTGGAGGTAGCCATGAACCCTGGCGAAGCACTGCGCACCATCCTCATTGCCGGCCTCGCGCTGGCGCCCGCGATCCCTGCCCAGGCGGCTGGCAACTGCGCCAACGGTCAAACCCTCTACGCAACGGTCCGCAACGTCTTTAGCTGCTCGGCATCGGCGTGCCACAAGGCGGACCCGAGTGCGAACGTCAACAAGATCAAGAACGGCGCCAACAATCCGACGCTCATCGCCAGCGCGATCGCCGGCGGTACTGGGGGTATGGATATTCTCAAGGGCAAGTACACCGCGAGCGAACTGGACGATATCGCCACCTGGATCGCGGCGGCACCGACCTGTCCGGCAGGCGGCGCTGCCACCATCACCGTCGCGCCCGCGTCGTTCACTTTCGCCGCTGTCCAGAACGTCGGCACGACCAGCGCGGCGACGACGATCACCGTCTCCAACACGGGAACCGCTTCGGCGACGGGCTTGAGCATCGCCAACAGCAATGCGGCTGAATTTCCGGCCACCAACACCTGCCCCGCCACGCTCGCCATGGGTGCGTCGTGCACGATCAGCGCATCGTTCTCACCGTCTGCGGCAGGAAGCCGCAGCGCGACGCTCACCGTGACCAGCAGCGCGGGCGCTACGCCCGTCGCATTGGCAGGCACCGGCAACGTCGTCGCCCCGGGTGTACTGAGCATGCCGGCGCCGTTTGCATTCGCGGCCCAGACCGTCGGTGTCGCCGGCCCGCCGCACTTGTTCTCGCTCAGCAACACCGGCGGGACGGCAGTCAACATTTCTTCGGTCGTCAGCAGCAATGCCGCGGAGTTCGTGATCTCGGGTTCGACCTGCGCCGGCAGCGTTGCGGCAGCCGGTAGCTGCACCTTCAGCGTCACGTTCACGCCATCGGGCGCGGGCGGGCGCAGCGGATCCATCACCGTCACCAGCACCGGCTCCGGCAGCCCGCAGGCGATCGCGGTGTCGGGAACCGGGACCAGCGTGGCAACCCCGGGCGTGCTGAGTGTGCCCGCTGCCTTTGCGTTCGGTACGCAAACCGTCGGCGTGGCAGGAGCGCCGCAGGCATTCACGCTGACCAACACCGGCGGAACCGCCGTGACGATCGGCTCGATCTCCAGCAGCAACGCCGCGGAATTCGCGATCAGCAGTTCGAGTTGCTCTGGCGCGGTCGCGGTCGCCGTCGGCGCGAGCTGCAGCTTCAGCGTCACGTTCACCGCGTCGGCGGCGGGCGCACGTTCCGCATCAATCACCGTCTCGAGCACGGGCACGGGCAGCCCGCAGATGCTCGCGTTGACCGGGACAGGGACCTCGGTCCCGACGCCGGGCGCGCTCACGCTCCCGGCGGCCTACGCGTTCGCCGACCAGACCGTCGCCGTGGCGAGCGCTGCCAAGCCGTTCACGCTGGCCAATACGGGTGGTGCAGCAGTGACGATCTCGGGTGTGGCCAGCAGCAATGCGGCCGAATTCGCGATCAGTGCGTCCACCTGCACCGGCAGCATAGCGCCCGGCGCCACCTGTTCCTTCACGGTGACCTTCACGCCGTCGGCAACCGGGGCGCGATCCTCGGCCGTCACAGTCACCAGCACAGGCGTCGGCAGCCCGCAGACGATCGCCATGTCCGGCAATGGCGTCACGACATCGACGCCTCCGCCGCCGTCGGGATGCGTCACCGACGACGTCGTCGAGTACTACTACCCGCCGTTCGACCACTACTTCATGACGACGGGCGCGGTCGAGGTCACGGCACTCGATGCCGGCACGTTCAGCGGCTGGGTACGCACCGGCTATCAGTTCAAGGCCTGCAAGATGGGCGCACCCGACGTCGCGACGGTGTGCCGTTTCTTCAGCACGGCGTTCGCGCCGAAGAGCTCGCACTTCTACACCAACCTCAAGATGGAGTGCGACCTGGCCAAGACGTATCCGGCGTGGACGTTCGAGGGCGAGGTATTCAACGTCCCGGGCGCCGCGGCCGACGGCACCTGCCCGGTCAATACCGTGCCGGTCTATCGCCTGTACAACAACGGCCAGGGTGGCGCCCCCAATCACCGCTATGTCACGATGCTGGCGGTGCGCGATCAGATGCTGGCCGCGGGCTGGGTCGTGGAAGGCAATCTGCCGGGACTTGCCTTCATGTGCGCGCCGCAATAGCGGAGTCCATGCACGCCGGATGCGTCCCCGCCACCGCGCGGGGAGGCGTTCGGCGGCCTCACTTCGTTCCGGCCGCGTTTCCGTGAATCGAGCCGTCTGCCGCGATGGCGACGAAGTCGACCTGCTGCTTCCGCAGGAAAGGAAGCGCCTGCTTTCCGAGCAGCATTGCGATGGTGGAGCAGCTCCCGGCCACCACGCATAGCGCGGCGACGACGCTGACCGATTGCCAGGCCGTCACCGGCATGCCTGAGCGCGGGTCGAGGATGTGGCAGTAGCGCTTCCCATCGACGATGAAAAATCGTTCGTAGTCACCGCTAGTGGCAATCGCGCCGCTTTCGAGTTCCACGTAGGCGATCACCTTGCCCTCGCTTCGCGGATGGCTGATGCCGACCCGCCATGGCGCACCGCTTTCCTGCGGCCCCAGCGCGCGCACGTCTCCAGCCAGGTCCACGAGCCCATGCCTGACGCCCGCGTCGAGGAGAATCGTCGCGGCGCGGTCGGCCGCATATTCCTTGCCGATGCCGCCAAAGTCGATTTCCATGCCGGCGCGCGGCAGGCGAATGGACTTGGGGCTCCATTCCACCGACGACCAGTCGACGAGCGCGACGGTCTCCGCAAGAGCGGCCGGATCGGGCAACTGCGGTGGCTTGCGCTTGAAATCCCACGCGCGGCGCAGCACGCCGGACGTGACGTCGAACAGCCCGCCGCTCAAGCGGTGACATTGGTCCGCGTAGTTGAGCAGCGCCGCCGTTTCGGCATCCAGCGCGACCGGGTCGCGTCCCGCCGCGCGATTGACCAGCGTGGTGACGCTGTCGTCGCGATAGCGCGAGTACTTGGCCTCGATGCGCTGGACGTCGGCGATCGCCCGATCCGCGGCGCGGCGCGCGGTTGCCTCGTCCGCGGCGGCGAGCTGCAACTCGTTCTCCGCAGCCATGGCGCGAAACCGGAAACTGAACAGGGGCATCGTTGGATGCCGCAGTGTACGGCCGTTTGCGAACGGCGCGCTAGAATGTCTTGCTGAAGCCGACCTCGAACCAGCGCGCGGAGAAGTCGAGGATGTCCGGGCTGCCGGTGCCTCCGACGTACCAGGACGGCCGTTGCAGGTAGTACTGGTATTTCGCGTACGCGCTCCAGCCCTTCTCGAAGACCTTCGTGGCGCCGAGCCCCACGGTGAAGGCGCCCCAGGTCGCGAGCCGCGTGTCGGCCGTGTAATTCTGGCCGTCGACGAAGCCGGTCGGGAAAGGCGGATTGAAATAGAACGACGCGCCGTGCTGCGCGATGTACCGGACGTTGGGCGTGATGCTCCACCCTTGCGGCAGGCCCTGCACCCAGGCGACTTCCATCATGTTCGAATGGTCGCCGAAGGAGTCGAACAGCATCCGGTAGGTCAACTGCAGGACGCCATCCTGCTCGACGAACGCCTGGTTGTAGCGCGTGAGCCAGGCGGTGGTGCGGCGTTCGCTGGGCCGCTGGTCGAGCGACTTGTAGGGATCGGTGTAGTAGCCGTGCCCGGTGTAATAGGTGAGGTTGGACTGGACGATCGCGTTGGCGTTGAGCACCTGCGTGATGCCGACCATGAACTCCAGCGAATAGCGGTGCTCGTTGACCGCGACGCCGTTGACGGAGTTGATCGTGTCGTAGGCGCCGCCCATCCCGAAAGCGAGCGTCGTGTTGTTGTCAGGCGTGGAGTAGCGCACGTCGACCGACCCCGCGCGCGAAAGGTAATCCTGTTCGGAGGACACTGCGCCGCCGACGCCCACAGCCCACCGCCCGAACCACTTCGTGACCTTGAGATCGCCGGCGGTGCGGTAATCGCCGATGGAGGCCTTGGTCAGCGTGTTGAAGAAATAGGGCGAGGCGCCGGACACCGCGTCGTAAACCAGCGAGCCTTGCACGGCCACGGAGTCGGACACCGGAACCAGCATGAAGATCGTCGGCGACTGCACCGACATCCGGGACGCGCCGGGCTGCCAGTCGCGGTAGTTGTCGTAGGCGAAGGAAAAAAGTCCTTCGGTCGGCGCGGATTCGGCGAGCGCGGACGCGGGGATCACGCCGGGCAGTGCGACGGCCGCGGCGAACAGCGCATGCGCGGTCCGGTCGTGGCGCGACTTTTCGCGCACGCGGCGCTTTTTAGTTGCAGCCACAGCCACCACCGCCGACGCCATAGCCGCCCGCTGCGCCTTCCTTGCTGACATAGGTGTGTTCGCGCAGCTTCGCCTGGAGCACGTCCGGGTCGAACTGCATCGCCGGCTTGGCAAGCTCGCCCTTTTCCCAGGGCTGCGGCGGGTTGAACGACGCGCAGCCGGCGCACCCGATGACGACGGCCATCGACAGCAGAAGATTGCGCATTGAATGCTTCTCCATGGATACCGTTACTTGCTGCCGACCAGCGTCTTGATGCGGTTTTCCAGTTCCGCGATGTTTTCGTCCTTGAAGCCGGACTCGACCATGGCCACGTTGCCCTTGGCGTCGATCACGTAGGACGTCGGCATGGCCTTGACGTTCCAGGCGGTCGGCGTCGTCCCCAACGGGTCGTAGACAACGGTGAATGCCGCCGGCGTCGACTGCAGGAACTTCTCCGCGTCGGGGCGTTTCTTGTCCACGTTCACCGCGATGACGGTGAAGCCGGACGGGCCGTATTTCTTCTGCATGTCGGCCATCCACGGAAACGACTTGCGGCACGGTGCGCACCACGACGCCCAGAAGTCGACGTACACGACCTTGCCCTTCAGCTGGTCGAGCGCGACGGTCTCGCCGGTCGCGGTCGGAAGGCTGAGCGCGGGCGCCGGCGCGCCGGCGTCGGCAGCGTGCGCCAAAGACGCAGCGAAGCCGATCGGAGCGACACAGATGAGAAAGATTGCTATTCGTAATGATTTCATGACATTGGCATTGTGCACAAAATATTCGCGGCGCGCTAGTCCTCGCGCGCTTTGCGCGGGTGCTGCGCCTACAGCGTGTTGAGCTTGTGCAGGAGCTCGGCGACCTTCTGCGGGTCGTCGGCGCGGCGGATGCGATCAACATGCGGCTTGGCCGCGGCCATTTCCGACGTCAGCACGCGCTGCTTCACCGTCAGCAGGTGCGCCGGATGCATCGAGTAGTTGCGCAGGCCCATGCCGAGCAGCAGCCGCGTCATCTGCACTTCGCCGGCCATCTCCCCGCACACAGCGATCGGGACGTTCGCCTTGTCGGCAGCGGAGATCGCGAGCGCCAGCAAGCGCAGGACGGCCGGATGCAGCGGATCGTAGAGATGCGACACCGCCTCGTCGGAGCGATCCACGGCGAGCGTGTACTGGATGAGGTCGTTGGTGCCGATCGACAGGAAATCGAGTTTCGAGCAGAACGCGCCCATTGCCAGCACCGCCGCGGGAATCTCGATCATGCCGCCGACCTCGACGCGCGAATCGAAAGGCACGTTCTGTTCGCGCAGCGATTCCTTCGCCTGCTCGATCAGCAGCAGCGTCTGGTCGATCTCGCTCGACGACGCCAGCATCGGCACCAGGATGCGGACGCGGCCGTAATGCGACGCGCGCAGGATGGCGCGCAGCTGGGTGAGGAAGAGGCGCGGCTCGGCCAGGCAGAAGCGGATGGCGCGCAGGCCCAGCGCGGGATTGGGCGCGACGCGCGACAGTCCGTCCAGGCCCTCCTTGTGCTTGTCGGCGCCCAGGTCGAACGTGCGGATCGTCACCGGCATGCCCTTCATGCCGGCGGCGACCGAGCGATACGCCTCGAACTGCTCGTCCTCGGTGGGCAGCCCTTCGCGATTGAGGAACAGGAATTCGGAACGGAAGAGCCCGATGCCGGTGCCCCCGTTCTCGAGAACCTGCTCGATGTCGTCGGGCAGCTCGATGTTCGCGTGCAGTTCGATGTGCACGCCGTCGATCGTCTCGGCGGGCTTGGTGCGCAGCCGCTTGAGTTTCTGCCGCTCGAGCTCGAGTTCGCTCTGCTTTAGCCGGTATTCGGCGAGCACGGCGCGGTCGGGGTTGATGATGACCACGCCGTTTTGGCCATCGACGATCAGCATCTCGCTGTCGCGGATCAGCTGCCGCGCGTTGTGCGTCGCCACCACGGCGGGCACGTTGAGGCTGCGCGCCACGATGGCGGTGTGCGACGTCACGCCGCCCAGGTCCGTCAGGAACGCGCCGTAGCGGTGCTGCTTGAACTGGATCACGTCCGCCGGCGACAGATCGTGCGCGACCAGGATCGTCTGCTCCTCGGCCACCGGCGCCGGCAGCGCGCCCGGTTTGCCCAGCAGTCGCTTCAACACGCGCTCGCCGACCTGCACGATGTCGGCCTTGCGTTCGCGCAGGTACGGATCCTCGATCTGCTCGAACTGCTCGACCAGCACGCCCATTTGCTGTGTGAGCGCCCACTCTGCGTTACAGCGTTGCTCCAGGATGATCTTGCGGGGAACCTCGGAGAGCGTCGGATCGTTGAGGATCATCCAGTGGACGTCAAGGAACGCGCCGAACTCGCCGGGCACGTCGCCGCTGGTCATGGCCGTGTGCAGGCCCTCCAGCTCCTTCTGGACCTCCTTGATCGCGACGCTGAAGCGCGCGATCTCGGCCTCGAGCTTGGACGAGGGAATCTGGTAATGCGCGACTTCGAGCGTCGCGTGCGAGACAAGCTGCGCGCGGCCGATCGCGATGCCGGACGAGACGCCGACGCCGTGGAGCGCGAAGCTGACCATCACTCAGTGCCCACCGTCAGTGCCCACGGTCGGGCCCCCGCCCGCGACGAACGCCGTCAGGAGCGCTCGCCGAAGCCGTCGTGGAAGAGCGCGGCGATCTCGCGCATCGCGGCCACTTCGTCCGGACCGTCGGTCTCGAGCCGGACCGTGGTCCCGACGGAGGCCGTCAGCAGCATGACC
>Ga0315271_10001654_pt1 | contig 13588 bp, 12 predicted proteins | sample C3_top_MG_FD_204664 | JGI IMG/M metagenome (GOLD analysis project Ga0315271, IMG submission 204664) | Sediment microbial communities from Yellowstone Lake, YNP, Wyoming, USA - C3_top | ecosystem: Environmental > Aquatic > Freshwater > Lake > Sediment | place: USA: Wyoming | collected 2017-08-01 | reverse complement strand
AGGCGGAGGCGCTCGTGTCGCCGCTGTTGTCGGCGGTCTGCGCCGTGTCGGCCTTGCGGAGGATGCGCACCGGTAGCGCGAGCGCCCCGACCGCGAGGGTCGCGACAGCGAGCAGACCCGTCTGCACGACGATCCGGCGGGACGCCGAGGGCTCCTCGTCGAGGTACCGGGGCGGCCGGAACCCCGACGCGGCCGCCGAGCTCCCGACGCGCTGGCCCCAGGGCGCAGCGGATTCGACCGCGGCACCGAGCTCGGTGACGAACCTGGGCACGAGAAGGTCGCCCGTGCCCGCGATCGCGAGCGCGAGCCAGCCGAAGGCGTACGGCAGGTCGGCCCCGAAGTAGTACGGGTGCGTGGACCAGGACGCCGTGAGGAAGAACAGCAGCGAGAGCGCGACGCCGCCCGCGGCCGCGAGCCGGAATGCGAGCCCGGACAAGGCGCCTAGGCCGATGGCGATCTCGGCAAGCGCGATCAGGATCCCCAGCGGCACCGCGAGCGGCTCGACAGGCTTGATGAGGAACGCCACCGGCGACGTGCGCGCGAAGGCAGCCAGCTGCGCGGTGATCGAGGTGGGCGAGTTCGGGTCGAAGAACGTCGGGTCGAGGATCTTGTCGATCCCCGCGTACAGGAACGTGAAGCCGAAGAAGAAGCGGATGGGGAGGAGGGCGCGAGCAGCGAGGCTCGCGCCCTCCAACTGCTCCCGAAGCGAGGGACCGGGAGCAGTTTCCGTCGGATGGCCGGACCGCGGCGCGGGTTCCACGTTGCCGTAGGCTCGGTCAGGGGCGCGGCGCGATCCCCGCTGACGGCGACTCACCGCCAGTGCTCAGTTCGCGTCGATGCCACACAGATCTCCGTCCGGGGCGTGCCGACCGGTTTCGGCATCGCCTGACCGTATCGTCGCCCATCGGGTCGATCGAGGCGTGAGCCGCGGATGTGCGTTTGCACAGGAACGGCGCGACCGCGTCGCCCGGGAGCGCCCGTCTTACCCGCCGACCGCGACCGGCAGGAGCGGCTCGACCCAGACGCGGTACTGCGCGCCCTTCGCGGTGAGGTCGGTCCCGCTCTCGATCTTCGCGAGCGCGGTGGCGAGCGTGACGGCGTCGGCGCCGCTGACCACGCCCGAGCGCAGGCCGTCCACGCCGAGGTTCGTGGCAGCCGACGTTCCGAACGTCGCGAGGTCGGCAGTCAGCGGCCAGGGGGCGTTCGTCGCACCGCCCGCGAGGCTGGCGTCAGGCGCCACCCAGACGCGGTACTCGGTCGGGGCGTAGGTCGTCGCGGGCGCCGAGGCGCCGCCCCAGGGCGTGGTCGGGTCGGTGAGCTTGGTGAGGAACTCGAGCGCCGCGGCTCCCGGCTTGCCCGAGGCCCCCGGACCGCCCGGGCCACCGCCCGGTCCGCCGCCGGCGACCTTGGTGACCACCTCGGTGCCGTTGACCTCGAGCGTGAAGATCGCGGCGCCTGTGTCGGCCATGACCCCGCCACCACCGGTCCCGTCCACGAGGCCAGCTGCCTTGGCTGCCGCGAGGATCGCCGCACCACCAGTGGCCCCCGTGTCACGGACAGCGACCACGGGGATCAGCGGGTTCGAGCCGTCGGGCGCCAGGCCTGGGGTGTAGATGCGCCCGGTCGTGTCCACGACGACCGTCGGCAGCGCGCCGATCCCCGCGGCAGGGTTGATGAACCCGCCGCCGGTCCTGACCTCGAGCAGCAAGGTCGCGGCCTGGCTGGGACTCGGCGACGGGGCGGCCGAGGCGACAAGCGACGGTGCAGCGGAGCTCGACGGGGCGGACGACGGGACCGAGGACGCCGACGCGGGCGAGGCGGTCGGCGCCGCGGTGGCCGGACTGCAGGCCCCGAGCGCGATCACGCCGACGGTGGCCAGCACGACGAGGCGCGTGGAGCCACGGGCAGCGGCAGGAGCGAGTCGGGCGAGCAGGATGGGCATGGATCGCGATCTCCGGGTCCGGGACGCGGCGGTGCCGCACGATCGACCCATAACGCGCGTCGGTCCCGTTCGGTTCCCGCGCGGGCCGAGCAGCCTGAGCTCAGCTCCCGGCGAGCTTCCAGTAGATGCTGCCGGTGTAGCAGTGGTCGAGGTAGGTGCACAGTCCGCCGGACAGGTCCCAGATGCGCCCGGAGACGTACGGACCGCGATCGATGACCGGCACGGTGACCGAGCGCCCGTTGTCCGGGTTGCGGAACGTGACCTTCGTGCCGCAGGGGAGCGTCCGGCTCGCCACGCCCATGACCGTCTTGGTGAGCGTCACCCCGCATGCGGTGCGCGAGCCGTACATCCCCGGGCCGTACCAGCTGACGTTCCCGTCGAACCGCCAGACGGCCTTGCGGGTCGCCTTCGAGGTCGCCTTGGGCTTGGCGGTGGGCTGGGGTCGCGTGGGGCGGGAACCGGCCACCGTTGCGGCGACGCCCGACTCGGCCAATGCCGTGGCGGGCCCGAGCCATCCGGCCGAGCGGTTCGCAGTGTCAAGGGTTGGAGAGATCGACGTCACCGGTGAGTCCGCGGGCATCTCGATCAACACGGACCGAAATTGCGACGAGCTGAGCGTCTGGGCAACGCTCGCTTGTCTTGCCCCCGCGGAGTCGGGGCCGGCGACCAGGGCGGACGCGGCAATGAGAGCAGCGATCGCGACGATGAACCTGGTTCGCACTATTTCAGAGGAAACGATACCCGAGTTGTCAAGTAGGGAATAGTACCTGTCCGTTGCGATGAAGGTTCGACTCGGCGTTGCGTACGATCCCCGCATGAGAGACGAGGCCGGCCAGGGCGCCGCACGGGAGCGCCTCCTCGACCTCGCGGGGCCGCTCGACTTGCGGCTCACGCTGGGCCTCCACGGACGCGGGCGGTTCGACCCGGCGCTCCGATTCGAGGCGTCCGGATCCGCTTGGCGGGCCACCAGGACACCGGACGGGCCGGCCACGCTGCTCGTGGAGATCGTCGATGCTGGCGTGCGCGTCCGGGCGCGCGCCTGGGGCCCCGGCGCCGCGAGCGTCCTCGCGTCGGTCGAGGCGCTCCTCGGCCTCGATGACGACGCGGCGGCCCTCGTGCCGCGCCACCCCGTCGTGGCGGACGCGGCGCGCCGTCTGCTCGGCATGCGCATCGGGAGGACCGAGCGCGTCCTCGAGGCGCTGATCCCCGCGATCCTCGAGCAGAAGGTCACCGGGCACGAGGCGTCGCGCGCCTACCGGGGCATCTCCGCGCACTGGGGCGAGGTCGCGCCCGGCCCGGCGGGGGCGCAAGGCATGCGCGTGCCGCCCGACGCGGCCGTCCTCGCGGCGCTTCCCTACTACGCGTTCCACCCGATCGGGCTCGAGCGCCGGCGTGCCGAGCTCGTCCGGCTCGTCGCTCGCGAGGCGCCCCGCCTCGAGCGGCTCGTGGAGTCGGCGACCGGCCCGGGCGGCGATCCCGGGCCGGCTTATGTGGCGCTCCAGAGGTTCTCGGGCATCGGGCCGTGGACCGCGGCCGAGGTGGGCGCGCGAGCGTTCGGTGACCCGGATGCGGTGAGCGTCGGTGACTTCCACTTGCCGAACCTGGTCGCGTGGGCGCTGGCGGGCGAGGCACGCGGGACGGACGAGCGCATGCTCGAGCTGCTCGAGCCGTACGCGGGTCAGCGCGGCCGCGTGATTCGCCTGCTCGAGGCGTCGGGGGTCGGCGCCCCGCGGTTCGGGCCCCGCTTGTCGCCCCGACGGATCGACAGCATCTAGGGCTCTAGGGAACCGCCCGGGACCTCCGCCCGGTGCCGCTGTCAACGTGCGCAGGCGACAACACCACGACGATCGCGATCGCGCGCATCGACAACCCCGTCAGGGGCTCGACCCTCACCGGGAGGGCGCTGTGCCGTCATCAGCGACGTTCGCAAGCTTCGCCGGGCTCAGAATCGACCTGGCAGGGTCCGGTACCAGCCGGGGGCCACGTCAACGCCCGCTCCGCAGTCAGATTTGACCGCGGTTCGACATGGCCGACTAGCCAGCCGTCGGGGATGGACGTTGCAGCCTACCAATTCCTCACAGGACACCCACCGTCGATCTCCTCCAGCGGAGGGGCTCGAACCTTGTTCAGCAGGCGTTCGAGGCCCAAGGACCTCTGGTGAGAGCGGAGGTCAAACCCCGAGACGTCAGCCGGCGACTGGCTCCTCGCGCATGCCCCACGGCGAGCCGTAGGCCGTGAGCAGGTCGAGGAACGGCTTGGGCTCGAACGCCTCGGCGGCGAGCACGCCGACCCCGGACCACGTGCCGGACGCCAGGAGCTCGAGCGCTACGACCGGGTTGATCGCGGTCTGCCAGACCACGGCCTGCGAGGCGTACTCCTTCCATGTCCAGTCCGAGTCGACCACGTGGTAGAGGTACACGGCCCGCGGGTTGCCGTCCTTGCCCTTGCCTGTGACATAGGTGCCGGCGCAGGTCTTGCCGTGCATCTTCTCGCCGAGACCCGCCGGGTTGGGCAGACAGGCGGCGACCACGTCGCGCGGCGAGACCTTGACGCCCTTGACGCTCACCGGCTCCGTCCTGTCGAGACCGAGGGTGTGGAGCACCCGCAGGACGTTGATGAACTCGTTGCCCAAGCCGTACTTGAACGTGACGCGCTTGGCCTTCACCCAGCGCGGGATGAGGAGGACCTCCTCATGCTCGACGTTCACGCACTCGACCCCACCGATCCCCTCGGGGAACGTGAACACCTCGGGCTCGGAGAACGGCGGCGTGGTGAACCAGCCCTTGCCCTCCTCCCAGATCGCCGGCGGGTTGAGGCACTCCTCGATCGTGGTCCAGATGGAGAACGAGGGGGCGAAGTCGTAGCCGTCGACGACCAGGTTCGCGCCGTCCCGGACGCCCGCCTCGTCGATCTCGCTGAACAGCTCGTCCTGCGCGTATCGGGCGAAGATGTCCGAGAGCCCGGGCTCGACGCCGACGCCTACGAGCGCCAGCCGCCCGGCCTTCTCCCACTCCCCTGCCTTGGCGAACTGCTCGTCGCCGAGCTTGAGCCCTGTCAGCGCGTACGGCTGCTCCGGGTGCGGCTTGGACAGCGACATCGCCATGTCGAGATAGGTGACGCCCGCCTCGAAGCAGGCGTCGAAGATCGGCATGACGAAGCGCGGGTCGACCGCGTTGAGGACGTGCGTGATCGCCTGCCCGCGGACCAGCGCCACCATGCTCGCGACGCTCGAGGCGTCCACCTTCGCGCCCGAGAACCGCGCGTCGCCCGCGACCTGGGCCAGCGCGTGATCGACGCGGGCCGGGTCGTAGTCAGCGACCACCATGTGCTCGAAGAAGTCGCGCCGGGCTGCGATGGCCACGGCCGCGGTGCCGACACCACCGGCGCCGATCACCAGGATCCGCATGACTCGTACCTCGCTGCAGGGCGCCGCGGCGGGACGTGCCCGTGCCACCCGTGACCTCGTGGGGGCTCGCCCCGCCCCCTCATCATGTCAGCCCTCGATGGGGGCGTGCTGCGCGGGGCCATCAGGCGGCACGACCGGCGGGGCCGGGGCAAGGTGGTCGAACGTCGTCGGCCGGAGGCGGAAGAACGTCGGCGAGCGAGGCGGCGGCTACACTCCGCGGACCATGCCCAAGTTCGAGAAGTCGCCCGCTGCGCTGGTCGAGCGGTTCGCGCAGGCCGCCGCCCGCCACCCCGACGCGCGCCAGCGCCCGATGTTCGGGTACCCGGCGCTGTTCACCGGGGGCAACTACGCGTGCGGGCTCTTCGCCGACAAGTGGGTCGTGCGGCTCGCGCCCGCCGATCTGGCGAGCCTGCTCGAGCTCCCGGGCGCTGCGGGCTTCTCGCCCATGCCCGGCCGCTCGATGACGGGCTGGGCGTCGCTGCCGGCTGAGGTGGTCGCCGACGATGCGCGACTCGACGAGTGGATCGACCGGGCGATCGCATTCGCGGCCTCGCTGCCGGCCAAGGGCTGAGGGTCCGCTCGCTGCGCTCGGGGCCATCGGCCTCGCCACTTCGACCCGGATTCGCACGAGCGTTCACACGCCGTTGACCTGTCGGGGAGGACGGGGAGCGACCGCCGGCCGCGAGTCGTCCGGTGGGACGAGCCGACCCATCCCGCCTCCCCGACGGCCGCGGCCGCCTGGATGGGCATGCCCTCGATGTCGGCGAACGGCGAGCGCACCACGCCGATCGGCGCCAGCGTGACGGGTCGAGCACGCTCATCCGGCCACCGAGCGCACGTCGAGGATCCGGCCCCAGTGCAGCAGCCGCACGGCCACGAGCACGCCGAACGCGGCAAGCACGAGGATCGACGCGGCGGCCACGGACGTGTCGAGGTTCCCCGCCTGGAACTCGCTGTAGACCACGAGGGGCAGGGTCTGGGTGTGCCCCTCGACGTTGCCCGCGAACATGATGGTGGCGCCGAACTCGCCGAGCGCCCGCGCCCAGGCCATGACAAGGCCCGCGGCCAGCGCGGAGCTCGCGAGTGGGACGGTGATCCGGCGGAAGAGCGCGAGCTCGGACGCCCCGTCCACGCGGGCGGCGTCCTCGAGGTCGTGGTCCACGCCCGCGAAGCCGGTGCGCGCGGAGCGGATGAAGAACGGCGCCGCCACGAACGACTGGGCAATCACGACCGCTGCCGTGGTGAACGGCAGCTCGATGCCGAGCGCGTGGAGCGGTGCCCCCAGCGCCCCATTGCGCCCGAGCAGGAGCAGGAGCGCGAGGCCCGCGACCGACGGCGGCAGCACGATCGGCAGGTCGATGACGGTCTCGAGCAGCATCGAGCCGCGGAACCGCCGACGGGCGAGCAGCAGGGCGAGCGGCGTGCCGAGCACGACCATCACCACGAGGCTGATCGTGGTGGTGAACAGGCTCAGCGCGAGGGCGTTGACCACCACGGACATGCCCGCGGTAGTCACCAGCGACCCGTCGAGCACGGCCCGGGCGACCAGCGCGGCGATGGGCAGGCCCAAGATCAGCGCCGCCGCCACGGCGAGCGCCGCCATCGGGCGGCCGGACTCGATCCGACCCCTCGGCGGCTTGGGTGACGCGGTGGCGGCGGTGGCGGTCACGAGTGCTACGTGGTCGCCACGAACCCGGCGTCGGACAGGGTCTGCTGGCCCCCGGGGCTCGCCAGCCAGGTGAGGAATGCGGTCGCCGCGTCGGCGCTCCTCGACGCCTTGATCACAACGCCACCGTACGTGGCGAGCACGTTCTCCTCCGACGGGATGGCGATGGTGGCGACCTTGTCCGAGGTCTTGGCATCGGTGACGTAGACGATGCCCGCGTCGCCCTCGCCCAGACCGACCTTGGCCACGATGGCACCCACGTTGTCCTCACGGGACACGACGTTGGCGGTGAACTTGGTCGCGAAGTCCGCGCCGTACGCGGGCAGGGCAACGACCTTGGCGAGCCACTGGGTCGTGTACTTCTGGATCGGCACGCCGTCCGCGCAGGCGATGATCTTCACGCCGGTCCTGGCGAGGTCGGCGGGTGTCGTGATCCCGGCCGGGTTCGCGGTCGGCACGATGACCGTGAGCCGGTTGCCTGCGAACCTAACGACGGAGCCCGACGCGAGGCCCTTGTCGACGACCTTCTGCGGGTTCGCCGTGTCGGCGGAGAGGAACACGTCCGCCGGGGCGCCCTGCTCGATCTTGGTCTCGAGCGCGGTGGAGCTGTCGGTGGACACGGTGAGGGTGATCCCGGCGTTCGCGGCCTCATAGGCCGTCTTGGCCTTGGCGAGCACGGATTTGAGCGAGGCGGCGGCGTAGATCTGGATCTCGGTGCCAGCTGCGGCAGACGCGGCGGCGAGCGGCGCGACCGAGGCAGCCGTCGAGGCTGCGGCGGACGGCGATGCGGCCGACCCCACGCACGCTGCGACCAGCAGCGCGATGAGCAAGATCGGCGTGAGACGGTGGAGGCGCACGAGCAGGTCCTCCCCCTATGCGGACGGGATCTCGACGATCACGTTCGTGGCCTTGATCACGCAGACGGCTTCCTTGCCAACCTCGAGCGCCAGGTCGTCCACGGCTTCAGCGGTCATGAGCGAGACCAGTCGGTGCGGCCCAGCCTGAACCTCCACGACGGCCACAACGCTGTCCCGCTCGATCCGGGTCACGATCCCGGCGAAGCGGTTGCGGGCGGACTGGGCGACGATCGGCCGGTTCGCGGCCGCCACTCGTCGCTCCGTGAGCAGGCGTGTGACCTCGGCAAGGTCCACGAGCCGCTGTCCCCCTTCTGTGCGGGTCGTCGCCAAGCGGCCATCGGCCTCCCAGCGGCGCAGGGTCTCGACAGACACACCGAGCATCTCGGCGGCCTGGCCAACCCGGATGAGCGTCTCGGATCCCGACTCTGCACTGGTCATGCGGAAAGGATCGCAGATAGCGCCCGCGAATGTCTAGATACGCAGGCCAGTCGTATGAGGTTTGACGCCCGCTTGCCGGGCTCGCCCTCAGCCCTTGCCGGTCAGCAGGTCGAGCGCCTTGAGCAGCTGCGCGTCGGTCGAGGCCTTGAGCTGCGCGGCGGTCATGCTCGTGGTCGAGATGTCGTCGGGCGTGAGGGGCGTGGCGTTCGCGGCCAGCGCCACCGTCACGTCGGGGTCGAGGCCCTCGTGCCAGATCGGCCGCCCGTTGCGCGTGAGCCAGCGCTCGGTGCCGATCCGCAGCACGGAGCCGTCCGCGAGCTCGAACCGACCGAGCACGGTGCCGGTGCCAAAGGTCTTCTGCCCCACGACCTGGCCGCGTGCCGCGTCCTGGATGGCGCCCGTCACGATCTCGGCGGCGCTCGCGGTGTTGCCGTTGGCGAGCACGATCAGCGGGATCTTCGAGTCCGTCGCCAGGCCGTCGGTCTTGACCGGGATGTTCTGCGTCTGGCCGCTGCGGTCAACGCTCTGGTACACCGTGCCGTCGCCCACGAACTGACTCGCGACGTCGACCGCCTCGTTGACGTAGCCGCCGCCGTTGTCCCGCAGGTCGAAGATGATCGCGGTGGCCCCCGCGGCGAGCGCTGCCTTGATGTCGCCCGTGACCGCCTTGCCCGCACCCGTCGCGAACGAGTCGAGCCGGATGAAGGCGACCGTGCGCCCGGGAACCATCGTCCAGGACGCCAGCGGCAGGTCGTACTTGCGGCGCGTGATGGCGACGTCGAAGTTGGCCTTGCCGGCCCGCTGGATGGTGAGCGTGACCTGCGTGCCCTCCGGCCCGCGGATCGAGCTGATGATCTGGTCCTGCGTCTGGCCGGTCGTGGCCTTGCCGTCCACGGCCACGATGCGGTCGGCCCGCTGGAGGCCCGCCTCCTGGGCGGGCGTGTTCGGGAACACCTGGCCGACCACGATCCCGCCCTTGCCGTCATCGGTAGCCACCTGGACGCCGATGCCGACGAACGTGCCCGAGAGCGACTGGTCCATCGCCTTGGCCTCGGCCGCGGTCATGAAGCTCGTGTGGCCCGAGTCGCCCACGGCGTCCACGATCCCCTGGATCGCCGAGTAGGCGAGCTTCTGGTTGTCGAGGTGCTGCGCATCGACGTAGTTGTCCTGGATGGCCTTCCAGGCCTCATCCACGAGCGCAAGCCCCTGATCGGGCGTGACGGACCCGGACGGGGCAGGCGAGCTGGCGACGCCCGGCGTGGCCTGCGGCGTGAGGGAGCCGGTGCCGCCCTGACCAGCCTGCCCAACGGCGAGGCCGCCCGCGAACATGACGATCGCGAGCACGGGCGCGAGGACCGCGACGAGGATCTTGGGGACGCCGCCGGGCGCGCTGCCGCGGAGCTTGGGCGGCGGCGGCGGACCGTTGCCCTCGGCCGGCACGGGACCGGCGCCCGGGGCGGGCGGGAGCGCGGGCTCGGCCGCGGCAGCGACGGGCTCGGCACCCGTGTTGGCGGCGGGACCGGCCCACGGGGTCGGCGAGAACTCGGGCGGGGTGCCCGGCTCGCTGGAGGGTGGCTGGGGGGTCGGGTCAGTCATCGTCCTGGGTACGTCGGGGCGGAGCCGATGACAACGTCGTCGGCGGCGCCAAGCATGAGGCAATCGACACTCTGGCGCGTGTTCCTGAGATGACGATGTGGAGAAGTACGCCCGATCACGCCTCGCGGATGAGGCGCCGCGCTGAGCGGGTGGCCCGGATGAAGTGGCGCAGGTGGTGGATCGGCTTCACGTGGCTGGGCTCGCCCGCGTAGATCGTGGAGATGGGCACCCACCCGAGCGACCACCCGCGGCGGATGCAGACCGCGATCATCTCGACCTCGAACTCAAAGCCGGTCTCGCGGCTGTCCACCATGGCGGCCATCAGCCGCCGTCCGAGGAGCCGGTAGCCCGACTGGTTGTCGGGGATCGACTGGCCCACCGCCAACGAGAACGCGGCGCCGCCGATCGTGTTGGAGAGGCGCCGGACGGCCGGCATCCGGCTGAAGTCGCGCCGGCCGATGATCAGCTCCGGGCGCGGTCCGCCCGCCGTCACGGCGCCCGTCAGCGCCGCGCCACCGACCTCCGTCTCGGCACCGGCCGCGAACGCCGCGAGAAACCGCGGGATCTCGTCGGGGTCGTGCTGGCCGTCCGCGTCGAGCGTGAGCACCGCGTCGTAACCCTCGGCGAGCGCCCGTCGGAAGCCCATGCGCAACGCCGCGCCCTTGCCCTGGTTCGGGTGCTGCGGCAGGACCACGGCGCCGGCCGCCTCCGCCTGTGCGGCGGTGTCATCGGTCGAGCCGTCGTCCACCACGAGCACGGGCAGGTGGCGCCGCGCCTGGGCGACGACCGCGCCGATCCGCGGACCCTCCTCGTAGCCCGGGATGAGCGCGAGGACACGCGGTGCCGGACCGCCGGGAACCCTCACTTCGCGGCGAACTGGAGGCTCTTGACGATCGCGGATCCGCTGGTGAGCAGGTCGCCGAACCCGCTGCCGTCAAACGAGTCGAGGTCGATGACGACCGTGCCCTGGTTGGGCACGTCCACCAGGTACAGGCGCAGCTTCTCGTCGCCCGCGACCCACCAGCCCAGGGTCGCCGACGGGCGGTAGAAGAGGGGCACGGTCGGGAGGCCGTTCGCGAACGAGCACGACTGCGTCCAGTTCGAGTGGATGCTCACGTCGAGCTGCGTGGCGGGCAGGCCTGCGACCGTGACCATGGCCGGCTGCGAGACGTTGAGCCCCTTGAGCGAGCGGATCCACGCCACGAGCTCGGCGGCGGTCGTCCCGACACCGGGCTGCGCCTGCGCGGGGCACGCCGGGTCCTGCGAGAGCGGCTGCGGGTTGTGGAACAGGTGGACCCCGTTGTTCTGGTCGAGCGCGGGGAACAGGTTGAAGTAGTCCGCCACGTCGGCCGGGTTCACCCAGCCGGTCACGACCGTGTACGTGGTCACAGGCTGGAAGGCGGTCGTCGTGTGGGTGCCGGCCGGCAGCTCGCTGAGCGAGGACGAGCTCGGGCTCGCCTTGGCGCCCGGCAGGGCGGAGCAGCCCGCGACAAGCGGGATGAGGAGGAGGGCGACGGCGGCGGTCGCCAGGCCGCGGTTCACGCTGGGAGGCCTCCGGGGAGGTGGGGTCGACGTGGTTGGTGAGGTCCATTGTCACCCGACTGGCGCAGCAGCAGGAAGATGCCAGCCAGGATGAACAGGGCGGCAGCTGCGGGCGGGCTTGGGTGGCGGTCCGGGCTGGGGCGCGAGGGGCGCGAGGGGCGCGTCGTCGGGTCCGTCATGGGCGGCCGGTGACCATGGGGGCGAGCACGGCGATCTGGTCGGGCGTGACGCGGCAGCAGCCGCCGACGAGCCCAGCGCCGAGAGCGCGCCAGCGACGCGCGGCGTCGGGGTCCACACGATCGCGCCCGACGCCGGTCCAGCGACGCGCCACCGCGTCCCAGCCCTCGCCGCTGTTGGGGTAGACGACGATGGGCAGCGCGGTGGCGGCGCGGATCCGCCCCACCAGCTCGTCGATGTGCTCGGGCGCCGTGCAGTTGACCCCGACCGCCACGATGCCGGGCTTGCCGTCTACCGCTGCCACGCCCTCCTCGACCGGGGCGCCGCTCGAGAGATGGGCGCCGTCACGGCACGAGAAGCTGACCCACGCCGCCCCGCCCTCGATCTGCGGCAGCAGCTCGGCAACCGCGGCCGCCTCCTCGACCTCGGGGATGGTCTCGACAGCGAGGACGTCAGCATCGGTGGACGCGAGCACGGCCAGGCGATCACGGTGGAAGTCGCGGAGCTCGGCGATCGTTCGGCCGTAGTTGCCCCGGTACTCCGAGCCGTCAGCGAGCATGGCGCCGTAGGGGCCGACGGACGCGGCGATGTACCTGCGCACGGTCGGGCGGCCCGCGGTGGCGTCCTCGGCCTCGACCTGCGCACGGGCGCGAATGGCGAGCTCGACGCTCTGGCGCATCAGCGCCTCGGCGCCCGCGCGGTCGATGCCGCGACTCGCGAACCCCTCGAACGTCGCCTGGTAGGAGGCTGTGGTGGCCACGCGAGCGCCCGCGCGGTAGAAGGCGAGGTGCGCGGCCACGATCTCGTCCGGGTCGTCGGCTAGAAGCCGGGCGGACCAGAGCCGGTCCGAGAGGTCCGCGCCCTGCGCCTCGAGCTGCGTGGACAGCCCGCCGTCGAGGAGGATGGGCCCGCCGGCGACAAGGGCATCGTGGAAGGCGGCCGCGTCCATGGATGGATGGTGCCACCTTGCGCGGTTCCTGACACGGTACTCGCGGCCGGTACCCTTGGCCGGCAAGTCACGGTCACGAGGAGTGCGCATGCGATACCGGCGGATGCCGATCGAGGCAGAGTCGCCCGAGCAGCTCGGCTACGGCCGGATCCGGTTCAACTTGGCCGAGAGCTCGGTGACCGACACGACGCTCGGCGATCTTGGCGACGGGCTCGGCGGCCTCGTGCTCCAGTACGGCGACCACCTGGGCCTGCCCGAGCTGCGCGAGGCGATCGCTGCGGACGCGCCGGGCGTGCCCGCTGATGGCGTGATGGTCACGCCGGGCGCTGTGGCGGCGCTGTTCATCCTCCACACGACGCTGCTGCAGGGTGGCGACCACGCGGTCGTGGCGCGACCCAACTACGCGACGAACGTCGAGACGCCGCGGGCGATCGGCGCGGACATCTCGTTCCTGGACCTGCGCTACGAGGACGGCTGGGCGGTGGACCCGGCGCGGATCGAGGCGCTCATGACCGAGCGCACGAAGCTCGTCTCGCTCACGAACCCGCACAACCCGACCGGCACGACGCTCGACCAAGGGACCCTCGATGCGGTCATCGCGATCGTGGAGCGGCGCGGGGCCAGGCTGCTGATCGACGAGACGTATCGCGAGATGACGTTCGGGGAGGCCCTGCCGGTCGCAGCAGGCCTGAGCCCGGCGGTGATCTCCGTGTCGAGCCTGTCCAAGACCTATGGGCTGCCTGGGATCCGGATCGGCTGGCTCGTGACCGCGGACGCCGACCTGCGCGACCGGCTGCTCGCGGCCAAGGAGCAGATCCTCATCTCTGGCTCGGCGATCGACGAGGCCATCGCGCTGCGGGTGCTCGAGCGGCGGCCGGCCTGGCTGCCGGGGATCCGGGCGCGGATCGACGAGGCGTTCGGGATCACGTCCGACTGGCTGCGCGACCACTCGACGCTCGAGTGGGTGCCGCCGCGCGGGGGCGTGGTCGGGTTCCCGCGGATCCGGCCCGGGGCG
>Ga0315271_10001653_pt1 | contig 13590 bp, 10 predicted proteins | sample C3_top_MG_FD_204664 | JGI IMG/M metagenome (GOLD analysis project Ga0315271, IMG submission 204664) | Sediment microbial communities from Yellowstone Lake, YNP, Wyoming, USA - C3_top | ecosystem: Environmental > Aquatic > Freshwater > Lake > Sediment | place: USA: Wyoming | collected 2017-08-01 | reverse complement strand
CTGGGCCGCCGGCCGGCGCGTTCTCGACGCCTTCTGCTACACCGGCGCCTTCTCCGTGCACGCCGCCCGCGCCGGCGCCGCCGGCATCACCCTGCTTGACTCGTCTCGCGACGCCCTCGATGCTGCCGTCGTCCACCTGGCTCTCAACGGGCTCACGTCAGTCCCGACCGAGGTCCGCCGCGGCAATGCCTTCGCCGAGTTGCGGCGCCTGCGCGACGAGGGGCGCTCCTTCGACATGGTCATCCTCGATCCACCGCGTCTCGCGCCGACACGATCCCAGGCGCCGAAGGCCGCCCGCGCCTACAAGGACGCGAACCTTTTCGCGATGAAACTGCTGACGCCCGAGGGGATTCTCGCGACATTCTCCTGCTCCAGCGGGATCGAGCCGTCCTTTTTCCAGGAGATCGTCCGCTGGGCCGCAAAGGATGCCGGTCGCGAGGTTCAGGTTCTGCAGAAACTTGGTCAGCCGTTCGATCACCCGGTCCGGCTTGATCTGCCGGAGACCGAGTACTTGAAGGGCCTCATCTGCCGGGTATTGTGACGGGCTTTGAAAAGGGGGCGGCTGCGGCGATGGCGCGTCCTGAATCCCTGCTGCTGCTCTTCGTCCTGCTGTTCTCCCCGCTCGCCTTCGGCACGGTTGAGCCCTGGTCGCACGCGATAGCCGACTGCGCCGCGCTCGCCGGCCTCGCCATCGCCCTGCGCCGCAGGACTCATGCGGGGCGTCTGCGCGCCCATGCGGCGCCCGGCGCTCTGCCGCTGCTGCTGTTTCTCGGGTTCCTGCTGCTCCAGGTGACGCCGCTGCCGCCCGTGCTCGTGCGCCTGCTTTCGCCCGCAACGCACGCGCGGTGGGCGGCCGCTCTCGGCAGCGCCGGGCCGCTGCCCTGGTTGACGCTCTCGCTCGATCCGCTCGCGACGCTGCGGGAGTTTTTCCGCTTCTGCGCCTGCGCCGCGGTCTACGTCCTCACCGTGCAACTGCTGGCGCGGCGCGAGCGACTTCACGCCGTGACCGTGGCGCTCCCGATCTTCGCCGCCGCTCTGTCGTTTGAAGCCATCGTGCAGTTCCTCGTCTCGCCGCTGCGTCTGCTCTTCTTCAGACCGGCGCCCTCGCTGTTCCCCTTCGGTCCCTTCGTGAATCGCAACCATTTCGCCAATCTGATGGCGATGCTCACACCAGTCGTGTTCGGGATGTTTCTCGGGCGAGGCATCCGGGGCGACGTGCGCACCTTGCGCGAAAGACTCGTCGATCTGCTGGCCCGCCCGGAATCGGGCGTGCGACTGCTGCTCGGGTTTGCGGCGCTGCTCTCGGCCGCCTCGCTCGTGATCAGCCTCTCGCGCGGCGCGACGGTTGCGTTGATCGCGGCGCTGCTCGTGTTCGGCAGCGCCCTCGTCGCACGCCGGCTCGCCAGCAGACGAACCGTCGCGGTTGCCCTCCTTTGTTTCTCGTTCACGGTTTTCGTCGGCTGGTTCGGCTGGGAGAGGATCGCAGACCGGTTTACCAGCCTGCGGGCGAACCCTGACATTGTCGACACCGTGCGGGCCGGTCTCTGGCACGACACGCTGCGGATGTCCTTGGATTTTCCTGTCCTGGGGGCCGGCGTCGGCTCGTTCGGTCGGCTCTATCCGTCCTACCGGACCGTTGCCGGCCCGTTCGCGGTTGCACACGCGCACAACGATTACCTCGAACTGCTCGCTGGTGGGGGGGCTGTCGGCCTCGGGCTCTGCGCCTGGTTTGCGGGTGCCGTGCTGTTCGCGGCCGCGCGCGCTTGCGAATCGCGACATGACACCCCCTCGCTCTTTCTCGCCTTCGGGTCGATCGCGGGTTGCATCGCCTTCCTGGTCCACGGTGCGAGCGACTTCAGCCTCGCCATCGGGGCCAACGCGCTGTACTTCTTCTTCCTTCTCGGCCTCGCCGTCACGGCCTCGCATTCGCGCGGGCGCACCGGCGAGGCGCGGACCCTCCTCGGGGTGTGGCGACTCCCCGCGGCCGTTTCGCGCATCGCAGCGGCGCTGGCATTCATCGCAGTATTCGGCGCTGGTGCCGACCTTGCGGCGAGCCGCGCCTGGACAATTGCCGAGCGGGAGGTGCGGCGGGCCGAGGCGCTGCGGGTGGCGCCGGAGGGTGTCTCCCAGCTCATCGACCGGGCTGCGCTCCTGCAGCCGCTGGATTTCGCCTACCCGGCGGCGCTGGCCCGCATCGCGCGGCAGCAGGGGGACAGCGGCGAGGCCGTCGCGCTCACGCGTCGCGCCCTGCGTCTGCTTCCCGTCGACGCCGGCACCCTGATGCAGCTTGGAGACTTCCTCGCGGCGCGGGGTCAGAACGGACCCGCGCGACAAGCCTTCGAAGCCGCGCTGGCGTCGGACCCGGCAGCTGGCGCAAACCACGAGAAGTTCGGCGCGTGGCTGCTCTCCCGGGGCGAGCGGGACGCCGGCCTGGCGAAAATGAGCGAGGCGATGGCGCTCGACCCGGGACGCGCTCCCGGCATCTTCGGGATGCTGGTACTCGCCGGCTTCGACGATGAACGCATCGCGACGGCCCTCCCACCCAGCCCAGCGGTGCTTCTGAAGTTCGCCCGGTACGCGGCGACGACCGGGGCGCAGCGTCTCGCGGGTGAGACCTTCACCAGGGTTCTCGCGACCGATCCCGGGAACCTGGAGGCCGCCGCCGGTCTGAAGGCCTTCGGGGAACCGCGTTGACCCTGAAGTTTTTGTTGGAGTATATTGCCCCCGTGAATTGGAAATGGGCGTTTGTTTCGACCATCGTCGTCGCGGTAGGTACCGGCTGCGCCGCGCAGCAGCCGGCCGCGCCGCAGGCCGCCGGCGAGCCGGGCATGCTTCTGGTTCGCGGCGGACGATTTACGATGGGGCGGGACGAGGGCGAGATCAACGAGCGGCCGGCCCACACGGTCGAGGTCGACACCTTCGCGATGGACCGCACGGAGGTTTCTGCGGCCGATTTCGCCGAATTTCTCAACGCGGCCGGAAACGCCGGAAACACCTATTTCACCCCCGACGCGTACGCGACGGTGGTCGCCGTTCCCGCCCGGGAAGAAGACCAGGGCACCCGGTTTTCGGCGCGGCCGGGCTATGAACGCTACCCGGCCAACAACGTCTCCTGGATGGGCGCGGATGCCTACTGCCGCTGGCGGGGCAAAAGACTGCCGACCGAGGCCGAGTGGGAGAAGGCCGCCCGCGGGACGGACGAGCGTCGCTTCCCGTGGGGCAAGCGCGATCCCGGGGATCAGCTCGCGCAATTCGAACAGGTCTGGCAGGAAAAGCGGTTCGATGTTCTCTCGCCGGTCGACGCCTTTCCGGAAGGCGCTTCCCCCTACGGGGCGCTCAACATGGCGGGCAACGTCCTGGAGTGGGTGAGCGACTGGTACCGTCAGAATCTCTGCGACTTCTGCAATCCCGATGGAGAGGTCAACCTCGGCCTCATTCTGCAACTCACCCGTCAGGAGCCCGCCCCACCCCATACCGCCGCCACGGCGGGCGACGGTTCGGCGGCGGAGGACGCGCAGGGTGGGTCACGAGAGAAACGGCAGGTGCCGCCGCGCAACAATCCGGGCGGCCCGTCGACGGGAAGTTTCAAGGTATTGAGGGGCGGGTCGTGGCTGGACCGCGAGAAGGACGACGTGGCGACGACCCGGCGCTTCTGGCTCGACCCGTCACAGCGGTTCCCTCACACCGGCTTCCGCTGTTCGAAGGAGTCATCCGGCCCTCCTTGACAACTCGCGGGATGGTGCTAGATTGCCTCGAATGAAGATTCTCAGGGTAGCCGTTTCTGCGTCGGCAGTGCTTGTGGCAACAGGTTTCCTGGCTGCGCAGGATGTTCAGGCGGAAACCGGCGCGCATCTCGTGCGCGAGACGCAGCGCCAGCAGAGCGCCGCCGAACGAGCCAGTTGCGCCGGGGTGCAACAAAGCATTTCCACCGGTACGGATGCGACCCTGGTGGTCCGCACTGCGGTCGAGTTGGGCTACAATACATGCCAGGTCATCCGCTGCGCCCTCGAGGGGAAAGCCCTCCCCGACAAGCGGACGCTCTGCGAGAAGGTGATCCGTGGAGCCGTTGCCGCCGGGGTGCTGGCTGACGTGATCTCCCGCTGCGCTTCCGACGCCTGTGATCCCGCCGACATCGCCTCGGTTCTCGCCGACACCCTGCTCGAGCCGAATTATTGCTACTTCTTCCCCAAGCTGCCCGCGGCGCCCGCTCCCCCTGCGCCGCAACAGGCCTTCATCGATCGCCATTATCAGCAGCCGCAGGCCAGCCCCTCTACGTTCGAGTAGAACTGCTCTTGCTGGTCTTTTTCCCCTTCTCCCCGTCGCTCTTCTGGTAGTAGTGCTGATGATAATAGTAATAGGCGCCGCTTCGCTTTTCGTCGTAGGCGTTGAGAACGAGCCCGAGCGGGCGCACGCTGATGTCGCGGAGCGCCTTGAGTCCGCGCTTCACGCCGTCGTACGTGGAGCGCTCGGAGCGGACGATCACCAGCATCGCGTCGATCTTGCGGGCCAGGACGAGACCGTCCGCCACCGTCAGGAAGGGCGGCGAGTCGACGACGACCGTATCGTACACCGCGCACAGTTCCTGCAGCAGTTCGTCCATGCGTTTTGAGCCCAGAAGCTCTGAAGGGTTCTCTGGCGCGGGGCCTGACGTGAGGACCTTGAGATTGGGTAGCCCGACTTCCACGGGCGCGGGAGGGGCGATTCCTCGAAGTGCCGTGCTCAAACCCTGCTCGTTTGACAGGCCGAAGATCGCGTCGATCCGCGGCTTGCGCATATCCGCGTCCACCAGGAGCACCGAATAGCCGGACTGGGCGAGACCAACGGCGAGGTTGACCGCCGTCGCCGTTTTGCCCTCTTCGGGGGCCGTGCTCGTCACGAGCAAGCTCCCTGGCGGCCCGTCATCCGAGGAAAGGATGATTGAGGTGCGCAGTGCACGGTAACTCTCGGCAACGGGTTGACGGGGCTCCTTGAGCATGGCCATGTCAATGCCCGTGCCGCGGCTGCCTGCGGGGGGGATCACCCCGAGGACCGGTACCCCGGTTTTCAGCTCGAGGTCCTCCGCCGAGCGCACGGTGTTGTCGAGGTACTCCACAAACAGGGCCATGCCGACGCCCCCAACCAGCCCCAACACCAGCCCGAGGAGGATCGTGCGGGCGGTGCGCGGGCCGTCCGGCGCCCTGGGAACCACCGCGGGCTCGAGGGTGTAGACCTGCACCCCCTGGAGCTGCTGGTTGAGACTCTCCTCCTTGGCACGGGCCATGAGCGTCTCGTAGAACTGCCGGTTGGTGTCGACCGCCCGCTTGAGCTCCTCGTAGCGAACCAGCTTTTCGTTGGCGGCAACGGCGTCGCCGCGGCCGCTGCTCAGACGCAGGCGCAGATCGTCCTCACGCGCAGCCGCAAGCTCCAGCTCGCTTTTGGCCGAGAGCACGATGCGGCGGATTTCGGCGATTTTCCTTTTTTCGAGAGCTTCGATCTCCTGTCGCGCCAGGACCATGGCGGGGTGTTTGGCACCGTATTTTCTCGAGAGTTCCGCCAGGTTCTGCTCCGCCTTGAGCTGCTGAGCTTTCACCGCGCTGAACCCTTCGTCCTTGACGACGGCGGAAATGGTCTCCGCCGCCGCGGGGTCTTCCGCGATCGCCGCCAGCCGCTGGTACACGGGTTCCAATTCGCGCCGGCGGGTCTCGGCCCGGGTCAACTCCAGACCGAGCTCTGAAAGCCTCTCGGGGGAAACCCCGACGCGACTCTCCATTCCCAGGATGTCTTTGGCCTTCATGAAAGACTGCAGGTCGCGCTCCGCCTGCGCGAGTCGGGCGCCCTCCTCGCGCGCCTGACCGGTCATCCACTCGATGGCGTAGCGCGAGTAGCTCATCTTCATCTCGAAAAGCTGGTCCACGTAGGCCTTGACGACGCCGTTCACGATGCGCGCGGCGAGCGCCGGTTCAGCCGACACATAGTCGATCGTGACGATCTTGCTGTCCTTTTCGGGCGTCGCGGTGATGCCCATCCTGATCATCGCCGCCAGCTCCGTGGCCAGGAGACCGGGATCCGATCCGCGCGAGGCGCCGGCGGCCGTGCCGCGAAAACTCTGACGGAAGCCGGCGTCGGCGGCGAGCTCCCTGGCGGCCCGCTCTGCCGTCGCCGCGCTGCGGATGATCTGCACCTGGGTGCTGTAGAAGTCGGGGTCCCAGATGTTGTACATCGGCGCGTTCGCCCCGATGCTCTGAGTCTGAACCTTTTCGATCAGGATGCGCGTCGTCGCACGATAGGCGGGAGGAACGAGCAAGGCCCGGACTACGGCCACCGCGACGGTGATCACGAAGACGGCCAGGGCCGGCCACTTTCTCCGGTAGAGCACGCGCAGGTAGTCGCGCAGGTGCACCTCGGGCTTCTGGTAATCGGCGGTGTTCAAAAAAAGCTCTTGGGGATGACGAGGATATCGTCGGGAAGAACGGGCTCCTCGAGGCCGACCTTTTCACGCACCTGTTCCTGTCCGTCGACACGGCGGACGATGCGTATCTTGTTCTTCGCGGCGGCGTCCGTGAAACCGCCGGCGAGCGCCACCGCCTTGAGGACGTTCGTGTCGCGGTCGCAGCGAACCGCGCCGGCGTTTTTGACCTCTCCCGTGAGGTAGCAGACCTCGGCGCGGGCGGCGCTGACGATTACTATGTCGCTGCGTCGCAGGGGAAAGGCGGTGTCTGCCCCGACCTCGATGATCCGCTCCTGGCCGTTCTCCGTGCGTATCACCTTGAGCTGTTCGGTCGCAGCGCGTTCGGTGAGCCCCCCCGCGAGGGTGAGGGCCCGCAGGGTCGTCGTGCCCTCTTCGAAACGGTAATCCCCGGGGCGCCGGACCTCACCGGTGATGAAAAACCGGCCGGCTGCCGCGATGAAGATGCCATCGCCGTCGTGGATCTCCGGATCGGGTGCTGCGCTCCCCGGCGTCAGCAACGTTTGCAGGTCCACCGTGCGGGTCTCGCCCGAACGGCTGGTGATGACAGCCCGGCTGTCGGCATCCGGCGAGATGCCGCCGGCGACATTGATGGCGCGGCTGGCGGTCAACCCTTTCTCGTACCGATATTCCCCGGGACGCCGAACCTCTCCGGAAACCGAGAATTTTGGCGCCGTGGCTATGAAGATGCTGTCCCCGTCGCGAATCTCGACATCGAGTGAAACATTCCCCAGGGTCAGCAACCCCCGGAGATCAACCGTCCGACTCGCTCCTGCGCGACTGGTGACGACGGCGGTTGCGTCCGCATCCGAAGAGAGTCCACCGGCGCGCGAGAGCAATTCCAGAAACGTGAGCCTGTCGCGAAACTCGTAGACCCCCGTGCGATTGACCATCCCGATGATGGTCGCCTTGAGGGTGCGGTACTCCTGGACGGAAACGGTCACCTGGGGATCGATGAGGTACCCGTTGGCCAGACGTCCCGCAACCACGTCGGCGATCCGTGGCACCGCGATCCCCGCCACGAGTACCTGGCCGATCAGCGGCAGTCGAATCTGACCCTCGCGACTGACCCGCGCCGTGGTTGTGAGTTCTGGGTTTCCCAGAACGGTGATCTGCAGAACATCACCCTCGCCGACGACATATTCATCGGCGTTCGAGACGGCCGCACACAGAAAAACGGCGCAGAGCACCAGCAGGGCCGCGCACCATGCTGTCCACCGCTTGTCACTGCCGGATCTCAAGACAACGCGTAACAGCTTCGTGTGCACCAGCCCTCTCATTGTAAGATTTAATAATGATAATAATAAGATACCGAGGCCGATGTGTCAAGAAAACATAGCAAATCGCCCAGCTCTGGCATTCACTGCCGTGGTCGGGTCAGAAAACACCCGGTTCATGAGTCGTGCGCGCTTACCGCCGATTCCGTCTCGAGTCGCACGCGCACCGCATCGGCAAGCGCAGCCGCGGCATCCTGGAGGATCTTGCCTCCCTCGGGGTCGCGGTTCACGCTCACCTCGATCAACTCGAAATTCGATCCTTCGCGCACGACGGTCAGCGAGACACTGAACCGGTTTACGGCGACGGGAATATCGTCGCGGAACACCAACTGTTCCCCGCTTCCCGCGGCCCGCAGCGCGACCCTGACCCCGCGCAGGCCAGCCTCACGGACGAACGAACCGATGATTTCCTCGAGCCGGGCGCGGCTGACGCCGGCGGGGGCCGCCCGCCGGGCAAGACGCGCCTGGTGCAAAGAGCGCCGGCGCTGCTGATTCGTGAAGAAGGCGAGCGCCTCTTCGCGAACGGAACCGCCGGCAAGCATGTGTCGTACGATTCGATAGACGATGCCAGCCGGAATCGTGATCAGAGCCAGAAGAACGGCCAACCCCGAAAGCCGCTGGTTGGCAATGAAGAGCACGAGTCCCAGCAGCCCGAGATTCAGCGCAACCATGATGCTCAATGCGGCGCGCCCCGAGTAACCGTGATCAAGAAGCAGGTGGTGGAGATGCTCGCGGTCGGCGACCCCGAGCGGTTGGCCGCGGTGGTAACGCCTGAGAACCGCGTACGTCAGGTCCACGAGAGGGTGACCGAAGACAACGAGCGGCAGGACCAGTGCGGCCAGCGTGGTGGCTTTCGCGAAGGAAAGCAGTGAAAGCGCCCCGAGCAGGAAGCCCACGCTCTGGCTGCCGCTGTCGCCCATGAAGATTCGCGCGGGTGGGAAATTGTGGCGGAGAAAGCCCGCGAGCGCCCCGGCCAGCGCCACGATCGCCAGTCGCCCGATCGAGTCGGTCCCGGTGTACAGCAGGACCATGCCGATGCAGATCGTGATGCCGGTCGTAGCCGCGAGCCCGTCGATACCGTCGATCAGATTGTAGGCGTTGGTGATCACCACCAGCCAGAGCACCGTGAGCGGCAGTTCGAGCCAACCCAGGCGAAAGACCTCGCCGATGGGGTTGGTCAGTACTTCGATCCGCACCCCGAAGAGAAAGACAAGAACGGCGGCCGCGACCTGCGCCGCGAGTTTGAGTCTCACGCTCGCGGAACGGACATCGTCGTACCAGCCAATCGCGAGCAGGATCAGAGACCCGAGCAGAATGCCGATCAGCCGCGGGTTCTGCGCCGGGTCGCCGCAGCAGGCCAGCGCAGCGATCGTCATCACGGCCCAGGCCGGATAGATCCCCAACCCGCCGAGGCGCGGCACGACGCCCGCGTGCGCCCGTCGGCCGCCGCCGTGATCCACCGCACCGAGCCGGAGGGACACGGCCCGCGCCGCGCGGACAGTTCCAAGGGAGAGAACGGCTGCGGCGGCGAAAACGGCACCGTAGACCATACCGCTCATCGTCGCCGCACCCCCTTCTTCTCGCCCCCGGCGATTGGCCCTCCGAGCCGCCACCGGAAATATCGCACATATCCGGGCAGGGCGCTCTGGTCGTTGCCGTTCAGCGCGCGCAGGTCCGCGGCCGAGGGCAGCAGCGTTTTCGTTATCGAGCCCAGCACCCTTGTCGGCGAATCGAGGGCCGCCCGGTGGATCAACGCGTGCAGGAACCGGTCGCGTGGGCGCGGCCGCCGGCCGGGACGAAGGGCGGAGCCGGCTACGAATGCCAGCAGGCGTGCCCTGAGCGCGTGACGCGACCCCTGGCCGCCAACATTCCAACGCTGGGGGCCCCAGAGCCTTTCCGCCTGGAGCCGCGCGATTCCAGCCACCACGCACAGACCGGTCGACACGAGACGCCCGCGCAGGCGACCCGAATCCAGTTCCTCCCGGTGGCGCTCGAATGCCCAGACCAGGTCGACCAGCGTCCGCAGGTCCGCGCAACCGTGCAGGTGGTGGTGCATCAGCAACAGCGTCAGCGCCATGGATGGTTCCAGATGCCCGCGCAACCCATCCAGCGAGACGCTGTCCCAGATCTCGGCAGGGTCGAGGTTGAAAAAGCCCGGAATGCTGAAATTCCAGTGGATTTCCACCGGAACGCGAGAATCAGGGTGCTGATACACCGCGTGGTGCAGCCGCCGCATCCAGAATGAAAGCGGCTGGTCGTTGTCACGCTGGTACCCCGCCTCACAGAGCGCTGCGTCGACCGCCGGCACGTCTTTCGGACGCACCAGAAGGTCGACGTCGGCACTGGTGCGAAAGTGCGGCTCGCCGTGAAGATCCCGTGAGAGCGCCGAACCCTTGAGGATTACCGAGGGGAGGCCGGCCGCCTCGAAAAGCGCGAGAAGTTCCCTCTCCGCCCGCTCATGGAACAGCGCATAGGAGATGTGTCGCAGCCGCTGCTGCCGAACCGTCGCTTCATAGCCGCCGTCCGCCAACCCCGCCGCGAGCTGCGCCGCATGCCCGCGAATCCTGGCGTCGACCAACAGGAACAGCCCGTGAGCGAATGCCAGCCCCGCCGCCGCGCGAAGATCGTCGGCCGTGGCCTCGTCGCAGCCGCTGAGTATCCCGGGGCGGAGCAGTTCAACGAAGAAGCGTTCGGCACGCTTGCCGTCGCCGCGTCCCCGGCTATGATCCATCGCGGCCTCCGCGCGCTCTGGCCCCAAGACGCTGGCGCACCACCCTGAGCAGGAACGCCGGGCTGGACACAAGATTCCTGCGCCAGAGCCGGCCCGGCTGACGCACCAGGCGCGGCAGCCACTCCAGCCCGTGGTCGAGAAACCAGGGAGCGGCGCGCGGCACGGTGCCCGTGAAATAATCGAAGACGGCACCGATCGGCCCGATGAGCCCCGCGTGCAACTCGCCACGGTGGGCGCTGATCCACGTTTCCTGCTTGGGCGCGGTCAGACCGACCCACAACACGTCCGGGCGGGCGGCGTTGATTTCGTCGATCATAGCCCGGCTCTCCCGCTCGGAGAACGATGGCCGGAATGGCGGGGAATGCCAACCGGCGACTTCGATGCGGGGGTACTCGAGCGCCATCAGCTTGCGAATACACTCGAGGTTTTGAGGGGTCGAGCCGAGGAAGAAGCAGCGATACCCCCCGCCGGCGTCGAGGCGCGCGTTGATCCCCCGAAAGAGATCCATCCCCGTGATCCGGTGCCGGATGACGCCCCCGAGCAGGCGCGAGGCCAGGACGATGCCGCTGCCGTCCGGCACGACGAAATCTGCCTCCAGGACCGCGCGCTCGAACGACGGCTCCCTGCGTGCCACCTCCAGCGAGTGCGGGTTGGCGCAGACGAAATAGCGCGCTCGCTCCGCCAGCGCGATCCAGCGGAGCGATCGGTCGACCAGGGTGTCGAGCGTTTCTGTCGAGACGGGGAACCCGAGGATGTTTTCCGTGTGTTTCACGGGGAGGCTCCTGGAGACACCTGACGGTAGATTGACATGAGCACGTCGAAGTTCATGTCCGCCGTATAGCGCGCCTCGAACACGGCACGAGCGGCGCGACCCATTTCGGCGCACGCCGCGGGGTGGTCGGTCAGCCACGTCATCGCTCTGGCGAGGTCGGCGGCATCCCCGGCGGCGAAAAGCCTGCCGGTCAACCCGTCCTCGACGATCTCGGCCATCGCCCCCAGCCTCGACGCGAGCACCGGGGTCCCGCAGGCGAAGGCCTCCACGATCGCCAGCGGAAAGTTCTCGTAGCAGATCGACGGCACGACGACAAACTGCGCGTGGCGCATCGCCTCGAGACAGGAATCCCGGCATTTCGCCCCCGCGACATGGATCCGGCCGCCGCTGCGCTGAGCGGCCAGACCGACCGCGTTCCGCAGCGACCCGTCGCCGACGATCTCGAGCACGAAGTCACGATGATTGACCCGGGCCGCGGCGTCGAGCAGGACCGGGATCCCCTTCTCGGAGGTGAGACGCCCCACGAACAGCGCACCGGCACGGGCGCCCCCCGCTGGAGATGGGGGATCGGCCAGGAAGTTCGGCTTGACGCTGATTCGCTCGCGTGGCAAGCCGGCGGCGACGAAGCGCTCGAGAGCGAAGTCTGTGAGCGCGATGGAGCGATCCACGCCGGACGACCACGTCCCGCGGCTAGCGTGCAGCCACTCCGAGAACGCCACGGGCAGCGTGGCCAACCGGGAGCCGCGGAAGCAGCCGTAACGCACGCTCCGCCATGGGGTGCTCCCGACGCACTCCTCGCAGGGGAGGCCATCGCGCAGAAGCAGCGCGTTGGCGCAGCACATCCGGAAATTGTGCAGCGTCTGTACGACCGGCACGCCGGCGTCCCGACAGGCGGCATAGGCCGAGGGCGATATCCGGTACCAGAGGTTGTGAACATGGGCCACGTCCGGGCGCTCCCGACGCAGCAACGCCGCGATGTCGAGCCGCGCCCGTCGGGACCAGACGGTCTCGAATGCCGCTGCGAGGTGGCTCCCGATGTCGTCGTTCGTCCGTTCGTAGCGGACGACTTCGACGCCGTGGCGCGCCAGGAGAGCCGCCTCTGCGTCGCAGGCCATGTCCTCCCCGGACGGGGCCGAGGAACGGTAGCGGTTGTGGATGACGAGGACTTTCACGAGCGCGACCTGCCGGACTTCGCCGTCGGGTTCACTGCTCGTCCCTCCCCACGCCGGGGCCCGTTCCTAGCCCGTTGCCCACGTCGTCCTCGAACCTGGAAATAAATTGGCCAGCCATCTGAAGGCCAGCGGAATGCCGAGCGCCGCCGCCACGAGGGGAACCTGGACCAGGATCGGGCGCTCGTTCACGACCGCCCCGAGCGCGTTTTTCGTCCACTGCAACCAAGGTTCGTGCAGGAGGTAGATCGAATATGACTGCACCCCGAGCCCCGCGAGCAGACGCCCCCGCGCGGCAAATCGCTCCCCGGGGTTCGAATTGATCGCAAGGAACAGCAACACCCCAAGAACGCCTACGATGTGGCCGGGCAGGACTCTTCCGGAGTCGACAAGCCCTACGACGGAGAACATCAGACCCAACCCGGCGACAGCCATCCCAGGGCCCCTGTTTGGTGCGGCGGCAGAACGCGGCGTCTTGCAGGCACGGTGTTGGAGAAAAATACCCAGGATGAAGAAAATCGCCCATTCGGCGTGGACGGTCCTGCGGAACAGCAACTCGACGAGGAACGTCGATCGCAGTCCGAGAGGATCGTCGGGAAAACAGCCGTAGAACCAGAGCCCCCCTGCCCCGACGAACAAGCTCGCTGCCCGTGCAGGCGTTTTCAAAGCCCAGGAAAAGACCGGAAAGGCCAGGTAGAGCTTTACCAGGACCGACACGAAATAGTGCGGGTAGGCAAAGCGTCCGTTCACGATCCCGGCAGGGAAGTCCGAAACCCGCCACTCACCCCCGGCAACGCCGACCGCAAAGAGGATCGTCGCCCACAGCAGATAGGGCGGGAGGATCCTCCTGGCGCGCCGGCTCAGGTACCTGCCGTACGTCGCCATGGAATCGACGTCCTCCCGGCCAAGATAATAGCCGGAGACGAGGAGGAACAAGGGGATCCAGACATCGAGCGCGGGCCGGACCGCCCGGTACAGCGGCGTGAGGGGATGTCCCGCGGGAAAGGCGGCCCACTCGGCGGTCGTGTGGGAGGCTACGACAGCGAGGATCGCGAGGCCGCGCAGCGCGTCGTTGCCTCGATGGCGTCCCGCGCCAACATGCAGGACTGCAGTTCGCGATGTCCGCGGCAGCCAACCCATCAAAAGCACGCTCCCGCCGGTCCAACCAGGTCGGATCGTTCGACGACGAAGGCCAT
>Ga0315271_10001652_pt1 | contig 13592 bp, 16 predicted proteins | sample C3_top_MG_FD_204664 | JGI IMG/M metagenome (GOLD analysis project Ga0315271, IMG submission 204664) | Sediment microbial communities from Yellowstone Lake, YNP, Wyoming, USA - C3_top | ecosystem: Environmental > Aquatic > Freshwater > Lake > Sediment | place: USA: Wyoming | collected 2017-08-01 | reverse complement strand
CTTGCACTGGTTTGAGCTGTCTTTTTCGATGAAGTGAGGCGATGAAGGTTATGCGATGGAGGAACTTGTCACAGAAATCGGCGAGGCCTTTTTGCACGCCGATTTTAGCATAACGCCCGAGACAATGGAGGATCATTCGGCCTATGTTATGCCATACGATAAGGTCAGCGGAAGCCCCTATCTATCCGCTGGACTGATAGATTGTATGGCTTTTGGATGGTTTCGAGTCTTTAATCTTTATTTCAGACATTAGTTTATTCATCATGTATTGTTAATAAAATTGAACCTCCTCAAAACTCAAGAATAGGATAACCTGTACGTAACAAAATGGCAATTGACTCATAAGGGCATACAAGCCATTATCTTCCTGTTATTTCAAGAAAAACAGGAAGGAGGCTATGATGGCCACGAACAGAATGTCATTAGAAATTCAGAATCATTTAACTGCGATCCCCCAAAAAATTTCCACCAAGGGCTTCAGCCACTCACAAAATCATACCTGCTTGATTCCGGATAATCAAGCAGCAAGTTACCTGCCATCCATTCTAATTGTCAAACAAACCAGCCAATTAAAAGACAGATGCAACTCATTGCCAAAAGATGGTCTCTCCAGGATCTTAATGAAACTCTGGAAGATGGAGGTTCCTGGGAAAGACCATGTGGAGAGCTATCTGCGGGATCAATACCGCCGCAATTTCAGACTCAATAGCATTATGAATATGTTGACCGCCATTGCTTCCTTCCTTGTGCTGGTACTGCAGGACGGTAAAACTTGTCTTGAAGAAATCACCAGGGCTGACCTGGGAGCATTCATTGAACATATGCAAGACCGGGGATTAAAGGCTTCTACTGTCAGAACCAGGCTGGATTCATTGAAAGCTTTCATCCGATATCAGGTTGAAAAAGGTGTCATTTCTGCAGACGTACTTTTAAAAAGGATGATCATCAAGATCCCTGATGCATTACCAAAGGCCATGGAAATGGAGGATGAAGCAAAGCTGCTTTCAGTTATAGACGATATTCGAAATCGTGCAATGATTGTACTGCTTTTGAGAACCGGGATTAGAATCGGAGAATTATTGAACACAAAGGTTTGCGATGTAAATCTGGTGGAACGTAAGATAGAGATATGGGAGGCGCAGAAGAGCCGAGTCGGCAGGGTAGTTTATTTTAGCGACGATGCCCGTGATGCTTTAAAAGCCTGGTATCACCAAAGGGATCCGCAAAAGCCGTTCGTCTTTTATGGGATTGGACGTGACACATTGACATACGCCGGAGCCCGGTTCATGTTCTGCAAGTACCTGGAGAAAGCGAATCTTTTACACAAAGGCTATACGCTGCACTGCTTGCGGCACACCAATGCCAGTTCTCTTTTAAACGCTGGGATACCCCTTGAGTGCCTCAGGGAGTTGTTGGGCCATCACTCTGTAGAAGCCACCAGGCGTTATGCCAGGCTGACAAACAGGACAAGAGAGAAAGAGTATTTCAAGGCGATGGGAAAAATAGAGCGGGGGGAAATCGATGGCTACTACAAACTTGATCTTGAATTACAAGAGATTCTTGAAAAGAAAGAATTACTCTCCCAGAACGGTACGAAACTATATGAACAATCTTAAGCATTTTACAGAGTGGCTATCCGTTCCGATTGAAACAGCCGGAAATGAACAGATCCTGCATTTTATTGATTATTTACGGGCTAAGAGGTTGAAGCCCAAAACAATAAACTGCTATCTGCAAAGCATCAGGGGTTTTTATGATTATCTGTACGATGAGGAAGATGTGCGGATACTCAATCCTGTCAAAAGGGGCTATGCCCTCAGGGAATCCCAGCCGCTGCCGAAATATTTAAAAGATCATGAAATAGAACGGCTGTTTGACGGTATAACCAACCCGCGTGACCTGGCTATTTTCAAATTGATGCTTCGATGCGGCTTGAGGGTCGAAGAGGTTGCAAATCTGGCCCTTGATGATGTGTATCTCAGTCGCCGGTTTATACATGTTAAAAATGGCAAAGGCAGTAAGGATAGAGTTGTTTTTATCAGCAATGATGCCATAATTGACTTGGTTGCGTATTTAGAAACAAGATCATCCGGCAAAGCAAAAAAGCTTTTTCTGGTTGAAAAAGGCACCTGTCGAGGCAAACCCATATCCATCCGTGGCATTCAAAAACGGATGGAATATTATGCAAATAAAGCCAGGCTGAAAACATCCTGCCATCATCTGAGACACACAATGGCTACGCAGTTGTTGAATGCTGATATGGATCTGGTAAGTATCCAGGATCTGCTGGGGCACACAAGAATTAAAACCACGGAACGGTACGCAAAAGTGTCTAATGTAAAGGTGATGCGGGATTATTTTAAAGCCATAGAATCGGTGATGCAGCGACCAGCAGCACCCGGGTAATCGTTTAGAGCCAGAACAAGAAATAAGACTTATGGCGGACTCTGTCTCCCAAACCACAGAGCTGATAAGAAAGGAATTCTGACAGTTATAATGGGGGGCTTGCCCCCCAAACCCCCTGGGAATTAACGCTGGGGCGGGAGTGGTTGTTCCCAGCCATCCCTACGCCGGCTTTTTGGGGGCCACTCCGGGATGGCTGGAAACAACGGGCACGTCCGGAGAAACTTCCCAATTTATGATAGGACAAATATTCGCTTGTTAGTTAAAGTTTTGACTCTTTCAATTTTAATTCGGAAAGGAGGGAAATTTTTTGCTGTAAAAACATATTTTGAAGCTGATCCGACAACCTGGATAAAAGATTTGACAACCCCAAACGAATATAGCACTAATAATAGATACAACATACTGATATAAATAGAATTAACAGGATTTGTTACGTACAGGGATAACTATTGTTGAGATCGGTTCTTCGTATTTTTTCCACACGAAACAGTGAAGAACCTCATTTTTTTTAACGTAACAAGGATCGGGAGCCCGAGAGCTATTGATTATTCCTCCTGCCAATGAATGCAGGATACCGGACAGGTATCAATGGCCTCCTCAATACACTCTTTCGGTCCACCTTCAGGGAGAATCACCTCTGCCTTTTCCTTATCCTCATTCATTTTAAATACTTCCTGACAAAGTTCCACACAACTTCCACAACCGATACATTCTTCTTCATCGATGATTATTTCCATCAGTTATTCCTTTATTATGTCATATCGGCGGTGCGATCGTCACCAGAACCCGCATATTCGTTTTGGCCCGGATGCCATGCGGTTCACGAATATCGGAAATCAGAACATCGCCCGGATTTGCTGAAAAACTCGTGTTGTCTTTGCCCAGAAACTCTCCGCTACCTTCCAGAACGACAATCGATAATTGCCCGTCAATATCGTGAGAGTGAATCGGCAATTCCTGACCCGGACTGAAATTGAAATTCAGAATTTTGAAATCCGACGAGTCATGCAATAGAAATTTTTTCATGCTTTTGTCGCTGAAACTATTTTCTTTGAATACTTCGATACGCTTAATCATGGCTTTCTTTCCTTTCCTGAGACGAACCGACGTTAATTATAAATACATCTTGCTGAGTTTATCAATCATTCCGTGAAATGCTTCATGTTTGCCGATACCGATTCTTTCAATTTCGATTTTTTCGAATCCTTCATACAGCGCTTCCTGCGTTTCTTTTGAAAAACGGCTGTCCCCCATGGGATACAGCACATTATCCTCCTTATCGATATGAGCACGCATGAGCGAAATATATCCCGTGGCATTTTCAATAAGACCGGCAGAAGCGGATACTTTTCCTGCTTTGTATTCGGAATAAGCATCGCTGATCGCTTTCACAAATTTACGGCCCATGGTATGTTCGGCAAGCATGACGCCGATAGGACCCTGCCTGGGTATCCCGACCTCTTCCATGGCCGGAAACAGCAAGTCTTCCTCTTTTCCGTGGTGACATTTATCCACAAAAACTTTAAAAAACTCAAGGATACCTTCAAAATGCTCTGCGCTGATAGATCCGTCCGCTTTAAGCTTTTCGCATATTTTTTCCAGAATGCGAAACACGATTTTTATACCCTGATGCTCATCTTTTAACTGCTGAGTGGCTTTCATAGCGCAATTTCCTTTTTAATTTTCTCGTTGCTATTTTTTTGATATGGCCATTTTCCATGAAACGACATTATTCGATATCGGTCATTTTTGATCAGTTTATGATTCTGTGTTGCCATATGGATATGGCACTTCGGTATGTAAAATCATGGATTTTCATACAAGTGCCCGTCCTTCACCGGCTTCCTCCTGGGTTTTGCCGTCGCGGATGTGGTAGATGCGCTTGAATGTCGGGATAATCTTTTCATCGTGTGTCACAACAATAACGGCGGTTTCATATTGGACGGCCATTTGATTGAGAATGCGGATAACGGCCAGAGCCCGCTCGCTGTCAAGGGGTGCAGTGGGCTCATCAGCAAGGATCACCGGCGGCCGGTTGATCAACGCGCGCGCGATGGACACACGCTGCTGCTCGCCGCCGGAAAGTTGTGATATCATGGCCTTGGCCCGATGCCCGACATCCAGCGCTTCAAGCAGCTCAAGCGCCCTTTTCCGGGACTCGGTGTTGGAGCGCCCGGCCAGCATGGGCAGCAATGCGACGTTGTCGGTGACATCGAGAAACGGAATCAGATAAGGGGCTTGAAATACAAAGCCGATCTTGTCGCGGCGAAGCGCCCGCAGGTCTGGAATTTTCCAGCCGTTGTCATAAATGATTGCGTCTCCCAGCGTCATGCGCCCGGAAGTGGGTTCGATCACGGCGCCCAGGCATTTAAGCAGAGTGCTCTTGCCCGATCCGGAGGGGCCGATCAGTCCCACGACCTCGCCGGGAAAAACCTGCATGTCCACGCCCTTGAGGGCATCGACCGCGGTGTCGCCCTTGCCGTAGCGCTTGCAAATGGCCTCGATGTGAATGCCTTTTTCTCCCATATCAGCCACCGATCGCCTCCGCCGGGTCCACCCGGAGCGCGGCACGAATGGCCAGCAGGCTCGCCAGTACGCAGATCACCATCAAGATAAAAAAACCTCCGACGGCATCTTGCGGCACGAGCAGCACATACTTGGGGAAAAAAGGCGCCCAGATGGTCGCTGCGATCTTTCCCACCACAAAACCGATCATGCCAAGGGCCAGGGCCTGCTGCAGGATCATCCAGGCAATCGTGCGATTCCGGGTGCCGATCAGCTTGAGCACTGCGATCTCACGGATTTTTCCCAGGGTCAGGGTAAAAATGATAAATGCGATGATGGCGGCGCTGACAATGGCCAGAATCACCAGAAACATGCCGATCTGTCTGGCGGATGTTGCAATCAGCTTGCCGACCAGAATTCCCTCCATCTGCTCACGGGTATACACCTGCAGGCGTTTCCATCGCCGGATCGGCTCCGCCGCTTCTTCCGGCGAAAGGCTGGGCTTGATCTGCACCAGCACCGCGTTGACATAGGGATTCGTGCTTTGGGAGGCGATAATCGCATCCAGAAGACCCGGCACGCCGGGGCGATTGAAAAGCGGATTGGCCGCGGCACGCCGACGCTGCTGAACAATGGCGTCATTGTCCTTTAAGAACTGCGCCTCCTGGGCATCCTTAATCGGAATGAACACCATCGGATCACCGCTGGAAGACACCATCCGTCTTGTCAGCCCAACCACAGTGTAAAGGTTGCGACGGATTTGAATCTGATCTCCCAGTTTGAATCCAGCCGCAATGTCGGCCACGGCTTCGTAGTGCCCCCGGGTGATCCGGCGTCCGGACACCAGATAACCGGGCTGCCCGGGTTCGCCCGGCCTTCCGGTCACCACGCCGACCACCATGGCGCGAACATCTTCTCCGCCATGACGCACCTGCATGGTCAGGTATGTGACATTGGCCGCGCGGGTCACTCCCGGCATGCCGAGGATCCCTCGGTAGGCATCGTCATACAGGCTGGAAGATTCGGCATAAGGGCCAAGCGTACCCTGCTGCACCACCCACAGGTCGGCGCCGCTGTTATCCAGAAGCGCCTTGGCGTCATCCACCATGCCCCGATACACCCCCGCCATGGTCAGCGTAACACCGATCAAGAGCCCCAGCCCCACACCGGTAAAGACAAACTTGCCCCAGGCATGCTGGATATCCCGCCCCGCCAGACTGATCATGGCGAAACTCCTTCCAAACGCGCAACAACCTTGATGCGGCTGCGGGCAGTGAGCGCACGCCGGCTGTAGATCACCACACGATCCCCTGATTTGATTCCCTCAAGAATCTGCGCCTGCCCGTCCAGATCGGTTGCACCGACCTTAACCGGCGCAAAATGCAGGGTGTTGTCCTGGATCAACCAGACACCCATGTGGCCATCCACCCGCTGCAAACTGGCGTTCGGCACAATCATCTCAGCAGGCAGCGCTGGCAGGGCAACCGTCACCTCTGCCAATTCCCCGATTGGGGGTAAGGGTTCCGGCAACGCTTCAAACACCACCTTGGCAAGAGTTTCTTCGGTCACGGCATCCGCCAGCGGCTCCACACGAAACACGCGCCCGTCAAGTTCACGCCCTTTCAATGAACGCAGTACGATGCGAACCGGCAGTCCGGCGCTTAAACCGGATACGCCCAGTTGATCAAAGCGTGCATTGATCCACAGACTCGTTGGGTCAACCATCTCCACCACCGGTTGTCCGGCAACCATTGTAGTGCCCGGATCCGCACTCCGGGCTGTCACCAGGCCATCGACCGGCGCGATCAGCCGCAGATTAGCGCGCTGCGTGATCATACCATCGCGGTCCGCGCGCAGACTGGCAGATGCCTGATTTGCGGCATCCAGGCCGGCACGGGCAGCGGCAACCCCGGCATCGGCCGTGTCGCGCTCCTGCTTCCTGGCTCCGGCCATTTCCTCGCTTACAAGGCGCGTCTGCAGCAATTGCTCATAACGTCTTGCCTGTGCATCGGCATAGGTCTTTCGAGCCAGGGCTTCCAAAACCTGGGCCTTGACCGAAAGCGCTGCGGCTTCCGCACGTTTGAGCGCAGCGCCTAAAGAAGCAATGCGGTCATCAAAATCCACCGGGTCCATTTCCCCCAGCAATTGACCTGCCCGGACCCTGTCGCCCACCTGCACGTTCACCCGCTTGACCCGGCCGGCAACCGTCGGGCCGATCTTGTACGTGTAGCGGGCCTCGATTGTGCCGATGCCAAACAGGGCCGGTGTGATGGAAAGGGTTTCAACCCGTGTCACGGTCACCGGAATCGGTGTCAGGGGCCCGGACCGCAGGGCAACATAAACGAACAGGGCTGCCAGCGGCACAAGCACCGTGAGCACCGCCAGCGTGCGTCGATTCATGGACAATAACATCATGGTTTTTCTTCCATTTGAATGGCTTCCCGGATGGCGGCGAACAAGTCGTCAATCGTGTCGCCGTGAATGCGGGCGACATCCTCAATCGTATGGAAGGCCTGTGCAGGGCACCCTACACACAGCATCCGGCGTTTGATAAACGCTGCTGTCGCACGGGGGTAGCTCTCCAGCAATTCCTGGATGCATATTTTCGAATCAATCTTTATCATGATCGGATAATAGCATCATCCATGCCCGGGGTCTTTGCGCTGGCGCAAAGACGATAAATAAAGCGGATGTAAAGACGATCCTGGGATAAAAGAATGAGTTACTGAATGTATTTTGAGAGGCAACTCTTTTGAGAAAGTTAAATGCGGACAGCCAGCCGGTGATGGCAGTGGCTGGCTGTCCGGGGGGGAAATGGGGGCTAAAACCGGTCCTGAAGTCCCATGGGGTCTTTGAATTCGAGGGACGGGTTGAATTTTAGTTTTTTCTCGCCGCGTTCATCGACGTACTTCATGATCTCCAGATCCACCTTGACCGGTACATCCACGCCGGCCTTTGCCAGAAGCTGCCGCAGAAAACCTTCCGCTTTGGTGGCAAACGCAATGGAATCCCCGAGAATCCGAAGGCCTTCCGTGGGATTGTGAAACCCGATGGAATTCTCGGCGCCCATGAACAGCGCCCGGTAAAAGGCTTCTTCGTAGAAATCCTTTGCCTTTTTATACAGTTCCTCGTCAACGGTTTTACCGGCGTCTCTGGCCTTGTGCGTGGTCTCAAAAAGCTTGGCCACCGTAGCCGTGGCATAGCCGGAGCGCAGCATCATGGACACGGTGCGGTCCTGAATGGAAAAAACCCTTTCCTTGAGCCAGTCGGGGCTTTGGGCATGGCACTGATGACAGGCCCGCATCTCGTTCTGGACAGGACTCATCACCCGGTGGTCGGAAACCTTGTACACGCCGATCTTGGTGTATGGCATGTGGCAATCGGCGCAGGAAGCCCCGGCTTTAAAATGCACGCTGTTGTTTGTCCAGAATTCAAATTCGGGATGTCGGATGAAAGCCAGCTTGAAACCCGTCACGGACTGTTTCCATTCCTTGACCGTTTCATCGCTGCGGAGCCGCTTGATGATGTCCTCGATGGTGATGGCGCCCCATTTACCGTTCTGCCATGGGAAATAGACACCGGTGGATTTGCCTTCCGCATCCTTGTTGATGGCGTATGTGACATGGCACTGGGCGCAGACCGTGGTGCGCATTTCCTGCCGTGTCAGTGTGTCAGGATTGGTACCCATATCCTGAAGGGCTTTTGTCAGGGTAAAGCCCCTGGAGATTTTAAGCGTCATGTCCTTGTTGCTGTGGCAGTCGATGCACGCCACGCCCAGGTTCCGGTCTTTTTCAGGAATTTTGTCCAGAATTTCTTTAAATGGCTTTTTGTAATAATCCAGCCCCAGCTCTTTCTGGAGTTTGGGAGCATAGGGAGTCTTGCAAGTCAGGCAGACGCCACCGGCCTTCAGGCGAGAGGAATCAATCTCCAACTGGTCGCGGATCATATTTGCGTGGCCTCTGGGTTCGTTGTATTCTTCTCCGAATCCCCAGCCTTTGAAGAGCAGGGCCATATAGGGAAATTCAGATAATTTATCTACGGTGATAAGCCCTCCGTCCATGCCGGTTTTGTACTTGCTGGTCCGCTTGGCGATGGGATCGGCGGTTTTCTTCCACAGTTCGTATTCTTCGGGATAGGCCTTGCCCCAGACCGACGGATCGATTTCACCGTCCGGAATGACAACGGTCTGCCTGGGTTCGGGTTTGGATGGTTGACATCCGGTCAGCGCCGTCAGCATGGCAAAAACCAGCAATACGCGAAGCACCGTGTGGTGAACAGAAACAGACATCGGGCGTCTCCTTTTCAATTAAAGAGAATAAATGGTAATGGCATCAGTTCATGAGCCTGTCGCCGGCCCGGCCATGCTGAAGAAAGCGGTGGCACTGCCAGCACATGCGCTCCGGATCGATTTTTTCAACTGTGGTTTCGTGGCAGCGGATGCAGTTGGACTGCACCACTTTTTCCCCATGAGCCGAAAGCGTGATGGTTTCAGGCACCCTGCCGGAATAAAACACAACGGTGTCTTTCATGCCGTCAATGGACTTCCAGATGTAATAGGCGCCGATATTTTCATGGGGAAGGTGACAGTCGATGCATTTGATGCTGCGGTGCGCCCCGGTATGGAACCAGGCTTCAAACTGGGACTCCATGACGTGGCAGGAAGCGCAGAAGTCCGGCGACTCGGTTTTGGCCATGAGTTTTGGGGGGCCAAACATCACGAAAAAACCCCCGGCTGCAGCCAGGACAAAGATTGCAAAAATAATCTTGGGTAACCTTGGGGACATGCGTTGGCCTCCCAGCATTTTGTCAGAAACAGACCTTTACAGGCACCGGCATAATGTTCGTGAGACAAATAGAACGAAAAACAGGAGATCAGGCGAATACCATAGAATTTCAAATTCAGTTCGTGATGAAAGACGATTCATTGGATAACTTAAAATCAAATAAAATACAAGGCGGAAAACATCTTTCAATAATCATCAATCCCTTATATATTATTGCATATCCTCTATATGTTGAGCCACGTTACCATCCGGTCAGCAGGGTTGTTGAGGACATTTCGTTTATGGAAGACGACGCATGTTTACAGGTAAAAATAAAAGGGGTGAGACATGGGATGGAAACTGACAGAATCCGCCTTCAATGATCTGATTGTCAAATTAAAGGCAGATTACACAATCCTTGGCCCGAAACGTTTTGCCAGGCAAGGTCGCTTTTCTGATACGGATCTGATCCGCTATGATGAAATCGAAAGCCTTGATGAAATCGTTTGGAACGAGAAATCGACTTTTTCGCCGAAAGAAATGGTTTTTCCGATCACGCAGACGATTTTTTACTTTGCCGATGAGAAGTTTCTGGAGCCGAAACTTGAAGAAAACAAGCTTCTGATTTTTCTGCGACCCTGTGACATCAATGGCATCCGTCGTCTGGATACAATATATCTGAAAAACGGCCCTGAACCTGATTCCTATTATGCACATTTGCGGGAACGGGTCAGATTCGCCATGATGGAGTGCACGGAGGGCTTTGATACCTGTTTCTGCGTCTCCATGAAATCCAATACCACTTCCGACTACGACATGGCTGTTCGATTAGGGGACGACGAAGTTTTGGTGGAAGTAAAAAACGATGATTTCACCCGGTACTTCAGACCGGATTTACCTCGGGCGGAATTCACGCCAGGGTTTGTGCCGGAAAACACAATCAAGGTGGCGGTTCCGGATGTGGATGAAATTCCCGCCGGCATTTTTAACCATGACATGTGGAACGAATACAAAAGCCGGTGCATTGCCTGCGGCCGCTGCAACACGACTTGCATCACCTGCAGTTGCCACACGACAACCGATATCTTCTACGATGATAATCTGCGTGCCGGGGAAAGGCGCAGGACATGGGCTTGCTGTCATGTGGACGGTTTCACGGATATGGCCGGTGGGATATCCTTCCGGAAGGATAACGGATCCCGCATGCGATTCAAGGTGCTGCATAAAATATATGATTACCATAAACGTTTCGGAGAGCATATGTGCGTCGGATGTGGCCGATGTGATGACAATTGCCCGGAATACATTTCATATTCAGGCTGCATCAACAGGCTCAACCAGGTAATACAGGAGACAGTCTCATGAATGAAAATCCTATGATGCCAACACCTCACAGGGTAATCAAAATAGGCCTGGAAACCGATCTTGAGTCGACATTTCGAATTGAAGTGGATACCCCTCCCGTAATGGGACAGTTCTATATGGTATCTATTCCGAAAATCGGTGAAATGCCGATCTCCATCAGCGGAATCGGGCAGGGCTGGATCGATATGACGATCCGCAATGTGGGCAAGGTCAGCCAGGCCGTTCATTTCCTGAATGAGAAGTCCATGTTGTTCTTGCGGGGCCCTTACGGCAACGGCTTTCCAGTGGATGAATTCAAAGGGCGGCATCTGGTTATCGCAGCGGGTGGATCGGGCATAGCCCCGGTACGCCCGCTGGTGGAGCATTATTACCGGAATCCGGACGAGGTGGATAAACTTGACCTGTTGTTCGGTTTCAAAACGCCTGATGACATATTGTTCAGGCAAGACATTGAATGCTGGAAAGGCAGGTTTGATACAATACTTACTGTTGATGATGCCTGTGGCATCTGGGAGGGTGAATGTGTCGGGCTTATCACGGAATATGTAAAAAACATAAAACTTTCGGAATATGACAAGATGGAGATTGTCATTGTCGGCCCGCCTGTCATGATAAAATTTACAGCCGCGGAATTCATCAAACGGGGAGTTTCAGAAGAAAGAATCATCGTTTCCATGGAACGACGAATGTCCTGCGGCCTTGGTAAATGTGGTCACTGCAAGATCGGTGGATACTACATCTGTCTGGATGGTCCGGTCTTTCGCTATAACGAGGCTGTCAAGCTCGTCGATTAATGGGAGGAACATGATGGCACTTGATGTCAACACAAAGACAGCCGTTAAAAATGCTTACCGGATTACCAAGGTGCGAGGCAAAACCGCCCTGCGGATTCGTATTCCCGGCGGGTGTCTGCATGCAAAGCATTTTGACCTGTTAAAGCATATCGCTGAAGTTTACGGAGACGGCTTGGTTCACCTGACAACGAGACAGGGACTTGAGATTTCAGGTATGGATTATGCCAGCATCCCCGAGATTAATCGCGTGATCATGCCTTTATTGCAGGCTCTGGAGATCGGCATCGGTGTTACGATCCAGGACCCTGCAAAGGGGTATCCATCTGCCGGAACCCGCAATATTGCCGCATGTATCGGCAGCAGGGTGTGTCCTTTTGCCAACTATGACACCACTTCTCTGGCGCAAAGGATTGAGAAGGAAATCTATCCGAATGACTACCATGTTAAAGTCGCCCTCACCGGGTGCCCCAATGACTGCATTAAAGCACGCATGAATGATTTCGGGATTGTGGGTATGGTTGAACCACAATACGATTACCAGCGCTGCATCGGCTGCGAAGCATGTGTCAAGAACTGTGCAAGCCAGGTTACGGGGGCGCTCAGTATGCATAAAGGAAAGGTGAAACGCGATAAGCGGCGATGTATTGGATGCGGCGAATGCATCCTCAAATGTCCTACCGCTGCCTGGACGCGCAACCCGGTTAAATTTTTCGATATCCTCATTATGGGTCGCACCGGAAAGAAGAACCCGCGTATCGCCGAAGAGTTTATCCAGTGGGCGGATGAAGATGTCGTCGTACAGGTTATCAAGAATACATACAAGTTCATTGATGAACACATTGATAAAACCCTCCCCAAAGAACACATCGGATACATTGTGGACCGAACGGGGTATCAGGTCTTTCGCGACAAAGTGCTGGAAGGTGTTAAACTGAATTCCGGCGCAAGGGTGGCAAAACATGTCCAGTGGGGCGGCTACAGATACAGCAGCGATGTTTTTCTGCCTGATTGATTCAGCGATACCGGTTTGATGGTTGAAGGCCGAGGGTGATTATCCGGATGTCCGCATATACTTTGCATAAACCTCCCGAGCTTTCTTTTTGAGGTTTTTGACCCGTGCGGATTGCTCCGGATCAGCCCAGCGGGGGATATTGAACGCATAGATCGCTTCGGTCAGCTCATCGATCACTTCCTCTACGGACTCGCACCACTCATTGGTGCAGGCCGATGGGACGGAGATTGAATCTTCGATACTTTTTTCCATCTGGACAATTGCGTGCTCCAGCGTGGAAAGGTAAGATGCCCAGGCTGTCATTGTATTTTTTTCAATCGTTTTTCTCATTTTCTCCATGGCGTTGTCCTCCTTTAGGGTGTTCTATCCGTCCCTATTTTATAAAATTCACGCAATTTTTAGAACCAGAATTCGGGATATTTCCGAGTCTTTGGGATATTGTTGACGATAAGGGCGACAATGAGCATGATGCCGACCCCCAGGGCCGCAGGCATCACGACATAGAGATACCCCAGCCTGTGCACGCTCTCTCCGCCGATCACCGCGATCAGGGCTGTGGCGCCTCCCGGAGGATGGAGCGTTCGGGTAAGATGCATCAGGGCAATTGCGGTGGAAACAGCCACAGCAGATGCCAGCCAGGGGTATCCTCCCAGCCATTGATAGGTGGTCACCCCGATGAAGGCGGAGAGGATATGGCCGCCGATCAGGTTTCGCGGCTGCGCCAGCGGGCTGCGAACGGCCCCATAG
>Ga0315271_10001651_pt1 | contig 13602 bp, 8 predicted proteins | sample C3_top_MG_FD_204664 | JGI IMG/M metagenome (GOLD analysis project Ga0315271, IMG submission 204664) | Sediment microbial communities from Yellowstone Lake, YNP, Wyoming, USA - C3_top | ecosystem: Environmental > Aquatic > Freshwater > Lake > Sediment | place: USA: Wyoming | collected 2017-08-01 | reverse complement strand
CGGATCCGCCGACGCGTCGTCCTCGTCCGTCTCATCGCGGTCGTGCGGCGTCTCCAGGATGCACGGCACCGCCGCCGCGCGCGCGTCGGCCAGCAGCCAGCGGAACGGCTCCGCGCCAATCTCCCCCGCGCCCAGCAGGGCGTGGCGGTCCTTGTTGGAGCCCAGGGGATGCTGGCTGTCGTTCAGGTGAAAGAACGCCGGCGGCTCGCCGATGATTCGCTCGAACCGGTCGAGCACCTCCTGCAGCGACGCCGCGCTCGACCGAATGTCGTGCCCGGCGGCGAACAGGTGGCAGGTGTCGAGCCCGTACCCGGTGCGGTGCCGCAATTCCGCGGGCACCTGCGCCAGCATCAGCGCAATCTCCTCGGGCGTGCGGCCCATCGTCTTGCCCGCCCCGGCGGTGTTCTCCACCAGCACGCGCGACGTGCCCGGCACGGCCAGGATGGCGGCACGAATGGTCTGGCCCACCCGGATGGCCGCCTGCTCGGGGTCCGACGTCACCGCCGAGCCGGGATGGAAGCAGCAGCCCAGCGCGCCGATGGCCTGCGTGCGCTCGAGCTCCTTGGCCAGGCCGGCGCGCGCCCGCATCGCCTTCTCTTCCTCGGGCGACGCGGTGTTCAGCACGTACGCCGCGTGCACCAGCACGTTGCCCGGTGCAATGCCTCCCTCGGCGAGCGCGGCGTGGAAGGCCGCCACCTTGGCTGGCTTCATGCCGGCCTTGTCACCGTAGTAGGTGGGCGGCGCCGTAAAGACCTGCAGGGCGGTCATCCCGGCCGCGCCGGCCCGCCGCGCGGCCATCGGCATGCCCCCGGCGTCGCTCGGATGCGACCCGAGCCGGCGGCCTGTGGCGCTCACTTGCCCGGGACGGGCGGGCCGCCGCTGCGCAGGTCGAGCATGCGATGGTCGCCCACGTACTCCACCGAGACGGCGCTGCGCTCGCGCTCGATCTGGCGCAGGCGCTTCACCACCTCGGCGATGCGCCGGGCCTGCTCCTCGATGGTCACAATCGACTCGCTGACCTGCGCCGGCGTCAGCACGCCGGCGCGGATGAGCCCCACGTTGGTCATCAGCGCGGCCAGCGGGTTGTTGATCTCGTGCTGGATGGTGAGCGTCGTCTCGCCGATGCCGGCCAAATAGCGCGCGCGGCGCAGCTCTTCCTCGGCCGTCCGGCGCGCCCGTGACACCTCGATGCGGCGCTCGGCGATGCGCAGCCGGGCCTGCAGGTTGTCGGGGGTCACCGGCTTCGACAGGTAGTCGTCCGCCCCGGCATCGAGCACCGTGGTCAGGTCGTCGGCCCCGTCGCGCGCCGTCACCACCAGCACAAAGGTGACGTCGCCGTCCGGGTGCTCCCGGATGCGCCGGCAGACCTCGAGCCCGTCCATTCCGGGCATCGCCCAGTCGAGGATCACCAGCGGCGGGGTCTCCCGCTGGAAGGTGTCCCACGCCTCCATGCCGTCGCTCGCCACCATGGGCTCGTGACCGCACGATCGCAGGACTTCCTCGTACAGCAGACGCATGAGAGCGTCGTCGTCGGCCAGCAGAACGCGCACGGTGGAGGGCTGGAGGGATGGTAGACTGGTAATGTGTGTACGGCGGCCCGGGGATGCGAGGGGGGCGGCGGCCACGGTGGCAGCTTCCCTCCGTGGTTATCTTTCAAGACTAGGCCCCTTTCCCATCCCTCTCGAGGCCCGCAGTCATGCACTCGTCCGCCGCCCCTGTGAACGGCACCCGCCGCGTTCCCCCGCCGGTCAACGAACCGATCAAGTCGTACGCCCCCGGCTCGCCTGAAAAGGCCGACCTGAAGCGTCGTCTGGCCGCGATGAGCGGCGAATGCCCCGAAATCCCCGTGGTGGTCGGCGGCAAGGAAATCCGCACCGGAAACATGGTGGACGTGCGCTCGCCGCATGACCACCAGCACGTGATTGCGCGCTTCCACAAGGCGCGCACCGAGGACGTTGCCGCCGCCATTGCCGCCGCCACGGCGGCCCGCGCCGAGTGGGCGTCGTGGAAGTGGGAAGACCGGGCCGCCGTCATGCTGCGCGCCGCCGAGCTGCTGGCCACGACGTGGCGCAGCACGGTGAACGCCGCGACCATGCTGGGTCAGTCCAAGACGATCTTCCAGTCCGAGATTGACGCGGCCTGCGAGCTCACCGACTTCCTGCGCTTCAACTCGCATTTCGCGCAGGAACTGTACGGCGAGCAGCCGTTCTCGTCGCCGGGCATGTGGAACCAGACCGACTACCGCGGTCTCGAGGGCTTCGTGTACGCGGTGTCGCCGTTCAACTTCACGGCCATCGGCGGCAACCTCACCACGGCGCCCGCCCTCATGGGCAACGCGGTGCTGTGGAAGCCGGCCAGCACGTCCATGCTCTCGTCGTGGTACGTCTACCAGCTGTTCACCGAGGCGGGCCTCCCGCCGGGCGTCATCAACTTCGTGCCCGGCGACGCGTCGGCCATCTCCAACACCGTGCTGACGCACCCCGACCTGGCCGGCGTGCACTTCACCGGCTCCACCGAGGTGTTCAACTCGATGTGGGAGACCATCGGCAAGAACATGAACCGCTACCGCTCGTACCCGCGCATCGTCGGCGAGACGGGGGGCAAGGACTTCCTGATCGCGCATCCGTCGGCCGAGGCCAAGGCGCTGGCCGTGGCCATCGTGCGCGGCGGGTTCGAGTACCAGGGGCAGAAGTGCTCGGCGCTCAGCCGCGCGTACGTGCCCAAGTCGCTGTGGAAGGAGACGCTCGGCTACGTGCAGGAGATGATTGCCGACATCCGCATGGGCGACCCGGCCGACTTCCGCAACTTCATGGGCGCGGTGATCGACAAGAAGTCGTTCGACCGCATCAGCGGCTACCTGGCGGACGCCGGCAAGAGCGCCAAGGTGCTGGCCGGCGGCAAGGCGCACGGCGAGAAGGGCTGGTTCATTGAACCGACCATCGTCGAGACCAACGACCCATCGCACCGCATGCTGTGCGAGGAGATCTTTGGCCCCGTGGTGACGGTGTACGTGTACGACGACGCCAAGTGGCTCGAGACGCTGGCGCTGGTGGACAGCACCTCGCCGTACGCGCTGACCGGCGCGGTCTTTGCGCGCGAGCGCAAGGCGGTGCTCGAGGCGCACACCGCGCTGCGCAACGCGGCCGGCAACTTCTACGTGAACGACAAGCCGACGGGCGCCGTGGTGGGACAGCAGCCGTTTGGCGGCGCGCGCGGCAGCGGAACCAATGACAAGGCCGGTTCCAAGATGAACCTGATGCGCTGGGTGAGCGCGCGGACGATCAAGGAGACGTTCGTGCCGCCGACGGATTATCGCTATCCGTTCATGGGAGAGGAGTAGGGCAAGCAGAAGCTCTACGCTGTTCGCTATTCGCTGTTCGCCGTCCGGATTCCACCGTCAACCGTCGGTTCGCCCATGCCCTCCATTCGCTACATCACCACCGACGTCTTCACGAACGTACGGTTCGGCGGCAACCAGCTGGCCGTCATCCCGGACGCGAGCGGAATTCCCGAGGACCTGCTCCTCCCGATCTGCCGCGAGTTCAACTACTCCGAGACGACGTTCGTCTATCCGCCCGAGCAGCCGGGGCACACCCGCCGCGTGCGCATCTTCACGCCCGGCGGTGAGGTGCCGTTTGCCGGTCACCCCACGGTCGGCACGGCGGTGGTGCTGGCCGCCACGGGCGAAATCCCGATGATTGATGGCGAGGCGCGCATCATCTTCGAGGAGAACGTCGGGCCGGTGCCGGTGGTCATTCGCGATTCGCACGCGGGGGGCGGATGGGCGCAGCTGTCGGCGGCCAAGATGCCCGAACTCGGTCCGCCGCTGCCGTCGCGCGGCGTGTTTGCGCGCATGCTCGGCCTCGAGACCAACGACGTGCTGGCCACGTCGGAAAAGCCGCAGGCGGTGTCGTGCGGCCTGCCGTTCTGCATCGTGCCGCTGGCCAGCGTGGACGCCGTGAGCCGTGCGCGCGTGAAGGTTGACCGGTGGGAGGAGACGCTCGCCAACGCGTGGGCGTCCATGATCTGGGTGTATGCCGCCGACGCCGAGGGCGGCGATCATCACTACCGCGCGCGCATGTTCGCCCCGGGCATCAACGTGCCCGAGGATCCCGCCACCGGCTCGGCGGCGGTGACCTTTGCCGGCTACCTCGCGGCGCGCGCCCGCACCCGCACGGGGACGCTCAAGTGGACCATTGACCAGGGCGTCGAGATGCTGCGGCCCAGCCGGCTCGAGATCGAGGCCGACAAGCTGGACGGCGCCGTCACCGCGCTGCGCGTGGGCGGCGCAGCGGTGCTGGTGGCGGAAGGGACGATGGCCATCTAGCGATGGCAGAGAACTGCAGGGAACCACAGAGAACTGCAGAGAACTACAGAGGGGGCCTGCTTTCAGCAGGCCCCCTTTCGTTTGACGCGTGCGGACGGCGAAGAGCGAACAGCGAACAGCCCACAGCTTCTTTTCAACCGGCCCGCCGGCCGCCCTAAATCATCCGTGGAATCTGCGTTGACGGCCGCCCCACCATGTCGAAGCTGCGCATGCCCGTCTGCCACATCACCGCCTGGTCGCGGCCGTTGCGCTTGGCCACGTACAGCGCCTCGTCGGCGCGCGCGGTGAGCGTGCGCGCGATGTTCTCGCTCGCCGCCTCATCCGACGACACGCCGATGCTGATGGTGATGGGCATCTGGCCGCGCAGGCTCTGGAACGAGCGCGTGCGGAACGCCGTCAGCACACGCTCGGCCAGGTGCATGGCGCCTTCCGCGTCGGTGTCGGGCGCGAGGATGGTGAACTCCTCCCCGCCGATGCGCGCCACCACGTCGCCCGCGCGCGCGGTCTCGCGAATGAGCGCGCCGATCTCGCGAATGGACTCGTCCCCCGTCAGGTGGCCGAACTCGTCGTTGATCTGCTTGAAGTGGTCCACGTCGAGCGCCAAGATGGCCATGTGCCACTTGGCGCGGATGCCGCGGGAGACTTCACGGCTCGCGAACTGGTCGAAACCGCGGCGGTTGAAGCAGCCGCTCAGCGGATCGGTGAGGATGATCGTCTCGAGATGGCCGCGCAGCTTGTTGTACGCGCGGCCGATCAGCGTGATGTGGTCGGGAAAGCGGTCGTAGGAATCGTCGTACGGCTCGTCGAAGTCCCCCTCACGCGCCCGATCAAACAGCTGCGTCAGCCGGCGCATGCGCGCGCCCTGGTGTCCCAGCAGCCACGCGTACGACACGGCGCCGGCGCAGAACAGCGCAAAGGTCCACAGCTGTTCGCTCGGCGACTCCAGGCCGCCCGACATCCGCGCAAAGGCGATGAGCGTGGTGTACCCGATGGCCACGGTGCCCAGCTGGAACAGTGTCACCCACCAGCCAAAGTACAGCTGCGTGAACTGCACCAGGAACATCGAGATGATGAGCGTGCGGTCGTATTGCCCCGGGGGCGTCAGCAGTGCCGCACAGCCGAACACCGCCACGACGTCGATGCCGAGCACGAGGCACAGGAGCCGCGCCGAGGCCTGCTTGACGGTGCGCACGCGCCAGCGGATGGCGACGATGGAGAGCATGTACGCCACGATCACCGCGGCGAAGGCCTCCGTGGCCCCCGCCGGCCCGAGCCGCCCGATGGCCGCCGAGTCCGACGACACCACGTCGAGCGCGCGCAGCAGCAGCGCGGCGCCGCCGACGACAATGGCAAGGCCAATGCGATACCAGCCCTGCCAATACAGGATCTCGGCCCGAGAGCGGTCCTCGCTCGCGGCGTTGTGCGGATCGGTCACGGCAGACGGATTCAAGTGGCGGGGGATACGACCTATTTGACGCAAACGAGAGCGTTTCGCAACCATCCCCCTACCCGCCCCCTGCCCCTTCCCCTGCCTTCACTCTGCCTCTGCCCCTAAAACCTCGCCTCCACCGAGATGTCCAGCCGCGTCGCCTTGGTCGGGTACAACCCGCGGGCTATGTCGAACCGGATCATCCCGTCGAGGATCGACGCGCCCACGCCGACGCCGCTCATCGGGCGGCCGGGCGTGGCAAAGTTCTTCTGGTCGCCGGCCCAGCCCACGTCGCCGAACAGCACGGGCTTCACCGCGCTCCGGTTGAGCGCCAGCTCGCCGCGCCCCATCCAGTAGGCGTTGCCGCTCATTGTACCGGGCGCCACGCCGCGCACGCTGTGCAGGCCACCCAGCTGGAAGGCGCGCTGCGCCGGCGCCGTGCCCGCCGTGCCGCCCGCCGATCCGGTGATGGCCAGCTGCGTGCCAAACGGCATGCCGTGCGACACGGTCAGGTCGAGCAGCCCGCGCCCGTACTCGAAGTCGCCTGCCGCCCCTTCCGCCCGCATATCGGCGTTTGTGCGGAACCCGTTCGGATCGAGCCCCCATCCCTTCTGGACCCGCACGGCGCCGCCGTATTCGATGGCCTTGTCCGCCACGACGTTGGGCAGCACGCGATCGTCGTGCGCGCCACGCAGCAGCGTGAACTGCGTCGTCATGGGCGCGTTCCACTGCTGTTCGGCGAACAGCCGCCATTCGGTGCGACCCAGGTGCGGCGTCACCCCCGACAGCTCACCGCCCCACGAGCGATAGTAGAACCCCTCGTCGCCCGCGTAGAGCAGTGACGCGAGGCTTGCGCCAAACGACAGCGGCGAGCCAAAGTCGCTGGCCACCGACAGGCGGCGGAAGATGGTGCCCCGCATGGTCGAGCGGCCGTTGGTGCGCTCGAACGCCAGGTCGCCGTTGAGCTGCTTGTCCGACAGCGAACCCCGCGCGCCGGCCATGGCCGTGTAGCCGCGACCCAGCGTCATCCGCGTCTCGACGCCCGTGGACGGCCCTTCCACGCGGTTGAAGCGCGTGTACGTCAGCCCCCACTCGGTCACCGGCTTCTGCGGCATCCAGCCGGCCTGCAGGTCGAAGTTCAGCGCCTTCTTGAGGTCCTCGATGTCGTTGGTGCCGAACACCGATTCCCCGGCCTCGTACAGCGACCCGGTGAACTCCGTGGAGTTCGCCAGCCGGGTGCTGTCGCACGGCATCTGCACGGCAATGTTGAGCGTGCCGTTGAAGCGCGACTCCATGCGCGTAAAGGTCTCGCCGGCCGCGCACTCCCTGGCCTTCAGTCCCTTGGCCGACTCGTCGCGCGCCTTGCGGTACTGCTTCACCAGCGAATCGCGCGTGAGGGAATCCACCCCCGCCTTCTTGAGCGAATCGCGCAGCACCGACACGCGCATCGGCGCCGTCGGGATCTTGGGCAGCGAGTCGAGCCCGTTCACCGACGCGTACGTAAAGCGCTGCTCCATCTGCACCGGCACATGCATCATGCTCACCTGCGCATTGGCCTCGAGCACCTGCAGCTTGGGCATCCAGAAGCGCTGGTTGTACAGGCCGTACTCCAGGCTGATGGCGTCCACGCTGGCCCGCATGGGCGTGAGCATGGGCTTCACCCAGAACGGCACGTCCTTCATGTCGCTCTTGGTCTCGTCCATCGCCCAGATGTCGATGGGCACGCTCAACCGGTAGATGGCGCGCACGAGGTGCGCCGTGGACTGGTCGAACCAGAACGACCCCACGGCGAGATTCCACTTGGGGACGCGCGCCTCGACCTTGATCTCGCGCAGCGTGATGCGGCGCTGGTCGGGCAGCACCATGATCACCGAGTCGCCCGTCTCGTACGTGTAGTACGCCTCGGAGCCCTCGGCGATGGGATGCACCAGTTCGCGCTCATTCACCTCGGCCTTGGCGAGGCCGCTCCCGATCCACAGCTCCTCGCGCCCCGGGTAGTAGGGGATTGGCGGATCGGTGGCCATGTCGGGGTCGTTCTCGACGTCCTTGGAGTTCACCGACGGCAGCGCGGTGCGCGACCCCTTCACGTCCACCCACGCGCCGGTCCCCTTGCGCCACTTCACCTGGCTCACGTCCTCGTGGCGAATGAGCAGCCGATCGCGGCCGAGCGCGCGCAGCCCCATGCCCACCGAAAAGCGCTGGTAGGCGCGGGCGTCGTAGCTGAGGAGCATCGAGTCCTGCTCCAGGCGCGCCTTGCGCGCGCGCAGCAGCAGGTCGCGCGCCACCGGATCCTTGAAGGCGGTGCGGCGCATCTCGTCGGTGACGGGGACGCGCTTCACCGCCGGCCGGTCTTCGTCATCGCCGCCGTTGTTGCCAATCTGGATGCCGAAGCTGACCTCGCGGTCCGTCTTCTTGGTCGTGTCGCCCTTGGCACGCGCCTTCGTGCTGTCCACGGGGCGGCGCTCCACGGTGGTCTTTACCTGCACCTGGAAGGCGGCGACAAAAACGAGAGGAAGGACGTGCAGCAACATGCGGGAGCCCCCGGGGGTGACCGGTCAATGACTGTTTCGAATTGATACGGTCTTGGTCGGCCGAAGTTTCGGGGGTTGGTTGGGACCCTAGCGCACCACTGGAGCTCGCTTGATGGCTGCCATGGAATCCCGCCGCGCCCGCTGCTTCAACGCCATGGCCTGTGCGCGGATGCGCCGGCCGGCGGCGATGTCGCGGTCAATCCGCGTGGCGTCCTGCATCATCAGCAGCCCCAGCAGCGCCGGCGCCAGCAGCGTGAACACGCCTCCAGGGAGCGCCGGCGGCGTGGACGGATCGCCGCCCACGCGCCGCACGATCTCGGGGAACCGGCGCTGCAGCCAGACCGTGACGATGATGATGGCGATACCCAGCACCGCCAGCAGCAGCGGGAACGCGAGCGTCAGCTTGAAGACGTCGTTGGCCAGCCACGCGAGAAATCCGAACACGCCGCCGATGCCGAGTGCCAGGAGGATCCGGCGCCGCAGGTAGACCGACGCGACCAGCACCAGCAGCGCCACCGGCCCCAGGAACCAGCGCAGCGAGGCGTCGCCGGCAAACACGTTGGCCGTGCCCATCAAGGTCGCGAAGCTCGCCGCCAGCCAGAACCAGACGCCGTAGTCGTCGTCGCGCACCCGACGGTCAACGACGTACGCCATGGTGGCCACGAGACTCGCGACGATCACCCAGCGCCATCCCATCGTCACGCCGTTGTAGCTGTTGGGCGCCCACTCACGGATGAACCGCTCGGGCATCGTGATGCTGACGACCGCAATGGGAATGGTGAGCGGCGGGAACTTCACGCGCCGCAGCGCGATTAGCGCGGCCACCACCGCCGCCAGCTCGATGGCCAGCGGCTGCCCCTGGCAGTACCCGAACGGCGGAATGCGCAGGCTGCACATGCGCTGGTACTCCGCCGACCAGACGCCCGTCCACTCCATCAGCGCCCACGTCGCCAGCGGCGCCATCGCCACCGCCAGCAGCGTGGCCACCCCGTGCGCCACGGGGAAACCCTCGCGCTTGGTGATGTGCGCGACCACCAGGAAGACCGCCGCGTAGGCGATCGTCACGCCGAAGACCCCGGAGGAACCCAGCACCTTCCAGCGGTCCGCGAGGAACCAGCCGAACCCGAACAGCACCACCAGCGCCCCAACGCCGTACGCGATGGTGACGCCATTCAACGCGCGCCCCGCCTCCACCGCCGTCCCCTCGCCCGCCCCGAGCGCCAGCAGCGCCTCGCGCTGCTCCGCGCTGATGATCCCCTTCGAGACGCCGGTATTGAGCAGTTCGCGCGAATCCAAGGTTCGCTCCCGCTGAGTGGTTGCCCCTTCGTACGGCGTAAAACGTACAGCTTAGAGCGTAAAGCGGCCGTTGCCCCAGCCCCGCCCCATCGCGAATGTACTGATATGCCCAGCACCGCCGACTTCCCGCCAGAGGAGTTCGCCCGACACGCGCACCGCCTGGCCGACTGGATTGCCACCTACCTGCGCGACGTGGGCCAGTACGACGTCCTCGCGACCACCACCCCGGGGGCCATTCGCGCCCAGCTCCCCAAGTCGCCGCCGGCCGCGCCGGAGTCGCTCGACGACATCATTGCCGACCTCGACCGCGTGGTCCTGCCCGGCGCCACGCACTGGAACCACCCGGGCTTCCTGGCCTACTTCGCCAACACGGCGTCGGTGCCCGGCATCCTTGGCGAGATGGTCACCGCCGCGCTGAACCTCAACGGCATGCTCTGGCGCACGTCGCCCGTGGCCACCGAGCTCGAGCAGGTCGTCACCGACTGGCTGCGCCAGCTCTTCGGCATGGGCGACGGCTGGTTCGGCATGATCACCGACACGGCCTCCATCAGCACGCTCTACGCCCTGGCCGCCGCCCGCGAGCGCGACCCCGCGCTCGGCATCCGCCAGCGCGGCATGGCCGGGCGCCCCGACCTGCCGCGTCTGCGCGTCTACTGCAGCGAGCACGCGCACTCGTCGGTGGACAAGGCCGTCATGACGCTGGGGCTCGGCCTCGAGAACGTGGTGCACATCGCCTGCGACGGCGACTTCCGCATGCGCCCCGACATGCTGCACCGCGCCGTGATGAGCGATCGCGCGCTGGGCTACAGGCCGCTCGCCGTGGTCGCCACCGCCGGCACCACCAGCATGACGTCGGTGGATCCCATCCAGGACATCGCCACCATTGCCCAGCGCGAAAACCTCTGGCTCCACGTCGATGGCGCCTACGGCGGCGCGGCCATGTCGGTGCCCGAGATGCGCCACCTGTTTGCCGGCGTGGACAAGGCCGACTCGCTGGTGGTGAACCCGCACAAATGGCTGTTCACGCCCATGGACTGCTCGGTGCTGTTCACCCGGCAGCCCGCGGTGCTCCGTCGTGCGTTTTCCCTGGTCCCCGAGTACCTCACCACGCAGGACGGTGACCAGGTAGTCAACTATATGGACTACGGCGTCCAGCTCGGCCGTCGGTTCCGGGCCCTCAAGCTCTGGATGGTCATCCGCGCCTTCGGGGCGGACGGCATTGCCGACCGAATTCGTCACCATTGTGCGCTGGCCCAGACGTTTGCGGGCTGGGTGCGCTCGGAGGGGGGCGGCTGGCAGGTCTGCGCCCCGGTCCCGTTCTCGACCGTCTGCTTTCGGCAGGTCCCGGAGGGGGAGACCGACGAGCAGGCCATTGCCGACCACAATTCGGGCATCATGGCCAAGGTGAACGACAGCGGCGATGTGTTCATTTCGCACACCAAGCTCGGCGACCAGTACGTCCTGCGGGTCGCCATCGGCAACCTGAGGACCACTGAGGCGACCCTGGAGCGGGCCTGGTCGCTGCTGAGGGCGGCCGGGCGGTAGGCCGCCGGTGGCAGGCCGCTGGAACTGCGCCCCGCCGGCGGGGGTGTTAACATTTGCATGGTGCCGGCGTCCCAATTGACGCAGGCGCGAGGGTCAGCTGAAGCACCTGCGCCACATCCCCGGGGCAACCGGGACCCTTCTGGAGGATTCACCCGTGAAGTTCAAGCTCACTGCATTGGCGGTTGCCCTTGTATCCGTCGTCGCGTGCGACCGCTCGATCACCAACCCCCGCGACCAGGAAGCCGCGCTGCTCGCGTTCGACCAGGCATCGGCCATGGACTCGGCGGTGATGGTTCCGCGCGGTCCGTTCATGGACAACGCGCCGCCCGACAGCATCAAGCTGACCGACGCGCAGAAGACCGCCATCAAGGCCATCCAGGACGCGTTTGCCGCGGCGCACGCCGCGCAGTTCGCGCAGATGAAGGCGATCCACGAGGAAGCCATGGCCGCCATGAAGGCCGGCAAGACGCGTGCTGAGGTGAAGACCATCCTCGACAAGGGCAGGCCGATCATGGAGAGCATGAAGGCCGACTTTGATGCGATGCGCACCAAGATCGAAGCCATCCTGACGCCGGCGCAGAAGGCGTGGGCCGCCGCGCATCATCGCGGTGGCGGTGGCATCATGGGCGGACAGCCGATGGGGCCAATGCCGGGAAGGCCGTAACTGCCAACAGAAGCTCTACGCTGTTCGCTATTCGCTGTGCGCCGTCCGAATGAACGAAGGGCCCGGAGATGATCCGGGCCCTTCGTGTCGGATAGCGGACGGCGAACAGCGAACAGCGTATAGCTTCTGTTGCAGTGCCCTACACCTTCTTCCGCGCCGCCTCCGGCACCATGTACTCATCCGTCGCCGGCCGCACCGGCACGTTGAACATCCCCACCATCTTGCGCCGCAGGTCGTCGAGGATCTCGTAGACCGTCGGGATCACCAGCAGCGTCAGCAGCGTGGACGTGATGACGCCGCCGATGATGGCGCGGCCGAGCGGCGCGCGGAAGTCGGCGCCTTCGCCGCGACCCAGTGCCACCGGCAGCATGCCCGCAATCAGCGCCAGCGTCGTCATCATGATGGGCCGCAGGCGCACGCGCCCGGCCTCGATGATCGCCTCGCGCCGCGCCATGCCCTGCTCCTGCCCCCACTTGGCGAAGTCAATGAGCAGGATGGCGTTCTTGGCCACGATGCCCATCAGCAGCAGCACGCCAATCATCGACATGATGTTCAGCGTGTCGCCCGTGATGATCAGCGCCAGCACCACGCCGATCAGCGACAACGGCAGCGACATCAGGATCGCGATGGGCTCCAGGAACGACCCGAACTGCATCACGAGAATCAGGTACATGAGCAGCACGGCCAGGGCCATGGCCGACGCCATGCGCCCGAACACTTCCTTCTGGTCCTTCACCTCGCCGCCCGCCGAGAAGCGCACGCCCGGCGGCGGCACGTAGCCCTTGAGCGCCTTGTCGATGTCGGCGTTCACCTCGCCGAGGGCCCGGCCCTGCGTGTTGCCCTGCACCACGATCACGTTGTCGCGGTCGAGGTGCGAGATGAGCGCGGGGCCAAGGCTCGCCTTGACCGTCGCGATCTGCCCGAGCGGCATGGGGCTCGAGCGGTTGGGGTCGCCGACCACGAGCGGCAGCGCCTCGATGTCGGTGGCCCGGCGGCGCGACTCGGGGGAGAGCCGCACGCGCACCTTCCGGTTTTCGCCGCTCGGGTCCACCCAGTCGCCGGCATCAATGCCCGCAAACGCGGGGCGCATGGACTGTGCCACCTGGCCCACGGTGATGCCGAGCGATCCGGCGAGCCCGCGGTTGAGCTGGATCTCGAACTCGGGCTTCTGCCCCTTGGTCGAGAGGTCCACGTCCACCAGGCCGGGCACCTTCTGCACGAGTTTCATCACGCTGTCGGCCACGCCCTGCAGCACGGCGGCCTCGTTGCCACGGATCTCAATCTGGATCTGCTTGCGCGCGCCGCCCATGCCGCCGGCAAAGACGCCCGCCTGCGCGCCGCCGATGCGCGGCAGCTCCTTGCGCATCAGTTCGCCGAACTCCTCCTGGTTGATGGGGCGATCGGCCTTGGGCACGAGGCGCACGTACACCTGGCCGATGTCCACCGACCCGGCCGCCGCGCTGGGATCCATCATGGCCGAGGCGCTGCCGCCGATGGTCGAGAAGGTGTACCGCACCAGGTCGGTGTGGCTGCGCGCCAGCTGCGCCGCCTCCTCGGTCTTCATCTTCGTGTACTCGAGGTTCGAGCCCGGCGGCGTGCGCACCTGGATGATCATCTCCGAACGGTCCGACGCCGGCATGAAGCCGAACCCGCCCAGCGTCACCTGCAGGAAGATCGCCAGGAAGAACGACGCCGTCGCGATGCCCATCATGGACCAGCGATGGTCGAGCGCCCAGCCGATCATCACCTTGTACTTCTCGCCCACCCGCTCGAACCACTCGTTGAACCGGTCGAGCGCGCGGGCAATGGG
>Ga0315271_10001650_pt1 | contig 13606 bp, 11 predicted proteins | sample C3_top_MG_FD_204664 | JGI IMG/M metagenome (GOLD analysis project Ga0315271, IMG submission 204664) | Sediment microbial communities from Yellowstone Lake, YNP, Wyoming, USA - C3_top | ecosystem: Environmental > Aquatic > Freshwater > Lake > Sediment | place: USA: Wyoming | collected 2017-08-01 | reverse complement strand
CCGTGTCGTGCTCAAGCACCACCTCGCAACCCTGGGCGTGCAAAAATTCCGCGATGTCTTCGAGCACGCTGCGCGACGATGCCCCCGAAGCGCCGGACGCGATCGTCTGGTACTTGCCAATCAGCGCAACAAGCGGGAATTTTGAATTCATTTTCAAATTACATCACTAAAATGACCCGATGCTCGACGATCGTTCCAAGTTGTTGCTAAAAGCGCTGGTGGAGCGCTACATTGCCGATGGGCAGCCGGTCGGTTCGCGCACGCTCTCCAAAGCCTCCGGGCTCGACCTGTCGCCGGCGACCATCCGCAACGTGATGTCCGATCTAGAGGACCTCGGGCTGATCGTCAGTCCGCATACCTCGGCCGGACGGATCCCGACCGCGCGCGGTTACCGCCTGTTCGTCGACACCATGCTGACGGTGCAGCGCGGGCAATTTTCAGAACACAGCCTTGCCAGCGATCTGCCGCAGAAAGTCATTTCCAACGCGGCCAACCTGCTCTCGAGCCTGTCGCAGTTTGTCGGCGTCGTCATGGCGCCGCGCCGCTCTTCGGTCTTCCGCCACATCGAGTTCCTGCGGCTCTCCGAGCGGCGCCTGCTGGTGATCATCGTCTCTCCCGAAGGCGATGTGCAGAACCGGGTCATCTTCACCGAGCTCGATTACTCGCAGGCGCAGCTGGTCGAGGCCGCCAATTTTCTCAACAGTCACTATGTCGGCCTGACGATCGAACAGGTGCGCGAACGCCTGCAGCGCGAAGTCGAGAGCCTGCGCTCCGAGATCGCCACTTTGATGCAGGCCGCGGTGACGGCCAGTTCGGAAGCTATTTCAGAGACGCAGGATGAAGTGGTGATTTCCGGTGAACGCAATCTGCTCGCGGTCACTGATTTCTCCAACGACATGGGCCACTTGCGGCGCGCCTTCGAGCTGTTCGAGCAAAAAGCCCAGCTTATGCGCCTGCTCGACATTGCGGGTCAGGCCGAGGGCGTGCGGATCTTCATAGGGGGCGAAAGTCAGGTCGTCCCGTTCGAAGACCTGTCGATCGTCAGCGCGCCGTATGAAGTCGACGGCCAGGTGGTCGGCACGCTCGGCGTCATCGGCCCGACGCGCATGCCCTACGACCGCATGATCCAGATCGTGGACATCACCTCCAAGCTGGTCAGCAACGCCCTGAGCCACCACAAGTAGGCCCTTACAATCCGGGCTTCGGTCGGGACGTTAGCTCAGTTGGTTAGAGCAGAGGATTCATAATCCTTTGGTGATCCCACCCAAAAATCCAAATTTTGGGGTGGGGATATCGGTGTATGGGGAGCGAGTAGAGGTGCATTAACTCTGCGTCCAAATCGGCTCTAACCGAACAATACCGAAGTCGGCAGTTAGAATCGAAACAGTGGGACGTTAGCTCAGTTGGTTAGAGCAGAGGACTCATGAAAATTGTGCACCTTGGTAGGAAACTCCGAGTGTGAATGGTGTCAAATTCGGCGAACCCTAAGTGCAGCAATGCATATGAAAACGCCGAGCCAAGCTTCAGTGTGAAAACGTTGTTGAAGGTGTAGAGACTTGACGGCACCCACCTAAGTTGCAAGATATGGTGAAGGCAAAGTCCAGGGAGTGGCGAAAGTCACACAAACCAGAATCCTTTGGTCGAAGGTTCAAGTCCTTCACGTCCCACCATCCGATGTATGAATGGCTGCCTTGTTTGGTTGCCATTCTTCTTGGTGGGGCGCGTGTCGGTTGACGCCTTGCCAAACACATCCCAAACCCGCGCAGCACCTTTCCGCTTTGACAATGTATGTGGTCGGTCATTCAGGATGTCTACCAAATTGCTTCGGCTCATGCAGTGATGTGGCCAGGATCATCGATTTGCGAGCAGACGCGGTGCGCGTCGATCCGCATTTGTTCGCCATCGCACGGACGGATTCCATAGAAACGTCGACTATCAGCTACCCAGTAACGCGAATGCCAAGCATTTGCTCAATCGCAAAGGAATCTTGTGAACAACTATTTCAAATTCAAAACATCACTCGTCGTTGCCACCCTGCTGGTGCTGCCGGCTCCGTGCTGACAGGCGGAAGCGGCGTCGGAACTGTGGGCGGCGCTGCCGTCGGCAGCGAGGTCGGCAAAGAAAAGAAGTAGATGGATGGGGAACCAGATATGGATAATCACAACCCGAAGGAAGAAACATGCTTGGAACCATGCTGTTGATCGTGTTGATATTGATGCTCATTGGGGCCATCCCGAGCTGGCCGCACAGCAGGAACTGGGGCTACGGACCCAGCGGCGGATTGGGCTTGGTGGTCATCATTGTCATCGTGCTGCTGTTGATGGGGCGGCTGTAACGAGAATCTATATTTGCCAGTTGTCGTTCAATTGGCAGGCCCGCGCCGTCGGCTCCAAGTCACCTTGAACATACGGAGTCGCAATGAGCCCTCAATTGCCCGGTCAATGCCATGAGACACAGTGAAAGACACAGAACACACAGAACAGGCTGGCTCCGTGCTGCCGTTCTTGGCGCGAATGACGGCATCGTTTCTACTGCCAGCCTTGTTTTGGGCGTCGCGGCAGCAGGCGCCGGTACTCAGGGCATCCTGATTGCAGGCGTTGCCGGCCTTGTCGCTGGTGCCATGTCAATGGCGGCTGGCGAATATGTCTCGGTCAGTTCACAAGCCGATACCGAACGTGCGGATTTGGCTCGTGAGAGCCAAGAGTTGGCTGCGAATCCCGAGCAGGAACACGCAGAATTGAAGGCTATTTACGTTGCGCGTGGATTGGATGAAACACTGGCCTCGAACGTTGCCACCCAATTGATGCAGCATGATGCGCTTGGCGCGCATGGAAGGGATGAACTGGGTATTTCCGACACATTGGCCGCAAAACCAGTGCAAGCGGCAGTGGCCTCAGCGGGTACATTTGCCGTGGGCGCGGCGCTTCCTCTTCTGATGGTTCTCTTGCTTCCGGTTTTTGCACTTATGTGGGGTCTCGCAGGCAGCTCGCTCGTCTTTCTGGCGCTGCTGGGCCTCGTGGCTGCGCGCACTGGGGGCGCACCCGTGATTGCGTCTGTCCTGCGCGTGACTTTTTGGGGTGCTTTGGCCATGGCATTGACCGCTGGAGTGGGGGCCCTCTTTGGGGTGGCCGCTTGAGATCCATGGTTTCGCCTCGTCGCCTCGGGCGGGGCACTACGGTCAATTGCCGGTGAGTGTATTTCCCTGCTTGAATGCTTAATGTGCACGACAAGTTGATTTGAAGATGATAAAGGACGGAAAAAATGAATGTCATAAATTTCAAACGCGAAATTGACGGTTCGATGGAAGAGGCTGTTGCCCGAGTCACCTCGGCATTGGCAGAGAAGGGCTTTGGCATCCTGACTCGGATCGACATGCACAGCAAAATATTGGAAAAGACCGGTAAGGAAATTATTCCGACTGTGATCCTGGGCGCGTGCAACCCGACTCTGGCTTATGAAGCCTATGCCGCAAACAGTGATGTGGCCGGGCTTTTGCCCTGTAACGCTGTGGTGCGAGAACTGGCCAAGGGAAAGATTTCGATTGAACTCACCGCGCCGTCGGCCATGATGCGAATCCTTGGTGACGACACGCTGGTGAAACTCGCTGGTGAGGCTGACAAGAATATCAAAGCTGCGCTTGCCAGCATATAGGCGATCATCTCGCGGTAGCTCTCAATGGCGATGCGCTCGGCAATCAGGTCGGCGTGTGCCATTTCCTCAGCCGCATGCGCCGAAAACTCGGCTGCGACCGAGGCGGCGTGAATGCCTGTAGCCATGAAATAGTGACGCTTGTAGCGCAAGCACACAAACCAGTTCCGTGCAGGGTGATGCAGGCTCAGGCAAGCACGCTCGGCCAGAGTTGACTATATTGGTCAGCCATGAGAACACCCATTTCGAAGCCCCTGCCCGACGAGGCCAAGACCTCAACCGACAAAAGCAGGATCAAGTTCCTGCTGCTCGAAGGTATTCACCCATCGGCGATTTCGATGCTTCAGGCGGCGGGTTATACCCGCATTGAGTCTCTGCCAGGAGCTTTGGGGAACGATGAGCTCAAGCTCAAGATTGCCGATGTGCACTTTATCGGGATCCGGTCCCGCACACAGCTTAGCGCCGAAGTATTGGGCCACGCCAGCAAGCTCGCGGCGGTAGGATGCTTTTGCATCGGCACTAATCAAGTGGACCTTGACGCGGCGCGCGAGCGCGGCATAGCCGTATTCAATGCACCGTTTTCCAACACGCGCTCCGTGGCCGAACTGGTTCTGGCCGAAGCCATCATGCTTCTGCGTGGTGTACCGGAGAAGAGCGCCGCTGCCCATCGGGGCCGCTGGCTCAAGTCGGCCGATAATGCTTTTGAGATTCGCGGCAAGACGCTGGGCATAGTGGGCTACGGCGCTATCGGAACACAGTTGTCGGTGCTGGCCGAGGCCCTGGGCATGAAGGTTGTGTTCTTTGATGTCCTTGCCAAACTCCCTCTGGGCAATGCGCGGCAAGCGGCCCAGCTGAGCGATCTGCTGGCACTGTCGGATGTGGTCAGCTTGCACGTTCCTGAAACCCCTGCCACGCAATGGATGATGGGTCCGACGCAGATTGCGATGATGAAGGCCGGGAGCGTGCTGATCAACGCCTCGCGTGGCACTGTGGTCGTGATTGAGGCGCTGGCTGAAGCCTTGCGTCAGAAGAAATTGCTCGGTGCAGCCATCGATGTGTTTCCGCAAGAGCCACACAACAACCGGGAGCTCTTTGAATCACCCCTGCGTGGTCTTGACAATGTCATACTGACGCCGCACATCGGTGGCTCGACTGTTGAAGCCCAGGAGAATATCGGCATCGAAGTGGCTGAAAAGTTGATCAAGTACAGCGACAACGGCACCTCGACCTCCTCCGTGAACTTTCCCGAGGTCGCGCTGCCAGCCCACCCAGGCCAGCACCGGCTGCTGCACGTTCACAGCAACGTGCCTGGCGTGCTTGCAAACATCAACAAGGTGTTCTCGGACAACCATATCAACGTGGCGGCACAGTACCTGCAAACCCGCGAGTCCATCGGTTATGTCGTGATCGACATCGACGCCGCGCACTCCGACATCGCGCTGGCCAAACTGGTCCGTGTGCCGGGCACCTTGCGTTGCCGGGTTTTGTTTTGAACGCCATCGAGCGAGTTTTATAGGACGCCATGTGCGCAAAGCCCCATGAAACAACGGCTCTCGCTGCAGACGCCGCAAGAGCTGCAGCGCATCACCGATTCAAGGGGAAGGGCGATGTTCCGAAGCAAACCCGCTGAGGGATCCTGCTACGTCGCAGTGTCGTTGAGCAGAGCGCGCAGGACGTAGGGCAGGATACCGCCGTGGTGCAGGTAGTCGACTTCGATCGGTGTGTCGACCCGCAACTTCAGAGTCACCTGCTGCCGTGACCCGTCGCGCCGAAGCACCGACAGCGTGACGTCCTGACGCGGCCGCAGTTCGCCTTGCAGACCAAGGATATGGAATTCTTCGTCGCCAGCGATGCCCAGGGATTCGATCCCGTCCTGCTCCTGAAACTGCAGTGGCAGCACGCCCATGCCGACCAGGTTGGAGCGGTGAATGCGCTCGAAGCTCTTCGCCACAACCGCGCGAACCCCCAGCAGACGCGCTCCCTTGGCGGCCCAATCGCGGCTGGAACCGGTGCCATATTCATCGCCCGCAAACACCAGCGTCGGCGTGCCGCCGGCCTGGTACTTCATCGCGGCATCGTAGATCGACATGACTTCACCCTCTGGCTGGAAGCGGGTTACCCCACCCTCCAGACGCGAGCCGTCACCAGTGGCCGGGAACATCAGGTTGCGGATACGCACGTTGGCGAAGGTGCCGCGCACCATGACCTCGTGATTGCCGCGGCGCGAACCGTAGCTATTGAAGTCGGGCACGCCAACACCCTGGGCGAGCAGGTACTGGGCGGCTGGCGAACCATGCTTGATGGCGCCGGCGGGACTGATGTGGTCGGTCGTGACGGAGTCGCCGAAGATCGCCAGTGCCCTCGCACCACGTATGTCGGCCATGCCGACCGGCTTGAGCGCAAAGTCGTCAAAAAACGGGGGTTCGGCAATGTAGGTCGAGGGCGTCCACCCATAGATCTGGCCGTGCCCGGCCACAATCTCGTTCCACAGCGGATTGCCATGAACAAAATCGCGGTACAGCGCGCGATAGGACTGCGCATCGGTGGCCAGCGCCAGCGCCTGCGCGATCTCCTGGCCGCTGGGCCAAATGTCTTTCAGCATGACAGGTTGCCCGTCCCGGCCGCGGCCCAGTGGCGTGCTTGTTAAGTCGATGTCGATGCGCCCGGCCAGGGCAAACGCAACCACCAGCGGTGGACTCATCAGAAAATTGGCTTTCAGCGCCGGATGAATGCGAGCCTCGAAGTTGCGGTTTCCCGACAGCACGGCGGCACACACCAGATCATGCGCGACAATGGTCGCCTCCAGCGGTCCGGCGAGCGGCCCGGCATTGCCGATACAAGTGGTGCAGCCATAGGCAACGACGCCAAAGCCGAGAGCTTCAAGGTCAGCCAGCAGTCCCGCTTTGGTGAGGTAATCCGTCACCACGCGCGAACCCGGTGCCAGCGAGGTCTTGACGCGTGGCCCAACCGATAAGCCGAGCTCTACGGCCTTGCGCGCCAACAGACCCGCCGCCAGCATGACGCCCGGGTTGGAGGTGTTGGTGCAGGAAGTGATGGCGGCGATCAGCACGTCGCCATGACCAAGGTCCTGGGTGTTCGGCACGCCCACCACCGCCGGCACGGCGCTGGCACGATCATGGTCCGCCATCTCGGCCTCGTTGCGCTCAACGGCGACTCCCGCGCCCGGCCCGGCGACCACGGCCTGCGGAGCCGATGTAGCCAGAGGGTAGCGCCGCGCCAGTTCCTGCGGCGTGCGGCCATACCCGTTCTGCGCCACCGGTCCGCAGAACAGTTGGGCAAAGGTGCGCTCCAATTGGTCCAGATTGATGCGGTCCTGTGGCCGCTTTGGACCTGCCACGCAAGCCTGAACCGTGGCCAGATCGAACTCGATCACCGTGCTGTAGTCGATGTCACCGGAGCGGGGCATCCCGAACAGCCCCTGCGCTTTGAAATAGGACTGGAAGGCATCAATTTCGTCGTCGCTGCGGCCGGTGGCAGCCAGATAGCTGACGGTCTGCGCGTCGACCGGGAAGAAGCCCATCGTCGCACCATATTCCGGCGCCATATTGGCGATGGTTGCCCGATCCGGAACGCTCAGCGTTGCGGCACCGTCGCCGAAGAACTCGATGAACTTGCCCACCACCTGGGCCCGGCGCAGGCGCTCGGTGACGTGCAGCACCAGGTCGGTCGCCGTCGCGCCCTCTGGCAAGCCGCCTTGCAGGTGCACACCGACGACGTCCGGTGTCAGCAGGTATAAGGGCTGTCCGAGCATGCCGGCTTCCGCCTCAATACCGCCGACCCCCCAGCCGACAACGCCCAGGGCGTTGATCATGGTCGTGTGCGAATCGGTCCCGACCAGCGTGTCCGGGTAGGTAATACCCTCTTTCTGGATGACGCCGCGAGCCAGATATTCGAGGTTCACCTGATGCACGATGCCGATGCCCGGAGGCACCACGCGCAAAGTATCAAATGCCTGCATCCCCCAGTTGATGAAGCGGTAGCGCTCGGCGTTGCGCCGGAACTCCAGTCGCATGTTCAGGTCCAGTGCGTTGGCGACCCTGTAGTGATCGACCTGCACCGAATGGTCGACGACCAGATCGACCGGAACCAGCGGTTCAATCACCTTCGGGTCCCTGCCAAAGCGATGCGCCACGCTGCGCATGGCGGCCAGATCGCACAGCAAGGGCACGCCGGTGAAGTCCTGCAGCACGATGCGCGCGACGACGAAGGGAATCTCGGCCGTGCGCGGCGCCGTCGGCAGCCAGCCGGCGAGCTGGCGCACATGCTCTTGCGTGACCCGGTGCCCATCGCAGTTGCGCAGCAGGGATTCGAGCACGATGCGAATCGACACGGGCAGACGCGACACCCGGCCCAGGCCCGCAGCCTCCAGAGCGGCAAGGCAATAGAAACGGGACCGCGTCCTGCGGGCCAGCTGGAATTCACGAATTGCACAGAACGGATCATGGTTCATGCTGATCTCCGCGTTTCAAATCTCCCGCAATGCTCGGCCGCAGCAATCCATCTTCCCTTCTGGGGCGGCAGGCGGCTGGTTGCGCCACGTGTTATAGCACTGCACGCCGCAAAATGCGCGACGTAGTCGATTGCCTCTGGAACAACCGCTTCGGAGACTCCAACTATGCACACTAGACTGGCAGCAGATTGAGTCTTTCGAGGCGTGAAACCGCGTAGACTTGGCGCACCACTCCTTGCCGCCTCTCCATGGGAGACCTCAGACATGCCTACGAAGACGTTCACCAGCGGCCGCATCAAGAAGGCCGACTACGACCCCGCGTCGCAACAGCTCGACCTGCACTGGGACAACAGGACCGTGCTGGCCTACAAGCATGTTCCGCAAGAGGTGTATCGACGGCTCTGCAGCGCCCCCAACCCGACGACGTACTGGGAGGACCGCATCGCCGAGGAGTATCCGAAGGGCATGCCGATGACGCCCGGTGCGGGTGCCGAGGCAGCAAAGAAGTTCAGTGACCTGTTCGGAAACGGGGACTGAGCGGTTCAGGAAGAGGCATTGCGCCTTTGTGCGAGTAGCGGGTACCATCGCGACCGGCTCAGCTCCATTTGTCGTCGAGCTGTCGCGCAACCTGCACTGTATCGGTCCCTCAACGCAAGGAGATGAACATGGTCCACACCACAAAGAATAAGCTGTCACGGTTCTGCCTGATTCTCATGACGACCTGTTGCAGCCTCTTGATCGCCGCTTGTGCCGGTCCGGGGCCGACGCAAGCCGGCGCTCAGCCTTGTAACGCGGGGGTTTGCAAGGCCGAAGTCACAGTGCAGTCGTGCGAGGCCGGGAAAATGTCAGTGCTCCCTGATCCGATCCCGGTTTCCGAGCCCAACAACATCGAATGGACGTTCTCGAACTCGACCCCTGGCTACCGCTTTCCGCAAGACGGGATCGCTATCAACGGTTCAGGCTTCACACTACGACCCGGCGTCAACGGAAACGGCAGCAAGTTCACCGTGCACGACGATCACACCGACATGCGCCCGAACATCAAGTACACCGTTCGCGTGGTGAGGGACTCCGATGGGGTGGCCTGTGCACCGTACGATCCCTATATCAACAACCGTTGACGCGCTCGGCACCTCAGGCCCCTGTGATCAGCGCAGAAACGCGTGCCAGCGCAAGGCTGATCTCGGAGGCCGGCCCGGCACCCACCTGGGCTGCCAAGGTCGCCGCTGCAGAGAGTGCCGCGGTCGCTGCCGCGCTATTGCCGGCCAAGTAGTGGGCCTCGGCACGGCTGGACATGAAGACGCCGAGTCCGAACGGGTCTGAAGCGGCGCGCAGCCGAGCTTCGCCCGAATCAAGACTGCGGCGCGCTTCGACGTGCTTGCCCTGGCGGGCTTGCAGCAGCCCGAGGTAGCCCAGGAACTGGCCTTCGGCGCGCGAATCGCCCAGTCCGCGCGCGATGCGCAGCGCCGCCTCGAACTGTGCAAGCGCTTCGTCTGGTCGGCCGAGGCGCTCGAGCGCGATGCCGAGGTTGCACAGCACGATGCCTTCGAGCCGCACGTGGCCGAGTTCGCGCGCGCGCATCAGGGCGGCTTTCGAGGCTGCTGCAGATTCGCCGAGGTGGCCCTGCAGGATCTGCAGCATGCCCAGATTGCACAAGGTGTTTCCTTCGAGCTGGCGATGGCCAATCTCGCGAGCGATCGCCAGGGCTTCTTCGGCATGGACTCGTGCCTCTTCCAAACGCCCAAGTTCGCTGTACGCGTTACTCAGGTTGCCGAGCAGATTGCCCTGCATGCGTCGGTCGCCCATCTCACGTGCAAGGGCCAGCGCTCGCTCGAAATGCAGCAAGGCCCCGTCCATGCGACCTTCTGCGAGATCCACGGTGCCAAGGCCATTGATCGCCGAACACTCCAGTCGGCGGTCGCCAATTTCCTGCGCCATCTGCACCGTTTGCGCATAGTGGGCGCGCGCCTGATCGAACTGGCCCTTGTCCTCGAACCAGGCGCCGACCCGAAGCCGCACCTGGGTCTCACAGTGCCGGTCGCCGGCGGCGCGGGCACAAGCCAGCGCCCTGTCGTAAAGCCCACTCGCTGGCTCCAGGCGCCCGCAAGCCGACGACGCATCCGCCAGTTCCGACAGGGCTCGTGCCGATGCACGGTCGCTCAGCCCCGGCATGGCACAGACCGATTCGGCCAATGCAAGGCCGGTCGCGAAAGGACCGCGCAAATGCAGGGCCGCCCAGGCGCCCTCGAGCGCGCCAGCGGCCGAGTCACCGGCGCCGAGTGCCACCGCGCGCCGACACGCCGTCGCCAGGTTTTCCAAGTCGGCGCAGTTGCCTTCGATCGAGCGTATGGGACCGAGCCCGGCGAACCACGCGATATGCCTTGCTCGAGCCGACGTCAATGCGCTGGGTCCGCTGCCGGCATAGCGTCCCTCGGTCTGCAAGTGCTCGGCAGCGTACTCCTGCACGCTCACCAGCAAGTCAAAACGGCTATCGCCAACCTGGCGCACGAATGATTTCTGCACCAGGGACTGCAGCACGTCCAGCAGCCATGGCGCATTCTCGTAGGCCGACAGGTCCAGCACCTTCTCGACCGCCTCCAGCGCAAGCCCGCCCTCGAACACCGACAGTTGCGCCAGCGCCGCCTTCTCCGACAGCGACAACAGCTCCCACGACCAATCGAAGACGGCGCGCAATGTGGCTTGGCGGTCAACGCGCCCGCCGCTCGAGGCCAGCAGCTTGAAGCGCTCGCTCATGCGCGCCAGCAGCGTGCGCGGCGGAATCACCCGTACGCGGGCTGCGGCCAGCTCGATGGCGAGCGGCAATCCTTCGAGCAGATCGACCAGCGGCGGTATGGCGGCCTGATCCTCGGTGTTCGGCAGGAAGCCGGGTTTGGCGGCCTTGGCGCGCTGCAGGAACAGGGCGGCGGCATCCGCCGGCAGCAGCGGCGCCAACGCGAAAACCTCTTCGCCGGGCAGGCCCAGAACTTCGCGCGTCGTGACCAGGAAGCGCGCGTCCGCGGCGCGATTGAGCCAGCGGCCCAGCGTGTCCTGCGCATGGCGCGTCACTTGCTCGAAGTTGTCGAGGATCACGAGGCAGGCGTCGCGACCTGCGATGGCGTGCCCGAGCTGGGTGACCGGATCGTCTTTTCCCAGCGGCACCTCGAGGCCCTGCGCCACCGCGTGCGCCAGGCCGTCGAGGTTGCGCGCCTGCGACAGGTCGCAGAACCAGACCCCGCCGGGAAAGTCGCCAAGCCAGGCCCAGCCGAAGTGCGTCGCCAGCCGCGTCTTGCCGGTACCGCCGAGGCCGAGCACCGACACCAGCCGCGCACCGGCGCCGAAGCGCCTGCCCACTTCGAGCAGAGCCTGGTCGCGCCCGACAAAGCTGTCGCGCTCGGCCGGCAAGCTGTGTGGAATGCTGCGTGCCGGCAGCCACAGGTCACCGCGCTTGATGACGCGGTAGGCCTTGGCCGCGTCGGCCGGCGGAGTGAACGGCGTGCCGGCATCACCGACCTCGAACAGCTCCATGGGGTCGGTTAGGCCCTTCAGACGCCAATGGCCGTGCGACAGCAGCCGCAGGGTGCCTGCGTCGCCCAGCGACGCGCGGGCGGCTGCAGACAGCAGGATCTGCCCCCCATTGGCGACCGACATGATGCGCGCCGCGGCTGCCTTGGCCGCGCCCTCGACCTCGAGCGGCTTCGCGCCCAACGCGACGTCCTGCTTGCTGTTCTCGCGCGACATGACCGGCCCGACATGCAGTCCGGCGCGCGCGCGCAGCGGTGGATCGAGCGAGGCGAGCGAGCGTTGGTACGCCAGCGCATAGCCTACGGCGTCGGCCGCGCAATCGAATAGCAGCAGCATGCCGTCGGTCTTGTCAATCTCGCGGCCGCGCCAGCATGGAAGGAGATCGCGCGCGAGGCGGTCGTGGGCGATCCACAGCGCGGCCACGCCGGCATCGCCGAGCGACTCGGCGAGCTGCGTGCTGTCGACCACGTCCGTCAGCAGCAGGGCGCGAACTTCACTCATATGGCGGCTGGACGGCCAGGTTTGCCGATGAGGGTCCGGCGCTAGCGCCCCTTTTCTGGAAACGGCAAGGGCTTGTCCGCGGGCGACGATTCTTCTCCCAGGCCTGCAGCCAGCGTCAAGACCCCACACAGCAGCAAGCCAACGGCGCGGGGCAGCGCACTGGGCCGCTTCAAAGGCAATAGGGTGGACATGGCATTGCTCCTCTTCTGGTAGTGATTCACTTTGGAAACCGCTCAAGTTTTTTGCCATCCTTCGGCAGCTCGTACTGCGCCATATTGAGTTCCATCGCGAGCAAGGTGTAGTAGCCGCTGATGCCGGTCAGATCGACAATGCCCTGCTTGCCAAATCGCTTCTCGGCGCGCTGGAAGATAGCGTCAGAAACCCGCTTGTTGCGGTGAAGTTCAATGGAAAAGTCGTAGACAATTTCCTCGTCGTCGCTCATGCCCTGGGGGCGCCGGCCATCGGCGATGGCATCGGCGATCTCCTTTTTGATGCCGGACTTCAGCGCCAGCGGATAGTGCACATACCACTCGTAATCCTGCGTCCATTCCCGCGCCGTTACCAGAATCACCAGTTCACTCAGGGTCGTTCCGATAGCCGACTTGTAGCGCAGATAGTCGCCCATCGAGCGAGCCTGGTTCATCAGCTGCGGGCTGTACATCAGCGGCTCGAACGGGCCGAAGACCGGCACCTTGCGCGCTGCCTCAAATTCTGTGGCTGCCTGTTTCTGTTCGGCGGAGTAAGCAGACGGCGGAATGGTGGGAAGTCGATTTTGCGAATAGACCATGGTTGCTTCCATCAGCGCCAAGGCTGCAACGAGGACTTGAATTTGACGCATGACACTTTCCCGAAGTGGTGATGCGTGAAATGTACACCGGCCTTGTCCCCCTGTAGCTCGGCATGCCGGCGCTTGCGCAGCGTCGTCTGGTCCTGCTGACGAAGACCTTCAAGAGGGATGACGCCCGCTCCGAAGAGGCGGCACGTCATCGGCGCTTTATGGATTTGATGGCCTCAGCGGCCAAGCCCAGCAACTTGGGCCGTCAGTTCAAGCTCAAGCGGCCTTTGGCGTGTTGTGGTGGCTCTTCTTGGCATGCTGGTTGTGATGCTGGTTTTTCTTGGCATGCTGGTTGTGATGCTGATCTTTCTTCGCATGCTGGCTCTTGTTGGCATTCTTGGTGTGCTTGGCGCTGGTGTGCGCTGCCGGGGTCTGCGCCTTGGCGACGCCCGGATGCGCTTTGTGGTACGCGGCATCGTGCTCGGCAACCAGCTTGGCGCCGGCTTCGGCAGGGGTGGTTTGTGCGAAACCTGTTGCGGCAAAGGCCGACAGGAAGGATGCGATAACAACTAATTTCTTCACGATGATTTTCCAGGTAGATTGATGAGGAGTCCCGTCGCTCGCCGCCGGGACTGGTCTTCTAACGGCCAAGCTGGCGACGGCGTTGACAAGTTCTTCAAGCGCGCCTG
>Ga0315271_10001649_pt1 | contig 13614 bp, 10 predicted proteins | sample C3_top_MG_FD_204664 | JGI IMG/M metagenome (GOLD analysis project Ga0315271, IMG submission 204664) | Sediment microbial communities from Yellowstone Lake, YNP, Wyoming, USA - C3_top | ecosystem: Environmental > Aquatic > Freshwater > Lake > Sediment | place: USA: Wyoming | collected 2017-08-01 | reverse complement strand
TCGCGCTGCGCGGCACGAACACCTACTTCGGCCCCGGCTCCGACTGCCTGAACGTCATCGACCACCGCACCGGCGAACGCCGCCGCGCCGTGCTCCAGGACGTCGTGGATGGGATCACCACCTGCGATGCCCTCGAGCACATCAGCTTCGCGATGTCGATGTTCTTCCCGAGCGACGTCCCCCAGGAGTTCGCGGACCGCTATCAAGCCGAGGTGCTCCTCTCCTGCACCACGAAGCCGATCGTCTTCGTCACCTACGAGATGTCGGGCTGCCGTGATGCCGTGGAGATGGCGGAACTGGTGGCCGGTGGCGCCGACGCCCTGCGCGCCAAGCCCTTCATCGCCTGCTACATCAACGTCACCTCCGGGCTCCTCCACAACGCCGACTCCCTCCAGAAGCTCCTCTTCCTCGCCGAGAAGGGGCTCCCGGCGCTCTATATCCCGGTCGTCTCCGGCGGCACCACGGGGCCGATGACGATCGCCGGCGGGGTCGCCGCGACGAACGCCGGCGTGCTCACCGGCATCGTGCTCTCGCAGCTCGCCCGCGAGGGCGCGCCGATGATCATCCCCGGCTTCGCCGGCGACTCGCTCGACATGCGCACGATGGTCGATCCCTACTGCTCCCCCGATCCGCGCGGCTGGGCGGAGTCCCTCGGCCACTACTACGGCCTGCCGATATTCACCCTCGGCGGCGCGAGCGAGTCGAAGGTGGTGGACCAGCAGGCGGGGATCGAAGCGACGCTCACGATGATGGTCGCCGCCCACGCCGGCGGCCATCTCTTCCACGACTGCGGCTACCTCGAATCGGGGCTCACCGGCTCCCTCGCTCAGCTTGCCATCTGCGACCAGATCGCCGGCTGGATCAAGGCCTTCCGCCGGCCGGTGGAGATCGATGACGAATCGCTCGCCCTCGCCCTGATCGACCAGGTCGGGCCCGAAGGATCCTTCCTCGCCCTGCCGCATACCCGCCGCCATATGCGGGAGCGCTGGTATCCCTCGCTCTTCGAGCGCGAGAACTTCGGCGGCTGGCAGTCGCACGGCGGGCTCACGCTCGCCGAGCGGGCGTCGGCCCGCGTGACCAAGATTCTGGAAGAGCACCACCCGTCGCCGCTGCCACCCGACGTGGCCGCGGCCATCCGCCGTATTGTCGAACGCGCCGCTCCGGTGGTCGCGTCATGACCCCCGCCGCCACCCCACGAGGATACCATGTCTGAAGCGCTGTTCGCCGCCATGCGGCAGAGCATCATCGATGGTGAACCCGAAGTGGTCGAGCGCCTCGCGAAGGAAGCGCTCTCGCTCGGCATCGACCCCCTCGACGCGATCAACAAGGGCTTCGTCGAGGGGATCAACTTCGTCGGGGAGCAGTTCGGCGCCGGCGAGATGTTCCTTCCCGACCTCGTCATGGCCGGCGAAGCGATGAAGACCGCGGTCCTCGTCCTCGAACCCGAGATGAAGCGCCGCGGCTCCCAGCGCGCGAACCTCGGCACGGTCGTCCTCGGCACGGTGAAGGGCGACATCCATGAGATCGGCAAGACGCTCGTGATGACGATGCTCTCCGCCTCCGGCTTCCAGGTGCACGATCTCGGCGTCGACGTCCCCGCCGAGAAGTTCATCGCGAAGGTGCGCGAGGTGAACGCGGACCTCATCGGCCTCTCGGCGCTCCTCACGACGACGATGCCGGGGCAGCGCGTCGTGATCGACGCGCTCACCAAGGAAGGACTGCGCGCGAAAGTGAAGGTGATGGTCGGCGGCGCCCCGGTGAGCCACGCCTGGGCGAAGGAGATCGGCGCCGACGGCTATGGCGAGGACGCGATGGCCGCGGTGGCCCTCGCGAAGAAGCTCGTCGGCCGCGAGGCAGCGGCGTCGTGAGACCCAGGCTCCAGCTCCTCGACCCGCCGCTCCTCGACCGGATCCTCGGCGAGGCCTTCACGCTCCTCATGGAGACGGGGATCCGGGTGCAGGCGGCCGTCGCCAAGGAGCTGCTCTCGGCGAACGGCGTGCGCATCGAAGGGGACGTCGCGCGCATCCCGGAGCCGGTCATTCGCCAGGCGCTCGCGACGGTGCCGCGCACCTTCGCCCTCCACGACCGCGAAGGGAACGCCGCCGTCGAATACGGCGGCGACAAGGTGCACTTCGATCCGGGGTCGAGCTGTGTGCACGTGCTCGATCCGGAGACGCTGCAGCACCGCGAGTCGCAGGCGGCGGACCTCGTTCGCCTCGTCCAGGTCGCGGAGATGCTCCCGGCGTATGCGGCGCAGTCCACGGCCATGGTGTGCGCGGATGTGCCGAGCGGGATCGGCGATCTCTACCGGCTCTTCCTCGTCCTCTGGTACTCGAACAAGCCGGTCGTCACCGGTGCGTTCAGCGGCACGACGACGCAGCGGATGATCGAGCTCCTTGCGGCCGATGCCGGTTCCGTTGGTGCGCTCCGCGCGAGACCGCGGGCGATCTTCGACGTCTGCCCGTCGGCGCCGCTGCACTGGACCGACTTCGCCGGCGAGAACCTCGTGCAGCTCGCGCGCGCTGGCGTCCCGGCGGAGATCATCTCCGTGCCGCTCGCCGGTGCGACGGCGCCGGTCACGCTCGCCGGCGCCGTGGTGCAGCATGCCGCCGAGGTGCTCACCGGCATCGCGATCCACCAGCTCGCCGCACCCGGCGCCCCCGTCGTCTGGGGAGGCGCCCCCGCGATCTTCGACATGCGCTCCGGGAACACCCCCATGGGCGCGATCGAGACCGCCATGCTCGAGGCCGCCTGCGCGCAGGTCGGGAAGTCGCTCGGCGTCCCCACGCACGGCTACCTCTGCGGCAGCGACGCCAAGGTGGTGGACGCGCAGTCGGGGATGGAGACGGGGATGGCCGCGCTCGTCGGCGTCCTCGCCGGGATCAACATGGTGTCGGGCGCCGGGATGCTCGATTTCCTCGCCTGCCACAGCGCCGAGAAGCTCGTCATCGATGCCGAGGCGATCGGGATGGCACAGCGTTTCGGCCGCGGCATCGACGCGCGCGGCGAGTCGCTCGCCGTCGCGATGTTCGCGAAGACCGGACTGGCCGGCGAGTTCCTCAAGCTCCGCGAGACACGGTCGCTCTTCAAGGAAGAGCAGTTCCTCCCGTCGCCCGTCACCGACCGCGCTTCCCTGCGCACCTGGGAGCAGGGCGGGGCACTCGATACCTTCGCCCGCGCGCGGAAGCAGGTGGCGGTACTGGTCGGGGACTACCGCCGCCCGGCGCTCGGCGATGCGCGGGAGAAGGCGATGCGCGCCATCATGGAGCGCGAGGCGGCAGCGGTGGGTCTCAAGACGTTGCCCGGGATCTGAGATGATCGCCGTGGACGTGGACGCGGTCCTCCGCGCGCAGGGCGCCGAGCCGGCGAAGGTCCGCTCGCGCAGTCCGCGCATCGTCGCGCTCGCCGAGCGCGCGCTGCGCGAAGGACTTCCGCTCATCGCGCCGGCGGTGATCGCCCGGCGGTTCGCGGTCACGGAGCGCACGCACAACGCGCTGCGATTCGGCGACGGCGGAAAGCTCAGCGGCCCGCTCATCGCCGCCGAGTGCGCGCCGGCGGAGGAGATCGTCGTGATGGCCGTGACGATCGGCGCCGCGCTCGAGCATGCGGCGGCCCTCGCGATGGCGAACGAACCCGCCTTCGCGCTCGCGCTCGATGGCCTCGGCACCGCCGCCGTCGAGGCGCTCGCGGACGCCGAGGCCGGCGCACTCGGCGCGGGCGCCGGCACTCCCCTCAGCCCCGGGATGGAAGGCTGGCCCCTCGCGTCGGGACAGCGCGAGATCTTCGCACTCCTCGGCGATGGCCCGCACCCCATCCGTCTCATGGACAGCGGCATGATGGAACCGCGGAAGTCGATCTCCTTGGTGATCGGCCTCGGCCCGGCAATGAAGACAGGCGCCTCGCACTGCGACTTCTGCAGCAGCCGCGACCGCTGCCGCCACCGGCGGGCGAGCTAGATGATCCGCCCCCAGTTCAAGATCGATTTCCAGCCGGCGGGGAGCCGCATCGATGTCGCCGCCGAGACGACGCTGCTCGCCGCCGCGCAGCTCGTCGGCGTGGACATCAAGGCGATCTGCGGCGGCATCGGCATCTGCGGCGGCTGCCGTGTCCGCCTCGTGCACGGCACGCTCACGGAGGCCGGCGTCGATGAGGCCGCCGAGCTCGGCCCCGAGAGCCTCGCCGCTGGCTATCGTCTGGCCTGCCAGACCCGCGCGTCTTCGGATGTGCGCGTCGAAGTCCCTCCCGATTCGCTCACTGCGTCGCAGCGCCTCCAACTCGAAGCCGAGCAGACCGGCGTCGAACTCGATCCGATGGTGCGCGCCTTCGATATCGAACTTGAGGCCGCGTCGCTCGACGACGTTCGCTCCGACGCCACCCGCGTGCGTGAAGCGCTCGCGAGGGTGGACGCCGGCGACGTGTCCTTCGGTGCTTCGGTACTTGCCAGGCTCCCCGGGCTGCTGCGCGAGGAACACTGGAATCTCCGCATTGCCGTTGCCGAGCGCCGAGCGCCGAGCGCCGAGCGCCGCGCCGTATCCATCCTCCCCCGCCACTCCCGCCTCCTCGGCTTCGCCGCCGACATCGGCACCACGAAGGTCGCGATGTACCTCATGGACCTCGCGACCGGCGAGACCCTCGGCGCTCTTGGCGCGATCAATCCGCAGATCGGCTGCGGCGAGGATGTGATCAGCCGCCTCGCCTGGGCCGACCACACCGAGAACGGCGCGCGGACCCTCCAGCAGCGCATCATCGACACGCTGTCCGATGGCATCACCGAACTTTGCGGGCGCCAGGGGCTCCACCCGGACCAGGTGGTGGACGCCGTCGTCGTCGGCAACACCGCCATGCACCATTTCTTCGCCGGCCTCCCGACGACGCAGCTCGGCGTGGCGCCGTACACCCCGGTCGTCACCGATGCGCTCTCGATCCCGGCGCGCGATCTCGGTCTGCCCTTGGCGCCGGACGCCGACGTGCATCTCCCGCCGAACATCGCCGGCTTCGTCGGCGCCGATCACGTCGCGATGCTCCTCGCCACCGATGCGCATCTGGTCACCGGCACCGTCCTCGCGCTCGACATCGGGACGAACACCGAGATGTCGCTCATGCACGGCGGGCGGATCGTCTCCTGCTCCTGTCCATCGGGTCCCGCGTTCGAGGGGGCGCATCTCACCGCCGGGATGCGCGCGGCACAGGGAGCGGTGGAGGCCGTCCGGATCACCGGGAACAAGCTGCTCGTGCGCACGATCGACGGCCGCCCGGCGGTCGGGATCTGCGGCTCGGGGATCCTCGACGCGGTGGCCGAGATGCTCTCGGCGGGGATGCTCGATGAGCGCGGGAACATCCTGAAGTCGCACCCCCTCACCCAGGACGGTACGCTCGTGCTCGCCCCCGCGCCGCACGATGGGAGCCGCCGCGAGATCGCGGTGCACCGGCGCGACGTGATGGAGATCCAGCTCGCGAAGGCGACGATCCAGAGCGGGATCGCGACCCTCCTCTCGCACGCGGACCTCTCACCGGAAGCGATCGAGACGGTGGTCATCGCCGGCGCCTTCGGGAGCTATCTCGACATCCGGAGCGCGATCCGCATCGGGATGTTCCCGAAGCTCCCGCAGGAGCGCTTCCGCCAGGTGGGGAACGCCGCCGGCGCCGGCGCCCGGCAGATGCTCCTGTCGCACGGCCGGCGGCGCATCGCCGGCGAGATCGCGCGCCGCGCCGAATACCTCGAGCTGAGCACACAGCCCGAATTCACGAAGCGCTACCTGAAGGCGCTCTGGCTGTGACCGGCACCCCGCTCCGGCGCACGCTCGAAGCGCGCGATGGCTTCGCCGTTATCGCGGAGTTCGTCCCCTGGCGCCATGGCGCCGGCGTGGCGCGCACCGCGCGCTCCCTCGCCACGGCGCGCGAGCTCGCCGCCCATCCGCGCATCGCCGCGCTCAACATCACCGACGGCGCGGGCGGGCACGCCGCGACCGCGCCGATCGCCATCGCGGAGGAGTTCGCCGGCACGGCGCGCGACCTCATCATCAACATCGCCTGCCGCGGCCGCTCGCACGACGATCTGGGGCAGCTCGTGCGTGCCCTCGCCGCGCGCGGGCTCACGAACGTGCTCGCGATCTCGGGGGACTACCCCCAGCTCCGCGGCGCCGACGCTCCGCCCGCGCGCTTCGACCTCGATTCGGCGGGATTGCTCACGATGATGTCGCAGCTCGAGGGGATCGCGCCCCTCTTCCCGGGCGGGGTCGTCAACACGCACAAGCGGCACGAGCGCGAGCAGATGCCGCAGTATCACAAGCTCGAGCTCAAGATCCGCAGCGGCGCCCGCTTCATCGTGAGCCAGCTCGGCTACGACGCGCGGAAGGACGACGAACTCCTCCGCTACCTGCGGCTCCGCGGCGTCGGCACGCCCTGTGTCACCAGTGTCTTCATCCTGAGCGCCGTCGCGGCCCGGAAGTTCAACGCCGGACAGGTGGCCGGGTGCGTCGTGACCGACGATCTGCTCGCGCTCGTCGAGCGGCAGGCGGCATCGCCGGACAAGGGGCGCGCCTTCTTCCTCGAACTCGCGGCCCGGCAGGTCGCGATCGCGCGCGGCCTTGGCTTCCGCGGCGCGCTCGTCGGGGGGCATCACGACGCCGGCGAGATGATCCGGGTGCTCGAGATCGCGGACGGCTTCGCCCGCGACGACTGGCGCGACTTCGCGCGCGAGATCCAGTTCGGCTGGCCCGGCGGCTTCCACTATTTCGAGCGCGATGCGGCCACCTCGCTCAACCGGGATGAAGCGGACGCCGCCTACCTGGCCTCGTGCACGCCGGACTCCCGGCGCGGCGCGCGCGACATGCTCCCCACTGCGTACCGCGTCTCGCGCGTCGCGCACGATACGATCTTCGCGCCGACCGCGCCGGCCTTCCCGCTCGGCGAGCTGCTGTACCGGAGGGCCGAGCGCTCGCGATTTGCGCGGTCGCTGCACGTGCTCGAGCAGGCCATCAAGGAGCCGCTCTTCGAATGCCGCGACTGCGGCGACTGCTCGCTCGCCGAGACGGGCTATCTGTGTCCGGAGAGCCAATGCCCCAAGGGGCAACGGAACGGCCCCTGCGGCGGATCGCGCGACGGCCGCTGCGAAGTGGATGACCGGGCGTGCATCTGGGCGCTGGCCTACGACCGGCTCAAGCCGTATGGGGAAGAAGGCGCGATCGCCGGGCGGACCGCGACGATCGCCGATGCGTCCTTGCGCGACACCAGTGCGTGGGCGAACACTTTCCTCGGACGCGATCACATCTCGCGGAGCGGAGCATCATGACCGGATCCCCGTTCATCATCATCGGCGAGAACATCCACGCCAGCCGCATCGTGAAGCGGGAGGGGAAGCACGTCGGTCCTGGTCCCGATGGGCGCGAGTCGCTCGCCTTCCGGGGACCGGACGGCCGGGCGCGCTCGCTCGCGATCCCCGACCGGATCCGACTTTCGAAGGATGGGGAGAAGGGACGGATCAAGCACGTGCAGGCCGCGATCCTCGCGGGGATGCAGGGTGCGGACGCCGATTCCGCGGAGGGGATCGGCTATCTCCAACTCATGGCGGTGCGCCAGGTGGAGGCCGGCGCGTCGTGGCTCGATCTCAACGTGGACGAGATCTCCGCCGATGACGCCGAGCGTCAGGAGGCGATGCGGTGGCTCGTCGGCGTGATCGAGGAGGTCGCGACCGTCCCGCTCGCCATCGACTCGTCGAGCCCCGACGTGCTGCGCGCGGGGGCCGGCGCGGCGCGCGGCGTTGTCGGGCGCCCGATGGTGAACTCGGCGTCGCTCGAGCGCCCCGAGGTGCTCGAATTCGTCGCGGCGTCGGGGTCGCCGGCCGTGCTCTCCGCCGCCGGCATGGGGGCGATGCCCGCCGGGACCGAGGAGCGGATCGTGAACGCCGCCGAGATGGTCGAGCTCGCCCTGAAGCGCGGGATCGACCTCGGCGCGATGTTCGTCGATCCGCTCGTGCTCCCGGCGGCGGTGCGGACGGAGGCGACGGCGGAGGTGCTCGCCGCCGTGACGGCACTGCGTGCGCGCTTCGGACCGGAGATCCACATCACCGGCGGGCTGAGCAACGTGTCGTTCGGGCTGCCCGCGCGCCGGGTGATCAACGAGGTGTTCATCGACTTGTTCGTGGCGGCGGGCGGCGACAGCGGGATCATCGATCCGATCGGCAGCCGTCCGCGGCTGGAGCGTGCCTCACGCGCCTGGCAGCTCGCGAGCGAGCTGCTGCTCGGGCAGGACCCATACGGGCGCGCGTATCTCAAGGCGCATCGCGCGGGAGAGCTGGTGGAGGGGTAAGCACCGCTCCGGCCCGGATGTAAGAGGGCCCGGCGCGTGCGCGCCGGGCCCATTGCGTGAGCGTACCTGACGGCTAGTGCTTGTACCCGATGCCGACGCCGATCTGGAAGAGGCTTCCCTTGACCGGAAAACCCGGAAGCTGGTCGAATTCGGCACCGGAGAGCTGCGCATTGTACGAGGCGTAAGGAATGATCGCGAACTTCCCGTGGCCAGGCAGCCAATCGAAGCCGATGCCGAGGCCGCCGGCGAACCCCGATTCCGATGTGCTGGCGCCACCGCCGTCGACACTCACATTCGCCATCCCGAGACTGCCCTTGATCCAGAAGTTATTGCCGAGGCTGGGGTAGAAGCTGACGGCTCCCGAGTAGAACGCCATCGTGAGCGTCGATCCCTGACTCGCTTTGGTGTACGCATCGATCTGGAAGCTGAGCCGCCAATGCGGGCTGAAGGTCCCGCCCAATCCCAGGTAGCCAGCAAGGCCGGTCTTGAACTCAGAATTGAGGCTGAATCCGCTTCCGGTGAGATCCGCCGTGCCATACGCGAGGCTACCGCTGACAAAGAACCCTTTGCGTGCCGGGGAGGAGGCCTGACTCTGTCCGGTCGTCGCGACGGCAAGTGTCGCCAACAGAGCGAGCAGCGCGGGTGCGGAGCGATGGTTCCGGATTCGCATGCGATCCTCCCAGTGGAGCGGACCCGGCGGCGCCCTCGGCCGCCGTGTCCGCCTGTCAATGACGCAAGCGTAGTGTGATGGACACCGAGCGCAAGAGGGCGCGGCAACGGCAGATTAGGAAATGTTGTCCAACCGTCCCCGTCCCGTGCGCCCGCCGGTGGCGCCCCCCGCCCCCGCGGAATACACTATAGCGTCCATCGCCCGAGGGCCCCCTGAAGATCGTCTGCATCGGCGGAGGACCCGCCGGACTCTATTTCGGCCTGCTCGCGAAGAAGGCGGATCCGTCGCACGAGGTCATCGTCCTCGAGCGCAACGGGCCCGACGACACCTTCGGCTGGGGCGTCGTCTTCTCGAACCAGACCCTCGAGAACTTCCGCGCCGCCGACCCCGAGTCGCTCGCCGCCATCGAGCGCTCCTTCGCCCGGTGGGACGACATCGACGTCCACGTCCGCGGCCGCACGATCACCTCCAGCGGCCACGGGTTCGCCGGCATCGCGCGCAAACAGCTCCTCCACATCCTGCAGGAGCGCGCCGTCGCGCTCGGAGTGGACATCCGCTACCGCACCGACGTGCAGGACGACTCGGTGCTCGGCGCCCTCGGGCTCGGCGATGCCGATCTCATCGTCGCCGCCGATGGCATCAACAGCGTGATGCGCCGGAAGTACGCCAAGCATTTCCAACCCGATCTCGATGTACGCCCCGCGCGCTTCATCTGGCTCGGCACGAAGAAACTGTTCGATGCCTTCACCTTCATCTTCGTCGAGAACGACACCGGCGTCTTCCAGGTGCACGCCTATCGTTTTGACGCCCATACGTCGGCCTTCATCGTCGAGTGCGACGAGGCGAGCTGGCGCGACGCCGGTCTCGACAAGATGGACGCCGCGGCGACGGTGACCTGGTGCGAGCAGACCTTCGCGCCGTGGCTCGACGGTCACGCGCTCCTCTTCAATGCCACTCATCTCAAGGATCGCCCCTGGCTCCAGTTCACCCGGGTGCGCAACCAGTCCTGGCATCACGACAACGTCGTGCTCATCGGCGACGCCGCACACACCGCGCACTTCTCCATCGGCTCGGGCACCAAGCTCGCCATGGAGGATGCGATCTCGCTGTCGAAGGCGATCGGCGAAGCGCCGGACCTCGAGCCTGCCCTCCGCCGCTATGAGGACGAGCGCATGGTGGAGGCGCTCCGTCTCCAGAACGCCGCGCGCAATTCCATGGAATGGTTCGAGAGCGTCCGCCGCTACATCCATCTCGAGCCGGAGCAGCTCGCGTACAGCCTGCTCACGCGCAGCCAGCGCGTGAGCCACGAGAACCTCCGCCTCCGCGATGCGCGCTACCTGGGCGGCGTCGAGCGCTGGTTCGCCGGCACGCCGTCGCATCCCGGCAGCGCCGCGCCGCCGCCGATGTTCACCCCGTTCACGCTTCGCGGCATGACGCTGGCGAATCGGGTCGTCGTCGCGCCGATGGACCAGTACAGCGCCGTGGAGGGAATGCCGAACGACTTCCATCTGGTACACCTCGGCGCGCGCGCCCTCGGCGGCGCGGGGCTCGTCGTCACCGAGATGACCTGCGTCTCCGCGGAGGGGCGGATCACGCCGGGCTGCACCGGCATGTACGCCGACGCCCACACCTCCGAGTGGCGGCGCATCGTCGATTTCGTCCACGAGAACTCGCCGGCGAAGATCTGTCTCCAGCTCGGCCATGCCGGACGCAAAGCGTCCACCAAGCTCATGTGGGACGGCATGGATGAACCGCTGGACGAGGGAAATTGGCCGGTGATCGGCCCCTCCTCGATCCCGTACGCGCCCGCGAACCAGACGCCGCGCGAGATGACGCGGAGCGACATGGAGAAGATCACCGCGCAGTTCGTGCGCGCCGCCCGCATGGCGGAGTGGGCCGGCTTCGACATGATCGAGCTGCACGCCGCGCACGGCTATCTCCTCTCGAGCTTCCTCACGCCCGTCAGCAACCATCGCCGCGACGCGTACGGCGGCTCGCTCGACAACCGGCTGCGCTGGCCGCTCGAGGTCTTCACCGCGATGCGCGCCGTGTGGCCGGACGCGAAGCCCCTCTCGGTGCGCATCTCGGCCACCGATTGGCACGCCGGCGGCGTGACACCCGCCGAGGCGGTGGCGATCGCGAAGGCCTTCCACGCGGCGGGTGCCGACATCATCCATGTGTCCACCGGCCAGACGACGCCCGACGCCAAGCCCATCTACGGCCGCATGTACCAGACGCCGTACAGCGACATGATCCGCCAGGAAGGCGGCGTGCCGACGATCGCCGTCGGCAACATCACGGACTTCGATCAGCTCAACAGCATTCTCACCGCCGGCCGCGCCGATCTCGTCGCGCTCGGCCGTCCCCATCTCGCGGACCCGCACTGGACGCTGCACGCGGCGGCCGCACAGGGCTACGGCGAACAGTGGTGGCCCGCCCAGTACCGGCCTGGCAAGCAGCAGCTCGAACGGCTCCGGCAACGCGAACGCGAACTCCAGGAGAACGCACCACTATGACCGATGCACGCTTTCTCCTCGGACGCCACGCCATCGTCACCGGAGGGGGGCAGGGGATCGGCGCCGCCGTGGCGAGCGAGCTCGCGCGGCTCGGCGCCGACGTCACGATCATGGGGCGGGACCAGGGCCGTCTCGACGCGCACGCCGCCCTCGTCGCGAAGTCACATGGCGTGAAGGTCGCGGCGGTGCGCTGCGACGTGAGCGACGCCGCCTCGGTGGCCGACGCGTTCCGCACGGCGCGCGAGCGGCTGGGCGCGCCGTACGTCCTGGTGAACAATGCGGGCCAGGCCGAAGGCGCGGCCTTCACCCAGACGACGCTCGCCCTCTGGGACCGGCTGATCGCGGTGAATCTCACCGGCACCTTCCTCTGCATGCAGCAGGTGGTGCCGGCGATGATCGAGGCGAAGGCGGGGCGCATCGTGAACATCGCCTCGATCTCCGGGCTCGTCGCCTTCCAGAAGGTCGCGGCGTACACCGCCTCCAAGCACGGGGTGATCGGTCTCACGAAGGTCGTCGCGCTCGAGACCGCCGCGCACGGCGTCACGGTCAATGCCGTCTGTCCCGCGTACGTCGATACCGCGATGGCCGAACAGGCCGTCCAGAACCTGATGAAAGCCGGGAAGACCAAGGAGGAGGCGACCAAGATGATCGTCCGGAGCATCCCGCGCGGTTCCCTGATCACTCCCGCTGAGGTGGCGGACGCCGTCGCCTGGCTCTGCTCTCCGGGCGCGTCCGGCGTGACGGGCGAATCGCTCAAGGTGGCGGGCGGAGGTGCGCTATGAGCGCCCCGGCCCCCCGCCACTTCGGCTGGTCCCTCGACGGCAAGGTCGCGCGGATCACGCTGAGCCGCCCTGAACGGAAGAACCCGCTCACCTTCGAGAGCTACACGGAACTGCGGGAGACCTTCGAGCGGCTGCGCTACGAAGACGGCATCAAGGTGGTCACCATCACCGGTTCCGGCGAGAACTTCTCCTCCGGCGGCGACGTGCACGAGATCATCGGCCCGCTCGTCGCGATGCGCGAACAGCACCAGATGGACAAGCTGCTCGCGTTCACCCGTCTCACCGGCGCCGTGGTGAAGGCGATGCGTGCCTGCCCACAGCCGATCATCGCCGCGGTGGATGGCGTCTGCGCCGGCGCCGGCGCGATCCTCGCCATGGCGAGCGACCTGCGCCTCGGCACCACGCGCAGCAAGGTCGCCTTCCTCTTCACGCGCGTCGGGCTCTCCGGCGCCGACATGGGCGCCTGCGCGATCCTGCCGCGCCTCATCGGCCAGGGGCGTGCCGCCGAACTGCTCTTCACCGGCCGCTTCATGAGCGCCGAGGAAGGCGAGCGCTGGGGCTTCTTCAATCGGCTCGTGGACCCCAAGGCACTCGACGCCGACGCGCTCGCGCTTGCGAAGAGCCTGGCCGATGGGCCGACCTTCGCCCACGGCATCACGAAGTCGTCGCTGCACGCCGAATGGAGCATGAGCGTCGATCAGGCGGTCGACGCCGAAGCCGAGGCGCAGGCGATCTGCATGCAGACGGAGGACTTCGCGCGCGCCTATCACGCCTTCGTCGCGAAGCAGACGCCGAGGTTCGAGGGGAACTAGATGCCCGACCGCACCTTCCTCACCTGGCCCTTCTTCGACGACGCGCACCGCGCGCTCGCGGCCGAGCTCGACGCGTGGGCGGCGGAGCATGTGGCGCCGCTCGCGGCCGTCGAAGGCGATGCTGCGGCCACGTCCAAGGAGTGCGTCCGGCGGCTCGGGAAGGGCGGCTGGCTCCGCTACGCCGTGCCGAAGGCGCACGGCGGCATCCACGATCGGCTCGATGTCCGCTCCCTCTGCCTCATTCGCGAGACGCTCGCGCGGCACGCGGGGCTCGCCGACTTCGCCTTCGCGATGCAGGGACTCGGCAGCGGTCCCATCTCGCAGTTCGGCTCCGATGCGCTGAAGGCGAAATACCTGCCGCCGGTGGGCAGCGGCGCCTCGATCGCCGCCTTCGCGATCTCGGAGCCCGACGCGGGGAGCGACGTCGGCGCCATGACGACGAGCGCGCGGCGTTCCGGGAGCGGATATGTCATCGACGGCGAGAAGGCCTTCATCTCGAACGCCGGGATCGCGGATCACTACGTGGT